>Ga0114977_10001430_pt1 | contig 15669 bp, 31 predicted proteins | sample S_130805_MF_Meta_FD_87026 | JGI IMG/M metagenome (GOLD analysis project Ga0114977, IMG submission 87026) | Freshwater microbial communities from Lake Simoncouche, Canada to study carbon cycling - S_130805_MF_MetaG | ecosystem: Environmental > Aquatic > Freshwater > Lake | place: Lake...
CTTGTCAGGATAGCGTTGGCGGAATCGGTCTTGCACTTCCGTCATGTTTTGCCCCATGCACACGAATTCTTTTGTTAGACTATTATAGCACATAAACTGCCCGTCTACGGCCTCTATATCCAAAATAATCAACTTTTGTTTTACCATTTTGTCCACAAACTCTTCCACCTCGTGATCTGTCTCATTGAACTCACGCCAAGCTCGGTAGATGTTGATCACTTGCAGAATCATCACACCAAGAACGATGCCAACGAAAACGGGTATAATAAAGTCTATCATGATGTAGTTATGCTTGACGGATTGATTCCATTGTGATCATCTTGCCCAGTTCGCGTTCGAAATCCAGTTCGTCCGGGATCACATAGTGGCGATAGTTGGTGTCGTCTTTGCGGCGGTCGTAGTGCCGGAATGTGATGATCTTGCCACCGATTGCACTCATCACAGTGATGTTCAAGCCTGCGTGGCCATCAATGCTGTCTGACCCCATGCTGATAGTCCGGCGAGGTTTGATTAGAGAATTGGCTTCCATGCTGGTTATGCCAGCGTTTTCCCAATCTTCCTTCACCCACTTGGCCACCATCTTTTTAAACCAGTTCATGCTGCTTTCCTTTGTTTAAGATATTGTTCCCACTGGATCCATTGATTCCGCACCAAGAAGCCCCAATCGCGTTGTTTGGGCCCGGGCATGAACAATGTCCAGCATGTGATACTAGGATCCAGTTCGATCCTGTGATAGGTATTGGCCTTTGCTGTGCGGAAACTGCCCGCACCATACCAACGACTCACTTCGCCTGTTTTGCGACCTTGGGCGTCAAAAGTGGGTGTCCATTCCCAATAGCCACCCCGCAAGATCAATGTGGCAAATGGCCAAGGATGATCATGCACATCGTCCGGATCCGACTTCAAGAACTTATGCACAAACATATTGAACGGAAATGTCTCACGGTCTTTGAGGAACACATAATAGCGTTCCAAGTAGGGTTCATCATCTAGCCGATCACGGATAACTCGATAGCGGCCTAATCTGGTAAAAAGTTGTTTGATCATCCATTGATTCCTTTACCTGTGTAGTATACACGAAGTTGGATTTCAGGTCAAGAAAAAACCCTGCGATCGGCAGGGTTTTGTTCCGGGCTAATCCTGTGGATTATGCCAAACCAAGTGCCAAGGCTTTGTAACCAGCAGCCACGATCTTGCGGCTGGGCTTACCAATGCGATATTCGGTCACTTCCACATGGTTCTTGGCCATGCGACGGTTTGCATATACTGCAAAACCGCTTTGACGGATGCGGCTGACTTCGGCACTGATATTCTTGATACCAAAACGCTTTTCGGCTTGGCTGGGGCTCACGCTCTCTCCGGCTTGCAGGGCTGTGAACAGTTTGAAGGTCTTGGTGTTTTCGCTAATACGCATATTTTTAATCTCCTATGAAAGATGCTGTTGCCACAGCATGATCACAGTATAAGCGGTTTGTAACATGAGTGCAATACTTTTTGGTGGTCAATGTTGCCAAAATATCTAAAAAATAAACGGCGCACATAAATACACTTGTAACCGGAGGCACCCATGTTACACACCATCACACAACCCAACGACTACCTATTGAATCTCATCAAAGACGACCCAGTGCGGCCCGAGATACCGCTGAGCGATCGAGTGAACAACAACAGTCGAATCTATGTGTGGAAGAATGGCGAGGAAACTGCCGCTGTGACCTGCGTGAAGTTTCTTGAGTCAGTGCCTGCTGCTGTGGAGGACATGGCCGAATTGGTCGAGAGTGCCACCACAGCGGTATTCTACACCATCTGGAGTTATGCTGCTGGTGCTGGCCGTGTGTTGATCCAAGAGGCCCAGAAGTCGATAGAGACCGAATTTCCTGGCATACAGACCTATGTGACCTTGAGTCCCAAGACCGAGATGGCTCGGCGGTTCCATCTCAAGAATGGTGCTCGAGAACTGCGCGAAAACACCACCACCATCAACTACATCTATAAGTAATGTTGCTCGTGTAGCATTCTGCCAAAAGCATAGGGCAGTTGGCAGATTACACACACATACACAGGAGAAAAACATGAGCAAAACACCTTACGAGATCCGTCTCGAACTCTTACACTTGGCTAGAGAAATCCTTCAGACGCCAATCATCCAATCTCGAGACGCAAAGATGCAGGAATACCATTCCAAGCTAACTGATTCCACTCGGACCACAGCAATATTTCCAACCTTACCAGATTTTCCGTCTAGCACGGACATTGTGGCCAAGGCCGAAGAACTCAAAAAGTTTGTAGACGCTGCATAAAAAAAGCCCCGAAAGGGGCTTTTTAGTTTGTGCTACTGGAGTTTACTTCTTAGTGAAGGACCAATAGATCACGCCTAGTGCTGCTAAACCAACCAATCCTTGGCTGCCCAGGGCACCCACGAATTTCAACAGGCTTGCGGTCACATCGATTGCCAGGAAGGGAACTGCGGCTCCAAATAGGATCTGCAGAATCACGCCAGCGGCGATCAGTTTGATACCGATATCGATGATACCGGAAAGTAGGCCATTTGCCTTTGTCATTACATTGTCCATAAAATAAACTCCTTTGTTAAGCACAATTGTTAGTGTGCTGGATTTTATTTACAGATACCGCAAGCAATGATAGGATTTAGATGGGATTTTGGGGTGGTTTGATGTTGTTGTGACTGTGGTCAGAGCCAAAAGTGCCAAATCGCTGGATCAACCAACTCACCGCCAACCCGCCAACTGCGGATACAGCATACAGTCCCACCACCACGTAAAATACATAGATCATGATTTGGTTCCTGTTAAAACATAATGAATCCAAGGCCCGTATTGCCAAATCTCACTGTAAGTGATTTTATACCCCAACGAGAGCAGTGCCTGCTCTGTCCATTTCTGATTAGGTTGACCGAGAAATAGTTTGGTTCGGGTTGGGTGGTATGGTTGAATATAATCCGCTTCTTCTATCTGTGTGGTTGGTTCCAAACTCCATTCTACCACAGGTTGGGAATCTGCTCTTATAGGCGAGGTGCATGAATTTACTATGATTGTCTGGGCATTGGATTCTGCTATGGTGCGTAACACAGAATAATGATCAGTGAGATATTGCAGGGTTCCTGCTATGAGCACAGTATCGTGATCGTTGCATAACTCTTGAAATTCTGGGCCTTGAACATCACCCACTTTGAATTCACAATTTGAATATCCAGCCAACTCAGTCACTTCTCTGGCTACTGCTAGTGGGTTACCTCGTACATCTATGCCAGTTACATAACTGGCATTGTTGTGAAGGCAGAATAAACTCACAAAGCCTTGAGCACAGCCAACATCCAACACACGGCGATTTTGTATATAGGGAATCTGTTTTTCAATCAGATGACCTAACCAAACTATCAATTCATCTGGATAGGTCCATTGATCCCAAGGACGCCATGTGTCCCATTCTACGCTCGGGTTGCGTATTTTATGGTTAAGATATTCGTAATACTGTTTGTCAGGTAACCAGGCAGGTGTGTTCATTGAACTTGTTTGATATGTTTGCAATCACCACGGAAACGGAATCCTGAACAGGTGCAAGCATACTCACCACGCACTTCAGTGACCTTGTAGATATCGCCCTTGCTGCCTTGGATCTCCCACACACGGCCTTCGGGCTCGGGTGGGCGGATCTCAGTCTTGAACTGCACAGGGTTGATTTTGAATTTGCGTCCGCGGATGTCAATGCGGATAGGAGCCTTGAACGTGATTGGCTTGCTGGCACCTGTGGGCACATAGGCGAACATTTTGCTCTTGGCATCATCCATGAGATACACATGGTTGGGAGCAGCGTCCTTCCACTCAGTTGTCTCGGCAAACCACTTCATCTTGTGTCCTTAGCTCGCGCGGCGAGCGTGGCGTTGATATCGATATTCGCGTTTCAGCCACCACTTGTACCGTGCAAAGTATTCCTGCAAGGACAAGCGTGGTTGTCCCCACCCATCATGCTCGTCACAGTTCTGACGCCATAGTTCAGCCAGCCACTCACGGAATGACTGGTTCATGTTAGTCTTTCTTCCTAGTGACAGACACCTTGAACAGCATGTTCACTAGGAACTGTAGTCCCCAGGCCTGTAGCCACTCAATCTTCTGAACACCTTCTACTGCGGGCACAAGGCATCCATTCCACAGCATCATCACTGGCCAAGCCAGTAGGAAGGATACGAACAGAGCACCTGCGACTATCATGACGAATGTGCCGATATAGTGGGTGATTTGATTCATGTTATTCTCCAGTGTAAAGTTCGTAGATGGCCTTAGCAGCCGCAGGATCCATTCGGGCCAACTCAGTTGCAGCCGCTGTCAACACCTTATGACGACGAGCAATCTCTGCGCGAGGCAGTTCGCCATCGCAGGTCAGGTTCTCGGGGCTCAGATCTGCATCCAGAGATTGTGCAACTCGCTGGCGGCCTTTGGCCGTTTCGAGTTCAAACTGCTCACCCTTGAAGATGGCGTTCCACTTGTTCTTCTGGTTGATGTATGCTTGCAATGCTGTCATGCTGTTCTCCAGGTTAAAAAGATTGGCTGGGCTCTGCCCATTTAATGCTCCTTGCTTGACTTTTTGCTTTCGCGTGTCTCGCTTTTTGGAGCAACCTTGTTTGTCTATGTGTGTATTATAGCACTTGAACCATTTCTGGTCAACCGCTTTATGCGGCTTCCAGCATGTTGGCAGGCACATTCCAGCGGCTGGTAGGCGTCTTGATCAGTACAAACTTGAGTTTGACCTTCTCCACTTCACCAACATAAGTCATGCCGTTTTTGCTGCTAGTGAACCGCACCTGATCGCCCACAGAGAAACTGCGGAGTTTGGTCTTGATCAGTTGGCTGCGAGCATACTTCACAGCGTCGATGATGGATGAGAGTTGATCGTTAGTGAACGAACCAGTGATGATCGCGGTGTTGATTGCCTTGATATCCATTTGAGACTCCTTTTTGCTGAACATGCGTGTATTATAGCATTTCGGGCATTAGTGGTCAACCGAAAAATCCAACAAAAGTTGCGATTTTTTTGCCAATTTAAGTTGGTAATTTCGGTTGGCATTTCATAAGTACCTGTAACATGAAATACATATTTGCCGCACTCGTTTTGATATGCTCAGTTGCTCATGCTCAGTTATCTGAATATGAACGCAGATTTACCTGCGGCGAGACTAAATTTGTGATTTCGGCATTGACAAAAACTGCCCAAGAAAAACCCATATGGGTAGGGGCCGATCCAGAAACAAAGACTCAGACCATGATATTACAAAACACCAAGACTCTTACTTGGACTGTGGTTCAATACGATCAGACCATGGCCTGTGTATTGCACAGTGGCACAGGGTTTAAGATCTTAACAGATTCGTTTAAAGAATCTCAGTACTAGGCGTAGATCCATCCTAAATTTTGCAGTTTGTGTATCCATGTAAATATTGGACTGTGGAATTCTAACTTCCATTCACCGTTCCAACTCAAGGTGTTTGTGTTGGTTAGAACTTTATCCAGAGTATGCCCTGACTCTCGTTGTTGACTTGCCCATGGTTCTGAGTAAACGGGGTTATACTGGCCAATCCATATAAATTTAGGGTCTGAAATACCGAAGAAACTAATTTGTTCTATGATTACACACTTGTCAAGACCGCGCTCCACTATGGTGTCACTGTCCTTTTTATTAAGAAATTTAATTGACAGGGTCTGAGGTCCTGCACCTCGGTAGTCAAATTTGAAAGTTTGTGTCTGATCAAGACTAACTGTCTGTACATTTCTACCACATGATATTTCGATCAACGGCGGGTCCTGATGCCACACCGGACGCAGAGTCACTGCTAGAGAGATATCATGTTCCATAACCATACTTGGATAATATTTCTTCAAACTCAGGGTATAGATCCCATGCATTTAGATTGTATACAACATCCCACCTCTTACAATGCTGTACTAATTTTTCTAATCTGGCTTCTGCATCATCTGGTTGGTCGGCTTTGAGGATTTCTGTGATCATGAGTATTTGCTGCTTTACAATCTGTAAATGTTGAGCCGGATCTCTGACATTATAATCACTGGTGGTATCTACGTGCTCAAGTTTTGACAACAAGTTTTGATATCTTGACAAATAAAGTTGTTTGATAGATTTTGGTAATATCCTGGCGTCCATAAAATCTGGGCGAGTCACCAGAATACTATTGACCACAAATTTGTTTTCTACTGCGTATTCAAGTAAAGTCGTATAGTTACCAATGGTTAATATACTTGGTGCGGGCCGCAAAGTCAAACTAACATTGTCAGTACACCGACTTTGATAGTGTTTGATATTATCTAATACTTCTTGTGTGTTTGTACCTTGCCGCTGATATGCATTGTGGTCGGTTAAAGTTTCAATGCTAACCTCGATACCAACACGTCGAAACTTTGAAAGTTTATCCAGCAGCCTTGTACGGAAAATAGTACCATTGGTAACAAAACTAAAACAAATATCAAAACGATCATGTTGTATCATGTGGTCAACAAGATCTTCCATTCTATCAGTGAGCAGGGTTTCTCCGCCCATAAAATGAATGTTATTTAGATGGGGTATTGTCAACAATTCGTCTTTGAACCGTTGCCATACTGCCCGATCTTTGGTCCAGTCTACTCCTAGGAATTTTTTACTGCTCTCGATACCCCAACGCACTTCTTGACTTGCAATGGTCGAACTGGCAGACGGATCACACATCTTGCAGGCTAGGTTACAAAAATTACCTAGGTCGATGTGTAGGTCAATTGGGTGAGTATCAGTATGACCTTGGTTTTCAATACTGTGTTGAAAGTGTGGCAGTCCGGGACTTTGTGAATAGCTAGCATCAAATGCGTTGCGTGTGAATATCACGCTCTTCATGTTGCTGCCGAAACGACGACTATTTCCGCCATTGCTTTCTTCAACATAACATTGTGAGCATAAACTGAGTTTGGTCGATCCAGCAATATCTCGGCGCATTTTTTTGGCTGGCTCTGAGTTGAACCATTCCATGATGCTCATGTTTGCTATGTTGTATTGTGTCTCATTATCTTTGTATAGTCTGTGTGACTCCTGGCAACAGATACCGAGCCCGCCGTCCCAGTATATGTGAATTTCATACCAAGGACTGCTACAAAATATATTTTTATGCGGCATTATCGTCGATCGATTACCTTGTCGGCTAGGCCATAGGCCACTGCTTCTTCCGCAGTCATAAAGTTATCACGCTCCATATCTGCTCGTAAAGTGTCATAGGATTTGCCAGTGTGCGTGACATAGATGTCGGTTAGAACTTTCTTCCAGCGTAGCAATTCACGAGCTTGGATTTCAACATCAGTGGCTTGTCCTGATGCACCGCCCAGGGGTTGATGGATCATGTGGCGTGCGTTGGGCAGGATGTAACGCTTGCCTAGGGCACCGGCACTGGCCAGCAATGACCCCATACTGGCTGCTTGACCCATCACGATGGTCATTACATCGGGCTTGATGAACTGCATGGTATCATAGATAGCCATACCGGCTGTGACTGATCCACCTGGCGAATTGATATACAAACTGATATCTTTGTCAGGATTGTCTGCTTCCAGAAACAGCAGTTGAGCGCACACCAGGCTGGCGCTATGCCCGTGAACTTCACCATCTAACATGATCACACGGTCTCGTAACAGCCGGCTGTAGATATCATAACTGCGTTCTCCTTTGGAGGTTTGTTCGAGAACCATTGGCACTAGACTTGACATAATATTCCTTTTTCAATAAGTTGGTGTTGACTTTTTACATAGTCAACGAAATGTTGTTTATTGTATAGGATTTTTTCCTGTAGAGCAAGATATTTCGCCTGCCAATATTGTGGAGTTTGCTCGCATAGCACAGAAAGGAATCGATGTATGTTTTCGGGCAAAGTTAGGTCCAAGTCGATTATATCTTGGAAGTCATTGACGTATGACTCAAATCCACGATCATGTAACCACTGTGTGCCACCATCGGGGTCGTATACCAAAAACGGTCTGCATCCCACTATGGGTTTGTATATCTTTTCACTTACGAATCCTGTTTGGTTGATATGATAAAAAGTTTCCGTAACTATGTTGATAAAATGTCTTTGCCAATTGTCAATATGTCCTAGACTCACAATGTCGTTAGGAACACCATAATGATTAAGGCCGGCATTGGGTGCTAGATTATCATGATGATGATCGGTACCAAGAGTTCGTGTAGCAATACCGTCACCTCCCATACTTACAATTCCGTGACGCAAAAGATCGTGTGATTCCAATATCGAATACAATTTAAGTCTATGCCAATGTGGCTTTCGATTAAGGCACATGTATGCTGTATCAATTTTTTGGAAATCTGTCAGTATCTCAATGGATGGAGATGTAAGAAACTCGTTTACAAATACCGCACAAAAATCAATCGAATAATCACCTGAATAATATCCAATGGGCATGACTTCGCAATCGAATTCGCTATACCAGCTTGGATGTGGAATGGCTGCATCTATCATGGCCACCAACACAATGCGATCTACCGGATGTTGTCTCAACCAGGACAATACCTGTTGATGATATTCTTTACTATACCAAACTGAATTTATTACCACTGTACGAGATTGATCTTGTGCAATAAATGCCAACAATGAGTCGACTATTTTTTGTTCAAATTGTTTAAGGGGCCACTCGGGTCCCCATCCATTATTAAAATTTTTTATAATCATGATCAGCTAAATGCACTCGATAACTGGATAGGTCATCTAGCCTGTTTCTATTGAATATGGCAATGTCATGGGCCTTGGCTAGTATCTTTTGTTGGTCTACACGACTACAGTCAGATAAGGTACTCATACTTTTTTGCATAAGGTTCCATCGTTTGGGTCCTTGATACAAATCGTAACTCTCATCCCAGAGGTCATGATAGGTTCGAAATCCCATGCTTCGCAATCTTGCAAGAAAATATTGAGGACCAAAAACTATCATAGGTTTAGCAGCCATGATAGGACGTGTGGTTTTTTCAGTAGGAAAAAAAGTATCCCCGTATGTGTAGGTCTCGCACACTATTTCTACAGCAAATTTGTGATAATGTTGTAGTAAGCTGGTATTAGTGTCAATATAAGATCTAGGAGTAATAAATTGATCTCTAACCGATTTGCCATCTACACTAGGAATAACATCTTTGCTATACCAAGTAAACATTTCGTCTTGTTGTTTTGGACACAACCAGTCTGACAGATTGTCTAGGGTTTTTTGTTCATGTTGATTGATCCAGGGCAAGGGTGCCACATGCTTCATTCTACTGGTAAAAATATTATCAGAGAGAACGTTTGTTTGATATAAAATTACTGCTCTACTTGCGGTCATCCTTCCAACAAACAGTCCAAAGAGTCGTTGATATTGCAGTTGCTGTTCTAAAGAAGGTTCCCAAGATTGCCAAAAATCTCTCACCATATAGAAGAAAAGACTGATCTGATCTTTAGGAAATGGCCTAATACGTTTATAAGGAACATATTCTACAGGATTGGTCCACCGATGCAAATGCACTTGATCTGGGGATATCTTTCTATTCGCTACCCAGGTGTTCAGAACATCAGTTATGCCTAGTTCTTTCAAGCAAGGAGCTTCGTTTCGTAGGTCTAATTCCAATGGCTCTCCGGGCGGATGTTGATTTATTTGTTCCTGGAATTCAGTGGGATTATTCCAACAATCTCCCATAATTTGTAGGGGTATAAGTTCTGTCATCCCAATACTTATGGTGTCGCTAAATACTACATGAGAGATTTAATCAACGTACTTGACGGCATAATAACCGAAGTAACCATCAGCAAACCCAAATATGGACCCGGCACTCAATTTTCTGTATCCGCAGGATCAGAAGCCGGGAAAAAAATGTTGGCATTGTTACAGCAACAAGGGTTTGATTCTACCCCACCCATGACTAGGCAAGATGCCGACGAAATGAGCGAAGAAGATATTTTAAATCTTCCCACAGTCACATACGGAAAAGGCGGTGACGGTTATATTTTCTCCAATAATGCTGGACAATCTGTTTTGATCACTGGCAGTGCCAGCACCATTGGGTCGGCATTCAATGCTTACACTGGGGCTACTGCTGATGCAGATATTGGAAAAATTGCCAATCGCGGCGAGACGGCTGAAGGTATCTTGGGTGCTGCTATGTTTGCTAAATTTACCAAACGAGAACCCGATGAAGATATTGGCACAGTGACTTCTCAAGACATCAGCAATGTGCTTGACAGTTTGCAACAGACCGGCGAAGATCAGTATCAAGTAGAAGTGGAAGATTTTGATAACAAACACGCAGATGTGATTTCATTTGTGCTGAGACTTAAATCCGGGCCGTATCAGGATCTTATGGACCTTGCCAAGCGCCCATTGTTGGCCAGTGAATTCTCTAGTGCCGCTGCTTATGTAAACAGTTCAGATGCCGAGCGTTACAGCAAGTATTTTTATATCAATGGTAGGTCAGATCAGATCGTGATCATGGCCGACGGTGTCACGGGTGAGAAAGAACAGAAGACCGATGTGTGGGTATATGTCACAGATGAAAATGGCCAGCCACGCAAACTCAGACTCAATACCAGCCTGAAGGTAGGTGGTATTAAACAGTTTGGACAGGTGGGTGGCGATAGTGAAGAAACCCAAGAAACCTTGTGGAACTACTTTGGAATCAATGTAGGTCCTGCGTTGGCTAAATTTGCCAAAGCAAGAAAATCCAATTCACCAACAGCAACAAGAGATGCATTCAAACAAATGTATCAATACGCTGCCAACCAACTAGACCAAAAACTGCAAAAAGCCAGCCCCAAAGATGAGGCCAACATACTGGACAGCATCGCCAATGGCATCACACATTTTGCTACCCTGGGTGATCCCAATGTAGAACTTGTGGACTTTAGTGATGGTGGATTTAAAATTTTGAGATTCAACAAGTTGGTTGAAAAATTGAAAAACGTAGATCTCGAAGCCACCTATTCCGATAGCAAAACACAAAAAAATGGCCCGGATCGAGAAATTTGGCCTGAGGTTCAGATACATGAACGCGACAATCCCAAGAACAAACTACTGACCATCAGGATGAAAATAGAGAACAAACCCAACGGTCGTATCTATGTTCGCAACTACATTGAAAAAGGTCCTCTGTTGGAAAAACTCACCGAGTACAAAAAAGCCAGTTGGGATCGATCACCGGCTGCCACCGGAGCCGAAGAACTTGATGCAGTGACCAGCACACCAAGACTCACTGGACCTGGTGCAAAGGCAGCCACAAGAAATCACGAACCCAGGATGGATCGTGCTACCTTGGGTAGAGGCTACAAAGGATGAAATCTCAAGAATTCATAGACGAACAGGTGCTGGATGAGTTCAGCATGTTTGATCGCGGCATCCGCAAGGAATTGGAAAAGAAGGGCTATCAAGCTCTAGGTGCTGGTGTGGATCAAGAGGCGTATCTTGAACCAGGTGGCCAGACTGTTTTAAAAATATTTGGCACACAAGGTAACACCGGCAATCTCAGCCATGATCAAAGAATGTTTGAGAAATGGGCTAAATTTTGCCAACGCAATTCAGACAATCCATTCCTACCCAGATATTCTGGCTGGAAACCTTTTGATTACAACGGCGAAACATATCTGCAGATTCGCACTGAATTACTGCGATCACCACAGACCCCCCAAGAGAAGAATCTAGTGGCTGCTATTTCTACATTAGGATATGCTTTTGAACGCTATGGAATCAGTTTTCTTGATCTTGACAAGAACAAGATATCCGCACGATCATATCGTTTGGTGAGTCAGGCAGTAGGTGAAGACAATGTTCCATTGTTGCTGAACACCTTGCTGGAGTTAATCCACACCACACAAAGAAAAAAACGATACGGCTGGGATCTGCACCCTGGCAACATCATGTTGAGATCCAATGGGCAAGTGGTTCTCAATGATCCCTATGTGTTGGATAATGATGATAGTTGGTAATCATCAGATGGGCGATATCTGATCGCATATCTTGTATTCTAAGGCTTCTTCTGCTGTGAGCCATACATCATGTGGCGGCAGTAAAGTCTTCCTGATTTCTTTTTCCGGCAATCCTGTGCATTCTACATAATGTGCTACCATGCGTTTCTGTGTGAGTTCAAACTCTTTAATAGTAGCAAACAATTCATGCACTTTGCCATCTGCACCCCAAGAGAACTGATGACTCATAATGCTGGTATTTGGTGTCAATGTTCTTCGTCCGGGTGATCCCGCCAAGAAGATCATCAGTCCCGCCGATGCGATCTGTCCAAGCCCCACCGTCTTGATGTAGATCTTGCTGCTACGCATCACATCAATCAGAGCAAAAGCGGCACTCATGTCTCCGCCATCGCTACAGATCATCAACAACAATTCGCGTTTCTTTTTCTTGGCTACGAGATTCTCGTGCAAGATCCATTCGATAACAGGAGCGATGCTTTCATTGTCCACATCGCCCATGAACACGTACACACCATGATCATGCAGAGCATCAGAGTGTGTACGTTCTAAGACTTCATTGCTATCAGAATGAAGAGCCATGCTTACTGATTTTCAAGTTCTTTGAAAGCGTCGGTACTACGCAATGCGGCTCGTTTTTCCAGTTTCAATGTATCCTTGCGTTTCTGTAATGCATTGGCTTCGCCTGTGGGCAATGCTACCAATACATAACTGCGATAACGAGATCCTTCTGCGATGCGTTTGACCTCTTTGGTTTCAACGCCAGTGAGATCCACATCCGGGCACAGGCTGCGAATGGCCAGTTCGCTGGTTTCATAACTGGCATCTGTGGTATCCTGCATGAATATCTTGGCTTGTTGGCTGACCTTGCCGCCGGCTGCCATACAGATCTTACCATATGCAAACAGTTTGGCTTTATAATCCGCCATGCTCATGTCGTTGCTGACTGCAGATCCATTAGCATAAACTGCTGAGTTACTCGCAGGCAATTCAGTCATCCAACTAGGAGCCTTGGAAAGAGATCTCTCTACAGCGGCTTCGCGCTTGGATTCAACTGCGGCTGCTCGTTTATCGTAGTCGTCTTTGGGGGTGCTAGAGCAAGCAGCCATCACAGCAACGATAGGCAATAGGGTAAAAACTTTTTTCATGATATTCCTTATTTAGATTTGATCCAATCGCCGGCTTTGGAGAGATCCTGCCCGGCACCACTTACTGCCCCGCCAATCGTACCACATGCGGTAAGCACGGATGCTACTATGGCTACTACTAGAAAACTCGCTTTCATATCTGTCCTTTCAGATCAACAGTTGTAAAATGCTATTTTAACACAAAAATCAGAACTTGTCAATCACTACCCACTTGGAATCATGGATTTCACAGATGATACCTTGCCAAGTCCGGATGTCCTTCCCGGTGTAGTTGGAATCCAAGAACCATCTGCACCGAGTACCATTGTGATAGAACTCACGTGGATAATCCGGATGTGGTCTAAACTGCCCTAGTTCCCCTACCGTTCCTGGATTGGTCCTGCGTATGGTATCCAAGGTTGGGTCATCTCTACACACTAGTATCTTTTCTGAGATAACTCGGCTGGATGCTACCTGTTCTCTTACTGAATCTTCTGCTCGTTTTACAGCTACTGCACAGGCCGAATCTCTAGGAGTGTCTCCGGGCCAAGCATATTCTCCCGAAGCGGTATACCATGTGGCTCCCACTCGAGCACGGAAGTTGACTAGGCATCTTTTTCCTTGCTGTGGATCCGGAACCACAGTGGCTGAGATCTGAGTGCGTTCGGCAATCACCGCGGAACTTTGGCTCACAGTTTTGTCTTGCAACACACAATCGGCATAGGCAGACCCTGCTGCTATGGCCAGTGCGAGTATACTAAATTTCATGGATTGCTCCTACAATCATCTCTCAATGCAATGAGTTTCTGATTGATCACCCAGTTGCTACGACCATGGCCACGCACAGCATTGTTGTATTGTTGAGTCGGATCAGTCAATACCAGCCAAGGTTGTAAGGCATTGCTGGCCCGAGCATATAGTTGATCATCTGATGTGCTACGCATACTCTGTAAAAAGGCTATCTGTTCTGTTCGATGTGAACAGTCGATTTGGAAATTGTCAAGATCAGTGAATCCCATGGGTTCTGATCTAGGTGCAGCACATCCACTACACAGGATTGCAAGTGTAACGCAGATGCCAGATACGGCCACGGATTTGCGCGACATGTTCATTCCATTCTCCTTGTGATTGGCTTTCCAGCCAGTTGACGATCCGGTGCTGATTGGCGCAGTCATTGGGTATCAAAGTGACATCAATAGGTGGCGCTATATTGGGTCGTAGACTACTGCACCCAGACAGGAACAAAACTATCAAGATATATCTCATGATACGCCAGTTTCTTTATCTAGATATTCTCGCAGGATTTTTTCGATCATTTGGTTCAGTGTGATATCATGCTCATGCGCCTTTAGCATGAGTTGATACAAGAGATCTTCATCGAGATCAATTTCGATAGTCACGCGATTATCTTGAGTCATGCTCTGCCCTTTGAATCTTCTACTTTGGCGTTTATACAGGTGCCTTCCAGGATTGTGGCTTTGCCTTGATTGGCTCGTTCAACCACCTCAAGCATATGGATCTTTTGAGTGTCAATGCTGGCTCTGCATTGTGCTTCCGATTTGTAATGAGTCTGAGCCTGCATGAAGTTGCAGTTGCCGTTGAAGCACACAAACAGCACAGGGATAAAGATTTCAATCATTGTTCAAACCCTTTTTTAGCATGTTTAGGGCGGCGTTGATAACGCACCTTGCTCTGCTCCACCCGCCCACGGAATGGAGTATCGCGCGAATACAACTCCACAGCACGACGGCGCTGTCGAGGTAGTTGAATCACAAAACTAGTTGGTGTCATCTTTGCATCCATAAAAAATCCGGTCTATGCTGTATTATAGCACCAACCGGATTAGTGGTCAACCAGGAGTTCTAATCTTTTTAGACCCAACCCCTAAAATCTTCCATCATAAGTCTTTTTGCAGCCTTATGATCACCATTTCGTGCCAGATTTGCGGCAGCATGAGCACGGCCAACTTGGAGTAGAAAATTATAAATGAATTTTAGGATTTTCATACCATCCAACTCTTGTTGCGGGCCGAATACATCAATTCAAACTTACGCTCCAATGCTTCTACTTGGCATGTGGTTGTAGGATTGTGTGACAAGATGTATTGTTCCAGTTTGGTTCCATAATGCTGTGGCTCACTAAACCAACGCACAGCCTGGTTGACATAGTCTGTCAATGTTTTGAACATGTTAGGCTCCTTTGGTCTTTCCATTGGCCTGATATGCTTTCATGATGCCTTCGCCAAATTTAGCGTAGTCAAACTTGGATGTTTCACGCATGACCTTCAGGGTTTCTTGCATGATTTCTGTGGCCGCATCATTGGTGGCCTTGAAAGCCTTTTTGGTGTAATCCGCTTGGGTGTCGATGAAATGATTCATGGACTCTGCGATGTGTTCGTTGGTGACGAAAGTCTTGACGAATTGTTTTTTACCGTTTTGAACGGTGTCGATCATTGTGTCTGCTGTAAACATGAGTTTCTCCTTAGATAAGCAAGTAGACTATAGGACCCGCACCATGCAGCATCCTATGTGCTATTATATATGA
>Ga0114977_10001432_pt1 | contig 15666 bp, 12 predicted proteins | sample S_130805_MF_Meta_FD_87026 | JGI IMG/M metagenome (GOLD analysis project Ga0114977, IMG submission 87026) | Freshwater microbial communities from Lake Simoncouche, Canada to study carbon cycling - S_130805_MF_MetaG | ecosystem: Environmental > Aquatic > Freshwater > Lake | place: Lake...
CGCCCTGCCGGAACCAGGATTTCCTCGTGATCGAGCGTGCCGGGACGGTCAAGAAAAAGACGGTCGTAAACTGTCCAAGAGGCGATTGTCAAAAACGCGAAAGCCGCAAGGGAGCCTAAGGCGATTGTCCAGCGGCGTAGAATACGGGCCTGAAACATCTTTTTCGCGGCCTCGATCTCCTCGTCTCGAACGTGGACGACTTGAACATCGGCAAGTTGACGTTCGAAATTGCGTGTTTGGATTAGAAGATCGAAGGCGGATGTGCCTGGGTTTTGAAGGATCTTGAGAAGAGTTGATGTGGAGGGGGATGGGGGAAGTAGGGGTTCAAGAAGAGATGCAAGTTTGTTTGAGTTTTCGAAATGGGAAGATTCGGGCAGCCCAGGGTAGGCGACGGGGTTTCGGAGTCGGGGAGTTCCGTTGAGGGAGAGAGTGTAGTCGTATGGACCGAGAAGTCGGGATGGGATGGAGGAGGATTCCATTTCGGAGAGTACGGAAGCGAGAGTGGTAGCGAGGCGTGCTCCCGAAAGAAGCGTGAGTGGGGTATTTTGGTTTTGAATGTGGAGAAGCGTGGGGTGAAGAACGGGCTCCAGAGCTACGAAGATGCGATCCTCGGATGGAATCGACTCATAGATTGAGTAGACGGAGGCATGGTTGAGACGGGCGTAGGCGCAGATCTTTTTTGAAAACGTGGGGGAACCTGTCGGGGGAACAAGGAGTTGGACTTGGCGTTCGAGTTGTTGATGTTTGGCCCAGTAGAGGCGACCCAAAGGGTGGGGGCCAGCAGGAGATAGAAGTGAGTAAGGTCCGAAGGAGCGACCTGAAAAGTTTTCCATTAATTCTGCCATTGCGAGTGGCAAATGATCGTCGGCTTTTAGACATGGGATGGGATAGGCGGGGGGTAGGGTTTGGGTGAGGTCGAATCGGCTGACGATTCCGATGGGAGTTTCGGGGTATGTTTCAGCCAGAAGAAGTAGGGGCCCGGACTGATCTGCGTCGCCCCAGAAGATGTCGCTTAGGAGGAGGGAGGTTCGACTGCCTGAGGCAAGAGTTTCAGCGACCGAGGCAAAATCGGTGAGGAGTTTGAGTTGTGCAGTCGGAAAAAAGTCTTGGAGGAGGGCATTCAGCTGGGCTGCGGCATCGGGATCCTCTTGGGCCAAAAGAATCGTAGGCACGGAAATGATTGTGCTTAAGAAACAGTGAAGACGAAAGGGAGGATTTTAGCGGGAATGAATGTCACGGCTTAGGGCCATGCGGTGGATCGAGTAAGCGGCCCCAAAACCGTTGTCGATATTGACGACGGTAATTCCTGGAGCACAGGAGTTGAGCATTCCGAGCAGTGCGGTGATTCCCTTGAGGTGTGTGCCGTATCCAACGGAGGTGGGAACGGCGATGAGTGGGGTGCGTATGAGCCCACCGAGAACACTGGGTAGGGCGGCCTCCATTCCTGCAACCACGAGGAGGGCATGATGTTTGCGGAGGGCATCCAGATGTTGGATGGTACGGTGGAGCCCTGCCACGCCGATGTCATAAAAGCGAGTGGGGCGATGACCCAGAAATTGGAGAGTTACAAAAGCTTCCTCAGCGACGGGATGATCGGAGGTTCCTGCTGCACAGATAGCAACCTGAAGGGATGGATGTGTGGGCGGTTTGGTTTTGGCCAGGGGGAGGGTGAACGTCTGGGCGGAAGGGTGATATTTTCCTTTTGGGAAAAGGCGACGGAGCTGGCGGGCTTTAATGGAATCCACGCGGGTTGTGAGGACAGGTTGGCGAGCGGAGTGAAGGCGACGAATGATTGCTGCGATTTGTGAAACGGTTTTTCCTGCCCCGTAGACGATTTCGGGAGCCCCAAGGCGCTGTTGACGCTGCAAGTCGAGGTGAGCGAACGCACGAGGCAAGACGGAGCGGGGTGGGCGACGGCGCGCCATAATCTCTAGGCGAGGTCTGCCTGAAGGCGGGCCAGTAGGCCTGAGATGGGCAGGCGTTCCTGCTTCATCGAATCGCGATGTCGAAGAGTGACTGTGTCTTTTTGACCAGCGAGCGGACCCTCTTTCACTCCCTCAAGGGTTTCGAAATCCACGGTGATGCCGAAGGGAGTACCCACTTCATCTTGGCGGCGGTATCTGCGACCGATTGCGCCCGATTCATCATAAAAAACAGCAAAGTGTTTCCGAAGGTCTTGGGTCAAGGCTCGTGCTTTTTCAACGAGTTCAGGTTTATTTTTTAGAAGAGGAAAGATCCCTGCCTTGATAGGTGCCATTTTGGGGTGAAAGCGGAGGACGACCCGGGTTTCTTTGCCCCCTTTTTCGTCGGTGACTTCTTCTTCGTCGTAGGCCTCGCAAATAAGTGCGAGGGTTGTGCGGTCGACTCCTGCACTGGGTTCGACGACATGGGGAATAAACTTTTCTTTTGTTTCCTCGTCAAAATACTCCAGAGGCTTGCCGCTGGCTTCCTGGTGCTGTTTCAGGTCGTAATCGGTGCGGTAGGCGATTCCCTCGAGTTCCTCAGTGCCGAAGGGGAATGCGTAGAGGAGGTCATAGGTGCCTTGGGAGTAGAAAGCGCGATCTTTCTCGGGCACGTCGAGAATCGTGATTTTATTGCGGGGAATGCCGATGGATTCGTACCACGACAGGCGATCTTCCAGCCACTGATCGAGCCATTTTTTGCCTTCCGCTGGGCGAACAAAGAATTCGACTTCCATCTGTTCGAATTCCCGGGATCGAAAAGTGAAATTTCGGGGGTTAATTTCGTTTCGAAAGGCTTTTCCGATTTGGGCGATTCCAAAAGGAAGTTTTTTGCGCGAGACCTCGAGGATGTTTTTGAATTGGACGAACATGGCTTGGGCGGTTTCGGGGCGGAGGTAGGTAAGGTTTCGCTCGTCCTCTACGGGGCCGACGTAGGTTTTGAACATCAGGTTAAACTGGCGGGGTTCGGTCAGCTCTCCACCGCAGGCGTTGACCATTTTGCTGGGTTTTTGGGGGCAGGGTGTGGCGGAGACCTGATCGGCGCGGAATCGACCCTTGCAGGTTTTGCAGTCGACCATGGGATCGGTGAAGGTGGCCTCGTGTCCACTGGCTTTCCATACGGAGCGACTCATGAGGATGGCGCCATCCATCCCGACGATATCGTCCCTGTACTGGGTCATACATTTCCACCAGTTATCCTTCAGATTTCGTTTCAGGGCAGCCCCTAGGGGGCCGTAATCCCATGCGCCGTTGAGGCCGCCGTAGATTTCGGAAGACGGGAAGATAAAGCCTCTGCGTTTACAGAGAGCGACGATCTTTTCCATGCGGTTATCAGACATAGGTCAATTTTTGGATTCTAGAGTAGAAAATCATAGCGATGATCGGAAAAGATGAACACCCCAATTTTAAGTGAGATTCGCCGTCGAATCCGTCCTCAAACGACGGGGTCGGCTTTGAGGTGGTTTCAGCGGGCGGCAGGAATGTTGGTTCTGCTTTTAGCGTTAAGTGCCGTATGGGGGCGGTTGGTAGGAGTGCCCTCTAGTGTGAAGGCTGTGCTTGTGCAGGAGTTTGCCTTGCGGGGGTTACACATCGATATGGGAAAATTAACCATCGATCCTTTAGGGGGTTTGGTCGCGAGGGATTTGGTGGTGTATCGGGATGGAGGGAGAAAAATTGAGCAGCTACGCATTGCTGAAGTGGAGTTGAGTTTAAATTGGTTGGGTTGGCGAGAGGCAGAACCGATTCTTGCGGGGGCACAACTCCGGGATGGGGATGTGGCATGGCCGTTGGGAGATGGAGTGCAAGTGTCTGCTCGCCGGGTAGAGGCGGTCATGGAGTTTCGGCCTGGGGAGATTTTGCTCAAGCGTGGGCGAGGTCAGATCCTTGGATTCGATCTTGCGTTACAGGGGCGGGTAGGATTAGAGGCAGGGCGAGAAATCGCTCCGCCGAATGAGATTTTTGGGAGAGTGTGGAAGGATGTAGAAAGAGTTCTGGGCGAATTGGGCGGTCCAGCGCCGAAAATACGCGCAGATTTTGATTTGGAGGTGGGACAGCCCGAGCAAGCAAAAGCAGAGATTCTGATCACCGGATCTGGAAACGTATGGCGGGGTGTGGAACTAAAAAATATCGAGATCAGGGCTACGGTGGGAGACGGGATGTTGCAGTTTCCTAAGTTTGAAATTGGGTTGAAGCGGGGCGAGATTCGGGTGAACGGGTATGCCGATTTAGCAAAGGGCAAAGGGGAGGTGGATTATTTTTCAAATGCAGATCTGGATCAGTTTGCGGCTGTTGGAGGTCTTGGGACGGCAGGATTCAAGGAGTTTCATGGGGCAAAACCCCCAGCAATTTCGGGTGAGATCGACTTTGACTGGAAAAGTGCGAAAGGGTTTTTATGGCAGGGGCGGGTCGAGATGGGGGAGTTTCGGGTAGGAAAGAATGTTTATCGAAAACTAATTTTCCCTTGGGTCATCAGTGGGAAGAGGTGGATGATCCAAGGTTTTGAGGTCGAGGGAGTGAATGGTCGAGGAAGTTTGCAACTTGGTTTTGATGGGAAAGCAGAGCTGAAAGGAAGCTATCGAAGCGACATCGATTTAGTTTGGTTGGTGCCTTGGCTGGGACATGGGGCAAAGCCCTTTATGCAAAGCCTCGAACTGAGATCGAATCCAAAAATCTCAGCTCAGATCACGGGTGCGGCGATTCAGATGAACCTGATTCGGGTGGAGGGAAGAATCGAGGTGCAAAATCTTGCTTATAAGGGTGTTGAGATGGAGGAGTTGGCAGGAAATGTGCTTTTGGCCGGCGGGCAATTGACGGTTAAGGATCTGCGGGTCAAAGCGGCGGGGGGGGAGGGGACGGGTGAATTTATCTATGGATTTGAACCCGAAAAGGTGAGGTTCTTGGGAACTCGATCCACTCTTCCTGTTCAAGATTTTTCGAAAGTTTTTGGTGCGAAGTTCGAGAAAACCATGAAGCCGTATCTTTTTCGAGGTCGCCCCACGATCGTTCTGGAGGGTGAGGTGGATTTAGAGGAGAAAGGGCGGTCCAATCTGCGGGCCACGCTTTTAGCTCCGGAGGGGATGAACTATGTGGTAGCGGGAAAGGAGCTGCAATTCACTGAAATGGATATGGTGGTGGAGGTGGTGGGTAGGAAAGTGATTGTGAGAACTGAAAAGAACCGGCCTGCAAAAGTATTGGGAGGAAAGGTGGAAGTACGAGTGGAAGTGGATGGGAAAGAAAAAAAGCAGACGACCGATATTCAGAAAATTAGTGGTTTAGATTTTGCGAAGTTGGTGAAGACCTATTTTGATTTTGAGGGATATGATGGAAAATTTAGTGGGAAAGTTACGTTGCATGGTCCCACGGCGAACTGGAAAGAGTGGAGCGGAACAGGGCGACTGCTCGTGGATGAAGGAGTTTTGCCGGGAATGGGGGCGTTTGCGTCGGCCATGAATGCGCCAGCGGAGTGGGTGGGGTTAACGGATCAGAATGCCGATATGGATTTTGAGTTAGCCAAGGGAAGATTGGATGTGAAGAAGCTGAATATCGAATCGACGCTTGTTGTAACGACGGGGCAGGGTGTTTACGACATTTCCGAGGATCGGCTGGAGAACTTCATCATGCGGCAAAATCTACGGGGTCCAGCGGGTGTGCCCTTCTTTCTGGTGAGTCAGATGTTTCAATATGAAGGGAGTGGATCGCTGAAGAATCCCGTTTGGAAACCACGCAACTTTGATGACGAAACAAAATAAATCTTCCAAGAAGAGTGTGAGCCGGTGCGGTCTACATACCTCAACCGCAGGCGGATTGATGGAGATGTTAAGTAGGGCGAAGACTCTGGGGGAGGACGCAGCTCAAATCTTTGTAAAAAGTAATCGCAGGTGGGAGATGCCGGGACTGGACGAGGAGGAGAGTGCTCTTTTTAAGGAAGGAAAAAAGAGTCAGGATCTGTGGGTCTGTTCCCATGCGGGCTATTTGATTAATGTGGCAGGTTGCGGGGAGACGCGGAGGAGATCGATCCGGGCGTTGGCGGAGGAAATTGAGAGAGCGGAGAAATTGTCGTTGGCGACGGTGGTTGTTCATTGCGGTAGTCATGGGGATCGAGAGCCGAGTGAGGCTAGGCGGTTGGCGGTGGAGGGTTTTCAGGAGGCGTTAGAGAGATCCAAGACTGAAAAGGTAAAGTTGGCATTGGAAAACTCGGCGGGGCAAGGGTCGGCCTTAGCCCGAGATTTTGGAGAGTGGGGGGAGTTGGTGCGTGGGATTCCACAGTCAAGGAGGGCGGCATGTTTAGACACGGCCCATGCATTTGCGGCAGGGTATGATTTGCGTAAAGAGGAGGAAAGAGCACGACTTGGGGAGGAATTGGATAGGGAGGTGGGCAGAAAATTTCTAACTGTGATTCATGTGAACGATTCGAAGACGGATTGTGGATCGGGGGTAGATCGGCACGAGCACTTGGGGAGGGGAAAAATTGGAGGGTCGGGATTGAGAGCTTTTCTGCAAGATACGCGCTGGGCGGGAATTCCGAGAATTGGAGAGTTGCCACCTGGGGAGCAGGAGGATCGAGAAAATCTGGCCTTTTTACGGAATTGTGACCCCGTTACATAAGTTTGTTCAAATGAAGGTAAAGATGGTAAAAAATCATCTATGAAAGCAGCCGATTTAAGGGGAATCCTGACTTATATTCCCAGTTTTCGGGATAAGCTCTTCGTTCTCAGTGTGGACAGTGCGGTATTGGAGGACGAAAGGGCGGCGAGTTTATTTCTGGATATCTCTGTTTTACGGAGTTTGAACATTCGGGTGGTTTTGGTTCATGGGGCTAGTGCACGGATCAAAAAAATTGCCACGGAAATGAAAGTGAAGGCTTCGAACTTGGATGGTTTGGGTGTCACGGATGAGCCCACCCTGCGGGTTTCGGAGCGGGCGGCAAATTCCTACAGCCACGATATATTGCAAAACTTGGCGGATGCGGATTTGCGGGGTGCGGTGACCAATGCGGTGATCGCGCATCCAGCAGGAATTTTAGGTGGGGTAGATCAGCAGTGGACGGGACGGGTGGAACGGGTGGACACACGGTTTCTGGAAACCTTGCTGGAGAATGGAATTATACCTGTGATTCCGCCGATGGGGGTGGATGGGGATGGGCGGACGTATCGGGTCAATTCAGATGGGGTGGCGCTGGAGGTGGCGGAAGCGTTGAAAGCGGAGAAGCTGATTTTCCTGACTGGGAGCGGATCCTTGCCGATGAATGGGAAAAAGCCTGCCCAGCTATCGGTGGAGGAGGCGACGGATTGGTTAAAGAAGAAAAAAGGGGATTTGAGTGGTGAAATTGCATCCAAGTTGGAGCACGGTTTACGGGCGTGTAAGGAGGGTGTAAGTCGGGCCCACATTTTGGATGGGCTTGCGGATGATGCCTTGCTGGAAGAGCTCTTTTCGAGTGAGGGGGTTGGAACCATGGTGTATGCCGATGAATACACGGAAATTCGAAAGGCTTTAAAGAAGGATGTGAGGTCGATCATGCGGTTGATTGGAAGTTCGGTAGCGGCTGAGGAGTTGGCCAAGCGGACGCGGACGGAAGTGGCGGCGGCGATTGGGGATTACAGTGTATTTGAAATTGATGGGAACATGGTGGGTTGTGTGGCCGTACATCCGCTCGAGGGCAAGGTGGCGGAGATGGGGTGTTTGTTCGTAGCGTCGGGATATGAAAATAGTGGAATTGGCAGAAAGCTGATGCTGTATGCGGAGAACCGGGCGAAGGAGATGGGGATGAAGAAGCTTTTGGCCTTATCGACCCAAGCGTTTCATTACCTGCAGAGCAAAGGTGGATTTACGGAAGGGACGATTGAGGTTCTGCCTCCTGAGAGGAAAGCCTCGTATGAGGCGAGCGGGCGAAATTCGAAAATTCTGATTAAAGACCTCAGCTGATATTTGGTGTGCGGAAGAGAGTCAGAATGGCGATGCCTGAAACGATGAGGCCGATTCCAATTCTTTGCATGAAGGAGAGTTGTTGGAGCTCCTGACGAAAGAGTACGCCGACAAGAATCGGCCCAACCACGATCAGGCTATTGGTGAGGCTGGAGGCTCGAGCTAACCCAAGGTGACTGCCTACATATCCGAAGCTTAAGAAAGCGATGGGGGCCAGTAGAAGAGTGCTAAGTAGAACGATGGTTTGTTTTTTTTCCCACCAAAGTGTTCCGAGTGTGTCCGTGAGAGTTGTGAGAAGGGCGCAAGCAATGACAATAACCCAAGGAGAGAGAAGGAGATTTTTCATCCTGGGGGCCAAGCAAGGGGGCGTCCCCCGAGAAGGTGGAGGTGGAGATGAGGAACGGCTTCTCCCCCATCGGGGCCATTATTGATGACTAGGCGGTAGCCAGTTTTATCAAGGCCGGTTTGGCGGGCTACGCGTTGGGCCGCGACGAAAAGGTGGGTAAAGACTGAGTGATCTTCGGGGGGCACGGCGCCGTGTCGGGCGTGGTGTTTTTTTGGGATGAGGAGGATGTGTGTAGGGGCTTGGGGGGCGACATCCCGAAAGGCGAGAATGTGATCGTCCTCGTACAGGATGTCGGCCTTGGCTTCGCGGTCGACGATCTTTTCGAAGATCGTTTTAGCCATGGGTTTTACCAGATGGTGAGTTCGAGGAGGGAAGGGCTTAGGGTGCGAGCGCGTGCACGAATGAAGTGAACAATTTCATCGCTTAAGCGTTGGCAGGAGTTGCGCCAGGAGGCGGAACCGGTGAGGGCGAGAACGCAGGAGCGAAGGCCCTCGAGACGAAGAGCCGAGGCGAGTGAAGTGACTTTTTCATCTACGAGGGAGGCTAGTTGTTGAAAAAAGAGGATTTCGAAGGGGGCTTGTTGGGCGAGGGTGGCGAGGTTGATTGAGGGGGCGGAGGAGACGAGTTCAAAGTGGCGAGCGATGGCGGGGCAGCCGATCCCCGCAAGGGAGCGACGGAGAATGAGTTCGAGGGTTTCTCTTTCGATTTTAGGTCTTCGAAAGTCATGTTTGAGGTAGTGGATTACAGCACGGGCGACCTCGGGGGCAAGAGGCCATGCGAAGTGGCCGGCTTGGACTGCGGCTTTTTCGATTGATAGAATGAGCCAGTTTTCGCTTAGGCGCGCGGGGGAGCCGCCTGGAATGGTCACCAGGGGAAGGGCGGCGGGGATTGATTTTTTAGCGGGCACCTAGGTTTTTGACTTCGCTGACAAAATCGCGGGCGTCGCGGAACTGCCGATAAACGGACGCGAAGCGGACATAGGCGACATCGTCCATCTTTTTCAGGCAATCCATGATTTTCTCTCCAATGGCAGTCGTGGGGATTTCCCTGCCGTACTTTTGCTCGAGCTCTTCCATGACTTTATCGACGGTTTTTTCGATCAGTTCAGGGCTGACGGGCCGTTTTTCGCACGCTTTTTGGAAGCCGAGGACGAGTTTGCGGCGGTCAAAGGGCTCGTAGCGTCCGTCGCGTTTGACGGCGCGAAGGTCTTCCCGCTCAATCTCTTCGTATGTCGTGAATCGATAGTTACATGAGAGGCATTCTCTACGGCGACGGACGACGGCTCCGTCCTTCCATGGGCGTGAATCGATCACTTTATCTTCTTCGGTATTACATTTTGGGCATTTCATACTACTCCTTGTGTTGGGTTAAAATTACAAGTAGGTGGTATGGGGTCAATTAAATTTTAAGCATAAAAACGTATTTTCGCGTTGAAACACATAGGAGGATTTTTCTTTGAACTGTTCAATTTAATGGCAAAACTGCTATAAATTTACTGTTTTGCTTGTAGGGTAATAGTAATGACCTTTTTTGGATGTTTTTTTCATTTCTATAGGTCTGCGTGGTCTTTTTGGTTAAAGGAAACGAGGTTTTTACTTCCTGTCTTGGCTTTATTTTTCGCCACTGTTTTGAACTCTTTCAGTAACGAAAACGTTTACGTGAGTCGTTTTTGGCACAACCACCAACCCCTTTACTGGCCAGACTGGAACAGTAATGGTTCCCAAACCCAAAGGGGACAATATGCATGGGACTCGATCGTGCTTAAGCCAGGGCAAAACTACGGTGGCCTCAGCCCCAAGCAACATCCTGAAAACAATCTGAATGAGATTTTCGGTGTCAACGATCGTGTGAATTCCTACCAAAGTGGTCCGCGCAATTCGCTGGCTGGTCTGAACAGCGCTGCTGGATTTGCCATCAGTTACTCGGGTTCACTGATCGATAATGTTCGGCAACTTGGTTCGGTAAACCAGTTGGGTTACGGTTCGTCGTGGAATAGTGGCTTCAAAGAGGCGCGCGGATGGAAAACACCAGCCGGCTCGCCTCGTATGGATCTTGTTGGGTTTACGTACCACCACTCGCTAGCCCCACTCCTTCCGAAATCGGTCTTTCGTAAGGAGCTTCAAATTTTTAAACAGGCTTGGTGGAAAGCTTGGGGAGGCAGTGGCGATCTTAGCGATCACTCAAAGGGATTTTTCCCGACAGAGATGGGGTACTCGCGACATCTAATCGATGTATTAGCCGACGAGGGATACCAGTGGGTCATCGTTCCCAGCCATCACATCAGCCGCACTTGTCCTACCTATAACACCAAGGCGAATCCGGAGGGGTCTTACAACATTTTTTCCAGTCCTCCGAATAAAGCCGACCAGCTTGGACCATCTCCCACAGATGGCTGGTGGTATGGCGAGCCGAACCCCGGCAACGCAGCGTGGAATGTGGCTCCCTACGCCTATCAGCTACACCGTGTGAAGTATGTGAACCCTGAGACGGGGGCAGAAAAGACCATGTATGCAGTGCCGTCCGATGATGTCCTGAGCTATCGTTATGGTTACGCAAGCGAAGGCATTAGCAAAATTCAGGGGCAAATTGCTCCCTTTGCCACCGATCGTGCCCGACCTGTTCTCGTCATGCCCTCGACCGATGGAGACAACGCTTGGGGTGGAGGCTCCAGCTCATGGTTTGAGGCGACCCCGCAGTTTTTTAATCAATCGGGTTCCGCGGGATATCGGCAAAGTGCCCCGCAGGACTTCGTGAATGCCTCGATTATTGCCGCTGGTGGACCGAATAATATTCCTGTTGCTCATATTGAGGATGGAGCGTGGATCTTTCCCGAAATGTGTTACGGGTCACCCAATTTCTTGAAATGGGTTGAACCCCCAGTAGCTACGGTGGCGAATCGCGGAGTGACCACAGTACCGGGAACCCAGATCGACATGGAAACTCCCGGATTTGCCCTCAAATTTTACAGCTATGCCCCGCTCATGGCGGGAGCGAACTGGTGTGAAACGGCCGAGCAGATTCTTCGGGATGAGGGTGGTTCGGTTCAGGCCTGGAAAATTCAGGCTCCCTATGACTGGGACGGTACATGGACAAATCCCAACGATGTGGAGCTTGCGTGGCACATTTACTTGAAAGGGCTGGACTCTGGTTTCAACTACTATGGAGGTTTGGGCAACGACGACGAGATGAAGCCAGGTTTGGCAACGAGGCGTGCGGTGGAGAAATTGAGTCTGTGGATGACGGCCACCCGCCGAAACAACGATCGTACTCCGCCCACTGTTCTGAAGCCTCAAAGGTTCCCCTACAACCCGGGATCGTACACGTTTGGTTGGTTCAACAATGTGCCTGGGGTAAGCACCTCTTTTCTGAAGCGAATGAACTCGGAATTCTACATTTGGACCCACGCGTACGATCTCAGCGGAATTCCCAACGGCAACGTGAATCTCAAGATCCGCATCGACGCGGATGGCGCCAATCCGGTGAACAGTAACCAGAACGAGACCTATGCTGGCGGGAGTGAAGTGGGGCAGTGGGTGACGATCCCCATGAGCAAGCGGGAGTTGCCCAAGACTCGTGAGGCCTTGAATGCGGCCGCCTCCAACAGCCAGATCGATTACTTTCTGCCCGTTCAGGCGGATGCCGTGGCTGACTATTACTTCGCAAAAATCGCTGATACGAATCTGTCCGGTTTCCGCAGCAAGTTGCTCGACTACTACATCGAGGCGACCGACTCAAAAGGCAACATCTCCAAATCCGAGATTCAGCATGTTTGGGTCGACGACTACAGCGGTCAGAGCAACGGCGGCGGTGGTGGAGGGGGAGGCAGTAGCACGGTGGTTGCGACCAGCCCAAATCCTCCCGTGGCCGGTCAGTCGGTCACGGTCACGTATGATCCGACGGGACGGAATCTGGCCACGGCTAGCGCTGTTAACATTCACCATGGCTATAATGGCGCAAACTGGACCGTACTTCCCGGCGTGGCCATGACCAAAGATGGGGCCGTCTGGAAATACACTTACACCGTTCCGGCGAATGCCACGACGATTGCGATGGTCTTCAACAGCGGTGGTAACTCGTGGGATAATAACAACAATGCCAACTGGAATCTTAGCGTCAGCAGCGCACCCGCTCCAACCGTTCCACCTTCGGTCCCTACGGGTTTGCAGGCCACGGCGGTCACCAGCACTTCGGTGTCTCTTTCGTGGACTCCATCTCCGACGGCAACTTCCTATATTGTGTTACGCGATGGGACGCAGGTCGGCGCCCCACAGGACACCAACTATGTGGATACCGCTTTGTTGCCGGAAAACAGCTACATCTACACGGTCAAGGCGGTGAACGTGGCCGGCTCGTCTGCTTCCTCCGCCGGGTTGAGTGCCACGACGTCCTTTGCTCCACTCAATCCGAATCAGATCACCGTGGTGAATCCGGCGGCTCCCGGATCGGCCGCGGGAAATTCTCATATCTTTCGGGGTCGGGCTGGGTTGGCTTTCGTCAACGGTCTGACTTGGTTTAACCCAACCACTGGCGCCGCGGGGTTGGTGCCCTTTCCTGGGGGGGACGTCTCCAACGGCTGGAATTGGACGGCCAACATCGGGTTAGGTGTTGGTGCCAACGCAGTCACTTTTAGTGGAACTTACGCGACGTCTTCAACGCAGACTCTGACGGACAGCCCGGCCAACTACTCGTCTTGGTCGAACGGCGGAACTGGCGGGACGGGTTTTGAAGCGTGGAGTCTGACTAGTTTCGGGAGTGGGGGCCACTTTTTGGCGCAGACCCCGAGCCATGCCAATATGAGCGTTAGTTCAGCTTCTGGCTTTGGTCTCTGGGCCAATAACGCTGGGATCTCGACCGCGACCCGAAACTTCAGCACGGCGATGGCGGCGGGGGACAGCTTCGCCCTGCGCTTTGACAACAACTGGGTCGATAACGGCGGGGAGACCGGCTTTGCTCTTACTGACAACTCTGGAAACGTGAAGTTACGCTTTTATTTTGTGGGAGGGGAAAGTCGCTACCGACTTACGGACAACACCACAGCGAGGGACAGCGGCATTGGCTACACTGAGGGTGGACTGAATCTCGCCTTTACCCTCACTTCAGCCAACGCCTACACCTTGTCTACCGGAGGCGCGAATATTACGGGGACTTTAGCTCCGGTTGGCGGGGCGATCTCCCGTCTTGTGGTGGAAAATAAAAATGCGGGTTCAAACACGGAGCGTAATCTTTACATCGGCTCGATGACTCACACGCGGCAGATATCGGATGTGGGGACGATCACCGCTACGGCCTCGGTGCTAAGCTACAGCGGGACAACAGACGGGATTGATAATAATTGGTGGACTTTATATGGAATTGGAGAGGGAAATCGAGTGGCGACTCTTGATCCAGATGGAGACGGGTTTACCAACTTGCAGGAGTCTGCGCTGGGCACGAATCCCATGGATTCTTCCTCAACGTTCAATGTTAAAACGATTGAGCGAAATGGAAATTCCCTAACGATAACCTGGTCCTCGGTTTCTGGAAAAAAATATCAGGTGCAGGCTACCACGCAGCTCAACCCGAGCTCGTGGCAGGATGTGGGGGAAGTTCTAACAGCGAACTCAGGTTTGAGCACGAAAACGGTAAACGTGCCAGCCGATACCGCTGCCTATTTTGTAAGGGTGAACCTGATACCTTGAGTTTAGTGGGTGTGTTTCGATTCGGAAGAATCTTGGCCTTGCACGCTATTGTGACGGATCCCCTCGGTAACGATCAACCAAATGACAATGCCACCGCAAAGGGCAGATACAGCGAGTAAAAAGATCAATCCCAGTCCTGTGTGTGCTTCGTCCATAAAAAAGAGATTAACGAAGAAGGAAGTGGTTTGTCATCCTCGGAATCAGTGAACGATGGCTCATTTTGCATCTTAGTTAGGCTCGGCTTTACAGAGCGAATGTGAGGCATGGGGAGATTTGTAAAGGAGATGGATCTGGGGCAAAGTGATTCGGTGACCTCCTTACAGCAAAAGTTTCTGGATCTGAAGCGGGATCGAAAGGCGGTGGTGCTGGCGCATAACTATCAGCCCAAGGAGATTCAAGAGGTGGCAGACTATGTGGGAGATTCGCTGGGGTTGAGTTACGAAGCGCAGAAGGCGAAAGGGGATTGTATTCTGTTTTGTGGGGTTCATTTCATGGCAGAAACGGCCAAGATTGTGAATCCAGAGAAGAAAGTGTTGATGCCCGATCTGGGGGCTGGGTGTTCTTTGGCAGATTCATGTCCGGCAGAGGAGTTGGAGGCGTACCGGAAGAAAAATCCTGGTTTGTATGTGGTTTCATACGTGAACTGCACGGCGGCTGTGAAGGCGCAAAGTGATGTGATCTGCACCTCGGGAAACGCCGAGAGGATTGTTCGAAGAGTTCCTGAAGATCGGGAGATTCTGTTTTTACCGGATCGCAATCTGGGGGATTGGGTGATGCAGAAAACGGGAAGAAAGATGAGACTGTGGGACGGGGATTGTTATGTTCATATGGAGTTTACTGCTGCGTCGATTGATCGGATTCGCAAAGAGCATCCGGAGGCCCGAGTGGTGGCTCATCCGGAGTGCACAAGGGCGGTTCGTGCCTTGGCGGATGAGGTTTGCTCCACAGAAAAGATGGTGGGGTACTGCAGAAATTCTCCGGCTCGGGCCTTTATAGTTGTGACTGAGGAGGGTATGTTGCACCGGTTGCGTCGGGAGATGCCGGATAGGCAATTCATAGCGGGACCGACCGACCGCTGTGCGTGCGGGGAGTGTCGGTACATGAAGATGAATACCTTGGCGAAGGCGGTCGGGGCACTGGAAAGTATGTCCCCCGAACTTGTATTGAGTCGGGAGATAATTGAAAGGGCGAAAGCTCCAATTGAGAAGATGCTGGACTGGAGTCGTAACTAGCTATCTAAAAGACACTTAAAAGCAAAAAAAAGCACCCTTTTGGCGTGGGAGGATTTGACTAGGCAGAAGGCGGAGTTTCGCTAGAACTTTTTACGCAATCCTATGCAAATAAGCAATTCATGGAAGGTGATCTTATGTGCCTTTTTGACCTGGATGGGGTCACTGGGTGTGGGTGGAGCACAGACACAGGAGGCCCCTGAGTCGGTTGAGCCGCCTTTACAAATTACATCGGATGGGGCGAATCGATATGAGGGGGGGATCTACTACGCTAAGGATAATGTGGTGGTGACGTATGGGGGGGATGTTTTGATGGCGGACGAGGTTCACTTTAATCCGCAAAGCAAAGAGGCGACGGCCAAGGGGAATGTGCGGTTATATATGTTAGGGCAGATTTATCGGGGTGATCTGTTGACCTATAATTTTCGAACCAAGAAAATGTTATCGGAGAAGTTCCGCTTTTTGGATGGAAAGATGATGGTGGAGGGGGAGTCGATCGATAGCCCTGAGTTGGGTCACTACGACATTGC
>Ga0114977_10001433_pt1 | contig 15662 bp, 11 predicted proteins | sample S_130805_MF_Meta_FD_87026 | JGI IMG/M metagenome (GOLD analysis project Ga0114977, IMG submission 87026) | Freshwater microbial communities from Lake Simoncouche, Canada to study carbon cycling - S_130805_MF_MetaG | ecosystem: Environmental > Aquatic > Freshwater > Lake | place: Lake...
ACTTCTTCATCAAATCCACGACTTGTTTAATCTTAATTAGGTCCAAGGTAATGTCCTCCGTGAGGGGGTGTCCCTCTCTGATACAGGGTGTCAGGGGGGTAAATCAACCCCTCATTCCTGAATGCCGACAGGAATCTTACCTAACTTGCTGTCCCTCTGAGGCTTAATGATATCTTTGAGGGTAGGAATGGCGCTCGTTTCCGGCTTAGAAATCGGGCCTTTTAGCTTTATTTTTGTTAAACTAACGAGCGCACGATTGAGGTTGAGAAGGTCCAGCGGGTTGAACCCCGCCTTACGGGGTAAGGAGAAGTCCCCTTCGAACTCCAAGGTGGAGGTCTGGAGGTCGATTTCGCCGGCTAGGTCGAGCCGGGATTGCGGGCCGGTGACGGCTAGGTCGGGGAAGTAGGCCCGGCCGCCCACGCAGCCAAAAGTCCCTTTGGCTTGGCTGAGCTCGTAGGTCGTTGCGCCCACGCCGACTGCTTCCAGGACGCTGGAGATACCCCCGAGGATTCGCACCTTCTTGAGCTCCGGATCCGTGAGCGAGTACTGGCCAAGGCCTTTGAGCAGACGGGGCTTTTCGAGGTCGAGGTGCCCGGTGAAATCCAGGTCCATCTTTCCGGCCGTGGCCGCCTTGGCGGCGATAGGCGTCGGGGTCGCCTTCGGCTTGGGATCGCTGAGGTCATTCAGTAGCTGGCCGATCTGGGCAGGGTTGCAGCCTTTGAGTCCGAGGGAGATCTTAGTCTGGCGCAGCGGGTCGCCGTCCAGCGTGAGCTGGGCTTCACCGTCGGCGAGTCCAAGCCTCGCCCGCAAGCGAAGGCCGCCGTCGATATTCTCGGTGCTCGCCTGCAGGGACTTGCCGGAGATACCCCAGACGGAAAAGGCGCCCGCGCATTCGATCGTGGTTTTTACGTCCGGGCCTTTCGCGCCTGGCGTGAGCAGTAAGGTGAACCGGTGATCGACGGGCAGCGAAAGTCCACGCAGGGCTTCGCCGAATTCCTTGCCGGCACAACGCGCGGCAATCCAAGGTTGTAGATTACCTTCGGCGCTAACGACGGGTCCCGCGAGCGCCGGTGGCTTGGACCAATCCCAGGTCGCGGATCCTTCAAGGCTACCGTCGGCTTCCGTCATCCCGCCGCCCAGACGATGCAGGCCAATGAAAGTCTGCTGGGGGTTGGCGTCGACGGAGACCTCGACATGCCGGAACGGCGCACCCATGAAATCGAAGCGGTTCAGGAGGACACGGCCTTTCGTCACGCTCTTCATCGCCCCCCAATGGCTTTCAACATCGATGAACGCGTAGGGATTCTCGCGGATGCTTAACATGCGCCAGAGCGAGACCCACCATTCTCCCAATACGCGATCGAGGCTCGCCGGGGTGATGTCTCCGTTTAAGTGAAGCATGAACGCGCCCCCAGCTTTGAGTTCGCAGTCAGCCTCCCCAGTGATGGAAGCCAGGCGTAGGTCGCGGAGTCGGAGCGGAGCGCGCGCGCGGTTTGGCTCGAAGTCGAAGTAGCCCCGCAGAGGCAGGCCTTTTCCGGGCGCGATGCTTTCCGCCGAGATGCCCAGACCGCGGAATCCAGAAGCGGAGATTTCTCCCTCAGTTCGGAGGAGTTCCCCCTTCGCCGAGATTTCCGACGCGACATCACGTAAGAGGACTTCGCCCCCAAGTTCGATGCCGACGGCATGAAGGAGCCGACCTATTTCGGGCTGAGCGCTAATCTCGGTACCGGAGAGCCAGGCGTGACCAATGGTGGCCGTCACGGCTCCCGTCTGGGCGAGGAGTGCGGAGCCGCCTGCCGTCGAACCATCGGAAAGTAGGTCAAAGGCAATCTGGAGGCCATGGTCAGCAACGGGCCTTGCTTCCAGCTTCATGCGGCGGAGTTCGAGGCCAGCTAGCTTTACTTGAGCAAGCGTTAGCGCTGCGACCATATCTTCGCGTCGATCGCGTCCGCGCGCATGCATATCAAGCCTCTCGGCGGACACGGTACGCCAAGCGATCTCACGGGCATGGCCATCGACTTTCCATTCGGCGATTCTTCCGTCGGCGGAGACTTTAGCGGCGCCGCGGAGATGGAGCCCGCGGACCTGAATGAGCCCGAGGCCGTCGTCTGACCAATCGTTACCGAGCGCCGCCTGAACGGCGAGTTCGGCGCTACCATCGCTGCTGCCTTGGCAGTGAAGCGAGATGGAGGCGCCGCCGGAGCGCTCCGCCACATCAATCGCTGTTTCGATGGACGCGAGGGCCTCGGCCAGTCGGCGCACGAGGGGGATCTTTAGGTCTGGTTCCTTCTCGCGACGGAGAAGTCCTGTGGGCACTTCGCCCGAGAGATGGCAGGTAATCTTGCCGCCGCGCGCCTGGATGGACCGAAGGTTGAGCCAGCGGCCCTCGCGGGTGACATCGATGGTCAGCGTATCAATCAGCGGGCGTCGGACGCCGCCCCGGGCGACAGAGGCCGGACACCAAAGACGCGCTCCAGACACGCGGACCTGCGTTGGTTCAATCTGGCCGGCGACGAGGAGCGCCGGGCTGAGCGCGATTTCCATGCGCGCGGCGGTGAAGACGTCGCCGGTGAGGCCATCGATACCCAAAGTGAGGTCGTCGGCCGCCAACGTCAGGTCTGGTAGCATCCAATAATTACGTGCCTGTAGGCGGAGTCCATGCTCGGCAAGCTGCGCCGCGACCTTCTCCGTGAGAAAGTCCGGCAGCTTCGTTGGATGATCGAGGTTCGCAATCCAGCAGAGCGTGAGCTGGACCGGCAACAATAGGAGTAGGCAGGTGTTCGTCAGTCCGCGCAGGAATCTGCGGAAAGGGGAGCTGGCCGGCTTCGGTTTCATCGACCGGGGCCGGAGAGTAGGGGAATCAGGATCTCGGCTAGGCCGGTCTCGAGGATGAAATCGTCATCGTCCGCTTCGTCGCGCAGGAGTACCGAACGATTATTAAAAGGCTCGGCGCAGAGATAGGTCCGGAAGGTCTCGCTCGCGGCGCCGCCGCCGGTCGCCGCTTGATCCGTCACGCGTAGTTCATATTTCCAGCCGCCGGCACCGACATCGCGACCCGGGAATTCCGCCGCTCTTACTTCGGCGAGTCCGACTGCCAGCCGGCGTGAATTGGCGGGGTCGAGTCGGCCAGAGCCAGCCCAGTTGCCGTCGGGTCCGAGGCGCGCTTCACCGATGACCTTACCGTCACCGCGAGACGTCAGGCGCAGTCCGCTCACGCGGGCGCCTTGCGGGAGTTCCGCGACTGCACGCTTACGCCAGGCCTGCGGCTCGACGTTCTGATGGCCGCCGTTGAGTAGGGAGAGATCGCAGACCGCCGCCAGCGGCGAGCCTTTCGCGTGCACGACGCGTGTGCCAGCTCCCTTATCTGGGTCGTCTGTGAAGCTGAGCAGGATACGCTCCGCACCAAACTCCAGCTCCAGTGTCTGCAATGAGGTGGTGCCAGGGTTGGTGAGCGCCATCACTGCGGGCACGCTGGCGCCTCCGCCGATTGGCTTGCGACGGCTGGCACGTAGTTGGGCGACGGCGTCAAGAAAGCGGGCGACGATTTTCGGATCAGCTTCGCGGCGCTTGATGGCCGTGGAACCCGGTGCAACCGGAATTTCCCAGCGCGCTTCGACCGCGGCGCCTTCTAATCGGTGGAGCGTGATGGTGCGGCCGCCAGCTGAGATGGTGAAGCCAGTCACAAGTGAGGGGTCGAAGTCGGCTGGCCGGGAGTCGGCGAGCGTCTCGCGGGCGGCGAACCAATCGGCGAGCAGCCGAGCTTCAATGAGAAAGACCGACGCGTTATCCTCGAGTTTTGCGCAGAGCATGGTCGGTTGCGCCGGTGCTGGCTTGCCGACAAGGAGGACCTGCCGTCGCGCGTTGCCTTCCAGTGAAAGTCGTAGCGTCGGCGATGTCAGACCCGTGGCTTCTTCGGTGAGGGTGACGAACTTGCTGGCGCGCAGGTTGGTCAGGTCGGCGACCGCACGCGAAGTCGCTTCGGCGTCGGCGAGGGCGTCATAAGGGGTCTCAAAGCGCCATTCGGGCGACTGGACGCGGCGACCGACGCGGGGCCGGACTTCCGAAGTGAGCGCAGTCACGGTCTCACCGTCTTTGGCGCGATGGCGCACCGAGACGGCACGGGTCTCGAAATCCGCGATCTCGAACACCTTGTCCACACGGTAGCTTTCCGCCTTCGCTGCCAAGGCCGCGGCCATCGCTTCCGGCAGCGGGATGATGCGCTTACCATCTTCGGTGAGCAGGAAGTGATGACGCGTGGAGGGTTGCACGCCGATTTTGACCTCGATGACGGCGCCCGTCTCCGCGACGACCTTGAGGGTCCAGCGTGGCGTCTCGAGGCCGTAGTCCTTGAGACCAGCACCGTTGGCCTTGGCTTCGCTCGCATCAAAGCCGCTCTCCATGCTGACGAAGCGGAGTTCGTCGAGTAGGCGTTGGACGGACCAGATATTTGCGGGCCAATCGAACGGCTCGGCTAGCCGCCAGACGGCGTTACGTTTCTCGAGCACAATTCGCTCAGGTCCTTCGGTCAGGGTCACCTTCGCTGGTGTGGAAGGGAAGAGCTGGGTCTGGCTGACGGCGGCGGGTCGATGACCGGACGTGGCTTTCCAGACGAGCCCGAAGGCAATCAGGTTGGCGACCAACAGGATGACGGTGGTGCGGGAGATCCGCATGTGCACGTCAACTTCTGCGACGCCACACGGAAACCGCAAGCCCGACTGCGAGCACGCCGAGGGGAATCAGGCAGAATCGGAGAGCCAGGGCCCAGAAGTCCGCCGCCGTCGCGTTGAGCTGATATTCGCCTTCGGTGCGGGCAGGTAAGGAGACGGCCCGGTCGCGGTCCGTGAGCCAGGCGGCACATTGCGTGATGAAGGCGCGGTTACCGCCGCGGTTCAGGCGGAGGTTGGCGGCGATCTCCGAAGTCCCGACGACGATGAGACGGCCGCCGGCACCCCCAACGCCTTTGCGGATGCCGGTGGCCCGTTCGGCGGCTGAAGCCAGGCAGACTGGGCCAGCCTGGTCCCGGTCGGCGTCAAATCTTACGGGACGGCGCACGAGGTCCGTCTCTCCCCAAGCCGCGTCGGACGAGAAGACGAGCTGCCATACGCCCAACGTGCTGTCCGGGGCACTACCTTCGTCGAAACGGGCTGGCCGAATTCGTGCAGCGATGAGCGGCAGGTTCTGCTCCTTGAGAACTTTGGTGAGCGGATGTTCCTTCTCTTCGAGGCGGATGAGGGCGATGTCGCCATCGGTGGTCCTCCGTGCCGGGTCGGGCTCTTGGAGCTCGGCGTCCGGGGTGAAGATGGCCCATTCCGCCAAGGTCGGCTCCAGTCCGTGTTCCCGTCCTGGATCCAGCAGGGCCAGCACGCGCCCATTGCGTTCGGAGAGGAAGCTCCGAAGGCGCGCGTTCTCCGAGGCGGAGAAGGGCGTCAGCGGTCCAGCGATTAGGATCATGGCAGCGTCACGAGGCACTTCGGACGCTGTGGAGAGGTCGAGTTGCCGGACTTCGAAGTTACGGTTACGCAGCTGGCGGGAGAGTAGCGACATGCCGCGGGCGGGAGAGGCGTCCTCGATTCCGAGTTCGCCATGTCCCTTGGTCATGTAGCAGACGGCGGGTTTATCTTCCGTTACCTCGATCAGGGCTGACGTCACGACTTCTTCTCCACGGAAGCCGCCTTCCTTGGTCACGAGTTCACGGTAGGTGACATACTTCGCCCGCGGGCCACAGGTAAGAATAAGCGCGATGGAGGCGTCGGGCGGGCCATGCCGACCGGCGAGCTCCGAGATCAGCGGAGCGTTGCGGCCGCCGCCAGCGAGCTCGACGGCGAACCAAGCAGGCCCGCTGCGACCGGATTCCACGACATAAGAATCAAGCAGCTTGAGCAGGCGTGACCGGACGACCTGCGCGGGTTCGCTGGTATCGCCGGTAAGGAGCACCGCCTTCACCCAGCCTTGATTGCGGCCTACGCCGACGGGACTACGGCGGCCGGCCGCACGGACTGTCTCGGCGGATTCCGGCGCGAGCGAATGTCGGCGGTCCGCCGTGATGTCGTGGCGCAGGCGGAACTCCGGTAAGGCGCCTAGGTAGTTAACGACCACGGCGAGCGCGATGGCGAGCAAGGCCTGCGTCAGGCGGTTTAGCCGGCGGATGGGGCGCACGGCGCCGAAGTCGTCGCGGATCGGGGCCATATTACTCCTGGCCCTCCACGGAAAGAATCGCCAAACCGAGGCACAATAGCGTGCCGGTGCCGTATAGAATGATTGGTCGCGAATCGAGGATGCCGGCCGCGAAGTCCTGCAGGTGTCCGAACGTACGCAGGTGTGCAGCAGGCTCACGCAGCCACCCGAGCCATTCCCAGCTTTCGATGGGTAGCGATTCCATCGCACCACCCGCGGCGGTCATCGCCAACAAGCAGATGAAGGCCAGCAACGCCGCGAGCGCCGAAGAGCGCGTGAGGCAGCTGCAGAGGATGCCGATGGCGACATGCAGCAGGCCGCTGATGCCGATGAAGCAAAGTCCGCCCCAGAGGATCGACGGATCGCTGAGCCGCGCGTCGCCCGGCGTGCCCAGTCGTTGCGAGGTTAGGAGGGGGAAGAGCGTGAACAGCAACCAGAAGACAATCCACACGATCCAGGTCGAAAGAAACTTCGCCCAAACGACAGCGGCGGGGCTGGCCGGAGTGGTGAGGAGTGCGGAGAGCGTGCCGGACCGGCGCTCTTCGGCGAAGGTGCGCATCGTCAGCAACGGCAGGACGCAGAGTAGCGGCAGCCAGAAGAACCAGAGCGTGGCCTCGACGGGCGTGCGTTCGCTCGGTGCTCGGCTTCCCTCCACCAGCGCGAAGAAATGGATACCTCCCATGAGTGCGAGGAATAGCCCAGCTGCAGCCCAGGTATTCCAGGAGAGCGCGGCGGACCGAAGTTCGTGTGTCAGGAGTGTCCGGAAATGGCGCATCAGGATCGGCGGGCTTCGCCCGGGGTGCGGCGGGTGGCGGCGAGGAAGATGTCCTCGAGTCCGAAGCGATCTTCGGCAATCTCGCGTAAGCTGATGCCGGCCGCAATCAGCGCGCCAGCGAGGCTTTCCCGGGCCTTCGAGGCGGCGGGTAGACCGATGCGGAAAGTATTCCAGCCATCGGCGGAGGGCAGGGGGGCTAACGTCGCGGCTGGCTCAGTCGCACGGCAGGCGGCCAGCAACGCGGCGGCGTCCGCTCGGGTGACAATGGTGAAACTGATTTCCGGCAAGAGCTCGCGGCGCAGGTCTTCGGTGCGGCCTTGGGCGACCAGGCGTCCGCGATTGATGATCACAACCTTGTCGCAGACCTGTTCGACCTCATGGAGAATGTGGCTCGAGATCAGCACGGCCATCTTGCCGCGCAGCGAGCGGATGAGGTCGCGGATGCCGAGGATCTGGTGCGGGTCGAGTCCAATGGTGGGTTCGTCGAGGATCACGACGCGCGGTTCGGCGAGCAGGGCGTCCGCGATGCCGACGCGCTGGCGGAATCCTTTCGAGAGCTGGCCGATTAGGCGCCCGGAGGCTCGGCGCGTGAGGTCGCAGTCATCCATCACGCGGCGCACGCGTTCTTCGACACGTTCCGGGGCGACGTCCTTGAGGCGTGCGCGCAAAGTCAGGTATTCTTCGACGCGTAGGTCTTCGGGTAACGGGTTGTTCTCTGGCATGTAGGCGAGGTGCCGCTTAGCCCCGACAGGATCGAGCGCCACGGAGACGCCCCAAATCGCAGCTCGGCCTGAGGTGCCTGACATGGTGCCCGCGAGGATACGCATCGTGGTCGATTTGCCGGCGCCGTTCGGGCCCAGGAAGCCGACGATCTCTCCCGGCGCCACGGAGAAGCTCAGGTCTTCCACGGCCGTCAGGGAGCCGTAGCGTTTGGTCAGCTTTTCGGCCACGACGGCGGCTTCCGGCAAGGGCGCTGCTTCGTTCATGTGTCGGGCTCCGGGAAGATGGGTTACGACTCGTCGGCACCATGCGAACGGGTCAATGAAAGACACGCCTAACGCCCTTTATTGGCAAGGAGAATAGAGGTCGGTGCGGCGACCCTGAAAACGAAAAAGCCCCGGCGTAAACCGGGGCTTTTTCGTTTGGTCTGACGCCTTGCTTACTTCGCAGCGGGCGCGGCTGGCGTGACCAGGGAGGGCTCCGATTGGACGAGGGCGTCCTTGTCGGATTTCCAGACGTGGGCGGCGCGGAGTTTCTTGTCCATCGCATTGAGCCACTTGGTGGCTTCAGCGGTGTCGCCTTTGGCGACGGCGAGGTTGGCGAGGGTCAGCATGGCGAAGCCACGGAGGGTTTCTGGGGCATTGGCATCATCGGCGACGGCGGCGATTTCCTTGCCGGCGCCAGCTTCACCAGCTTCTTGACGGCACAATGCGGCGTAAAGGCGGGTGCGCGTACCGAGAGCGGTGAGGGCCGGGGTCTTGCCCGCGGCGGCGGCGAGGCGTCCAGCTTCGTCGTAGGCCTTGGCGGCGTCCGTCAACTTACCGGCCTTCTTGAGGTCGTCGGCGACGTCGGTCATGGCGACCGCGGCTAAAGGTTCGCCTTTATGGCTCTGAGCGAAGGCGCGGCGGGCGGCTTCATCCTGACAGGCGGTGAATTCTTCGCCAAGGGCGGCGCGGCGGCTTTCGTTCCAGAAGAAATAGGCGAGGAAGGCCAAGATGCCTACGACGATACCGACGGTGCCTTTGACGATAACGTCCTTGTTGCGCTCCCAGAAGAGCCAGAGACGGTCCTCGGTGTCCGCATTCACGAAATCCTCGTCGACGACCACGAGATTACGGTCGTCGCCAGCCGGGGGCTGCTTGTTGGAACGGTCTTTAGGCATGGGGGGTCAACCCTTGGCAAAGGACCGATTGTGTCAACCCCCGCTACGGGCTTGTCCCCGCCCCCGGGAGGGTAACTATGGGTGGACACATGAGCGCCTCCGCCGCCGTTCTTTCGCTTCTTCAAACCGCCCATGCCAAGGGGCAGATTTCCGCCTCCAGCCTCGCCAATGCTGGGGATTGGCTTCGCTCTGGGGCCTTGCCCGCCGAGGCGATTGCCTCCCTGCGGGATCTTTGCGAGCGGGGGGCTTGGGCGGAACTCGAAGACCGCTTCTATAAAGGCATCGCTTTTGGGACGGGGGGCATGCGCGGTCGCACCGTCGGCCGGATCTCAGCGAGCAACGAGCTCGATTCCCAGGGGCTACCCGTCCGGGCCGCCATCGGTTCCGCCTGCCTCAATGACGTCAATGTCCTCCGTGCAGTCATCGGCCTCTGGAAGCATGTCTCCGCGACCCAGCCAGGCGCTCGCCTCGTGGTGGCACATGACGTCCGACATTTCTCCCGCCACTTCGCCGAGCTCATCGCCGGCGCCTGGAGCGAGCTTGGTGGGGAGGCTTATCTGTTCGTCGGTGCCCGCTCGACCCCGCAACTAAGCTTCACCGTCCGTCACCTCGGCGCCCACGCCGGGGTTGTCATCACCGCCAGCCATAATCCTTCGCACGATAACGGCTTCAAGTGCTGCCTCGGCGACGGTGGTCAGGTGCTGCCTCCGCACGACACCGCGATTGTCGCCGAAGTCGGTAAGCTCGGCCCAGTTGACGTGGCGCCGTATCTCGAAAAGGATCTCTCTCGCGTCCTCACCGTCCCAGCCTCTGCCGAAGATGCCTATCTCGCCCGCCTTGCCGGCGTGGTGCTCGACCCTGAGGTGATCTCCCGCCACACGCCTAAGGTCGTCTTCACGAACGTCCATGGTACCGGCGACGTCATGGTGGTCCCCGCCCTCCGTCGCGTCGGTATCGACCCGCACGTGGTTGAAGAGCAGCGAGAACATGACGGCCGCTTCCCGACCGTTGCGTCCCCGAATCCGGAGAACGCCAGCACCTTCGCCCTCGCCCTGAAGCTCGCCGACGAGATCGAGGCCGACCTCATTCTCGCGACTGATCCCGATTCGGACCGTGTCGGCGTCGCCTGCCCTCTGCCCGCCGGCGGTCATCGTCTACTCAACGGCAATGAGGTCGCGGCTCTACTCACCGAATTCCGAATCTCCTCCCTTAAAGACGCGGGAATCCTGCCTGAGGCTGGTTCGCCGAACGCGGCCGTGGTGAAATCCCTCGTCACGACCCCGCTTGTCGCCGCGATCTGCGCCCGCCATGGTGTCCGCTGCGTAGAGACGCTGGTCGGATTTAAGTGGATTGCGCGCAAGCTCGAGAACTGGAGCCGCCGCCTCGTCGAGGGCGCCGGCCCGGAGTCCGCCGCGTTGCCGCTCCGCCGCCGCGCCCCGCTCGCGCTGCGTTATTCCACACTCTTCCTTCTCGGCGCCGAGGAAAGCTACGGCTACCTCGCCGACGACGCCGTCCGCGACAAGGACGCCAACGCAACGGTGGTCATGCTTTGCGAGTTTGCCGCGCTGCTCCGCTCCCGCGGCCGGACGCTCCTTGATGCGCTCGACGTGCTCCACCTCAGCTGCGGCGCGCACCACGAGGACCTTCTGAATCTTTCGTTCGAAGGCGCCGAGGGCGCCGCCTGTATCCGCCGTATCGTCGCCTCCTGGCGGTCGGCTCCTCCGGCCGTCATCGATGGCTCCAAGGTCGTCCGCGTGACGGATTATGAACGCGATAAGGTACTTGATGCCGAAGGTGAGCGCGTGCCGCCCGAGGAGTTCATTCTCGCCGAGCTCGCTGATGGCCGCCGCATCGCGGTCCGCGCCTCCGGCACCGAGCCGAAGGCGAAGTTCTATTCGTTCACCAAGGCCGAGGTCGCCGATGCCGACGATTTACCCGCGGCCCGCGAGCGTGCGCGTAAGTCCGCCCTCGCTCTCCGCGTCTGGCTCGAGGTCGATGCGAAACGTCGCGCCAAATAATCTCATGAAGACCCTATCCCTGTTCTCCCTCCTTCTTCTCGTCGGCTGCGCTAGCCCAGTTGGCGACCGTTCCTTCGACGCGGAGAAGACGCCGGCCGCGGCGGCGTTGTCCGGCCAGACGGCCGCCTCTGGCTCGCTTGAGGACCGCGTGCGCGCCGCCAACGAGAAGAACGATCAGCGACTCCTTAAGGGCGACTGGCGCGCGGCCAAGCCCGCCGTCGGACCTCAGCTGTAAACTTACTTCTGCGCACCACCGGCGAGCAAGGCGCGTACGGCGGCCTCCTCGGGGACGGTATCTGCGGTACTCGCTGCGCCGATACCGTCCTGGAGGACGAAGCGCAGCTTGCCGCCGCGGACTTTCTTATCGCGACGCATCGCGGCGAGCATGGGTTCGAGCGGGAGCGGCGCGCGTAGCGCGACAGGCAAGGCGTGGGCTTTCAGCGTGGCCTCGACCTGTTCGACCTGGGCGGCGGTGCAATGCTTCAGCTCGGCCGAAAGGCGGGCGGCCATAACGAGGCCAATCGCGACGGCTTCGCCGTGCAAGTAGGTCCCATAGCCAGCGGTGGCTTCGATTGCATGGCCGAAGGTATGACCAAGGTTGAGGAGCGCGCGTCCGCCTTGGGCGCTGGTCTCGCGTTCGTCGCCGGCCACGACGGCGGCCTTGATCTCGACGCAGCGGCGGATGACGCGCGGCAGCAATGGATGGTTCCAGCTGAGCGGGGAATTCTGTTCGAGCAGGCCGAAGAGATCGGCGTCGGCGATGATGCCGTGCTTGATGACCTCGGCCATGCCCGCCGCGAATTCGCGCGGAGGTAGGGTGGCCAGCAGGTCGGTGTCAGCGAAGACGGCCGTGGGCTGATGGAAGTTGCCGACGAGGTTCTTGCCGGCGGCGAGGTTGATGCCGGTCTTGCCGCCGACGGAGCTGTCGACCATCGCGAGCAACGTCGTCGGGATCTGGTAGAAATCTACGCCACGCTGGTAGGAGGCGGCCGCGAAGCCGGCGAGGTCGCCGACGACGCCACCACCGAGCGCGAAGACTGCGCCGTCACGGGCCACGCCGTTGGAGGCGAGGAAATCCCAGACGCGCGCGAGTTCAGCGGCCGACTTAGCGGTCTCGCCATCCGAAGCCGTCGCGAGCACGGGCATGAGGCGGGCGAGCTGCGCCGCAAAGCCTGACTGCGCGGCGGCGACGCCGGGTGAGGTGATTGCCACGCACTTCTGGCCGGAGGCCACGCGACGTTCAGCCACGGCCAAGACTTCCTTGCACATCCCAGCCCCGATACGGACGGGGTAGGAGCGCTGGCCTAATTGAACGGTGACGGTCTCGGCCGACATAGGTTCACGCTGGGGCGGGGTGCCCTCGCTGGCAAGACAACCTCACTCGGCCAGACCGACGATCGAGCGGGCGTAGGCCCGCGCATCGAAGGGCTGAAGGTCGGCCGGTTGCTCGCCGACGCCGATGAAGCGGACCGGGACACCGAGTTCGCGGACCACCGCGACGAGCGCGCCGCCGCGGGCGGTGCCGTCGAGCTTGGTCACGATCAGACCGGTGAGACCGACGGCTTCATGGAAGATGCGGGCCTGTTCGATGGAGTTCGCACCGAGGGAGCCATCGAGGACGAGCCACTTCTCGTGCGGCGCGCCCGGGTGCGCCTTGGCGGTCACGCGGACGACTTTGCGGAGCTCTTCGAGTAGGTGCGCCTTGGTGTGGAGACGACCTGCGGTGTCGAGGATGACGACATCGGCGCCGCGGGCGACGCCAGCCTTGGTCGCGTCAAAGGCCACGGCGGCGGGATCGGCGCCGGCGGCGCCGCCGACGACTTCGACGCCGAGCCGGTCGGCCCAGGCAGAAAGCTGTTCACCAGCCGCGGCGCGGAACGTGTCACATGCGCCGAGCAGGCAGGTTTTGCTCTCTTGGCGCCAGCGCCAAGCGAGTTTCGCAGCGGTGGTAGTCTTGCCGGCTCCATTGACGCCGAGGAGCATGATTACATGCGGTTTAGAAAAGGCGGGTGCAGCGGCGGTCTCGCCGCCGAGTGCTCGCACGATGCTCTCCGCCGCGGCTTCGGCGGGTGAGGTCTTGCGCAGTGCGGCTTCGGTTTTCCAGGCGGAGCGCGCCGCTTCGACGACTTCCTCGGCGGTGGCCGGGCCGAAGTCAGCGGCAATTAGGCGCTCACGCAATTGCTCGGCCGACTCTGCGTCCATCGGACGGGCCAGCAGATTGGCCACGGCCTCGGCCGTACGGCTTAGGCCGGACTTCAGTCGCTCGAAGAAGCCCGCCATGGTTCAACCACCCTCGGCTTTACGCGGGTCGCGGCCCAGTTCTTCCTTATAGCTGTCGAGGATGCCGTTTACAAAACGCTTCGATTCTTCGGTCGAGAATTCCTTCGCGATGTCGACGGCTTCGTTGATGCTGACGACCGGCGGGATGTCCGTGCGGCGCATCAGCTCGAAGATGGCGACGCGTAGGATGGCGAGGTCGACGCGCGCGATGCGGCCAAAAGCCCAGTTCTTGGCGTACTTGCCGATGACTTCGTCGATGAGGGCGAGGTCGCGGATGACGCCCTGGATGAGTTCTTCGGCGAAGGCGTAGTACTCGCGCGGCTGCGGGCGCTCAGAGAAGAAGTCGAAGAGCCCAGTCACCATGTCGGCATGGCGTTGGACCTCCCAGGAACAAAGGAACTGCATGGCGGCCACGCGGCTGTCATGGCGACGGTTGCGCTTCGCGGGCGGCGCGGCGGGGTCTGGGGTGACCGGTTCGTCGGGAGCGACGATGGCAATCTCGATGCCGGCTGGGATGTTGTGGCGGCGGAACGCGTCGACGGTCTTCGGGCTAGAGCCGATGATCTCGACCATGCGGCGATGGCTGCGGACTTCCTCGCGGAGTGCCGTGCGCGGCTCTTCGATCTGCGAAGGCAGGGGGAAGGGGCCTGAGATGCGGGCACCAGTGCCGGCGATGCTGGCGATGATATCGGCCGCGGTCTGGTCCGCCATGCGGTAGTCGACGCCTTTGATCCGGATACGGATCTTGGCGCGCGCGGAGGCGGTAGTAGGCGAGTCGTTTTCCATCGTTCAGTTCTGGGCGAAAGGTTCCTGGCCGCCGCGCTTACGTTCCTCTTCCTCGACCTGGTCGAGGCGTTCGCCAAGCGTGATACGGTGGCGGGCCATGGTGAGGGCGGCGTGGGCGAATTCCGTACCGCGGTCGAGTGAGCCCTGACAGCGGGCGACAGCCTGTTCGCGGTTATTCGTGACGACGATGCCATTGATCACGGGAACCTCGGAGCGGATGGCGGCATCCTGGAGGGCGTGGGCGGTCGAGTTCGCGATAATCTCGTGATGCGGGGTGTCGCCGGCGATGACGACGCCCAGTGCGATGACACAATCGTAGTCGCCCGTCATGGCTGACATATAGGCGGCGAAAGGGATTTCGCCGGAGCCGGGCACGGCGACCTCGACGATGGCGGCCGCGGGCACGCCAGCAGCGCGGAGGCCTTTGATGGCGTTCTGCTTCAGGGCTTGGACGAGTTCTGCATTATAACCGGCCGACACGATGGCGAAGCGAAGTTCGGCGCCGTCGATGGCGTCAGGAGTGGGCTTGTCTAGGCTCATGGCAGAAGAACAGAGGGCCGATGGAGTCGGTTCCGAACCCCTCTGCAAGCGGAAACGGCCAAAAACCGTTTAGAACGGAACCTGCTCGACGATCTCAAGCGCGTAGCCGCCGAGTCCCACGACCTTGCGCGGGTTGTTCGTGATGAGCCGGATACGGCGGAGCCCGAGATGGGAGAGGATCTGGGCGCCGATGCCGTAGTCGCGCGCATCCATGGCGCCAAGACGGACGCCCGACTGGTCGGCCTGGACGCCGCCGAAGGGCTGGGTGACGTGCACGATCACGCCGCGGCCTTCTTTGGCTACCGCTTCAAAACTAGCGGCGAGCGAAGTGCCGGCGCCGAAGGCGCTCCCGCGGAAAAGGTCACCCAGCATATTCTCGCGTTGCACGCGCACGAGTGTCGGCGATTCGTCCGTCTGTCCGAGGGTGAAGACGAGGTGCTGGCGGCCGTCTGGCAGTGAGCGGTAGACGCGGAGCGTGAATTCACCCCAGGTCGACTTGAACGGGCTTTCAGCAACGAGCTCAACAAGGCGTTCGCGGCGGTGGCGGAACTCGATGAGCTGCGCGATGGAGATCATGTGCAGGCCGAACTTCTTCTTGAGTTCGACGAGCTCGGGTAGGCGCGCCATCGAGCCATCCTCGTTCAGGATCTCGCAGATGACGCCGCTCGGGTGGAGGCCGGCGAGCGACGCGAGGTCGACCGCGGCTTCGGTGTGGCCAGCGCGCTGGAGCACGCCGCCAGGTCGGGCGAGGAGCGGGAAGATATGGCCGGGCTGTACGAGCGCCTCGGGCTTGGCCTGCGGGTCGGCGAGGATTGCGATAGTCTTCGCGCGGTCGTAGGCTGAGATACCGGTGGAGATTCCTTCGGCGGCGTCGACGGCCACGGCGAAGGCGGTGCGCTGCGATTCGCGGTTCTCCGGCACCATCTGGGAGATGCCTAAGCGGCGCAGCTGATGCTCGACGGTCGGCACGCAGATCAGTCCGCGCGCATGGCGAATCATCATGTTGACGGTCTCAGGTGTCGCCTTCGAAGCCGCCATCACGAGGTCGCCCTCGTTCTCACGGTTCTCGTCGTCGGTCACAATCACGAGTTTCCCGGCGGCGATGTCCGCAAGGGCTTCCTCGATGGTGTCGAAGGGCTCGTTCATGAAAGAGGGAGGTTCGAACTTGGTCGTAACCTCCCTCGGTGCAAGCGGGGAGATGGCTCCC
>Ga0114977_10001438_pt1 | contig 15649 bp, 16 predicted proteins | sample S_130805_MF_Meta_FD_87026 | JGI IMG/M metagenome (GOLD analysis project Ga0114977, IMG submission 87026) | Freshwater microbial communities from Lake Simoncouche, Canada to study carbon cycling - S_130805_MF_MetaG | ecosystem: Environmental > Aquatic > Freshwater > Lake | place: Lake...
GGGCTGGCTGGACAAACTGCCAGAGAGTTTGAGGGAGCCCAACTTGGAGTCGCTGACTGCGCTGGCACCGGAAGCCGGAGTAAACAGCTTGAGACAACTCAGTAGATTGGAGGTGTCCGAGGCGGATCCTAGGATTAGGTTTTTCCCAGCAGGACGGGCGAGTGTGACCTGATCGTTAGCGCTGGAATAGGTAGCCCCCCCTGTTGAACCAATAGCGGTGTCCAGTTTGCCCAGCACGTCCTTGAGGGTGTCGGTGGTGGCCACGGTCACCGTGGTGTTCGTCACCGTGCCTGAGCTGTTCTGGACTCCGATGGTCACAGTGCCGGCCGTCAGCGTGGTCCCCCACCCCGCTGCCGAAAGAACGGGCCCGGTCGGAGCTCCGGCATTGGCGCTGACATCAGCGGTGTGCAGCGGACTAATAATTCCCGACGTGGCCCCCAACCAACTCGAAGGCGTGGCGAGGGTGGTCACGTTGATGGAGTAACTCCCGGTCACCGCTCCATCGGCCGCACTCACTGAGGCAATGGTCGTGTCCGACGAACTCACCGATCTGCGGTTGTAGAGGCTAGAATCACCCAGCGCGGTGGCTTTGGTCTGAAGGTCGGTCAGTTGCGTTGCGATCTGCCCGAGGGCGGAGCGGCGATTAGCCAAGGTGGTCTGCTCGGTCCGAACCGTGGCCTGAGGAGCCCGCTCCACGGTCGTGAGTTGCTCCACTACTGACTTCCAGTCGAAACCGGAGGCCAAACCCGAAATGGACATGTCCAAACCAGCCATAAGCAAAAAAAATTAGTAAACGCAGTCGAGTGAGATTCGTTCACCGCAGGGGCATTCTACGGTCACCTTTTGGACTAAATCACCCACTCGGGTGACCACGATGCCCGGCGCCTTGGGCTCCTGAGTCTCAACAGGAGGCACCACTTCGGAAGCATACAAATCCCGCAACGAAATTGGCCGTGTCTTGGTCATTATTCGTGGAGAACGAATGCCAGAAAGGATTGCCTCTATCACGGCCTCATCGAGCCCCATCCGAAGGGCGTCCGACAGATCCGCCAGCGCCTTGTCCGCGGGAATCAACACCGAGGATTTAGTGTCGACCGGTGGGGTGACCGGAGAAAATTCAGGAGTAGCCGAAGCCGAAGCCGGAGCAAACTCGTACCGAGGAAATGGAATAAACTCAGCAGCCATGGTCACTCGGTCTTGGGAGTCGGCTTCCCGGCCCTCACCACAATGGTCACCCGCCGGTTGCCCGGATCATCACGCAGGCGATCCGGCAGCGGTTGTTCACTGCCCATTCCTGAAATCTTGCGAATCTGTGAGGATTTCACTCCAAAAGATTGCAGCAATTGGCGGGCCGAGTTAGCTCGAACGGCTGACAATTCCCAAGGATCCCCATCTCCGGTGCCCGCCTCGCCGGCGGTATGGCCGTTCAATTCCAACTCCACCTGAGGATAGCGAGCCAACTCCCAACCCACGGTTTCGAAGACCAATTGACCATACTCGGTCATGCCCCGTGCCCCGGCTTGAAAGAGCGGTTTCCCAGGACTATCGAAGAATGTGATGAGCAGGCCTTCACTTGAACGCTCCACTTTAACCGAACGGGTATCTTTCCATTCGGGATTCTCCATGACGGCCCGTTCCAAGCGTTCATCCAGTCGTTGCATGAACTCCAGCGGGACCGCTGATTGATTTTCGAAGAGCTTTGAGCGGTTCTGAGCGCCATCGGATTCAGAGGTCTTCTGAGGCATCACACCCAAGGAGTTCTTAACCGTGGACATCATTCGGTTGCGGAAGTAGCTGGCCAGTTCGCCCTTGGTCTTTTCGTCCTGGGCAACGATCCACATGACCATGAAAAAGGCCATCATGCCCGTGACAAAGTCGGCATAAGCCACTTTCCATGCACCTCCTCCTCCTGCTGCCATAGGTCAGATTTTTTAGGAAAACAAACTCACTTCATGGTCTTCAGCATCGTCTCCAATTCGGAGGATGCTGGGCGAACGTCGTCACTGAGGACGCGGCGACCGACTTCGCAGGCCAACAGCGGAGCAGCTCCGTTGGCGAAGCTCACGGTGGCTTCCTTAATCACATTCATATACATGGCCTCAGCGCGGCCGATGAAATCGATATTCGTGGCCAAGGGCGCCACCACGCCGTAGGAAGCGAAGATGCCGTAGAAGGTTCCGCACAGCGCCGAGCTAATGCTCGCTCCGACGACCGTGGTTCCTTGGTCGATCTTACCCATGGTCAACACGATGCCCAACACCGCGGCAACGATGCCGAAGGCCGGCATTGAGTCGGCCACCTTACCCAAAACTTCCACTGGCTCATGATGCTCGGCATGGGCCGTGACCAGGGATTGCCTCATGAGCGACTCCAACTGATCGGGCTTAATGCGTCCATCCACCACGGGCTTCAGTCCATCGCACAGAAAGTCCATGGCGTGGTGGTTGCTATAAAACTTAGGGTACTTCTTGAAGAGGCTGCTTCCAGCCGGGTTCATTACGTGTTCTTCCAGGGCGATCATTCCGCCGCGGCGCCCGAGCACGAAGAGCTCATAGAGGCACTTCAGCAGTTCCTCGTAGTGGCCCTTGTTGTAAGGCGCTCCTTTGAGGGTCGCTGTCAGACCGTGGATGATTCCCTTCAGCGTCTTGACCGGGGCCATGATAACCAAGGCTCCGGCTCCCATCCCAAAGATGGGAATGACCTCTCCGGTATGATACAGTCCCGCTGGGTTGCCACCGTTCATGACGAAGCCAAGACAGGTGAGACCGATGATGATGACGAATCCGATGATGACGACCATAGGGTTTAGATGGGATTGACTCGCTTGATGTAGGCACTCAGGGCAGAGACGGCCTGCACATGGATTTGGCAGGCGCGGGCTTCGGTGAAACCGAGGATCTCTCCAATATCTTTTAATCGGAGACCCTCGTAATAGAACATGTTCAGAACCTTCTTCTGGACGTCGGGGAGGACTTGGATCCGGTCGCGGATCTGCTGATGCAATTCCCTTTGGAGCAGCATTTCGGAGGGCCCCTGCTGATTCAGGTCCGCCAACTCCCGTGAAGGCAGCTCATCACTCGCCAAAAAGGCAGGTTCCGAAAGACTTTCAAAAATCACTCCGCGCAACCGATCGAGCAGCTGTCGATACTCCGGCATGCCGATTCCCAGTCGCGAGGCGATTTGTTCCTCGGAGGGCGGCCCGCCTAGCTCGGTGGTCAGCGTATCGATGGTCTCTTCGAGCGCTTGGCGCCGCGCCAAGTCGGACCGGGAGAGCGGACTAATACGGCGCAACTCGTCGAAGATCGCATTTTTGATGCGGATGCGCGCAAAATGAGGGAAGGAAGCCCCTTTGAGCGGGTCATAGGTTCTTCCGGCTTGGACTAGGGCGAAAAGCCCGAGATTAATCCAATCATCGAGGTCAGTGCCCGCGGGGAGCGCCGGGCAGTACCGTTGAACAGTTCTGACCACCAGAGGGGCGTATCGGCGCAGCAAGTCATCCTCACTATCGGCGGGACCGACGCTGTCCCGGTAGCTGTGCAGCGCCCGGACCTTGTGGGTCAAGGAACTCAGCACGGTCGGTGCTTCTGTGAACTCAGTGGCTGGCATTGCCCCTCGTAGTCACTGGGTTTCCTGCAGGAGCCTTCTCGTCACCGCTGGTGGTGGCGGCGGAGTCCGACTCTTGGCTGGCGCGATAAATTAGTCTGCACCATTGGCGAGAAATGAGCGCCATGACGCCGCCCGAGATGGCCGCATGAAAGAGGCTGTCCACCCAGTCAACGCCATTGAAGAGCGAGATCGCCAGCAGCAGCAGGGCGACTCCCGTTCCAATGGCAGCGCTGACGAGTTGAATCATACGTTCAGGGACTCCAGGCCCTTCGAACGGGACTGAAGAACTTCGAGGATGGCGTCATCACTCACAAAGGGCTTCTGGGCATCCAACTCCCCCTCCCACTCAATCATCGCGGATGAGAGAAGTCGGGCCTTCATGGCAGGATGGGTGGGAACTTCGTCTTGAGAGGCGCGGCTGCGGACCAAACGCATCTCCCGTTCTAGCCAAGACACCGACGACAAAGGTGTGTGAAGCTCTCGGGGCAAATCGACGACCGAGAGTGTCGAGGCCTGAGCCGGAGCGGGAGTCTTTACCCACGATGAAATGGGGTGTCCTTCAGCCAGATGCTTCGCCCAGCCGTCAGCCAAAACCATCGGATCGCCACGGAATCCCGGATGAGATCGTCGAGTTTTGGTGTTTGAGGTAGCCCCACGCACTCGTGACAAAAACTGCCGTTGGCAAATCTGCAATCGGGCTTGTGGCCATTGAGTGGCGGCGGCCTCGAAAAGCCCGGGGGTCATCCGTGCGGTTAACCCGCAAATCTCCCCCATGCCTCGTTGATCCAGAGCTCGAAAAATCTCAGTCCAGTTCGGATTGCTGGCCGCACCCAAGGTGAAATCGGCGACCATGCGATACCCATGCTGATCGACGGCGACCAAGCAAGTGGCCGGCAGGCACTCGGATCCAGAGTTTTGGCTAATTCGCTCCCGCCACGTCAGCACGACAAGCCAGAAGTGCCTCGGGAGCCTCCGACGTCGCCAACCGCGGATCTGAGAATCCAGAGTTAGGGCAGCCCGCTCGACTTGCGACTCGTCAAAGCGCAATCCGCACCGCTCATCCAGCCAATCTCTGGCGGCATTCGGTGCCTCTCTCCGGAGCACCGCTGCGGCGACGGCCACCTGTCGGGCCCGATCCATCCAGGTGCCCTGATCTAGCGGCGGCGGGCGAAACGGTGTGAAAACAACATTCCCCTCATCCGGCGACCGAGATCCCGGGGTCGATGCGGGAAACTCATGAGGCAAATTGGCGACGAGTTCCCGCAGGATTGAAGCCAACCGCGAGTGCCCTTCGCGGTTCAGCACCTGGATCGGGTTCTGGGGAGTCACGGAATGCTGAAGTTCCATGGCAGGTGAGTTTTCCAAAGTCATGGAAGCAATGATGAATAGGTGGTCACGTGTACCAGAGAGTTATTGGCAACCATCGGTGCGGGCGGTGCTGCCTCACCCCGCTCCTCGACTTGCATCCCCGGTTCGGCGGTGATGCCACTCACGCGAAGGAAGTCGTGGATGTAGCGGGCTGAAAGAGCGACGGCCCCGGAATTGGGGTAAGACTTAGGGGCGGGATCGGTCACGATTCCGAGGATCTGACCCGAGACATCGAGCACCGCAGCTCCCACCGTGGACAGGGGCATCCGGTCTGACAGCGTAAAGTAGCGTGGATCGGCCTTGAGCCCAGAGTTGCGAGCAACACGGGATCGATGGGCGCTAGGTTGAAGCGTGTCGCGCGAACTGGCTCCCGGCTCCATGTGCATGCAGAACACCCAAGACCCAGGTCTTATGGAACTACGGTTGGTCTGGACTGCCAGCGAGTGGAACGAGCGGGCTCCACCTTGGATTTGAATAATAGCCAAGCCCAGGACTGGATCCACCTTGACGGGAGTTGCCCGGAGTTTGCCCCCGACAATGCTCACTGTAATGTTGCGGGAAGAACTGGATACATGCCGGGCGCTGGTCAGAACATGCCCGGCTCCGGACACAATGAAACCCGCTCCGAAGGCGCTCGGCATCTCATCGGTCATCCGGGCGTTGGCTTGAATGGCGGCCACCCCGTCGTCCCGGAAGGTTGAGGCAACGGGTTTAAACTCGTTCACCAAGGTCCGTCCGCGATCCAAATCGATCGGGGCGATAATTCGCATCAACTGACGTCGAGCGGCCGAGGCCACCTCCAGACCACTCACCTCAGAAAGAGTCCACCAACGGTAAGCCTCGGCCATGTCCGGCTTCATGACTCGCCCTCGGTAGTAATACTGACCCAGAAGGTACTGAGATTCGCGGTGCCCATGTTCGGCCGCCTTTCGCAGGTAGTTCTCGGCCATGACCGGATTCTGAACACTGCTTCCCGAATCGTAGATCACCCCCAATTGATACTGAGCGGGCACGAAATCAGAGTCTGCTGCCCTGCGGTACCACTGGATGGCTCGGGACAAATCTACAGGCACCCCTCGACCGTAGTGATGAAGGCTCGCCAAACTGCACATCGAAGGAACAAAGCCGTGCTCCGCAGCTCGGGTGAACCAAACCACTGCATTGGAGGCCTGGTTTTGATCCAAATTAAGTTGTCCCAATAGATGCTGAGCGGCGACGAGTCCTTCACCGGACGCATGATCCAGGTATTTCCGGGCAGCAGACCAGTCCAAGGGCAACCCATTGGTTCCGGTGTAATAGCTGCGCCCCAAATTATAGAGGGCCACGGGATTTCCCAATTCAGCGGCCTGGCGGTAGTAAGACATGGCCTTGGCGATGTCTTTGGGCGCTCCCCGCCCCGTCTCGTGCATGTACCCTAAATTCACTAATGCAGGCGAACTCTGGCTCTGGGCCGCCCGTGAATAGGCATCCAGAACCATCGGGGCAGAACCCGTCACCTGTTTGAGTTGGTTGGATAAACCGACGTTAAACCAAGACCAAGAGGCATCCGATGACCCAGAGGTGTCAGGAACCTGCACCATGGGCGGGAACGCATCGCTGGCTGCGACGTTGCCGGGAGCCGGAGAGGGGCCGTCAGCGATTAAAACCGATTGAGCGGGTTGTGCGGGTTGTGCGGGTTTCTCAATAGGTGGATCGACTGCCCACAGCGAACCACCGACCGCGGAGAGCATCGCAATCACAAGAAGTCCAGACAGAGCCCTTCTCACTCGGGTCTCCGTGGATTGCATTGTTCGCGATACCAACATCTCGCTACCTCGCAGCAACTCGCAGGCCAATCATTCTCCAGGGATCTATGGCACGACCCGTGCTGCGGGGATGGTATGACCGAAGCGCTGTTTGGCAGCGTCAATTACATGGCGGAGAAGCGAAGTCTGGATGCGTGCGTCGAACGGCAGCGCGCCCTGGCGTCGAACATCGCCAATTTGGAGACGCCCGGATTTCGGCGGATGGACGTCCCTGCTCAGTTTCGCAGCCAACTCTCTGAGGCGGTTCGTCGGCAGGATGTTTCCACAATGAACACGCTTCGGCCCAGTGCTGTGGTCGACTCGTCCGCTCCAGCGCGGACCCCCGATGGCAATTCAGTCAACCTGACCGACGAGTTGATTGCCATGCAGGACAACGGTTTAGAGCACAGCCTGCATGTTCAAATGATTTCAGGTCGCATGTCCCGGCTTCGGGCCGCCATTAGCGGGAGGATGTCATGAATCTTATTCCGGGAGCCAATAGCGCATCGCAGGGACTCCGCGCCGAGCAAGTTCGACTGGAAATCATCAGTCAGAACATTGCCAATGCGCGCACCACAAAGACCGCCGATGGCGGGCCTTACCAGCGGCAGTCGGTTCGTTTTAAGGCGGCCCTTGGTGATGCCATGGCAGCGCAGTCGTCGTCTTCGGCTAAGAATGAGCCGACGCTAGAAATCGTTAAAGACCCCCGCCCTGCCGTCCGGGTCTACCAACCCGGTCATCCCGACTCCGACAAAGAAGGTTTTGTGGCGTATCCCGCCATCAATATCCACGAGGAGATGGCAGACCTGATTTCCGCCAACCGTTCGTATGAGGCCAACATCGCCGTCATGCGCAACGGACGGGCATTGGCACAACAAGCCCTCTCCATTGGGAAGCGCTGAGCACTGACTGACACCAGCCCGCCACCATGACTCCCATCACCAACAGCTTTTCCAGTAATCTCGCCGCAGCCTGGGCACGGCCCACGATGGCCAAGTCGGCTGGGACGGCCTCCAGTGTCGCTGGCGAAACTTCCGTTGCAGCACCCGGATCCCGATTTGGGGACATGCTCTCCGAAATGGTGCAGAAGACCGACGCCAGTCAGAAGACCTCCGCCGCAACGACCGGCGCCATGCTTTCCGGCCAAAACGTGCCGTTACATCAAGTGATGATCGCCTCAGAGGAGGCCAGTATTTCGTTCCAGCTGATGCTGGAGGTCCGCAATAAGCTGCTCGATGGCTATCAGGAACTCATGCGCATGCAGGTCTGAGATCGCCCCCTAAATCCAATTGCAGACCCGAGTCCAAGTCTAGAAGCCCCCTTTGATTTCACCCATGGAAGTTGTCGAAAAACTGACCAAACAGGTGCGAGAAATCCTCGCCAAACTGAGCGTCACCCAGCAGGTGTTGTTCGGTTTGGCCGGTCTCGGCATCGTGATCGCCGGTGTCGCCGTCGCGCTGCTCGGGGGCCGGACCGATTGGCGCCTGTTGTACGGTCGACTGGACGCCGCTGAAGTGGGTCGGATTGTCGGTGTCCTAGAAGCCCAAAAGGTTCCTCACCGCATTGTCTCAGGTGGAGCGGCGATCCAGGTATCCGCCGAACAGGTTCATTCCCTGCGGGCTCAGCTCGCTGCCAAGGGCATGCCCAAGGCCGACGGAACGGGGTTCGAAATTTTTGACCGACCGGCCTTCGGTATGTCGGACTTCGTGCAAAAAGCCAATTATGTTCGAGCCCTTCAGGGAGAATTGGCCCGCACCCTGCAGCAAATCGACGGTGTCGAGAGTGCTCGGGTGATGATCGTTCTCCCCGAAAACCGACTGGTGATCGACGCTCAGCGGAAGGCGACGGCTTCAGTCTTCTTGAATGTTCGCATGGCAGGCTTGCTGACACAGGAGGCCGTCAGCGCTATCCGATTCCTTGTCTCCAATTCCGTGGAAGGTTTGCAGGCTCGCGATGTCACCGTGGTGGACAACTACGGAGCGATTCTATCTGAGCCTTCCGATGAAGGCGGTGGGGCTTCGGCGGTCAGTGGTCAGTTGCAGCAGCGCAAAAATATTGAGCGGTACCTGACTGAGAAACTGCGCTCCATGTTCGAGACCATCCTTGGACCGGGCCAGGCCGTGGTGCGTGTGTCGGCTGAGATCTCTTTCGACGCAGTAACGCGCAGTTCCGAATACTATGATCCGGCCGGATCGGTCCCCAAGAACCAGAAGAGGACGCAGGAGACCACCGATTCCCTAAATCCCATCGCTGGCGGTGTGGCTGGGGTCGCCCCCAATACCGGAACTAACTTAAATTCGGCAGGAACTTTGGGTTCCCGCCTTCAGAAACTCGATCAGACCGATGATTTCTACGTCAGCCGCAGCCAAACCAATGTCGTCGCTGGCATCGGTGGCCTCCGCAGGGTGAGTGCGGCGGTGTTCGTGAACCAACGCTTCGAAGGCAAAGGAGCCGATCGCAAGGCTGTCCCGAGGACCCAGTTAGACATGGATAAACTCAAACGGGCCGCAGAACGCGCTCTGGGTCTGCCGAAAGGTGACGAGGCTCTGGGAGATGTGGCCGTAGAGGAACTCTCCTTCAACGAAGAACCCAAGATCGAGGAGACCGCACGGTTGGATCGAGACGCTCTCTGGTTCAAGGGTGTCGAAGCGGCCCGCGTGGGTGGTATGTTGCTGGGTTCCATTCTGATCCTGTTCTTGCTCTGGCGAATGCTGCGGCGTGGTTCTGAGGAGATGATCGCCGCCGGTGTCCCCGTCGGCCAGTTGATGGCAGGCCAGCAAATGATTCTTGCCAACGGCATGGTGATGGCTGGGGGCGTTCCAGGGGCCGCAGGAGTCGGGGCAGCGGTGGCCGGCGCACCTGCTTCAGCCAAAACCGACTCAGATGCCAGTGAGGAAGAAGAAGCCAACGAAGCGGCCCAAGAGCAAAAGAAGAAGATGAAGATGGACTTCGGATTGAGCAAACAGCGTCCGGAACGGGTCACGCTCGAAGTGCTCAAGGACCTGATCCGAGACAATCCACAAAAGATGACCCAAGCCGCGCGTGCCTGGCTCACGGCGAAGCCTGAGGAGGAAGGCGAATGAGCGCCATGGAAACAGCCGCCCGGGAAATGCTTCGTGGGAAAACGGTCCCATCGGGACCCGTTCGTCTCACCCCCTCGCAGAAGATGGCAGCCCTACTGGTGCTGCTCGGCGAGGAAAGCGCCAGCATCTTGATCAAGAGTCTCGATGACAACGAACGCGAGCTCGTCTCATCGGAAATGGTCAATTTGCCACTGATGACCGTTGAGCAGCAGACCTCCGTGCTCAAGGAGTTCACGGAGATGGCAATTCAAGCCAATTCCGGAGTCAGCGGATCGGTCGAATACACTCGGATGGTGCTCGAGAAAGCGGTGGGTCTCTTTAAAGCAGCCGAGGTCATCGGCCGCGTGGGCACTCGACGCACCTCGGTGGCTGCCATGCAGCAAATCATCGATCTCGACGCCACCTCCATTTGCAACCTCCTCAAGGAGGAGCAACCGCAGACCGTTGCGCTCGTGGTCAGTTATCTGACGGCCCAGAAGGGATCCGAGGTGCTCAAGAGTCTTCCTGAAAGTCTTCAGGAACAAGTCATCGAGCGTCTGGCGACACTGGCTTCTACCCCAATTGAGGTGGTGGAAACGGTGGGCGAGGTTCTATCCAAGAAGATTGGTCGCAAGGTGACCAAAGCCCTTAACCAGACCGGAGGCATTAAGGCGGCGGCGGCTACCCTCAACGCGATGGATAAGACCATCCGCTTGGGAATCCTCAACAAACTCGATGAACGAGTGCCGGATCTGGTGCGGTCCATCCGCATGAAGATGTTCACCTTCGACGATCTGGCCACTCTGGACGTCAAGTCTCTCCAAAAGGTACTCCGCGAGGTCGAGGCCGCCCGCCTGGCCATCGCCCTGAGCGCAGCTAACGAGAATTTAAGGCAGGCCCTTCTGGGGGCGCTGTCGAAGCGTGCGGCCGAAACGGTCAACGACGAAATTTCCAACCTCGGGAAGACCAGTCTTCGCGAAATCGAGCAGGCGCAAGAAGGCATCGTGGATGTCGTCCGCAAGCTCGAGACCGACGGCGAGATCTCCCTCGACTCGAATTAAATTATCCTATGACTCAAACACTGCTGCAACATACCTCAACGCTTCGGGACATTCGTCTCTCGGTGCTTGGTTTTCACCGCGAAGAGCGACTGTCTCCGCCGGCAGACATGGAAGCGATCCGTCGAAAGATCGAACACGAGGCGTATCGCCGTGGTGTGTCGACAGCCACCGAAGCCTGCGAAGAGCGGGTCCGGGTGCTGCGCGAGGAAATCGAGCTGAAGCACCGGGAAGAGGTCGGTGTGTATCTTGAGCAGCTGTCCCAGAAGATGTCCTCTCAGTTGGCTGAGCGGATGGAGATTCTGGAGAAGGCCTTGCTCCAACTGACGGTCGAGGCGGTCGCCAAGATTGTTGGGAGCTTGCCCATCACCGTCGACGTCATTGAGGCCAGCCTTCGAGAGACCCTCGGCGCAGCCTTGGGCACTCCGGTGCTGCGGGTGATGCTCAATCCCGAGGATCTGACGATGCTCGAGAAAGCTTCCTACAGCGAAATTCGTTCCCAATGCGCGGCCCGTGGCATCCAGATGGTCCCCGATTCTGGAGTGGATCGTGGCGGATGCCTCGTAGAGACCCAGTCTGGATTCGTCGACGGCCTCCGGTCTTCGCGCATCGCCAGCTTCAGCAGCGCCCTTGAGGGGGCTTGATGTTTGAACTGGTTCCAGACAATCCGACCGGTCTGCGGTTTATCCAGCAGGCGCAGCAACGCCTGAGAGAGGCGCGCCTGACCACCCCTGTGGGGTCCGTGGTGCGCGTTGCGGGGCTAACGGTCGAATCACTGGGCCCCAAGGCGGCACTTGGGGATTTGTGCCATATCCGTTGCTCCAACGGTCGTGAGATTAGCGTCGAAGTCGTGGGGTTTCATAATCAGAACCTGATTCTGATGCCTCTCGACACGATTGATGGATTGTGTCCCGGAGACGAAGTTAGGACCAGTCCCCAACGGCGACGGGTTCCCCTGGCCTCCGGACTTTCCGGCCGGGTCATCGATGCCTTGGGCAAACCCCTAGACAGTGGCCTCCCTCTCCAATGGATTGCTTCTACAGGGGATGGCGCGGTGCCCAATCCCTTGTCTCGGGCCCGAATCCAACATCCGCTCATCACCGGAGTTCGGGCCATTGACAGCTTTACTCCACTCGGGCGAGGCCAACGGGTAGGAATCTTCGCCGGAAGCGGTGTGGGAAAATCGACTTTGTTGGGAATGATCGCCCGCCGCTCCGATGCGGACATTAATGTCGTGGCACTTATCGGCGAACGTGGACGCGAAGTGCGTGAGTTCCTCGAAAATGATCTCAGCGAGGAGGGACGTGCTCGCTCCATCGTGATCGTAGCCACGGCCGATCAACCGGCCTTGCTCCGGGTGAAGGCGGCTTCACTGGCGCTGCAAATTTCGGAGCAACTCCGAGATGAGGGTCGCAAGGTGTTGCTGATGATGGATTCGGTCACCCGTTTTGCCATGGCTCAGCGAGAAATCGGTCTCGCTGTCGGGGAACCGCCCACCGCCCGAGGGTATACCCCATCGGTCTTCGCGGCCCTGCCTCGACTTCTGGAGCGCGCGGGGAATTCCGATCGCGGGTCGATCACCGGCATTTTCACAGTCTTGGTCGAGGGTGATGACCTGACTGAACCCATCGCCGACGCCACTCGTTCCATTCTCGATGGTCACATCGTCCTCACCCGTGAGTTGGCAGACCGCAATCACTGGCCCGCCATCGAAGTACTGGGAAGCATTAGTCGTTTGAACCGGGATTTGCTGGGACCCGATCAAATCACTCTTCAAGGAGAAGCCCGTGAATTGCTGGCGTTGCACCGCCAAAACCGGGATTTGATCGGAGTGGGCGCCTATGTCGCTGGATCGAACCTCAAACTCGATCGAGCCATCGCAACCCTGCCCCACCTCGATGGGTTCCTGCGTCAGTCGCAAACGGAGGCACCCTCTCCGACTCCGTTGTGGGAGTTATTGGCGTTGGCCTTGCGTCAGGGAATGACACCGATGGCCAACACCATGGGAGACCGCTCAAAACCTGTTGGCGCGTATCGTGCTGCGACGACCCGATAAGGTATGGGTCGATTCAGATTTAGCCTCGAAACGTTGCTTCAGATACGCGCCTCTCAGGAGAGTGCAGCGGCTCAATCGTTGGCTCGGGCTAATCAGGATCGGTTCCGCTGCCAAAGCGATCTCGATCAGGTGATGTCCGACAGTCGTTCTCTGAACGACTCGCTCTCCGAGGGTGGCATCGCCGCATCCATCTCCGTGGCGCTGCGGCCGGGACTGCGACTCAACGCCGAGCGCGCTCGAGGCGCCTTGGCAGCCCAGCACGTGGTGGTTGCCCAATACTTGGCAGAGTGGCAACAAGCCAAACTCCGTTTAAGCCTCCTCGAAAAACTCCGCGAAGCCCGCCTCAAGGAACACCAGCGATCGGAACGGTTGGCCGAAGAGCGCTACCTCGACGAGCGCGTTATTCAAAGCTTCTGACTCCCATGCGCACACTTCTCCTGGCCCTCATCATCATCCTGCTCGGTATTGGCACCTCGGTCGCCACGTTCCTCTATGGTGGTAAGACGGCGAAGGCACGTATTCAGACGATCATTTCCCAGATCCTCGAAGCCTCTGAGGCGGCGGCGGCCATCAAATCCCCGGAGCAGGACGTTCTCCAAGATCCCCCCGATGTCCAACCGGCGGGCAACGAGCGCCAGACTGAGCTGAGCTTGGCCGCTTTGGAGGCCATGCGGGAAACTTCCGAACCCGGTTCACTGCGGTTCGATAATCCGGATGTGGTTAATTTGCTCAACCAACTGCGCACTCGCCAAGAGTACCAGGACAGTCGCGAGAAGCGTCTGAAGGACGTCGAAGAGCGAATCCGCCTGGAAATGCAAAATCTCAACCTGGCCACGCAGTGGATTGCTCAGGCCCGCGTCAGCCAAGAGCACTTATTAACCAATCGGATCACCTACATCCGGGTGGAAGAGCAGCGAAGCCTTCTGGAACATGGTCGCCGCATATCGGCCCTCCCGCCCGGTCAAGCCGTTGCCATTCTGACCAACTATACGCCGGATGAGATTGCCCGGACCCTGACCGTCATCAATTCCACCAACGCCTCGTCACTCTTGGGCGCCTTGGTGAGCACGGGAGAATCGGGTGTCCGTCTGGCCGCCGACATTTCTCGTCGAATGATGCACATCTCGCTGCGGTCGCCCGATGGAACCAATTCCACCTTGGGTTCACCCACGCCATGATTTCAAACGACCTGAAGGCGCTGGATTCAAGTCCCCGTGCCTCCCTGCCCTTTTCATGGGATTCCGACGGGGATTCAGGGATCGCTTCCGGCGGGCCAACTGGAGCAACAGCGTTCCAGACCCACCTGAAATCTGCCCAATCTGCTCAGTCCTTGGAAACGGGCTCCTCACCGATTGCCGTCGACCCGCAGAAAGCAGAAACGGCAGAATCCGTTAATTCTCCATCGAGGGGTTCGCTCCCGATTCCTTCGAATCACCCATCGACTCGGCCTTCGATCAAACCGATCCGCAAGCCCTCTCTCAATCTCCGGGCAATGGTCGATGCCAAGGTGAGATTCATTGGCCCGAGTGCCGATTCTATTTCGACACCCTCCGGATCCTCTTTAGTTCCATCGGCCCAAGCCGGGCCGTCCTCTTGGGGACAACCCTTGGGGCAGGCTCAACGGTTAGAGTCTGATACGCGGAGGCCAGCGTCCTTGAATTCTGGATTCTCACCCCGGAATGACATTCCTCAAGGACTGCCCGATCGCCCACTGATGGATCTCCGGCATTTGCCCGATGCCGAAGTTGTAATATTGCGTGATAAACGGGGTGGTTCACAGGATGTGCCCAGTTCCAAGCAACTTTCAGGCGATGTGTTTTCAGCCCCCTCTAATGCTGGTCTGACTTACGCATCGAGGAGAGTCACCCAGAGATCGAACCCTGCGTCTTCATCCGAACCAAATTTCGAGATTCAGCCAGAGTTTGCATCGGGCCTTGAGGAGTTGCCTGCGTTGGTTTCGACAAACTCCGGCGGCGGTGAATCAACTTCCAAACCCCAGACCATTGCAGCCATGGGTGCACGGGTTGCAGCGGTCCAAATCCCGGCCAACGGGTCCCTGCGGGCTACAGCAAAAACAGAGACATTTCAGGCGTTACCGACGTCACGATCCGTCACCGCTTCCGAGCCGTCGTTGGGCAGCGATTTGATCTCCAGTGAGGTTCGAGACGCCGCCCGTCGTGCCGTGGCGCAATCGCAACTCCTGGGCACGTCACCCGTCGCGGGCGCATCCGTTCGTCCCGCCAACAACAACGATGCGTTTCGCAGTCTCATTCTTGATCCGGGGACCGGCGCCCTTCCGAGTTCAACCACGGATTTGGCCCCTTCATTGGGGGGGCGCTTGAGCGACAACGACTCGAAACAGAATCCTAGTTCACCCTTAGCAACCGGTCTGTCCTCCGTGCTTCCGACGCCACCCACGATGGCGCGGACTTCTGAGACCAACGGCGCAGAACCCTCTGCGAACACTCGACCAGAGACTGTCCAAAATGGGGTTTCAGATCCAACCCGAGCCCAGCGGAACCTTGCGACGACCACACCGGCTCCGTCGATCATTCCTGTCGAATCCGGCTCGCAAAACGGTGCGTTCATCCAGCGTGAAACACGCTCGGTAAACCCGAGTTCGGAGTTGATTCAGACCGCTCCTGCGAACAATCCATCGGAGACTGCTGGAAACCGGGTTTCAGATCCAACCCGAGTCCAGCGCAACCTCGCAAC
>Ga0114977_10001441_pt1 | contig 15635 bp, 7 predicted proteins | sample S_130805_MF_Meta_FD_87026 | JGI IMG/M metagenome (GOLD analysis project Ga0114977, IMG submission 87026) | Freshwater microbial communities from Lake Simoncouche, Canada to study carbon cycling - S_130805_MF_MetaG | ecosystem: Environmental > Aquatic > Freshwater > Lake | place: Lake...
AACTTGAAAACCTGGCCCCACTTTGACGGCGAAAAGCCTGGAACCACTTTCTCGGTGAATAACCTGCACCCACGGTGGGTCCGGCGTCATTCGGGCGGCTGGCCCTCGAGGGCGGCCCGGACGGCCTCGCGGGCCTCGCGCCACCTCGTCTTCACCGTCCGCTCGCTGCAGCCAAGCAGCGCGGCGATCGTCTTCTGATCGGCGTCCAGATACCAGACGAGGTGGAAGACCTCGCGGGGTTCGGCCGGCAGGGCCGCGATCGCCTCGTGGAACTGCGTCCACCGCTCCAGGGAATCGGCTGGTTCGGAGGCGTCCGCGATGCCGGGCGGCGCGGCGCTGCCGGAGAGCGGGCCGGGGTGTCCCGCGCCGGTGGCATGGTTGGCGGCGAACGACGAGGGGCCAGCGTATCGACGGGCGAGGTCGATCAGCTCGCGGTGAATCTGGGTGGCCGCCAGGGCCATGATCGACCGGGGCGAGTCGATCGGCACCTGCCCGAGCGCCCGGTGGAGCCGCATGGCAGCGTTCTGAAACACGTCGTCGGTGTCGTTCCAGCGCCGCACCTTGGGAAACCGGGAGAGCATCCGATGGGCCAGCACCCAGAGGCGGTCGGCACAGACTTCGATGATCTCGCCGCGGGCCGTGAGATCGCCAGCCGCCAGCCGCTCGAGGCACGTCGTGAGTCGCGAGGGATCGGGCTCAGGCATTGGCGGCATGACGCGACTCCCCCACCGTTTCTGCGGCGAAACTGATGGTAGCGGATTTTTTTGCCCCTCGGGGCCGCCATTCTCGCCTTTGAAGGTAGAGCGCTGTGCTCGGTCCCGCACGGAGTTGGTGGAGGCTCACCCATGGGCAGTCAATCGCCGATCACGACCCCCGGAGTAATCAATAGGGGGCGGCCACGACTGGGGCATGCCCGGTTGATGCGTCTGCTGGGACTGTCGACCGCTGGTGCCGACCCCGTGACGATCATCACCGCGGCGCAGGTGCGGCTGCGTCGCTGGCGGCGGACCGGCGCGACCCGTTCCCACCAGCCGCGACTGGCCAGTGATCGCATCCGGCAGATCGCCGAGGCCCGCGATGTGCTGCTTCGAGAGGCCCTCGGTGTGACCAGCGGTCCTGATGCGGGAGCCGCCGGAGCCCAGGCGAGCGAGGTGCCAGTCGGGGTATAACGGCGGCATGCGTGCCAACCCGCCCGACCGTGGTTCGCGCCACGACACGTCCGTGCCGCTCGAGGATTCGTCGGCGACCGACCACGCGGGCTTGAGCCGCGCCGACGACCACTTCGGCTTCGGGACGTCGACGCCGTCTGCCGCTCGCGGCGGAGGCGTGCTCGCGGCCGGCACGTCCCTCGACGGCGTGACGATCATCCGCCTGATCGCCGAGGGGGGGATGGGCAGGGTCTACGAAGGGCGGCAGGCGGCACCCGAGCGGGCCGTCGCCGTCAAGGTGCTCCGCGGCGGGTTCGCCTCGGCGTCGCTCGTGCGCCGGTTCGAGTATGAGGCCCGCGTGCTGGCGCGGCTGCGTCATCCCACCATCGCGCAGATCTTCACGTTTGGCACGTATGACGACGGCGACGGCGTGGTGCCGTTCTTCGTGATGGAGATGATCGACGGCGGCCGACCGATCACCCGCCACGCCCTCGAGGCGGGGCTCGGCGTCCGCGAGATCGTGACGGTGTTTCGCCGCGTCTGCGCCGCCGTCGCCCATGGCCATCAGAAGGGGGTGATCCACCGCGACCTCAAGCCGGGCAACATCCTCGTGGACGCGGGGGGTGAGCCGAAGGTGATCGACTTCGGCGTGGCGCGATCGATCGAGCCCGACCACGGCGACCCCACCCAGATGACGCGGGCCGGGGATGTGGTGGGCACGCTGCGGTACATGAGCCCCGAACAGCTCGGCGTGGGAGACGGCGATGTCGACGCCCGCAGCGACGTCTACGCTCTCGGACTCGTGCTTCACGAAGTGCTCACCGGGAGCCTGCCCTACGACCTCCGCGGGATGTCGTTCGTGGAGGCGGCGCGGATTCTCGATGACCCGAGCCCGACATCCACGACGGCGGTCGAGCGGGTTGCCCGGGCTGCGGGCTGCGGGGCCCTCGACTCCCGGGCGCTGGCGACCATCATCGGCACCTGCCTGGAAAAGCGGCCGGCTGACCGCTATGCCACGGCCGTGGAGGTGGAGGCGGAACTCGGCCGCTGGCTCGCTGGCGAGGCGATTCTCGCCCGCCCGCCCACGCCCGGGGAGTCGCTCGTGCGGTTCGCCCGCCGGCACCGGGCAGCGACGGCGGCTGCGGTCGCCATCCTCGCCTCGCTCGTCGCGGCGATCTCCGGCATCTCGTTCTTCTACGTGCGGGCGGAGCAGGATCGGCAGCGGGCCGATGCCGCCCGACTCGTGGCTGTCCGCCGCGAGGAAGAAGCCGAGCACCAGGCTGCGGCGGCCCGTGCGCAGCTCTACATCTCGAATGTCCTGCTCGCGGCGGCGGCCCGCGATCGCGACAACGTGTCGGAGGCGAAGCGGCTGCTGGCCGATGCGCGCGGGCTCGTCGCCGATGCCGGCACGGCGAATCCGATCGAGCTGAACTGCCTCGCCGCGTCGCTCGACGAGTCGGTGGCGGCGATCGGCGGGCACGCGGGCAACGTCACCGCCGTGGGCTGGTCCCGCGACGGGACCATGCTCGCCAGCGGCGCCAGCGACGGGGCCGTTCGCCTCGGCACACGGACCGGGGGGGCGGTGGCGTGGAACGAGGTGCCGATCGGAGACCATGACGACGCGGTCTGGTCGGTGGCCTTCGCGCCCGATGGCGGCGTGCTGGCCACCGTCTCAGGCGACGGCACGGTGCGGCTCTGGGACGTGGCCCGACGGGTGTGCCTGAAGACGCTGGAGGGTCACGGCTCGGCGGCCTATGCGGTGGCCTTTGCCCCCGACGGCGGGCTCCTCGCCACCGGCGGCCGCGATCGAGTCGTCCGGATCTGGGATACGGCGACGTGGGAGCCGAGGGGAGAACTTCGCGGCCACGAATCGACCGTCCACGCGGTGTCGTTCGCGGCCGCGGGAGCGCTGCTGGCGACGGCATCGGCAGACGGCACGGTCCGCGTCTGGGACGTGGCTACCGGGCAGCAGGCGAAATGCTTCACCGGCCATCAGGGGCGGGTGTTCGGCGTCGCTTTCTCGCCGGATGGCCGCCACCTCGCCTCGGTGGGCGAGGACGCCACCGCCCGGGTCGGGGACGTCGAATCGGCCGAGTCCGGGCCGACGATGCGGCACCCGTTCCGCTGCAATGGTGTGGCGTGGCTGGCCGGTGGTCGCCGCCTCGCGACGGCGTCGCACGACGGGATCCTGCGGGTCTGGGACGCGGCCAGCGGCGTGGAGCATGGTCGGTTTCACGGCCATACGGCGACGATCTGGTCGATCGCCACCGGCGCGGCCGACGGCTGGGTGGCGACGGGCTCGGGCGACGGCACGGTGCGGGTCTGGGATACCGACGAGGCGATCGCCCCCGTGATGCGCGGCGACGACAAGGTGCTCTCGGTGTGCTTCGCGCCCGACGGACAGACGATCGCGACCGCGATGGCGAACTCGGTGGTCTGCCTCTGGGATGCGGCCACGCTCCAGGCCCGGGGCGTGCTCCGCAAGGCGGTCGGACGGGTGAACGACGTGCGGTTTTCTCCCGACGGCGAGACGGTGGCCGGCTGCTGCGACGACGGTTCCGTGCAGCTCTGGGATCGCGGCACGCGGCAGCGGCGCGACTGGTTCAAGCCGCACGAGCGGCGGGTGTATGCGGTCGATTTCTCCCCCGATGGCCGGCTCGTGGCGACCGCCGCGGAGGATCGCTCGGCGCGGATCTCCGACCTCGCCTCCGGCACGCGGGTCGGCGAGCCCCTGAAGCACGGCAGTCGCGTGTTTCGGGCGACGTTCTCCCCCGATGGGAGCCTGCTGGCGACGGCCTGCGAAGACCGCACCGCGCGGCTCTGGCGGGTGGCCGACGGGAGCGAAGTCCGGCGGTTCACGCAGCACGAAGGGCCGGTGAACTGGGTGGCCTTTTCGAGCGACGGCAGCATGCTGGTGACCGCCTGCTCCGACGGCGCCGTCCGCGCCTGGAGCGTGGCCGACGGCGGGCTGGTCTCGGTGATGACCGGACCCTCCCGGCAGATCTGGAAGGCGGCGTTTTCACCGGACGGCTGCCGCGTGGCCGGCGTGTCGGCCGACGGCACCGCGCAGGTCTGGGACGTCAAGACGGGTCGGGCGATGCCGGTGCTCCGCGGCCACGGGGATCAGGTCTGGGGCGTGGCCTTCGCGCCGGATGGCCGAGCGGTCGTGACGGGCTCGTGGGACGGCACGGCCCGCGTCTGGGGCGTGAGCGTGGCCGAGATCGCCCGCCGGCGGATCGAGCCTGCGGCGCGTTGATGGCCCTGAAGCTGCCGACCCTGCGTCGCGGTCATGCCGCGGCAACGCCGGCGGGCGACTTGGCGGCCCGCGGACTCGAGCCATCGCCCGCCGGACGCCTGCGCCACAGCGTGAAGTCGATCCGCCTCAGCGCCACGTCGATCACGAACAGGACCAGCGCCGCATTCAACAGAGAGGGCCACAGCGGCGTGACTCGCTCGGCGACGCGATCGCCCACATCGAACACCTCCGCGGCCGACGGATCGAAGCGGCCGCCTGAAACCGTCGCCACTCGACGCATCAATCCCTCATCCGCCGGGCCGAGCCGCAGTTCATCCGGGTAGCCGACGATCATGCCCCGCGACTGCCGGAACGTGGTCACGCCGCTCTTCTGCTGCGAGAGTTCCAGATGATACGCGCCGGAATCGCGGGTGGAGAACGTCGCCTCGTAGCGGCCCGGAGCGGTTTGCCTCACGTCGACGTCCTGCCGGTCGAGGTTCGGCCGAATCAATGTCAGGTGCGTGTCGGCCTCGTTGACGTATTGGCCCGCGGGATCGACCGCGTCGAGGATCACGCGCCCCTCGGCGCCCCGGCGGTCAACCTCCACGAACACGCCCTTGCTGTCGTTGGTGCGCATGGCATGGCGGATGATCTGCGCCCAGAACGGCCCGAAACCCGGCCACGTGAGCCATTCGGCGGCCCAGCGGCTCTTGGCGTCCGACGTGAACGCCACGGTCATGCCCAACCCGTAACGCCACCACGCGAGCACGGGGTCACCGGCCTCGCTGGCCAGGATGAACTCGCTGGTGGGCTTGGGGCGGGTCATGACATAGCCGAGCAGGAACGGAGCCGATTCGAGATTGATCCCCGCGAGCACGGGCGTGGGCCGCACGGACAGCGGCACGAAGGGAAGCTCGTTGATGGCGGACTTCGAAGCCTCCACGGTTTCCTTCGCGAAGATCTGCGGCACGCTGGTGGGATCGTCGCACGCGTAGAAGCGGCCGCTGCCGGTCTGTGCCAGCCGCTCCAGCAACTCGGCATCGGCCTCCGCGCCGACGGCCACGCTCGAGAGCGTGATCCGCGAAGACGCCATGTCGGCGGCGACGCCTTCGAAGTCGCCGGGCGTGCTATGCCCGTCGGTGAGCAGGATCACGTGCTTCAGTTTCGCCGTCGCGGTCGAGAGGGCCTCGTAAGCGTCGACGAGCCCCGGGTAGATCGCGGTGCCACCGCTGGCTTCGATGGTGCTGATCCGGTCGATGATGGTCCCCTTGTCGGCGGCGGAATGCAGCTCGCTGATCCAGTAACTGTCGCCGTCGAAGGCGATCACGCCCAGCTGATCCTTCGCTCCCAACAGCTCGGCGGCGCCCTTCGCGGCGTCCTTGGCCAGTTCCATCTTCTCGCCGCCCATCGACCCCGACTTGTCGATCACCAGCACCATGGCGAGGCTGGGCTTCTCCTTTTCCTTCTCGAAGTTGCTCCGCACGGGCAGGATCTCCTCGAGCGTCGTCTTGTAGTAGCCGCCCAGTCCGAACGCCTGATCGCCGCCGATCATGACGAGCCCGCCGCCCAGGTCCTGCACGTAGGTGCGGATGATCTCCATCTGCTGCTGCGTCATGGCCGTCGCCGGCACGTTCGACAGCACCAGGCAATCGAACTTCTGCAGTTCGGCCAGCGACCGCGGGATTCCCTCGACGGGCCGCGTCTGCACGGCCACGTCCTGTTGCTCGAGCGCCCAGCGGAAATGGTTCGTCTCGTCGATCGCGGAATCGATCACCAGCACACTGGGCTTGCCGGCGGCATAGACCACCGCCCCCGCCGCGTTGTTGTCGAGCAGCGTGTCCCGAAAGCCGCGGATGCGAATGGCATAGTCCGCCTGGCTCTCGTCGTCGATCGTCTGGCGGAAGCGAAACCGGTTCTCTCCCGGCTTGATCGCGAGGGGCCCGGCCTGCTGGCTGACGAGCACGTCGCCACGATAGACGTCGATGAACCCCCGATCCTCATGGTTCGAGGCCACCGTCACCTCCACGTGAAACGGCTCGCCCTGGCGTACCTCGGCGGGAGCCCTCGCCTCGGCCACCTGCACCTCGGGCTCGTCCCGCACCGGGAGCGGCACGACGCTGACGGGCGCGCGGCTGGAGGCGGCGGCCTGCACGGCGTCGCCGACGGTCTGACGCCCGTCCGTCAGCAGCACGATCTGCGGGATGTAGCCCGGCGGAATCGCCGCGGCCGCCGTCTCGATCGCGGCGGCCAGGTTCGTCCCGCATCGCGCGTCGCCCTCCACCTGGGGCAGGTCGTCGCGGCGATCCGCGACGGGCGTAGGCTCGACAGCCGCGCACGCATAGGCGACTCGATGCCCGCCGGCGCCAGCCTCGATCGCCTCGATCACCTCGTCGATCCGCTCGGCGGCCTTGTCGTCGACACTCAACGATCGATCGATCACGAGCACGACATACTGGCGGGTCGTCGGACTCAGCAGCGAGAGGCCCGCCAGGGCCAGCACGAGCAGCACCACGATGGCGCTGCGACACGCCAGCGACAACGCCCGCTGCCAGCGCGGAAAGTCGCTCAGGCTGCGGTAAAAGAACCAGCACACCGGGGCCAGCAAGAGCAGCCCCCAGAGCATCTCCGGGCGGACGCATTCCAACGCGTAGCCGGCGGTCGAAGTGGTGCTCATCCGACGATCCTGCGTTGGTAGAGCCACCACTCGGCGGTGATCAAGCCCGCCGCCACGAGGGTCAGGTAGAACCAGAGCGGTTGTCCGCCCCATGAGGCGAGCGTCCGGCCCTGGATGTCGGTCAGGTCGGCACGAGGCCGCAGGTCGCTCTCGGCGGCGTCGACGAGGTTGCACGCCACCTGCACGACGCCCGGGCCGTCGACGGCGTCCGCCTCCGCGCTTGCGGACGGCGCCGCGGCGGCCGGCGCGGGCGGCCGCACGGTCCACAGGCCCGTGTCGAGCAACGGCCCGATCATCACCCGTCCCTCCGTGGCCGTCAGCGGAACGGCCCTGCGGTCGGGGCTGACCAGCACCAGCTCTCGCGTCGCGGAGGCATCGGCGGTCGCGGCGGCGACGACGGCGATGTCACCGGCGTCCTCGGCGGTCGTCACCGACGAACCCGTCTCTGCACCTGGAACGTCGAGCGAGACCATCTGTCCCGTGGCGACCGCCTGCCGCAGTTCGCCCGCATTGCCCTGGAAGGAATCGATGGTGTTCTTCATCAGCACGGGAAAGGCGATCCTCAGCGGCAGATCGCCGCTCTCCAAACTGCACGTGAGCACGACCGCGTCGCCGGTCGGGCGGCGGAGGCGGGCCAGCAGCGGCTGGTCGAGCGGGTCGCGAATCGGGGTCTCGGGCTGGCCGACGAACCGCAGCACTCGCGCACCGGGGAAGAGCACATTGTCGAGTCGCACGTGGCGGGTCAGGGGCGAATCGGCTTCGACCTCCGCCACGAGCGGTTGGGTGATCGCATCCCCGACCGTCCACGCGTCGCAGCTGTCCTGGGGATCCACCACGATCACGCGGCCCGCCGGGAGCCGCGGGGGGACGATGCGATCGAGCACGAGGATGCCGTTCGGCGGGACGCTCGCCGGCGGCTCGGCGACGACCCTCAAGTCGACCAGCGGGATCGCCTCCAGCACCCCCTGGAGGAACAGGTTGCCCCGGGTGGCCAGGATGACGGGAATCGGCGTCCGCTTCGGCAGCAACGCCACGGCCACGTTGTCGGTGCCGAGTGCGTCGGTCACGTCGAGCTTCGCCACCAACTCGCCGCCGCCGGCCGACGTGTGATCGAGCACCCGCGTGACGGTGGCACCCGGCTCCAGATCGAGCGGCACGACGTCGACGAGGTCGCCGGCCAGCGTGAGCTCCACGCGGCAGCTCCGCCGCTCCCTCGAGAGGTTCGTGACGTCGATGAGGATCTGATACCCCACGGCATCGACGAGGCTACGGCGCACCTGATAACGGGTGATGGCCACGTTGTCCTGCGCGGCGGCCACGCCGTACACCTTGACGTGCTCCCGAGACTGAACGTCTGCAAGGTCGTCGAAGCAGCCGTCGGTGATCACCTGGATCACGCCGCGCGGCTCTTCGTCGCCCAACAGCCGCTCGGCCGCCACCACCGCGGCGGCGACGTCCGTGGGCCCGTCCGTGGCCGGCAGCGTCTCGATCGCCTTGAGGAGCGAACGCTGATGGTCCGTCATCCCCACGGCGACCTGCGTGCGTCCGCCGGCCGAGAGCAAGGCCATCCGATCTCCGCTGCGCAGAGACCGGACCAGCGCGGCGGCGGAGTCCTTCGCCTTGTCGAGCCGCGACCGGCCCCCTTCCTCCATGGCCCGCATGCTCGCCGAATTGTCCACCACCAGCACGACCCGCCGCTGCCGGTTCTCCTGCCACCCCCACAACGGATCGGTGAGCGCCGACACCACGAGCAGCAGGAACGCCAGCTGCAGCAGGAGCGACACCAGGTGCCGCAGACGCTGCCACCACGCCCGGGGCTTCTTCTCGTCGAAGAGCTTGTCCCAGAACAGGAGTGTCGAAACCGGCTGCCGCCGGAGCCGAATCTTGAGCACGTAGAGCAGCAGTACGGGAATCGCCAAGGCGGCCCACCACCAGCCGATCGGATTGGCGAATTCGAAGCCGTTCATGGTGGCCGGACGCTAGGTGGTCACTCCGGCGGTGCGCATCATCCGGAGAATCAACTCGTCGAACGGCACCTCGGTCGTGGTGCGGGTGCAGCTCAGCGAGTACATCCGGCAGTAATCGTCGAGCGAACCCAGGAACTCGGCGAACAGCTTCCGGTACTCACGCAGCTTGCGCTCGGTGACGGTCACCTTGCGTCGCGCGCCCGTCTCGATGTCCTCCAGCTCGACGTCGCCGAGCCACGTGGGGTTGGCCTCCTCGGCGGTGTGCAGCTGGATGACGTGCGGCTCGAAGCGTCGATGCCGCAGCAGGTCGATGCCCTGGCGGAAGCCCTGCTGGTCGTAGAGATCGCTGATCACGATGACGAGGCCCGCTCGCTGCGCCCGATGCACGAGGCTCGTGGCCACGCTCGCGAGCCGCGTGCCGGAGCCGGACGGCTCAAGGTTCTCCAGGAACCGCAGCACGCTCAGGATGCGATCTTTGCCGCGCGTCAGCGGGAGGACGTCCTTCACGCCGTCGGCGAAGGCCAGAATGCTGACTCGATCGAGATCGGCCAGGGCGATGTACGCCAGCGCCGCCGCCACGCGCCGCGCGTAGTCGAACTTCTCGCTCGACGGATGGCACATGCTCCGCGACGCATCGAGCAGGATGTACACGTGCAGATCCTCCTCCTCCTGAAACCGCTTGAGCAGCAGGTCGCCATGGCGGGCGAAGATGTTCCAATCGAGGTAGCGGAAGTCGTCGCCCGGCGAATACTCGCGATGATCGGCGAACTCGATGCCGCCGCCGAGCTGCTTGGTGCGCCGCTGGGCCATGAGCCGGCCACGGAACACGCGTCGCGAAACCAGCGACAGGTATTCGAGCCGCTTGATGAAGTCGGAATCGAACAGGGGCATCACGCCGCTCTCGGTGGTTTGCGGAGGCCGTGCCTCAGGCCGGTTGCAACCGGTCTACGTGCGCGAAGACGTCGGCGATGATCGCGTCGGTGCGGATCCCCTCGGCCTGACCCTCGAAGTTCAGGAGGATGCGGTGGCGAAGACAGTCGGCCGCCACGGCGCGGATGTCGGCGCGGGCGACGTGGTAACGATGGTCGAGAATGGCGGTGATCTTTGCCGCCAGGATGATGGCCTGCGCGCCGCGAGGACTGCTTCCGTAGCGCACGAACTGCCGGGTCATCGGGCCTGCCAGTTCATGCTCGGGGTGCGTGGCCAGCACCGCGTGGATCGCGTGCCGGCGGACTTCGTCGCTGATCGGAATGCGTCGCGCCAACCGGCCCATCTCCAGCACCCGAGCCGCCTCGAACAGCCGCTCGGGATGGGGGGCGTGGGTCTCGGTGGTGCGGTCGAGAATCGCCGCGATCTCGTCGCTCGACGGGAACGGCACCAGGAGCTTGAAGAGAAATCGATCCAGCTGCGCCTCGGGCAGCGGATAGGTGCCTTCCATCTCCAGAGGGTTCTGCGTGGCCAGCACGAAGAACACGTCGTCCAGCCGGTGCGTCGTGCCGCCGACCGTCACGCTTCGTTCCTGCATGGCCTCGAGCAAGGCCGACTGCGTTTTGGGCGTGGCCCGATTGATCTCGTCGGCCAGGATGATGTTGCCGAACACCGGGCCGGGCTCGAAGCGAAACTGCCGATCGCCGCCCCCCTGCGTTTCCACCATCACGTTGGTGCCGACCAAATCGGCGGGCATCAGGTCGGGTGTGAACTGGATGCGCGAGAATCGGGCGTGCAAGACGCCGGCCAACGTCCGGACCAACAGCGTCTTGCCCAGCCCGGGAACGCCCTCGAGCAGCACGTGGCCCCCTGCGACGAGGCCAACCAGCACCCGGTCGACGACGTCCCGCTGGCCCACGATGACCGTGGCGATTTCGTTCCTCAGCCGCTCGAAGTCGTCCCGAAACCGGTCCAACTCGTGCCGAAGCTGAGCATCGATCTCGCTCATGGCTGTGATACCCGGGTGATGAGATCGTCAGGGGGAAACCCGCCCAAGGGACGGTTCTAGGGCGGTGGCTCAGGAAAGTCAATTTTGCCGCTTGTCGGTCATCCGATGGCTACGCTCCAATGGAGGGTGGGACTGGGCTGGCCACTCGTCGGTGGCAGGCGGTCCGTTGGGGAACGACGACCATGAAGCGCGTAGGAGCGACTCCGTGGGTGCGGCTGGCGTGGGCCGTCGTTGGGATCGGTTCTTCGGCATTCGCGCAGGCGCTGGATGCCCCGCCGGCGCTCGCCACCGCAAGTAGCGAAACGCCGGAGGAAGCCAAGGCGCGGACCGCCGCCGATCGCTTTCTCGACCTGCTGAGGAAGCGGCCGCGGCTCGGGACCGCCCTCGACAAGGTCTACGGCTATCACGTGGGCCGCGGTTCGCTGGACGCGTTCGTCGAATCCCTCGCCAAGGAGGCCGAGGCTTCCAACGACGGCAACGCATGGCTCATTCTCGGCATGGTGCAGATGCGACGCGGTCAGGATGCCCAGGCCGCGATCGCACTGGAGAAGGCGGAAGCCCGCCTGCCCGACGACGCGCTCGCCAGCTACTACCTCGGCAAGACCCTGGTGGTGCTCGGCGAGGTCGACAAGGCGGCGGCGGCGATGCGTCGCGCGATCGACCGCAAGCCCGCCCGGCCCGATCTGCTGGCGATCTTTCAGGATCTGGGCCGCGTGTATCAGCGGACCGGCCGGAACACCGAGGCCCTCGACACCTGGAAGCAGCTCGAGGCGCAGTTTCCCGGCGATGTGCAGGTGCGCGAGCAGATCGCCGGGATTCTCGCCGAGGAGGGGGCCACGCAGGCGGCACTCGAGCGGTATGAGGCGCTCGCGGCGACCAGCAAGGACAAGTTTCGCCGGGTGGAGCATGCCGTGCGCGCGGCGCAGCTCAAGGCGCAGCTCGGCAAGTCCGCCGAGGCGCTGGCCGACCTCGAGGCACAGCTGGCCGTTGTGAACCCCGACAGCTGGCTGTACCGCGACGTGCGCCGCCGCATCGAGGAGGTGTTCTGGGCCTCCGGCGACGTCGACGGCCTGGTCGCCTACTACACGACATGGATCGCCAAACATCCCGACGACGTCGACGCGATGATGCGGGCGGCCCGCGCCCTGTCGGTGCAGCGACGCCTGCCCGAGGCGGAGAAGTGGTTCCGCGACGCGATCGCCAAGGGGCCGTCCCTGAGCGAACCGCGGCTGGCGCTCGTGGAGTCCCTGGCCGCCGACGACCGCTTCGCCGAGGCCGCCGAGGAGATGGGAAAGCTCGTGGAGCTCGCCCCGGACAATCCCGACTCCATCGTGCGCTGGGGCGAACTCGTGTTCCGCGACGCCAAACGGACTGAAGACGCTCGTCGCACGGAAGCCGCCGCCATCTGGCGGCGGATGCTCGAGAGGCGCGGCGACGATCCGGTCACCGTGGCCCGCGTCGCCGACCTCCTGCGGTCGACCGAGGCCAGTGACGCAGCCATCGAGCTCTATCGCCGGGCGATTGCGCTGGCGCCCGCCGAGCCGCAGTATCGCGAGTACCTCGGCGAGTACCTGCACCAGCTGGGACGGAAGGACGAGGCGCTGGCCACGTGGCGCGAGTTGGCTGCGGGCGATCGCGAGACACGCGACAACCTCGTGCGGCTGAGCGAGGTGCTCGGGACGTTCCATTATCCCGACGAGGCGCTGGCGGCCATCGCGAAGGCCTGCGAGATGAAGCCCACGTTTGGACACCGGGCCCGCTACGCCGAGCTCCTGCGTGAGGCCGGGAAGCATGAGGAGTCGCTCGCCCAGCTCGATCTGGCCGAGCCGATGGCCGAGGACCCCGAGCTTCGCGAACTGGTGATCGAGGAGCGCATCAAGAACTACCAGGCCAGCGGCACGCTGGCCGAGCGCATCGAGGAGGCCGCGGCCAGCGTCGCGGGCGCCGGCGGCCAGGACCCCGCCCGGTGGCGGCTGCTCGCCCTGCTCCGCGACGCCGATCGCAAGTTCCAGCAGGCTTGCGACGCGATCGCCGAGGCCACCGAGCTCGCGCCGGGCAACGCCGGCATCTGGGAAACGGCCGCCACGCTCCAGGAGCGGGCCGGACGGCTCGGCGACGCCGTCGCGTCGTATCGCCGGCTCGCCACGCTCGATCGGCGGTTCCTCAGCAACTACCTCACCCAGATCGCCTCGCTGGAGATGCGACTCGGCAACACCGCCGCGGCACTCGAGGCGGGTGACGATCTGCTGGCCTCGGCGCCGGGCAACTCCGAACACTTCCGCTTCTTCGCCGATCTCTGCTTCCAGACGGGCGATCCCCGCCGCGGTCTCGACGCGCTGCGGCGCAACGTGCGAGCGAATCCGAACGACGAAGACGCGCTCGTTCACCTAGCCAAGGTGTTGGGCGAGGAGTTCGAAACCGACGAGGCCATCGAGCTCTACTGGCGTGCGTTCGACCTGGCCAAGGACGTCGAGGGCAGAACCGCGGTCATCGCGCCGCTGACGGAGCTGTACCTCCGCACCAACAAGTTCGACACGCTCGTCGAGCGGCTGGAGACCATCGGCCGCGAGGCGAACAAGCCCCGCGACGGGGTGTTGTGGGTGGCGGCGGCGCATCAGGCCGCCGGCGACCTGGGGCGTGCCAAGGAGACGCTCGAGAAGCTGGTCCGGGAGGACAGCCGCGACGTCAAACTGCTGACTCAGCTGGTGGCGCTGGCGCGGGCGGAATCCGACTTCGAGTCGGCTGCCGAGTATCAGAAGCGGGTGGTGGCGGCCGCACCGTCCCCCGAGGCGGAGTTCCTCCTGGGCACGATCCTGCTGGAACTGGGTGAGCTCAGCGACGCCGAGGCGTTGTGGCTGAAGCTTTCCCAGCGCAGCGGCGAATCGCAGGCACTTTCCGCGACGATCTCCACGCTCGTGGGCAAGGAGGAGTATGGCCTGGCGGCTAAGGTGATCGAAAAGGCCATCGCGCGACAGCCGAGCGACTGGGAACTGTATGCGCCGGCGATGATCGCCTTCGTGAAGCTCGATCGCAAGGACGACGCGCGACGGTTGGCCGACCGCGTGCTGGCGATGAACGTCGCCCCGGCCACGCCCACCAGGAAGGCGCAGGAGGCGGCCCAGAAACAGACTTCACGCCGCAACCAAGGCAACGGCGGTGATCCATACGCGGACCTCGGCCTCCCGCTCAGGTTGGTCTACAGGGTGGAGGAGATCAGGGCGAGCCTCCAAGGCGACGGGGCCCAGTACAACCCGGGCAGGGGCACCTATGCCGTCACGTGCTTCCAGGACGTCCAGGCGCTGGCGTACTGCATCCCGCTCGTTACCGCCGCCGACGATTCGGACACGTCGGCCTTCATCAAGCAGTATGTCGAGCGGGCGCTCGAGACCCGCGATTCCGACTCGTTGTGGCGGGCGCTCTTCTACGTGACGTGGCAGACGCCGGGGCTGCAGTACAGCGACACGCCCAGCGACGATCGGTACGACACGTTGCTCGACGCGCTTCTCGAGAAGGAAGACCCGTTCGCCGCGATGAGCAAGATCACGAAGCTCATCAACGTCCGGCAGTCGCAATCCGGCGGCGATCCCAGCAAGATCAAGCCACTGGAAAAGCAGGAACTTGACGACCTGAAACGATATAGCGAGATGGCGTCCAGATGCCCTTCGGGGGCTGGCGGGCACCTCGAGCTGTTGGTCGCCATCGAACTCGCCCGCGCAGGCGAGGAAGACGCCGCCTACGAGATCATCGATACCTACATCGACGGGGCCAGGAATCTGCCCAGCGGCGTCTATGCCTCCTTTCAGATACTCTCGGCACTGGTTGGCGACGACCCCGGCAGAACGCCATCGCCCAAGGCGATCGCCAAGGCGCTCGAACTGCTCGAGACGACCCTGGCCCACGCCAAGATCACCGCCGGCAGCGGCGGCAACGACCTCGGGCAGATGCTGGGCTACGTGCTCGGCCAGCTCGTCAAGCACGGCCGCATGGACGAGGCGCTCCTGGCCCTCGACAAGATTCTCGAGTGGCAGGCGGCGCAGACCGCGCTCCTGCGACCCAGCCAGCGAGAACGGATACAGTCGCGGGGGGCTGCTCCGTTGACCTCGTTCCGGCTGGTCAATGGCCGTCCCGAGCAGGTTGTCGTCACTTTTCCGCCGGCGTCCGCCAATCTGGGGGCCGAAGCCATCCTCTCGGTCCACGCGCTCCATGAGGCCTGCAAGGACGACGACGCGAAGCTCGCGCGATTGAAGGATGCCGTCGCCACACGGGCCGCCGAACCCAGCGACGATCCCAACCTGCGGGTCGCGAGACTCTTGGCCGAAGCCGGCGTCCTCTCCTGGTCGGGAGACCGTGACCGCGCGGCCGATGTGCTCAGCGCCGCCGAGGCGCTGCAGGTCGATGCACAGGTTCTGGCCTCGGCTCGGACCCGCCTGCTGTATGAGTCGGGCAGGGTGGCCGAGGCGCTGGCGGAGGTGGAGAAGCTGCGGCCCATCAACCAGCAGATGCTCGTCGACCGCGAGCTCGCGATCCTGCAGCTGGTGCTGCAGCAGGGCGATCTCGACCGGGCCCGGGCCAGCGCGCAGAAGCTGTTCGCGCTGCGGCTCGAGTCGGACACCGAGTTCAAGCTGGCCGACCTGATGGTTCAGTTGGGCATGAAGGATCTGGCCGACCGGATGAT
>Ga0114977_10001447_pt1 | contig 15618 bp, 14 predicted proteins | sample S_130805_MF_Meta_FD_87026 | JGI IMG/M metagenome (GOLD analysis project Ga0114977, IMG submission 87026) | Freshwater microbial communities from Lake Simoncouche, Canada to study carbon cycling - S_130805_MF_MetaG | ecosystem: Environmental > Aquatic > Freshwater > Lake | place: Lake...
GGAATCGGCGCTGGAAGACCATGTTCCCGCCGAATTCGCCCTGCACGCCCATCACTGGCTGATCCTGCACGGGCGCTATACCTGTGTTGCGCGCAAGCCGAAATGCCCCGCCTGCCTGATCCGCGATCTGTGCCCCTATGAGGACAAGACCCAATGAAAAGCTACCATGTCGTCGGCATCGGGAATGCCATTGTCGATGTCTTCACCCAGGCCGATGACAGTTTCATCGAACTGATGGGCATCGAGAAAGGCATCATGCAACTGGTGGAGCGTGACCGGGGCGAGGTGCTCTATGGCGCGATGACGGACCGGGTGCAGGCCCCCGGTGGCTCGGTGGCCAATACGCTGGCCGGGCTGGGCAACCTGGGGCTGGAGACGGCTTTCATCGGCAGGGTCCATGATGATGCTCTGGGGCGGTTCTATGCGCGGTCCATGGCCGAGAACGGCACTGATTTCGTAAATCCGCCAGTGCCGGGCGGGGAATTGCCGACCTCGCGGTCGATGATCTTCGTCTCGCCGGATGGCGAGCGGTCCATGAACACCTATCTGGGGATATCGTCGGAACTGGGGCCTGACGACATATCGGATTCAGTCGCCGGCAAGGCAAAGTTCCTGTTCCTTGAGGGCTATCTTTACGACAAGCCGAAGGGCAAGCAGGCCTTTGAACGGGCGGCGCGGCTGTGTCAGCAGAATGGCGGGCAGGCCGGCATCGCCCTGTCCGATCCCTTCTGCGTCGACCGCCACCGCAGCGATTTCCGGCGGCTGGTCAAGGACCTCGACTATGTCATCGGCAACGAACACGAATGGTGTGCGCTGTATCAGACCGATCTGTCTGCCGCACTGGAACAGGCCGCCGCCGATGCCGGCGTGGTGGTCTGTACCCGGTCCGGCCACGACGTGATCCTGGTGCGGGGCGAGGAAGAGGCCATCGTGCCCGTGCGCCGCATCGTGCCGGTCGATGCGACCGGGGCGGGCGATCAGTTTGCCGCCGGTTTCCTCTATGGTCTGGCGACCGGCCAGCCCCTTGCCACCAGCGGTCGCATGGGCTGCGTCGCCGCCGCCGAGGTGATCAGCCATTTCGGCGCGCGCCCCGAGACCGATCTCAAGGCGCTGTTCCGCCGCGACGGATTGATCTGACCGCAGACAAGCGCCCGCCTCAGGCCGCCCTGCGGGGGCCATCGGCGGCCGCTGCTGCCGCAGGAGGTTTGAAAGCCGGTGTTTCTTGAGAGTGCCGGGGGCTGTCTGCCCCCGGACCCCCGAGGATATTTCTGCGAATGAGAAACGGCATTGGCGTGCCGACGCCCCGCCGGGTGGCACTTGCAGACCCGGGGGGCGTCCTCTCACTCGGCGGTCATCGGCTTCCCAGCCTGTACCGCCCTTTCTCTCTCGCCCATCAAGGTTAAGCCTTTCCTAATGCCTTTCTCATTCGCCCAAATATCCCACGGCGGTGATGAGCCATCAGAACCCCCCCGGGGGAGCGTTTCCGCGAAGAACGCCCGGCCCGTGGCCGGGCTGAGGGGTGTGAAATCTCGGGGGCCGCTCCGGTCGGGACCTCTGGCCTTTGTCGCCTTGCGCCAAGCGGAAGGTCGGGCGGCATGTGATCGAATGTCTTGGTATTCCGGCAGACTTGGTGCAGATGATCACCGCAACCGACCACGTCCCGGGGATGACACCAATGCCGTATACCTATGACGACACCAACATCTTCGCCCGCATCCTGCGTGGCGAAATCCCGAACAGGACCATCCTGGAAACCGCGCACACGCTGGCTTTCCACGATATCCGCCCCCATGCGCCGTCGCATGTTCTGGTGATCCCGAAGGGCCCCTATGTGACCTTCGATCACTTCGCCGCCGAGGCTCCGGCAGAGGAACTGGTGGATTTCCACCGCGCTGCCGCCCAGGTCTGCGCTGTGTTGGGCATCGCCCCCGGCGGGGGCGGTACGGGATATCGCGCGATTGCAAATGCCGGCTCCGACAGCAATCAGGAAGTGCCGCATTATCATCTGCATATCCTGGGCGGGCGCAATCTGGGGCCGCTTCTGGCCTGACAGGCAGGAAACCGCAGGCTTCGGGTCGCGTCGGGGCAAGGGGTCAGACAGGTTTGGCAAAAAGGAGGAGTCCGGATGCCCATTCTCTTCACCCCGATCCCCACGGAAACCGCCCGCCGGTATCAGGCCGGCGGCGAGGATGCCAACGGTCAGCGCCCCGAGCACACCCTGTCCGATGGCGACGGCAACCCCTGCCGCCATTGCCTGCGGTTTATCCCCAGGGGACGGGGCATGCTGATCCTGTCGCACCGGCCGTTTCCGGCGCCGCAACCCTATGCCGAAACGGGACCGGTCTTTCTGTGTGCCGAGCATTGTGATGCGCCCGCCGACCAGGCGGCATCCCCTGAAATCCTGACATCGCCGGATTTCATCCTGCGCGGCTACAATGCGCAGGACAGGATTGTGTACGGCACCGGTGCCGTCGTGCCGACAGGCCGGATCAGGGCAGAGGCCGAGGCTCGGCTGAGCGACCCGCGCGTCGCCTATCTGCATCTGCGTTCTGCGCGCAACAATTGCTATCAGCTGCGGATTGACCGCGCCTCAGCGTCGGAACAGGCGGGGCCGCAGACCTGAGGCGGCATCCTTTGCCACTTCGGCAATGCGCGAGGCGCGTGTCGGCGCGGTCTTTGTCGTCTTGATCCATTCAAGGCAGCCACGTTTGACCGACCTTGGACAGGCGTCCCATACCGCCCGCCCGCCAGACTCCAGCGCGGCGGCAAGATCGGGCGGCAGTTCCAGCCGTTCCACATCGTCCAGAAAGGTCCACTGGCCGTTCGCAATAGCCACAGCAACCTTGGCTTCGCCCGCCGGGGTCATCGCCCCGCTGGCGCGGGCGCGGTCGACATGCGCCTTGTTGATCGCCGACCAGGCCGAGGTGACGCGGCGCGGCGCGATCAGGATCATCGAGCGGTCGGCGTCCAGCGCGCGGGTGACCGAATCGATCCAGCCCCAGCACAGCAGTTCTTCCACCAGCGGTTCATAGGGCATGTAGTCGGGGTGGTGTTTCTTGTAAGTCGCAAGCCAGACCGGCCCTGGCCCTGCATGGTGCTGTTCCAGCCAGCCCCGCAGGCCGGCCCGGCTTCGTACGGTCAGGATCGGCGCATCTTCGGCAGCGCGGGCCATCAGGCTTCCCCTTGCGCTGCGTCCCAGGCCTTGAGCCAGCGTTTCGGTGCCGCGTCGCGCCACTGCCGGATCAGCCGGGTGCTTGCCCAGCCTTCGTCGATCCGGCCGGCAAGGACCAGCACCAGATTGTGGGGCGCATAATGCGGGTGCACGAAGAACGTCGTGGGATCGGCCGCGATCAACATCTCGCGTTCGCCCCTGTCGGCCCTGAAGACGGCTGCATCGACATAAGGCGACCACCAGCACCACATCTTGCCATGCGCTTTGACGCAGGGGTTGCCCCAGGCCGTCGCCTCCTGAATCGCAGGCAGGTTCAGCGACAGGGCGAGCGACCGCAGCCCAGGCCAGTCGGCGATCATCTGTACCTCCCTAATGGGCCGCAGCCCATGTTGCGCCTTTCCCTGCCTCGACCGTCAGCGGCACCGACAGATGCACGGCGGGGTCGGCGGCTCCTTCCATGATCTCTTTCACCCGGGCCACCACCTGATCCACTGCGTCCTCATCCACTTCGAACAGCAACTCGTCATGCACCTGCAGCAGCATGGTGGCCGGCAGGCCGGCAATCGCGTGCGGCATCCGGATCATCGCGCGGCGGATCACATCTGCCGCCGTGCCCTGGATCGGCGCATTGATCGCAGCGCGGCGGGCAAAGCCGGCGGTCGGCCCTTTGGCGTTGATCTCGGGCGTATTGATCCGCCGCCCGAACAGGGTTTGCACGTAGCCTGTCTTCCGCGCAAAGGCGACGGTCTCTTCCATGTATTCCTTGATACCTGGAAAGCGTTCGAAATAGCGGTCGATGAACCCTTGGGCATCGGCACGCGGAATACGCAGGTTGCGCGCAAGGCCGAAGCCCGAGATACCATAGATCACGCCGAAGTTGATCGCCTTGGCCTGGCGGCGGATCATCGGGTCCATCCCTTCAATCGGCACGTTGAACATTTCCGATGCGGTCATCGCGTGAATGTCCAGCCCATCCCTGAACGCCGTTTTCAGCGCCGGAATATCGGCGACATGGGCGAGTATCCGCAGTTCGATCTGCGAATAGTCCAGGCTGACCAGCAGCTTGCCCTTTGGGGCCACGAAAGCTTCTCGGATGCGCCGTCCTTCCTCGGTGCGCACGGGAATGTTCTGCAGGTTCGGATCGGTCGAGGCGAGGCGTCCGGTGACCGCCCCGGTGAGGGAATAAGAGGTGTGGACGCGCCCGGTTTCAGGGTTGATATGGTCCTGCAGCGCATCGGTATAGGTCGACTTCAGCTTGGACAGCTGACGCCAGTCCAGCACCCGCGCGGGCAGGTCATGCCCTTCGGCGGCCAGGTCTTCCAGCACATCGGCCCCGGTGGCATAGGCCCCGGTCTTGCCCTTGACGCCGCCGGGCAGGCTGAACTTGTCGAACAGGATCTCGCCCAACTGCTTGGGGCTGCCCACGTTGAAGCTTTCGCCGGCGAGAGAGTGGATTTCCGCCTCCAGCCCCGCCATTTTCTGCGCAAAGGCATTCGACATGCGCGACAGCGTATCGCGGTCCACCTGGATGCCGGCCATTTCCATCGCGGCCAGGACCGGCACCAGCGGGCGTTCCAAAGTTTCATAGACCGTGGTCACCTGCGCCTTGTGCAGCTTCGGCTTGAAGGCCTTCCACAGGCGCAGCGTCACGTCGGCGTCTTCGGCGGCGTATTTCACCGCCTCGTCCACCGGGACATGGTCGAAGGTGATCATGCCCTTGCCAGAGCCGAGCAGCGACTTGATCGGGATCGGCACATGGCCCAGATACTGTTCGGACAGCGCATCCATGCCATGCCCGTGCAGGCCGGCATGCATTGCATAGCTCATGAGCATGGTGTCATCGATGGGGGCCACCGCAATGCCGTGCCGCGCCAGAATCTTGGCGTCGTATTTCATGTTCTGCCCGATCTTCAGGATCGAGTCGTCTTCCAGCACCGGTTTCAGCACCGACAGGACGGTATCCAAGGGCAGTTGCCCCGCCACCAGATCGACCGAGCCGAACAGATCGCCACCGCCCTGTCTGTGTTGTAGCGGAATATAGCAGGCATGGCCCGGCTCGACACAAAGCGAGATACCCACCAGGTCTGCCCGCATCTCGTCCAGGCTGGTGGTTTCCGTATCGATCGCCACATGGCCGCGCTCGCGGATCAGCGCGATCCAGGCCGCCAGCGCCGCCGTGTCGCGGACCGCCTCGTAATCGGCATGGCTGAAGGGCTGAGGCGCGATGTGGATCACCGGGGCCGCATCGTCGGGTGCATGCGGGATCACGGTCACGGCCGGCACCGCCACCTTCAGGCTTTCCGCCACGCGCCGCGTCAGGGTGCGGAATTCCATTGCGTCCAGAAAGCCCATCAGCGCCTCCGGCTCCGGCTCTTTCACCTCAAGCGCGTCAAGGGTGAAGTCCAGCGGCGTGTCGCAATCCAGCTGCACCAGCTGTTTTGACAGGCGAATCTGGTCGGCATTGTCGATCAGCGTCTGGCGGCGTTTGTCCTGCCTGATCTCGCCCGCCCGGGCCAGCAGCGTTTCCAGATCGCCGAATTCCTGGATAAGCAGGGCTGCGGTCTTGATGCCGATGCCCGGCGCGCCCGGCACGTTGTCCACCGAATCCCCCGCCAGCGCCTGCACATCCACCACGCGGTCGGGCCGCACGCCGAATTTTTCTTCCACCTCGGCGATGCCGATGGTCTTGTTCTTCATCGGGTCCAGCATTTCCACGCCGTCGCCGACCAGCTGCATCAGGTCCTTGTCCGACGACAGGATCGTCACCCGCCCGCCCGCGTCGCGCGCGCGGCAGGCCAGCGTGGCGATGATGTCATCGGCCTCGAACCCCTCAGTCTCGATGCAGGCCACGTTGAAGGCGCGGGTTGCTTCCCGCGTCAGGGGGAACTGGGGACGCAGCTCCTCGGGCAGGTCGGGGCGGTTGGCTTTGTATGCAGGGTAGATGTCGTTGCGGAAGGTCTTGGATGAATGGTCAAAGATCACCGCGACATGGGTGGGACTGTCGCCCTTTTTGTTGTTTTCGACATAGCGGAACAGCATGTTGCAGAACCCCGCCACCGCCCCGATGGGCAGGCCATCGGATTTGCGCGTAAGCGGCGGCAGCGCGTGATAGGCGCGAAAGATGAAGGCTGATCCGTCGATCAGATGCAGGTGGTTGCCCTTGCCGAAGGATTGCGCCATCTTTGCCTCCGTTTCCTTGTCCTTCTGGTGTCTTCGCATGTTCGCGCGCTGTCTTCTACCCGCTGCCGTGCTTGTTTTCCCGCTTGCCACCTCAGCCTGGGCGGAACCGGTGTGTGACCTGACAGATGACCAGACAAGTTGCAGCCGCGTCCTTGCCTGTTTCGGCACCGAAGGCCGCTGGTTTGAAGGCCGCGCTTTCGGGCGCGGGACGGGGACCGTCGCAGGGCTGGTCAGTGACGGTGTGAGCTGTTCGGGAACATGGACATCCGAGAACGGACAGGGCCGTGGCGAAACCTGGGTTACCTGTGACGACGGGATGACCGTTACTGTCATCACCGAGTATCAGGATCACTACACCGGAACAGCCATTGAGCAGGGCGTGGCCAATACGGGCGTCGCGGTCAAATCCTGGTCCGGCTTGCATGTGGCGGATTTCCTGCGGCGCGAAAGCGACACTCCCCAGGCAGTTCTGCCCTGTGGAACGCAGGAGATACCGATCAGCCGAACCGACCCTGAGGGTGGCCATCTGCCCCGGGTCTGATGGGCCTGCCCTGCTGGTCCTATGGCCCGAACCGCCAGAATGCCAAGCGCACGGCCAGAGGCGTTGGGGTCCAGCGCCCGAATGGCACGCCTGCCAGGGCCAGCAGGTCAGACAGCCAGACATTGCAGGTGCGAAAGATGTGGAAGCGGTCTTTCGCCGTGAAGAATTCGTCCGTCCCTGAAAACCCCGGATGTGCCAGGGGCACGGGATTGCCGTCGGGTCCACGGGCAAAGCTGTCAAGGATTGCCGCCCTGAGCCTGTCAAACTGGGCCGGGGTCAGCGCCAGCAGATCGATGCCGGTGAAATCAGTGATCCTGCCGGCAACCTCAACGCGCATCACCGAGGCATCTCCGGTGACGCCCCGCCAAACGGCACGCGCGGTCACGTCTGAATAGCGTCCGACCGTTGTATAGAACTCTTGCGCGCCCCACCCCACAACCAGCCATTCCGCGCGGGGGTCGGTCACCGGCACGCCCGCAGCTTCAGCAAAGGCAAAATCCGCCCGCACGTCGGGGGAAAGGGGGATCAGAAGGTCAGCATGGATCGGACCAAGAACGATACCCACGCGGTAGACATCGGTCCCCTCCGGCGGAACCGGCGCGCCATTGGGCAAGACTGCGCCTGCCAGGGCCGCAAGCAGATACAGCGCAACGGCCAGAATCAGCCCGCCAAGGCCAACCGCACCCCGCCGCAGCCACAGCCACAGCAAGGTCACTTGTCCGAAGCAGCCGCGCTTTCATGGACATAGCGCTTGTCGCAATAGCCGCATTCGACCCAGCCCTTGTCCTCGGGGATGCTCAGCCAGACGCGCGGGTGGCCCAGCGCCCCTTCGCCGCCGTCGCAGGCGACTTTCCAGGTGGTCACCACTTCGGTTTCCGGGGCATCAGGGGTCATGGGCATACTTTCTTCCGGGCGGGCTGTGCGTCAGGCGGGTATGATAGACATCCCCGCCGCCACGGCAAGGGGCGCAGGGTCCGCAACCAGTGTCAAACCGCGTCCCGTGCAAGCTCTGCCGAGCGGATCATCGGAAAGAACCGGTCCGAAGACCAGACGCCGAACCAGCTTTCGGAGCCATGGTCCTCATGGCAGCCCAGTTCGGCCAGCCGGTAGAAGGATTTGCGGTCGATCAGCGCCTCCAGGTTGCTGCGGATCAGGATGTAGGGCGAAGGTGCACCCTGCGCGTCGCGCGCAACCCGGAGCGGGTGATCGGGCCCGGCAACGGCGCGGTCCCCGACCTGGGTGACAAAGGTCAGCACCTGCTCGCGCCCCGCGCCCTCTACCTCGAAATCCACCGCGACGAAGGGGGCGTCATCCACCCGGATGCCTACCTTTTCCGCAGGCGTCACAAGGTAGTAGCGGTCGTCTTCCTTCTTCAGGATCGACGAGAACAGCCGCACCATTCCGGGACGCCCGATGGGCGTGCCCAGATAGAACCAGGTGCCATCCCGCGCAATGCGGATGTCCAGGTCGCCGCAAAACGGCGGGTTCCACAGATGCACCGGGGGCGGGCCCTTCTTCGCGGCCACCTGAACCGAGGCAAGAATCGTGTCAGCGGAAGGTCTCACAATCATTTGTCCGCTTTGTCCTTTTCCCATTTGTACCCGGCGGGATAGTTTGCTCAGATAGACATATAACTTTGCAAGGAAGATTGTCATGGCCGAGCCTCAGGATCTGGTCGCCGAAATCGAGGCTTTGGGCCAGCGGCTGGCGCAGGCGAAGGTCAGCATCAACCGCCGGTTCATCGGTCAGGAAAAGGTGGTGGATCTGGTTCTGGCGGCCATGCTCTGCGGCGGGCATGCCCTGCTGGTCGGACTGCCGGGCCTGGGAAAGACCCGGCTTGTCGACACGCTGTCGACCGTCATGGGGCTGAAGGGCAACCGCATCCAGTTCACGCCGGACCTGATGCCGGCCGATATCCTGGGGTCCGAGGTGCTGGACACAACCGCTGACGGCGGCCGCAGTTTCCGCTTCATCGAAGGCCCCGTCTTCTGCCAGCTGCTGATGGCCGATGAAATCAACCGCGCCAGCCCGCGCACCCAGTCGGCGCTGCTGCAGGCGATGCAGGAACGCGAGGTCACCATCGCCGGCCAGCACCGCCCGCTGGGCCGCCCGTTCCATGTGCTGGCCACGCAGAACCCGATTGAACAGGAAGGCACCTATCCGCTGCCCGAAGCCCAGCTTGACCGGTTTCTGGTTCAGGTCGACGTCGACTACCCCGACCGTGCCACAGAACGGGACATTCTGATTGCGACAACGGGTGCGGAAGAGGCGCAGGTGCATCAGGTTTTTACTGCCGGGGAATTGCTGGCCGCGCAGGCCGTGCTGCGCCGGATGCCGGTTGGGGATCAGGTGGTCGAAATGATCCTGGACCTTGTCCGCGCCTGCCGCCCGCAGGAAGCCGAAGGCGCAGCACTGGCCGATGTGCTCAGCTGGGGTCCCGGTCCGCGCGCGGCGCAGGCGTTGATGCTGACCGTGCGGGCGCGGGCGCTGCTGGACGGGCGGCTTGTGCCCAATGCCGATGACGTGCGCGCCCTGGCCCGCCCGGTGATGATCCACCGCATGTCGCTCAGCTTTGCCGCGCGGGCGCGGGGCGAAAGCCTTGGGTCGGTGATTGACGGTGTCGTTGCCCGGCTGCCCGGCCTTGAGGCCGCTGCGTGACCGAAGACCTGTCCCTGCGCGCGCGGGCCGAAACCCTTGGCCAGTCGTTGCCGCCCCTGCTTGCCGCAGCCGAACATCTGTCGGCCACGGTGATTCTGGGCGAGCACGGACGGCGGCGTGCCGGGATGGGCGATGAATTCTGGCAGTACCGTCCGGCCCATGCCGGCGATTCGGCGCGGATGATCGACTGGCGCCGCTCCGCGCGGGCGGATGCGCATTCCGTGCGGGAACGCGAATGGCAGGCGGCGCAGTCGGTGACGCTTTGGGTCGATACCGCGCGCTCGATGGCCTTCACCGGGGACAAGGCCCGTCCGCCAAAGGCGGACCGTGCGCGGCTGCTGGCGCTGGCACTTGCCATGCTGCTGCTGCGCGGCGGCGAACGCGTGGGCCTTGCAGGCGATGCCGCCCCCCCCCGGTCCGGGCGCGGGCAGGTGGACCGGCTGGCACTGGCACTGGCGGATGACGGGGCGGCGGACTATGGCGCACCGGTCGCCTCTGGCATGGTCGCGCATGGCCGGGCCGTGTTCCTGTCGGATTTTCTGGGGGATCTGACGGGCGTTGAACTGGCGATGGCCCGCGCCTCGGATAAAGGCGTGCGGGGTGCGCTGGTACAGGTTCTGGACCCGGCCGAGGAAAGTTTTCCCTTCGACGGCCGGACGATTTTTGAATCGATGGGTGGCACGCTGCGCCATGAGACGCTGCGCGCGGGCGATCTGAAGGCGCGCTATCTGGCGCGGCTGGCAGAACGCAAAGACCGCCTGGCGGCGCTTGGCCGGGCCTCGGGCTGGCATTACCTGACCCACCACACGGGCGAGTCCGCGCAGGCGGCCCTGCTGTGGCTGTACCGCGCCATGGAACGGGGGCGATGATGTGGGTTCTGGGTCCCATCGGCTTTACTGCACCCTGGCTGCTGCTGGGCCTGATTGCGTTGCCGATCCTGTGGTTGCTGCTGCGCGCGGTGCCTCCGGCACCGATCCGCCGCCGGTTCCCCGGCGTGGCCCTGCTGCTGGGGCTGACCGATGACAAGGCCGAGACCGACAAGACGCCGTGGTGGCTGCTGCTGCTGCGGATGCTGGCGGTTGCGGCCGCAATCGTGGCCTTTGCCGGTCCGGTCCTGAACCCGCAGGTCCGCCAGCCGGGGACAGGCCCCTTGCTGATCTTGATGGATGGCGGATGGGCCGATGCGCGCGACTGGTCACGGCGGATCGACCGGGCCTCGGCCCTGATCGAAGATGCCGGACGCGCCGGGCGCGCCGTGGCGCTACTTCGGCTGACGGATGCCCCGCAGGCCCCTGCGTTTCAGGCAGCGAACGCCTGGACAGGACGCGTCGGTGCCCTGGACCCGCAGCCTTGGGCGCCTGCCGACCTTGCAGGATGGGCAGCGGTCCTGCCGCAGGACGGGTTCGACAGCTTCTGGCTGTCCGACGGTCTGGATCATCCGGGGCGGGCCGATCTGCTTGCCGCTTTGGAAGCGCAGGGCAGCGTCAGCGTGTTCGAAAGCCCCCGCCCGGTCGTCACCCTGCGGCCGGCGGTGTTCGAGGATGGCGTGGTCAAAGTGCACGCCCTGCGCCCTGCACCGGGGGCGGACGCAGAGTTCGAGGTTTCGGCGCTTGGCCCCGATCCATCGGGGGCAGAGCGGGAACTGGCCCGTGTCGCGGTGGCGTTCAAGCCGGGCCAGACAGAAGCAGTGACAGACCTGTCGCTTCCGCCAGAGCTGCGCAACCGTCTGACCCGGTTCGAGATTGTCGGTGTGCGGTCTGCCGGGGCTGTCAGTCTGACCGATGACAGCCTGAAGCGCCGCAAGGTGGCCCTGATCGCCGGCGGCGGCACCCGCGAAGGGCTGCAGCTGCTGTCGCCGACCCATTACCTGGAACAGGCGCTGGAGCCGGTGGCCGATCTGATCGACGGCACGCTTGATGATGTGCTGCTGGCCTCGCCGGATGTCATTGTGCTGGCCGATGTCGGGCGTTTGTCTGTGTCAGAGACTGACGGGCTGCTGGATTGGCTGGAAAAAGGGGGCCTGCTGCTGCGCTTTGCCGGGCCGCGTCTGGCCGCAAGCGATGTCAGCCGCGATTCGGAAGACCCCTTGATGCCAGTGCGTCTGCGCGAGGGCGGACGGTCCGTGGGCGGCGCGATGAGCTGGGGCGAGCCGAAGGCGCTTGCCCCCTTTCCCGAAGGCTCGCCCTTTCACGGGCTTGCGGTTCCGGCAGATGTGACGGTCAGCTCTCAGGTGCTGGCCCAGCCGGACCCCGATCTGGCAGACCGGACGATTGCGGCCCTGGCCGACGGAACGCCGCTGGTCACCCGCAAGGCGGTGGGGCAGGGGCAGGTGGTGCTGGTCCATGTCACTGCAAATGCCGAATGGTCCACCCTGCCGCTGTCCGGCCTTTTCGTGCAGATGCTGGAACGGCTGGCCGTTTCCACCCGCCCCGCTGCACCCGAGGCGGGTGATCTGATGGGGCAGATCTGGGTGCCCGAGGCCGTTTTGGACGCCTATGGCACCGTTGCGGATGCGGGCGAAGTTGCAGGCGTTGCGGGCGAGGTCCTGGCTGAGGGCATTGGCGGTGGCCCGCGCGCCGGGCTTCCGCCCGGGCTTTATGCCGGGGCGGACCGCCGCGTTGCGCTGAATGTCATCGGCCCGGAAACGGTCCTTGCACCGGCTGTCTGGCCTGACCGCATTCCGGTTGAAGGTCTGGCGGTGGACCGCGAACAGGCGCTGAAGGGGGCCTTCCTTGCTGCGGCGCTGGCGTTGTTGCTGGTGGATATTCTGGCCTCGCTCTGGCTGACGGGGCGGCTGCGGGCCGCCGGGGCGACTGTTGCGATGCTGACGCTGTGCCTGCTGGCCATATCCCCCGCCGCGCAGGCGCAGCAGACCGGGGCACAGGACGACGCGCTTGCGTTGCAGGCGACGACGGCGGTGGTCCTGGCCCATGTGCTGACGGGTGATCCCCAGGTTGATGCCCTGGCCGAGGCCGGTCTGCGCGGCCTTGGCCAGAAGCTGGCAGAGCGCACGTCGATTGAACCCGAGGCCCCGATCGGCGTCGATCTTGACCGCGATGAACTGGCGTTCTTTCCCTTTCTGTACTGGCCGGTGACGGCCACGCAGCCGCTGCCCTCGGCAAAGGCCTATGCGGCGCTGAACCGCTATCTGCGTACCGGCGGGATGATCCTGTTCGATACGCGCGACGCGGATGTGGCCGGATTCGGCGGGACCACGCCGGAAGGGAAGCGGTTGCAGGAACTGGCCGCGCAGCTTGATGTACCGCCGCTGGAACCCATTCCTGCGGACCATGTCCTGACCCGTACCTTCTACCTGTTGCAGGATTTTCCCGGTCGCTACGCCGGCCGGTCGATCTGGGTCGAGGCATCGGCCCCTGATGCCGAGCAGGTCGAAGGCATGCCGTTCCGCAACCTGAATGACGGGGTGACCCCGGTGGTCATCGGGGGCAATGACTGGGCCTCGGCCTGGGCTGTCGACGAGACGGGCGTGCCGGTTTATCCCGTGGGCCGTGGCTTTGCCGGGGAGCGCCAGCGCGAGATTGCCTATCGCTTCGGCGTGAACCTGATCATGCATGTGCTGACCGGCAACTACAAATCCGACCAGGTCCATGTGCCTGCGCTGCTGGAAAGGCTTGGCCAATGACCGGCACGCTTGTCTTCGATCCGCTGCTGCCCTGGCTGGTCCTTTATGCGGCCACGGGTCTGGCCGTTCTGGGCATTGTGGTGGCGCTGTGGCGCGGTCTTGCAGGCTGGTGGCTGCGCGGTTTGACGGCGGCAGTGCTGCTTTTGGCCATAGCCAACCCGTCCCTGCAGGAAGAAGACCGTGCGCCGCTGTCAGACATCGTTCTGGCCGTGGTCGACGACAGCGCCAGCCAGCGCATCGGCGACCGTCCCTCTCAGACGGCAGCGACATTGGCAGCGGTCCAGGCGGAAGTTGCCGCACTGCCCAATACTGAACTGCGCGTGGTCCGGCTGGGCGATGCCCCGGGAGATGAAGGCACGTTGCTGATGACCGCGCTGGCAGAAGCCCTGGCCGAGGAACCGCGCGCCCGTGTGGCCGGGGCGATCCTGATCACCGACGGGCAGGCGCATGACCTGTCCGCCGCCCCCGCCATGCCTGCCCCGGTGCATGTGCTGCTGACCGGACAGGACAGCGACTGGGACCGCAGGCTGACCATCCGCAACGCGCCGGCCTTTGCCATTCTGGGCGAGGATGTGATGCTGACCCTGCGCATCGACGATGAGGGCGCGGTTCCGTCCGGCCTTGGCGATACGGCAGAGCTGGCGATTTCCATCGATGGGGTGCCGCCGCAGCAGTTCAGCGTACCCACGGGCGAGGATCTGGAACTGCCGCTGAGGCTGCCGCATGGCGGGATGAACGTGCTGCAGTTTCAGGTTGCTGCCGTCGATACCGAGTTGACCGACCGCAACAATGCCGCGGTCGTCCAGATCAACGGCGTACGAGACCGGTTGCGCGTGCTGCTGGTGTCCGGAGAGCCGCATGCGGGCGAACGCGTCTGGCGCAACCTGCTGAAATCCGATGCCTCGGTCGATCTGGTGCATTTCACCATCCTGCGCCCGCCGGAAAAGCAGGATGGCGTGCCGGTGACCGAACTGTCGCTGATCGCCTTTCCGACCCGCGAGTTGTTTGTCGAGAAGATCAAGGAGTTCGACCTGATCATCTTCGACCGCTATCGCCAGCGCGGCATCCTGCCGACCTCTTATCTGGAAAATGTGGCCGAGTATGTGCGCAACGGCGGCACGGTTCTGATGGCGGCAGGGCCGGAATTCGGCACGGCCGACAGCCTGTTCCGGTCCCCCCTTGCCGATATTCTGCCTGTCGTGCCGTCGGGGCGCGTGATCGAAGAGGGGTTTGTCCCGACGATGACCGAGCTTGGCCACCGCCACCCGGTGACCGCCGGGCTGGATGGGTTTCTGCCGGCGGATGACGGCGGGGAAGCGTCTGCATCCGCTACCGCCGACAGGGCGGAAGGCCCGGCCTGGGGCCGCTGGTTCCGCATGGTCGATGTTCAGGCAACGCGCGGGCAGGTGGTGATGGAAGGGGCGGGTGGGCAGCCGCTGCTGGTGCTGGACCGGGTGGGTGAAGGCCGCGTGGCGATGCTGGCCTCGGATCACGCCTGGCTTTGGGGGCGGGGCTACGAGGGCGGCGGGCCGCAGCTTGAACTTTTGCGCCGGCTTGCCCACTGGATGCTGAAGGAACCCGAGCTTGAGGAAGAGGCGCTGACCGCGACCGCACAGGGTCAGACCCTGACCTTCACGCGCCGCACCATCGGCGATCCCCCCGGCGATCTGACGATCACCGCGCCTGACGGCACCGAGACAATCCTGCCGATGCCGCAAACGGCCCCGGGGCGGCACGAGTTGGTTTGGAAGGCGCCTGAAATGGGCCTGTACCGTCTGGCGCAGGGCGACCTGACTGCCGTCGTGGCTGTCGGCCCATCCGCGCCGCGCGAGTTCGAGCAGACCCTGGCCAGCGATACGGTCCTGGCCCCCGTGGTCGGGGCCGGACGGGGCGGCATGCTGCGGCTGGCCGATGGCGCACCCGATATCCGCGTGGTGCGCGAGGGGCGCGTGGCCGCCGGGCGGGGCTGGATCGGGATTACGCCCCGCAATGCCTTCATCACCCAGGATGTCAGCATCGCCCCGTTGCTGCCGGCCTGGGCCTGGCTGCTGATTGCCTCGATGCTGACGCTGGCGGCCTGGTTGCGCGAGGGGCGGCGCTGACAGGGCAATTGCCTGTTACTCATCGGCGGACCCTTCTTGAGAAGTGTGCGGAGGGAGCCATTGCGCTTTGCGGCGGCCTTCCGGCAGACTGGGAGGCCCGGGCCGAGGGGCATCTGGGCGGGGAAATGGCGCTGCCCACTGTGGGACAGAATCCGGGTCTTTGGGAATCAATGGGTTGCTGGCGTGCGTTTACTTTGCGTTCACACATTTTCATGCCCGCCCACCGCCGCCGTCGCACCCGCCACCTGGTCTCCTGCCCCGATGGCGCACATCATCAGGGGCAGGACAGGGGCCGGAAAGCGATGCGCGGGACATGCGGGAA
>Ga0114977_10001448_pt1 | contig 15599 bp, 5 predicted proteins | sample S_130805_MF_Meta_FD_87026 | JGI IMG/M metagenome (GOLD analysis project Ga0114977, IMG submission 87026) | Freshwater microbial communities from Lake Simoncouche, Canada to study carbon cycling - S_130805_MF_MetaG | ecosystem: Environmental > Aquatic > Freshwater > Lake | place: Lake...
ACCCTGATCGCGAATCGCGTGCTCGGGGGTAACGCCTCCCTTGCATCCGCTTTACGCGTCCGTCCCGGCGCCGAGGTTGTGAATCCACTCGGCGACCTCACGCTCGCGTCGGCGTGGGATCTTTCGGCCTTTCGCTTTGGAACGGCCAAGAGCGAACCCGGCGCGCTGACCTTGCGGGCGGCAGGAAATCTCAATTTCGACTACAGCTTCAATTCCGTCACGCGATCTGCCATCCTCGGATCGCTGAGCGACGGCTTTGGAGGTCAATCGAGTTACGGTTTGTGGGACGCTCCGTTGCTCGCCGCGGGCAGCCAGTCATGGTCCTACCGCCTCGTCGCCGGGGCTGATTTCACCGCGGCCGATTTCCACCGCGTGATGCCGCTCGCGCGCGTGGCCGCCGATTCCGGTTCGCTGCTGCTCGGCCGCAACACGCCGCCGATTCCGCTGCCGTGTAACCCGAACAGTCCGAACAACACGTCAAATCTCCGACAGAACATCGTCCCGAACTATTTTCAAGTGATCCGCACAGGCACGGGCGACATTGATATCGCGACCGCGCGCGACGTGCAATTGCTTAACCCGCTCGCTACGATTTATACTGCGGGCACGCAGGCGAACGCACTCGCCAATTTCGATCTGCCAAATCTCTCGGAGCCCGTCCGCAACAGTCGTCTCGGGCCGAGTCAGAATCCCGTTTACGGCGCACAGTTCAGCCTCGCGGGCGGCAGTGTGAAGATCTCGGCGCAGCGCGATATCACGCGCCTAGTGGCGGATGCTTCGCTCACAGCCTTGGTCGCCGATTCCTCCAAGGAGCTTCCGAACAACTGGCTTTATCGCCGCGGCGCCGTTGAGCCGGTCACCGGGCAGTTCGGTCCGACGCACGTGGGCGGCGAGATCGCGTCGACCGCCTGGTGGGTCGATTTCAGTAACTTTTTCGAAGGTGTCGGCGCGCTCGGCGGCGGCAACGTTTCGCTTCTGGCCGGCCGCAACGTGACGAACGTCGACGCCGCGATCCCGACCAACGCCCGCGCGCCTAAAGGTACGCCCGACGCGACGAAGCTCGTCGAACTCGGCGGCGGCGATCTCGTCGTGCGTGCGGGCGGCGATATCGATGGCGGTGTCTATTACGTCGAGCGCGGACGCGGCACGCTTGCGGCGGGTGGAGGCATCCGCACGAACGCCACGCGCGCCGCCCTTACCCAAGCGGACGTGGTAGCGTTGGAAAATCAAAGGACCACTCCCGATCCGACGACATGGCTGCCGACCACGCTCTTCCTGGGGAAAGGATCGTTTGATGTGGCGGCGCGTGGAGACTTGTTGCTTGGACCCGTGGTCAATCCGTTTCTCTTGCCGCAGGGTGTGAACAACAACGCCTACGAGAAAACGTATTTCTCCACCTACGCGGCGGCCAATGGCGTTAACACGTCGTCGCTCACCGGTGCGCTGACCCTGCGCGCGAGCGCGGATGGCGGCACCGGTTCGCTCTCGGCTTGGTTTCAGAATGTGCAGCTTTATGACGCCGCGCGGAATCAGACTTACGCGTCATACTCGCAGCCGTGGCTCCGTCTGTTGGAGACCGACATCACGCCGTTCTTTACCGTGAACGCACTCCTGCCGGGTGCGCTCCGGGCCACCGCGTTTTCCGGTGACCTCAATCTTATTGGTAGCCTCACGCTTTCGCCTGCGGATTCGGGTACGCTCGAATTGTCGGCCGCGAAATCGCTGAACGGGCTTCAGCCCAACGGCGTCAATGCGATCAACGGCAACCGCATCTGGGGCTCCAGCGCGATCAATCTCTCCGACGCCGATCCTCGTCGCCTGCCGGGCGCGATGTCACCGATCTCGCTCTCTGCCGCCGCGACGGCTTCGCCTACGGCCACGCCCAGCGAACTGCTCGACGCGATCAACGGCCTCTTCAACGAGTCGGGTTCGACGCAGGGCGTGTTTGGGGTGATCCAGACGAAGCAGGCCCTGCACGCGCCCGGTCCGCTGCATCTCGCCGATCTCTCTCCAGCTCGGCTCTATGCGCGGAGCGGCAATATCTCCGGCCTCACGTTTTTCTCCGCCAAAGCCGCGCGGGTGACCGCGGGTCGTGACGTCACCGATGTCGCACTGTATCTCCAGAACACGCGTGCCGACGATGTGAGCGTCGTCGCGGCCGGCCGCGACTTGATCGCGTTCGATCCTAATTCACCCCTGCGCGTCGCGGCTCAGTCTGCCGGCAATGAACTGCTCCTCAGCAGCTCAACGGTGCCAAGCCCCGGCACGGGCAATCCGACTGCCGGTGATATCCAGATCAGCGGGCCGGGCGTGCTCCAGGTGCTGGCCGGGCGAAATTTTGATCTCGGCGTCGGTGCCGGCGCGGGTGACGGCACGGGCGTCGGCATCACAAGCATCGGCAATGGCCGAAATCCCAACCTGCCATTTGCCGGGGCGAAGGTGATCGCTGGCGCCGGACTGGGAGTCGCGTCGAGCCTCGCGCAGAGCGCGCTCGATTTTCCGGCCTTCGTTGCAAAGTTTCTCAATCCCGCGACCGCCGGGGCGCAAGCGGTGCGCTATCTGCCGCTCGTGGGCGAGCGCCTCGGGCTTTTCTCGGCCACCGCCGCACAGGTGTGGACGGCGTTCAACCAGCTCTCCACGGAGCGCCGAAACGCGCTCGCGCTCGATATTTTCTACGTCGTGTTGCGCGATGCAGGCCGCGATCACGGGCAACCGTCGAGCGATGGCTACCGAAACTACGACGCAGGCTTCGCGGCGATCGCGGCGTTGTTTCCCGGCGGGAAGTGGCAGGGCGATTTCTCGCTCACGTCCCGGCAGATCAAAACGACGAACGGCGGCGACATCAGTCTCTTTGCCCCGGGCGGCCAGCTCACCGTCGGTTTCGATGTGGCGGGCAGTCAGCCAATCGACCAAGGCATTCTCACGGAGCATGGTGGCGGCATTTCGATTCTCACTAAGGGCAGTGTGAACGTCGGCACCTCGCGCATTTTCACTCTGCGCGGGGGAGACGAGATCATTTGGTCCTCCGGGGGCAACATCGCAGCAGGTGCGTCGTCCAAGACTGTCCAGTCCGCGCCACCCACGCGCGTGCTCATCGATCCGCAGAGCGGCGACGTCAAAACCGATCTCGCTGGCCTGGCAACCGGTGGCGGCATCGGTGTGCTCGCCACCGTGGTGGGAGTGAAGCCGGGCGACGTGGATTTGATCGCGCCCGTCGGCACGATCGATGCCGGAGACGCGGGCATCCGCGTTTCCGGTAACCTCAACATCTCCGCGCTCCAGGTGGTTAACGCGGCCAATATCCAGGTCAGCGGATCGAGTGCGGGCACGCCGGCGCCCGTTGCTCCTGCGGTCGGTGGCCTTGCGGCAGCCGCCTCGGCGGCCAGCGGGGCGTCCCCGGGCGCCGCGGAAGAGGCTGCCAAGCAAGCGCGCGCACACGTTCAAGCAGAGCCGCAGCCGTCGTTGATCACTGTGGAAGTGATTGGCTACGGTGGCGCCAGTGAGGACGAAACGCGGGGTGAACGTTAGCGCCCTTCCGCCCGAAAGGTGCGCTGATCGATCGGATCGGGCCGTTCGAAGCGGCCGCTGCAGACGTGGATATGCAGAAACGGGGTGAGTCGCCGAGCCGCCAACGACGCGATTCTGCACGGAACGAAGATCTGCGAGTTGCGGCGGCGGCGTCTTCGCGCCACTCCTTGAAAAGCTTGCTGCGTCTTCTGGCGAGGTAGGGTGTCTATCCCGACCGAGGGGGCATTTTTGAAACACTGAATTTCGATGGCGGTTTCATCGCGCGAATGGGTGAAGCGCGCTGAAGTCTGTAGAATACCGTGCGATCGAGGCTGCGGTTTTGGATGGCTTCAAGCAGGTGAGGGGCCTCGATTTTTTCAGCGTTCGCGAGGTCTGCGATTGTGCACGCGACTTCCAGAATGGGATCAAAGGCGCGGCCGGTGAGGCTGCGTTTCTCCATCGCCTGCTGCTGCAGGTCGCCGAGGGTGGCGTTGATCTTGCAAAACGCCCAACGACGACGGTTTCGAATTCTTTGGCGGCACGGTGAACACGAAGTATCTCATCATGCCAACGTCCCTTAATTAATAGACTTTATACGAACGCCCTTTGAATTCTGGACTTTTCGGTAGCCGCGAGCGCCAGCGAGTGGACGAATCGCCACTCGCTGGCGCTCGCGGCTACCCGGAAAAACAACGTCTGAATCTTTTGGGCGATTGATATCAGCCCTGCTTTGCGCCGAGTTTTCGGTGCGGTCACGGTCGATGGGGTTTCGGGTCAATGGTGATTGCGCCACGAAAATGTAACATGCCCGGTATTGGCTTAGCACGCACGGGTCACACGTTGGACACGATGTCCCCGCCCGCGTCCGCAGCCAAACAGCTTGCTTCGAATCTCGTCGCTGCGGCGCTTTGCGGAGTGGTCACCATTTCCTATGCCAGTAGTTTTGGTGGGCTCGTTTTCGGCGGACCCTTGGAACCGTTCGTCGGCCGAGCGGTGATCGCCGCCCTCGTGAGCAGCGTCATCGTTCTGCCCATGCTCGCTTGGCGGAGCTCCTTTTTCTTCAGTTTGGGAGGGACCGATTCAAATCCGGCCGCAATCTTGGCGTTCACCCTCGCCGCAGTGACGAGTGAGATGTTGCAAGGGACCAAAGCGGCGCCGAGCCAATTGGTGCCCACTGCGTTGATGGCGCTCTTTTTCTCGGCGACGGCATGCGGTCTCATCCTCTTTGCGCTAGGGAAACTCGGTTGGGGGCGCTATGTCCGTTACATCCCGCACCCGGTTTTTGGTGGGTTTCTGGCTGGCACCGGTTACCTCCTCGTGGCCGGTTCATGGAAAATGTTAAGTGGCCAAGCGTTAACCCTCGGGAATCTTGGAGTCCTCGCCGACCTGCATCCGTTGGCGTGGAGCACCGTGGTAATCGTGGCGGTGGCGTTGCTCGTGTTGACCCGCATGGTCCGACACTTCCTAACGATACCGGTCATTCTCGTGAGTGCGATGGTGCTTTTTCACGGCGCACGATGGGCGTGGGGCATTGATCTCGCGACCGCCCGGCAGGCGGGCCTGCTGTTGGCTCCGCTGCAGATGGGCGATTGGACCCATGTCGGCAACTTTCCCTACGCCGATGTCAGGTGGGATTTACTGATGCTACACGCCAAGGATTTTGGGGCCATGACGATGGTCGCGGTCATCACGATTTTATTAAATACGACGAGTCTTGAATTGGCCACCAACGTCGAGGGCAACGCCGACCAGGAACTCAAGGCGCTCGGTTTGGCCAACATACTGGTTGGACTTGGCGGCGGAATGGTGGCGGTGAATTCCTTTAACCGAAGCATGCTGAATCTGAAGGCGGGAGCCAATTCACGTTGGTCCGCGCGGTTTTGTGCGCTCGTTGTTTTGGGGGTGGTGCTCCTCGTGCCGGGCCTGATCGGTTGGATGCCCAAGCCGGTTCTCACCGGGCTGATCCTCTTTCTCGGTCTTGGTCTGCTCATGACGTGGGTTCTCGAGTCGCGCCTGAAAATGCCGTTGAGCGACTACCTGATCGTGCTGGCGATTCTCGGGATGGTGGCCGCCAGCGGTATGGTGCACGGCGTCGTGTTCGGTTTGGTCACCGCCTGCCTCAGCTTTGTGTTTACGCTCAGCAAGAGCCCGACGATCCGCAATAGTTTCTCGCTGCTCGATCGTCGTTCCAACGTGGAGCGACCAGCGCAGCAAAGCGAAATCCTGCGGGCTCAAGGCGGCACGATGCGGGGCTTCGCTCTGCAAGGTTTCTTGTTTTTCGGCACGACGAGCCGGTTGTTGGACGAAGTGCGAGTCGTCCCGAGCGAAACCCGATTCGTCCTGTTGGATTTCCGCCTCGTGCACGGAGTCGACGGATCCTCGACGGTAGTGCTCAAGAAGTTGCGGACGCTTTGCGCCGACGCGGGAATCACGCTCATCTTATCAGGCATGGTGAAGTCCGTTGAAGCGGTCCTGCGGCTCGGGGGCGTCGAAGCCGATGGCGCCAAACTACGGACGTTTCCGGATATCGATCACGCCCTTGAATGGTGTGAGGATCAGGTGATTGCCGCAGCGCTTCCGCATGCAGAATTGGTGGCTGCCCTCGCCGGCATTCTCACCTCCGAAGAAGTCGCTTATCTCGTGGCGCATTTTGAGCGGGTCCACGTGGTCCAGGATGCTCCCTTGATCAAACAGGGCGAGTCCGGCGACTCGATGTTCATTATCGAACAGGGTCGCGTGAGCGTCTACTTGCGAATCGGTGATGGCGCGGATGGAGGAACCCGGCGGCTGCGGTTGCGCACCTTTACGCTGGGCACGGTGGTCGGGGAAATGGGGCTGTATTCCGGCGCGCGGCGCACGGCCGATGTCGTGGCGGACGAGCCGACCCGCGCGATCAAATTGGGTGGCGCTCAGGTGGCGGCTTTGGAGAAGCAGATGCCGGACCTTGCGAATAAGCTGCACCGGTTTGTGGTGCGCAGCCTCGCGCAACGTTTGGCCGGGGCCAATGCCCAGCTCAACGCACTGTCGTAGCCGCTCGGGGTGGGCGGCCCGATTCCTCGACGCTATTTTACACTCAACTCCGCCAACGCCAGCAACGCGCGCACGCGCGGTTTGCGCCACGTATCCGCCCTGCCAGCACTCTCCGCTTCGGCGAGCACGGCCGTCACGAGCGCGCGGGCTTGGGCTTTCCCCTCGAACGATTCACCGGCGAGCGCCCAGCCTTCAGCAAGAGCGAGTGCTTCCTCCGCACGTTCCAGCGGCGGGAGCGTTTTGAGGAAGACGGCCGCCTCTGCAAGGCGTGCGGCCGCGCGGGCGACGTCGGTACAGTCGCGCCACGCTGCGGCGATGCGGGTGAGTTCAGTCACTTTCCACGGTCCCGCGATCTGTTGGGCCAGCGCTTCCGTCCGGGTGAGCAGCTCGCTGGCTTTCTCTTTTTGCCCGCAATGGTAAGCGGCGACGGCGACGTCGCGGTAGGCGGCGCCGGACGGAGGGGCGGCTTTGCGACTGACCAAATACGGCGGTTGGGAAACCGCCGCACCGTCGGATACGGCGACGAAGGGAAACCTGAGCCCGTTCCCCTTCAAGATGAGCTTAACCGGCTGGGAGGTAGGAGCCCGCTTGCGGGCGATTTTTACGGCGTGAATCACCTGCAAGCAGGCGCCCTACCTCCGAACCAGCTCAGCGCCAGAAATCGGTCACTCTTTGCCGATGGCAGCTTTCGGCGTCCGGCGCGTCTCGAGCGGGAGGGTTTCGAGGAGCTCGTTCGCGCGACCGGTCCGCTTGCGGAGCGTGAAGGCGTCGTAAACGCGGTTGGTCGCGGTGCGCGCTTCGTAGCGCAGCTCGCCGCCGTCCACCGTGATGATCTGGAAGAGCTGCGTATCCTCCGCGGTGCGCACGGCCCACGCGTCGGACATTAGATCATACATTTTCGGACCGCTCACGGAGACGACGTAAACGGTGCCGATCGCGGGATCGTAAACCTGGTTGTAGCCCTTCGCGGCGTTGATGGCGCCGACGCGCGCGCGGCCGGCCATATCGCCGCTGCGAGCGTAGGTGTGGTCGTGACCGGTGAGCACGAGATCGACTTTGAACTCGTCGATGAGCGGCTTCCAGAGTGCACGGAGCTTGGGGTTGTCGCGGTCGTTGGCTGGCGAGAAAATCGGATGGTGAAAGGTGAGGACCGTCCAGCGCTGTGGGTTTTTCTCCAATACCGCGCGCAACCAAGGGACCTGCTCCTCCTGCAGTCGGTTCGAATCGAGCGAGATGATGCGCGTGCCCTGATAGTCGAACCAGTAGCAGGTCTCGGCGAGCTCGGCGGGACCGTGCTCCGGCAACGTGAACTGCGGGCGCCATTGTACGCTGAGCGCGGGCGGGGCTTTAGCATCCTTCTCATTGAGCTTGGCAAACTCGTGGTTCCCGGGGGTGGGCACGACAGGGATCGTGGCGTTGACCCACGCGGGCGCGCCGTGCCACTCGCCCCACTGGCCGTCCCGGTGCGCGTTGTTGATGAGATCGCCCGCGTGGAGCGTGAAGGCCGCGCGCGGGGCCTCGCGAAACGCCTCGCGGAAGACGCGCGACCAATGGGTGCGGATGTCGTTCTGCGCGTCGCCGAAATAGACGAACGTAAATTTTTTCGCATCGCGACTCGCCGTGCGGAAGTGGAACCACTCGCTGAAATTCACGCCGTCGCCCACGCGGTAGGCGTAGAGCGTCTCGGGCGTGAGTCCGGTGAACTCTGCGGAGTGGTAGTGCGCCTCGCTGAGATCGGTCGTGAGCGGCTCGGTGCGCGCGGTCACGGATTCTCCCTTGAGTGTGCGGCCCGCTTCGTTGGCGACGGCAAACTCCGCGACGGCCCGGGTGATCGTCGTATCCGTGCGCCAGGTGACGGCCTGCGTCGTCGCGGGATCGCCGCGCCACGTGAGGACGATGCGGTCGGGCAGGGGGCGGGGCGCGTACGCGAGTTTGTCGGCGTAGAGTGCGGGCGGAACGTGCGGATGGCCTTCGTGCGCCGAGAGTGGCAGCGCGAGGAGCGTGAGGAACGGGAGCGTGTGGTGGCGGCGTATCATGGGACGGAAGGGTGAGGTTATTTGGACATGACGTAGTCCACAGTGAATTGGTGTTCGGCCGGATCGGTGACGTAACTCATGGTTTCGACGAGCTGGCGCTTCGTCGTGTCGAACGTAATGACGCGGACTTTGTTTTCCGCCGGGATGAAACGATAGAGCCGCAGTGGGCCCGACGAGGTGTAGTCGGAGAGGAGTGAGTGAACAAAGTTGCCCATGCTGCCCTGCGCAGCGATGCGCATTGCGGTGGTCCGGCTCTGGTCGCCGGAGAAGACGAAGGCGAGGTTGGCGTGCCGCGAGTAAAGTTTCTCCCACATTTGCGCGGGGCTATTGCCGCGTTTGCCGTGGACCTTGACCCAGGTCATGCGGCCCTTGGGGTCTTTGAAAAAACCGTCGTCAGCGGTTGGCTTGTTCAACGGCCCCAGATCCATGTGGGTGCTGACGAGTGCACGGCGCGCGGAATATTTCGTCAGAATGCCACTGGCCCACGCGAGCACATCGTCAGGAGCGTTGCACTCGAGGTTGAGGTGCACGAAGTCGAGCCCGGCCGCGGTGAAAAGCTGGTAGCTGTTGGCATTGTTGCCGGAGACGTGCTGGTCCGGTCGGTCGTGCGTGTAGGTACCGCCATACCAGGGGAAAGCTCGGAAGCGTTCTGCCGGGAAGAACCGCTGGAAGAGCGTGGCGTCGCCGTTGTTCTTCATGTCGTGATTACCGACGACGAGGCCGTAGGGCACGACACCGTGCAGGCGGTCAAGACACTCGCGCGCCAGCTGCCACTGCTCGGCGTTGTCGATGTCCACGATGTCGCCGACGTGGGAGACGAAGACGATGTTTTGCGCACGGACGTTTTCCGCGATCCAGCGGGTGTGGTTTTGGAAAACAGGATTGGTCAGCGGAGCGGTGCTCTGCGGCGTGCTCTTGGTCGCACGGCCGCGGTAGCCCTGGGTGTCGGGGATGACGACGATGGTGAAGGCGCCGGGCGGCGGCGCATCGAGTGCGGCGCCGCGGAGCGAAACGCCGAGGGCGAACACGGCGGCGACCAGGGCGCGGGCGAACGTGAGGCGAAGGTGATTCACAGGTCGAGTGTGACGCCGAAGTTCACCGAGAAATCGTAGTAGCGGATGGCGTTCGGATTCGAGGCATTGCCCTGAAAGGAAATTTTCGGCGCGTCGGTGAGGTTCTTCGCGCTCGCGTAGGTGGAGAGACGTTTGCTCCACCGGTATTTCGCGGAGAAATCGAGGGTGGCGCGTTCTTTTTCGAACACGTCCAGCGTGCGGCGGGCGCCGACCGAGCTGAGGTAGTCGCCCCGGGTGTTGTAAAATAGTCGGAGGTCGAGGCCGCGGTGGACGTAGGAGACGTTGAAGTTTCCCGTGACTTTGGCGGTGCCGATGAACGTAAGCGCATCGGTCGGGCGCGTGGGATACTTTCCCTCGGAGCTGAGCCACGTGTAGTTGGTGCCGAAGCCGAGGCCGCTGAACGCGCCCGGCAGGAAACTGAGACGCTGTTGCCACTCGACTTCGACGCCGCTCACTTTGCCGCCTTTGCCCATCTCTTGGCGCGTGAGCCGATAGCCGGCGTATTCGCCATCCACCACGGTCGAAGCGGTGCTAAAATAAAACCCGGCGATGGATTTCCGAAACGCACCGACGGACACGACACCGAGGGGCTTCAGGTAGTATTCGGCGCTGAGGTCGAAATTATCCGACGTGGTGACCTTCAGATCCGGATTACCGTCGGTGATGGTGCGCGCGTCGTCGTCGATCCGGCGCGTGGGGAGCATGGCCGCGGGACTGGGACGGGCGACGGTGCGATTGGCGGAGAGGCGCAGCACGACGTTGGGTGCGAGGCCGTAGTTGAAGTGCACGCCGGGGAGCACGTTGGTGTAGCTCGTGGAATTTTCAACGATGGTGGATTTCGTAAGGATACCGCGCGGCGTGGTGAGCTGGCGGGCTTTGCCGGTATACGCGGTGCGCTCGGCGCGCGCGCCGGTCACGACGTTGAGTCGGCCGAAGGTCGCGCTACCCATCAGATACGTCGCATAGATGTCCTCCGTGGAGCTCTTGCGGTTGGATTCGATGAGGATAGCCGAGGTGTTGTCGTTGCGGGTGTATTCAGAATTCCGCGCGTAGAAGGCCTCGAGGAATTTCGCGATGTTGGGTTGCACGGACGGGAACACGACGCGGCTGCCGCCCTCATGGAAGAAGCGGTCGTTGACATAGATCTCGGACATGGCGGCGGCGGACTGCGGGCCGGTGTAGGTCCAGTTGCCGAGTGCGGGATCGCCGCCGAAGACCCAGCTACGGAGCTTGGCGCGCGCGCCGGTCTTGAGGCTCGCCTTGAAAGGCAGTTCGTCGAGCTCGCGGCGGGCGTTGAAATCGAAGGTGTATTCCTGATCGCGCGAGGGGTGCTGATTGCGTGCGACGCTCGTGTGCACGTATTTCGTCGGATCGTTGAGGTTCACCGCGTTGTCGACGCGGAACAGCGGGAATTCGCGTACGGTGCGGTCGTAGGAAAGATCGACGCCGTTGAGGCTGAAGACGGGCGTGAAGGTCTGCGTGTATTGGTTGGTTGCGCGGTTGTAGCTGACCTTCGAGTCGAGAGTCCAGCGGTCGAACTTGTTTTCCATGCCGCCGGCAATCTGGCCGCTGACGCTAATGGGTTCGCGGAAAGAGCGGCTGGTGTCGACGCGGCCATTGCGGGAGTTGGCGGAGTCGGGCGTGATGTTGGTGCGGGTGCCGGGGCGGTAGACCGCGATGTAATCCTCGAGCGAGCGTGAGTCGTTGCTGTAGATGCCTCGGACCCAGAGAACGGTTCGGTCGCTGAGTTTGTAATCGACGCTGCCGGTGTATTTGAGCTTCCACGAATCGTCCTCGATGCGGTCCTGCAAGGTGTAGGTGGCGATGTTGAAATTATCCGCGGCATCGACGGTGTAACTGATGCTTGAGGTGTGGTAACCGCGGTCGGAGCGATAGTGGTTGATCGACTGATAAACGCCGAGGCGCCCCTCGGGACCGTAGCGATCGGCGTATTCGATATTGAGCTGCTTGTCCCAGTTTTGCTGCTGGTTGTTGTAGGCTCCGCCGAGGTTGAACTTGAACAGACGCTCGGAGAGATCGAAGGCGCGCTTGGAAACGAGGTTGATGCTGCCGCCGATCGCGTCGCCCTCCATGTCGGGCGTCACGGATTTCATGAGCTCGATGCGCGAGAGGCTCTCGGCCGGATAACCACTCACGCCGTCGGAGCGGTCGTTGTTGGTGTTGCCGATGCGCACGCCGTCGAAGGTGATCGAGTTAAACTCCGAGGAGAGACCGCGGATGTTGGGGCGCACGGGCTGGTGGGTGCTGATTTCGAGGTAGAGGCCGGGCATCGACTGGAGGACTTCGCCGACTTCGCCGAGGCGGGAATTGGCGAGCGCATCGAGAGACGCGACCTTGCGGATGTTCTCGGAGTTCTTCTGGAAATTCAGCGCCTGCGACTGCCCCTCGGCCTGCGCGGTGACCATGAGTTTCTCCATGGCGATGATTTCGGAGGCGAGGCGCAGAGTGAGCGGCGCAGTCATGCCCGCGAGGACGGTGACGGGAAACTCCTTCGCATCGGTGCCGGCCGAGTCGACCCGCAGACGGTAGTCGCCCGCTGCGACGGCGCCGAAGAGGAATTTGCCTTGGCTGTCAGTGACGGCAGTGCGCGGCGTGTCGACCAGCGACAAGCGCGCGCCTTGGACGAAATTACCCGTGGCGTCGTTGAGGACGACACCACGAATCGCGCCGGTGGTGCCAGTTTGCGCGGAGAGCGAAGCCAGCAGGCCGACTAAGCTGGTGAACACCATCGCAACGAGGGCGAAACGGCGCTGACGGAATAGTTTTGGAGAGAAGCGGTGAACGACGGTCATGAGTAAAAAGTTTGAACGATAGGAGAGGAGAAAAAAGGCGAGGCGGAGGCTGGGTAACGACGAGGTGAAGAAGCGCGCGAGGCCTCTGGTTAAAACGTGCCCTTGATGCCGATCGCATTCTGCACGCCCACGGGACTGCTGCGGTAGTAGCGCGAGTAGTCCGGAGTAACCGCGTTCCACCGCTGGTAGAGGCGCGGGGTGTTGAGGGCGTTGCGCGAACTGCCGAAGATCGAGAGACGCTTGGTGATCTGATATTCAAAGCTCAGGTCGATACTCGGAAACGCCACGAGGTAGTTGAAGCCGCCGGGGAGTGCGCTGCCGACGAGGCCGCGGCGCTCCTGGCCGCGGTAGTTCCAGCGCGTCGTCACAATGAGGGGCTTGCGGCTGTAGGTGAGGCCAATGCTCGCCGACTCGGGGACGAAGCCGGAGAAGTCGGTCTCGTTGGAGCCTTCGAGGCGGATCTTCGTGTAGTTGGCGAAGGTGCTGAAATGTTTTCCGAAACTGGGGAGGAAGTTCAGCGATTGCGTATAGTTAAACTCGATCCCCGATACCTTCGCCGCGCCGACGTTGATCGAGGACTGCACGTTCCAGCCGAGGTAGGAGTCTTCGAGGCCGAACTGGTCGAGCAGCGCGGGCGTGGCCACGGTGTTGAGCGTGCCGAAGAAATCGGTGAGGTCCTTCCGGAATCCTCCGACGGAGAGCACACCGCCGCGGGTAAAATAATACTCCAGCGAGAGGTCGTAATTTTTCGCGCTATAAGGTTTCAGTCCGGGATTGGTGACGGTGATGTTACCCGGGGGCGCGCCAGGCGCGGGCTGCAACGTCTCGGTGCCGACACTGGTGTTGGGCAGAATCGCAGTGAGGTCGGGCCGGCCAAAAGTCTCGGCGTAGGCGGCGCGCATGACGAAATTCTCGGTGGCGTTGAACGTGAGGTGCAGGCTCGGATAGTAGCCGTCGTAGGTGCGGCTCGAGGTGGCACCACGCTCCCGGCGGATGAAGGGCAGTTCTTGCAAAGAGCCCGCGGCGCCGGCTTCGGGGCGGCGGACGAAGGCGTTGTTCACGCGGACCAGCCGGCCGGCGGAGTCGCGCTGAAACGCGCCATTGGGATCAAAGAGCGGACCGTGCCCACGGTCGTCAGTCTGTTCGAAACGCACGCCGGTGAGCACGCGCAGGCGATTTTCGAGGAGCCGCGCCTCGCCCTGCACGTAGGCCGTGGTGATCTTTTCCGAGAGGTCGTAGGAGCGCGTGATGCGGTTCACCTCGTTGGCCACGAGCTGCGCGGGCGTCTGCGTGAAGTAGCTGGGATTGGATTTGAACAGCTCGGCGAGCTGGTAGGAGCTGGCGAATTCCTGGCCCTGGACGAAGCGCCATTTCTCGACGTAGGACTTTGCGTCGATGAACGCCCCGGCGGAATCGTCCGCCGTGTTCGCAATGCCGTCGCGGCCGACGAACGTGTAGGAATTCAGGGTGCGCACGCTGTCGCGGTTGTCGGCCGCAAATGTGCCGCCCACTTTCACGCTGGCCTCGAAGGGTAGAAAATCGAGCGACCGCTTCAGATTCAGCCGGGCCATGTTTAGCGTATTGCGGCCATCGCGCGGCGCGGACTCGACGACGCCGATGCGATAGTTGGCGAGCTTCGACCAATCGATCGGGTTGCCGGCGGCGTCGAGGGTCGTGATTTTTTTCGCGAGCGAGGGCTTGTCAATGTCGTCGAATAGCACGCGGCTCACGCCGGTGAGGGACGTGCGCACGTTGAAGAAGTGCCCGCGGCTGAGATCGCGCCACCAGGATTTCGAGAGCGAACCGCTCAGCCCGGAGTCGATCTGCCAGAGACGGCCGTCGTAGCGGTGGGTGAGGTTCAGGACCCCGAGCGCGTTCGACTGGTCGTAGGTGTATTTCTGCTGGTTATCCGAGGCGCGGCCCGTGGCGCCAGCGGTGAAGGTGGGACCGAAGGTGAGAAACTGTCCGCCCGTGACGGCCGAGGAATTGGTGCTACCGACGGTGGGCACCTGCAGTAGAGCGTCCTGAAGGTTCGCGCTTACGTTATAGTTAAGGCCGGCCGTGATCACGTGGTTCTTCGCCGGGCGCCAGTCGAGCTGCACGCCGCCGCCGTTGCGCCAAATTGTGCGCGACTGCGGGCCATAGGACATGGATTGAAAGTAGGGCTTCTCGAGCGTCGCGGAGTTGGGCGCGGCGGCGGTCGGCGCGACGTCCACGAAACGCCACGTGGAACTCAACTCATGCTTCATGCCCGAGTATTGGTTCGACGAGGAGGCGTTCAGGGTGAGGCCGAAGTTTTTCGACACCGGCAGCGTGTAAGAAAATTCCGCGCTCGGTAGGCCCTTGTAGCTCTTTTCGTCGCGCGGCCCCGCAGTCTTCTTGAAGATGTTCGGCTCGTCGCTGTGCGCGCTGACGTATACGCGATATTTGAACAACGGGCGTGACGCCTCGAAGGCGCTGCGCGGGATCAGATTTACCGTTCCGCCGAGCGAGCTCGCGGGCATGTCGGGCGTCGGCACCTTCGTGACCTCGACGCGCGAGATACCGTTGGCGGAAAAATCGCCGACCGAGGTGTAGCGGCTTGGATCGGGCGAGGCGCTGCTTACGAGCGCGCCGTTCGTCGTAACGGTCGTGAAATTCGCAGCGAAGCCGCGCACCTGCACGCCGGAGGCCTCCGACACGCCGTCGAGCGTGACGCCCGGCAGGTATTTCATCACTTCGGCGACGTTGTCGGTCGCAAGATCGCCGATCAGCTCGGTGCCGATCACGGTCTTAACATTGGCGGCGGAGCGTTGCTCATTGATCGCAATCGCCATGTTGTTCGCCTCGCGCGAGCCGGAGACAACAAATGTGTCCAGCGTCGTGAGTTCGTCGGCCTCGGACTTCGCGTCGCGGCCGAGTCGGAAATCGCGCGTCGCGGACTGGCCGGCGGCGATGTTGAGGGCGGCTTCGGACGGGGCGAGGCCGAGGTAGGAAACCCTCACGCGGGCGAGTCCGGCGGGGACGTCGAGCAGGCGGAATTGTCCGGCCGAGTCGGTGCTCGTCTCGAGTTTGGTGCCTTCGATGGTCACGCGTGCGTTGTGAATGTAGCGACCGCTGGTCACGTAGAGCACGCGGCCGTCGACGGTGCCAGTGGAGGC
>Ga0114977_10001452_pt1 | contig 15565 bp, 22 predicted proteins | sample S_130805_MF_Meta_FD_87026 | JGI IMG/M metagenome (GOLD analysis project Ga0114977, IMG submission 87026) | Freshwater microbial communities from Lake Simoncouche, Canada to study carbon cycling - S_130805_MF_MetaG | ecosystem: Environmental > Aquatic > Freshwater > Lake | place: Lake...
CTCGCACCACCTTCATGCACGCCGCCGTTCCCCACACGACCCGAAAACCCGGATTCCTTGGCATGCTCACTCCTGGCAACCTCGCCGACCTCCTCACCAGCTGCGCCTACACCGCACGCTACCGCCCCACTACCCTCGCAACGGACGGATCGCTCCCACCAGACCACTTCGCCATCGTCACCATCAGCGCCACCGAACACCGCCAAGGCCAGCGCCGCCCATTCTTCGAAGACACCCGCAAGGTCCTCGCCGACCTTCCGTCACAACCCGGTCTCCTTGGCCACGCGTTCCGCTTCGAACTCATCGGCAACAAGGCATGGACCATCACCGCATGGCGCGACATGGCCTCCCAGGACGCCTTCGTCCGCTCACCCGCCCACCGCACCGCCGTCCGCCGCAGCGCCCAAACCTCTCAAAACACGCGCTTCGTCACTCTGTCCCGGCCCCTATCCTCCCTCCCGCTCCGCTGGCCCGAAATCCTCGCTCTCCTGTCCAACGCTCCGCCAGTATCAATGACCAACCAATCTCGGAAGCCGAACGCAAGCTGCGCTGGAATCGCGCCTGAAAAAACCAACACCATGAAAAACATCCTCCTCACCTCACTCATCGCTGACGCCTTGTCTCTCGGTTCGCATTGGATCTACAGCCAGAAGGAAATCGCGGACAAGTTCGGCGATATCACCGGCTATTCCGATCCCGCCACCTCCTATCACACGGGAAAGCATGCTGGCGATTTCACCCACTACGGCGACCAGACCATGGTGCTGCTCCGCTCGCTCGCCTCTCACGGCCGCTTCGATCCCGACGCCTTCGCCAGCGAGTGGCGCACCTTCTGGGAGAATCACCAAACACAGAGCTATCGCGATGGAGCAACAAAGGCCACGCTCGAGAACCTCCGCAGCGGCTTGCCTCCCGCAGATGCCGCCTCCCCCTCCAACGACTTCGCCGGCGCCGCCCGCATCGCACCGTTGTTTCTCCTTCAATGGAAATCCAGCGATGACCTCATCGCCGCCGCCAGAGCGCAGACTTCGTTCACGCACAGTGATCCTTCAGTCGTGGATGCCGCAGAGTTCTTCGCCCGAACCTCCCTCGCAGTTCAGCAGGGCGTCGCCATCCCGGACGCCCTGCGTGCCGCCGTTTCAAATACCCTTCAGAAGAATTGGCTAGACGCAGCCCTCGCATCCAGCACTTCCGCCACATCGGACTCCGCCGCGACCAAAACACATGGCCTCACGTGTCACACCCCGGAAGCCTTCCCCTCTGTCTGCCATCTCCTCCTGCGCCATCCGGACGACGGCACCGCCGCTCTCACCGCCAATGTCGCGGCTGGCGGCGACAGCGCCGCTCGCGGCATGATCATTGGCATGGTCCATGGAGCGAAACCTGACGCCACACCACTCCCGGAGCATTGGCTGACCGGCCTTCGCGCTTACAGCGAGATCAAGGAACTCATCGAAACCATCCACTCCCATGCTTGAAGCTTCATGCACACCGTCCAAACGCCCTCAGTCATCGACGCCGAGCGCCACTACCCACATCCTCAACCCAGCAGATTCCGGTCCAGCGACCGGTACCCCAGCGCCTCCAGCATGTGATCTCCCGTGATCACCCGCGACCCCTGCAGATCCGCAATCGTCCGGCACACCTTCAGAATCCTATCATGCGCCCGCGCACTCAGATTCTGCTGATTCATCGCCGCCTCCAGATACCCTGACGTCTCGTCATCAATCGCACAGTGCTCCTTCAGCAACCGCGGCGTCAGCGCCGCATTGCACGTGATCCCCGTCCCGCGATACCTCATCTGCTGAATCCCCCGCGCCGCCTCCACCCGCGCCCGCACCGCCGCCGACGTCTCCCCCTCACGCGCCCGCGCCAGTTGCCCGTACTCCACTAGCGGCACCTCCACGTGCAGATCAATCCGGTCCAGCAACGGCCCGCTGATCCGCTGACGGTACCGCTGTATCTGCGACGCCCCGCACCGGCACTCCCGCTTCAAATCCCCGTAATACCCACACGGACACGGGTTCATCGCCGCCACCAGCATGAACCGCGACGGAAACGTCATGCTCCCCGACGCCCGCGAAATCGTCACCCGCCCGTCCTCCAATGGCTGCCTCATCACCTCCAGCGTCGACCGGTTGAACTCCGGCAGCTCATCCAGAAACAACACGCCGTGATGCGCCAGCGAGACCTCCCCAGGACTCGGATTCGTCGACCCGCCTAACAACCCCGCATCCGAAATCGTATGGTGTGGAGCCCGAAACGGCCGGTGAATCAGAAACTGCCTCCGCGCCTCCAGCATCCCGCAAATGCTGTGAATCTTCGTCGTCTCAATCGCCTCCTCCTCCGTCATCGACGGCATGATCGTCGCCAGCCGCTTCGCCAGCATCGACTTCCCCGTCCCCGGCGGCCCCACCATCAGCAGATTGTGCCCACCCGCCGCCGCCACCTCCAGCGCCCGCTTCACATTCTCCTGCCCCTTCACATCCGCAAAATCAATCTCCCACTCCTGACCCACCGCAAAATCCGCCATCGTCCGCCGCGCCATCGGCAGCAGCGGTGCCCGGCCCGTCACATGCTCGAACGCCTCCCGCAGGCTCCTCACCCCGATCACCGTCACCCCCTCCACAATGCTCGCCTCCTCCGCATTCTCCCACGGCACGATCACCTCGTCCCGCCCGCACGCCCGCGCGCACAACGCAATCGACAGAATCCCCTTCACCGGCCTAACCGTCCCGTTCAGCGCCAATTCCCCCACCATGCAGAACCGGTCAAACCCGCGCCCCTCCGCATAATCCACACGGTTCGCAATCATCCCCACCGCAATCGGCAGATCAAAACTCGGCCCCTCTTTCCTCAAATCCGCCGGTGCCAGATTGATCGTCGTCCGGCACGCCTTCGCCCCGGGATACCCGGAATTCGAAATCGCCGTCCACACCCGGTCCCGACTCTCCCGCACCGCCGCATCAGGCAACCCCACAATCACCGTCGTCCCCGTCACCTCCCCGGAATCCGCCTCGTTCACCTCAATCTCCACCTCCAACGCATCCACCCCATGCAGGGCTGCAGAAAACACTCGCGACAAATCAGCTGACATAATTTCCCTCCACCAAACATGCGGCCCCACCCAATCGCAAGCGCGTCCCCGCATTTTCGCTCTGGCACCTGCCCCCGCCCCACTTTCCACATCTCCTTCCCATGACCCCTCCAGAGATCACCATCTCAACCCACCGCGGCGCAGACATCCTCCCGTTCCTCCACGACGCCGCTCGCCTCCGCATCTCCGTCTTCCGCGCATGGCCCTATCTCTACGAAGGCACCATGGAACACGAAGCCGAATACCTCCGCACCTACGCCGCCGCACCCGACGCCGTCCTCGTCGTCGCCCGATCCTCCACCTCCGTCGTCGGCGTCAGCACCGCCATCCCCCTCATCCGCGAACCCGATTCCGTCCAGGCTCCCTTCCGCAACGCCGGCATCCCCCCGGAATCCGTCTTCTACTTCGGCGAATCCATCCTCGACCCCGCATGGCGCGGCCGCGGCATCGGGGTCCGCTTCTTCACCGAACGCGAACGCTGCGCCCGCGCCACCCCCGGCATCCAACTCGCCGCCTTCTGCGCCGTCGACCGTCTCCCCTCCGACCCTCGCCGCCCCCCCGACTACCAACCTCTCGACTCCTTCTGGCAACACCGCGGCTTCTCCAGAACCCACCTCCAGACCCATTTCACATGGCTGGAAATCGGCAGCCCCGCCCCCACTTCACAATCCCTCACCTTCTGGACCAAACCAATCCCTAACCCATGAAGGCTGCCCTCTGCCGCTATCCCATCGATCGCCTCGAAAACTTCGACGCATGGCTCGCCAAACTCGACCGCCTCACCCGCGACGCCGCCGCCGCAGGTGCCTCCCTCCTCGTCTTCCCGGAATACGCCGCCATGGAACTCACTAGCTTCCAGCCCGCCAACCTCCGCGCCAACCTCCACGCCAGCATCGCCGACCTCCAGCAATGGCGCGATCCCTTCCTCACCGCCCACTCCCACCTCGCCACCTCCCTCGGCATCACCATCCTCGCCGCCTCCTTCCCATGGCGTCAACCCGACGACTCCTACACCAACCGCGCATGGCTCTGCACCCCCGACGGCCAATCCCGCTTCCAGGATAAGATCCAGATGACCCGCTTCGAACGCGAACAATGGCTCATCTCCGGTTCCCGCTCGCTCAACGTCTTCGACATCCCCGGAGCCCGCGTCGGCATCCTCATCTGCTACGATTCCGAATTCCCCCTCCTCGCCCGCCAACTAACCGAAGCCGGTGCCTCCATCCTCCTCGTCCCCAGCTGCACCGACACCGACGCCGGCTACCACCGCGTCCGCCTCAGCTGCCGCGCCCGCGCCCTCGAACAGCAATGCTTCGTCCTCCAGGCCCCCACCGCCGGATCCGCCCCATGGTCCCCCGCACTCGACATCAATACCGGTGAACCAGCCGCCTTCTCCCCAGTCGACATCGGCTTCCCCAGCGACGGCATCCTCGCCTCCGGCCCCCTCCCCACCGACTCCCCATGGCTCTTCGCCGACCTCCCCCTCTCCCGCCTCCAACGCGTCCGCTCCCGCGGCCAGGTCACTAACTTCAACGACTGGCCCCGCCAGCTCCTCGTCACCTGCTCCCACACACCTCCCGTCCCGTGACTGCGACCGCCCACCATTCCCCTCCCCCGCCGTCCCCGAACCCGGCTCCGCAGCCACCGCCCTCGTGCTCGCCTCCGGAATGATCAGCCTCGTCACCCGCCGCCACCGCTAATCCTCCCTCACTACTCTCCGAAAGGGGGCACGCGCCATCGTGCCCGCTTTCCATTTCATCACGCCACGAGTGGATTCCAGACATTGACAAAACCCATCCCTTGAAAGTCTTTGGTATTCACGGTGGCGAAATCGGTTACACCGTATCTCACCAGCGAAAGCCCGAGACGCAGGTCCACGATCCTTCGTGGTGTCAAAACTAATCTTCATGCGCCGCTTCCGTCCATTGATTCTCGGGAATCAGCGGCAAACCCATCGCTTTACCTTTCGGCACCTGCCAACCCTCGGCAGACTTCCGACCCAACGGCCGCGCCTTCAACACCAACTCCAACCCGAGCCTCACAACGTGGGCAAAACTCATTTCACTCTCCTCCGCTAATTGCTTCGCTTGCTTGAAGAGGTGATCTGGAATCTGAACTTGCGTTTTCACCATGATGGCAAAATGCCAGTATTTGCGGTTTTGTCAATCCCCGGCTCTTCATTTGGCCGTTCACGCCGCGACCAGCGCCCCATCATGGCACCAGCTCAGTTGCCACAACCCGCCCCGCCTCTCAACCACCCCCTAGCCGTCCCATCACAAACTCCGCAATCGCCCCGATATCATCATCCGCCACCGGACGCCCCCCACTGCACAGCGCTGCATCCAGCGCCCCGCACTTCATGAATCGCCCCGACTTCCACACGTACGCCTCCCGGTCCCACGGACCCACTTTCCGCGGATCCGACCACGTGTGAATCCCCAGCACCCGCGGCGACAACGCCGCCGCCATGTGCATCGGCCCGCTGTCCACACTCACCGTGTACGCCGCCCGCCGCATCAGCCACGCCAGTTCCGGCAGCGTCGTCCCGTTGACCAGATCCACCGCCCCACTCGGCAACGCCAGCCTATCGCCCGTCAGCCTCCCTACCACCACCACCGTCCTCGCCCCCATCGCCTCGCAGAACAGCCGCACCTGCTCCCGCGTCAGACTCTTGCCCTCCCCACGACTGAACGGATGCAGCAGCACGTACCCGCCCGCGGCCGCCTCACCCAAGCCCGCAGGCTCACTTCCCTCCGGCAGGGCAAACTCCACCTGCCCATCCGCCCCTAGCGCCCTAACCATCGCCAGATTCCGCTCCACTGCATGCGCCCCCGCCTCCACCAGCACCACATGCCCGTGAAACCACCGCGCACCCTCCCGGCTGTCGCTCATCCCCACCACCGCCCATGCCCCGCTCGCGCGCGACATCAACCCGCTCCGCAGCAACCCCTGAAAATCCAGCGCCAGATCCACCGCCCCCACCCGCTCCCTCAGCCCGCGCAACCACCCCGCAAACCGCCCCATCCCGCGCCATCCCCGAAACTCCCCCCGCGGAAACATCACCACTTCCGCCACATCCGCGTTCCCCGCGAGCAACGGCGCAAACTCCGGATTCACCACCCACACCAGCTCCATCCCCGGCCAGCGCCGCTTCAGCAAATGCACCGCCGGCAGCGTGTGCACAATGTCTCCAAGGGAACTCGGCTTCACCACCAGCACCCGGCCGCACGCTCCCAAGTCAGGCAGATCCTTCACTCGCAGCATCCCCCCCTCACGCTTTCATCAGTGGCCGCCACCACGCCTCATTCCCCCGATACCACTCCACCGTCGCCGCAATCGCCTCGTCGAACGCCTGCTTCGGTACCCACCCCAGCTCCGCACGCGCCTTCCCGCTATCGATCGCATACCGCCGATCATGCCCCGGCCGGTCCTTCACATACGTGATCAGCGTCTCCGGCTTTCCTAGCAGCCGCAGAATCAGCTTCACAATATTGATGTTCTCCCACTCAGTGCTCGCACCCAGATTGTAAACCTCCCCGGACCGCCCAGCCTCCAGCACCCTCAGGATCCCCGCACAGTGGTCCTCCACATGAATCCAGTCCCGCACGTTCCGCCCGTCCCCGTACACCGGCAGCGACTGATCATGCATCGCCCGGATGATCATCAGCGGAATCAGCTTCTCCGGATATTGATAGGGCCCGTAGTTGTTCGAACACCGCGTCACCACCACATCCTGACCGAACGTGTGATGATTCGCCAGCGCCAGCAGATCCGCCGACGCCTTGCTCGCCGAATACGGACTGCTCGGCTGCAATGGCAGCGTCTCCACAAACAACCCGTCCTCCCCCAGCGACCCGTACACCTCATCCGTCGATACCTGCAGAAACCGCACCCCCGCCCGCCGCGCCAGCTCCATCATGTTATACGCCCCCGTCACGTTCGCATGCACAAACGCCTCCGGTCCCGTGATGCTCCGGTCCACATGGCTCTCCGCAGCAAAATTCAGCACCGCCGTGAACCCACCCTTCTTCCCCACCGCGTCCACCACCGACCGCTCCGCAATGTCCCCATGCACAAACTCATAGCGATCCCCGTACTCCGCCTCCACATCCGCCAGACTCGCCCGGTTCCCCGCATACGTCAGCGCATCAATGTTCGTCACCCGCACCCCGGGTTGCTCGCGGAATACCTTTCGGATGAAATTGCTGCCAATGAAGCCGCAGCCGCCGGTGACAAGATAATGCATAACCTGATGTGTGTTGTTCCGAGACCACCCGGAACCCCGAGAATTGCCAGCCCCGCGCCCCACCGCAACCCCGAAGCATCAGCTTCCTCATTCCACCCCCATCACCTCGGCACCGCCACCCCGGAAGGCAACGCCCGCCCGCCGCCACCACGCTCCTCCATCCCCAGCGCCGCCGCCGGCACCTTCCCCTCCAATCGCTCGATCTCCGCCTGCCGGGCCTCCAATTCGCTCCGCAGAAACCGGATCACGTCATTCAGCTCCACCTCCCGCGCCCCCAGTCGATCCGTCAGATCCCTCACCGCTCCCCTCAGAATCCTCACCTCCTGATCCAACGCCCGCAACCTCCTGATCTCCGTCTCCTGCACCGACGCGTTCACATCCCGCGCCTCCGCCGCCCGCACCATCCCCCCCAACCTCCCAGCCTCCGCACGCCATTGATCCCGCTCCCCCGATAGCTCCACCACCAGCCACGCCGCCAGCACCTGCCCCACCATCAGCAGCATCCCAAACCACACCACCCCCCACGACCCCTCCAGAGATCGCTCGCCCGCCCCGGCACTCAATTCACGCTCCATCCCCACACGTCGCCACTCCGCTCCCGCAAACAACGGGAAATCGCAGCCTTTCTCCCCATCCCACCGGAATTCCATCACGCCGCCGGCACCACCAACGGCGCCGTCACCCGAGCCCGCGGCGTCAGAATCTCCGGCCCATCCTCTGTCACCACCACCGTGTGCTCAAAATGCGAACTCGCCTTCCGATCCCGCGTCACCGCCGTCCACCGGTCCGACAAAACCACCACCTCAGGCGTCCCGATATTCACCATCGGCTCAATCGCCAAAACCATCCCCGGCTCCAGGCGCACCTTGATCCGCCCATTGTCAAAATTCGGAACCTCCGGCGCTTCATGCAGCTGCTTCCCCACCCCATGCCCCACAAACTGCTGCACCACCGAAAAACCAAACCGCCGCACCAACTTCTCCACACTCCCGCACAAGGTCCGCAACTGCCCTCCTGGCACCGCATGACTAACAGCCGTCAGCAGCGACTCCTCCGTCACCCGCAGCAATTGATGCACCTCCGGAGACACCATCCCAACCGCCACCGTCAGCGCATTGTCGCCAATCCACCCGCCCTTAGTAATCCCAACATCAATCTTCACAATGTCACCATTCTGAATGATCCGATCCGCACGCCCGATGCCGTGCACCACTTCCTCATTCAACGAAATGCAGATCCTCCCCGGAAATCCCCGGTACCCCAGAAAGGCACTCCGGCATCCAGCCTCAGACATGAACTGCCCGGCGGCTTCATCCACCGCCTTCGTCGAGACCCCGGCCTTCACGACCTCCGCCGTCCGCCGCAGCACCTCAGCCGCCGTATGCCCAGCTAGACGCATCCCGTCCAGCTCCGCTCCCTTTCGTATCGGAATCTTCCCGCCTCGTGACACCGTGGTCTTCGGTTAACCGTTGACCTTCCGGTAAATCGCCGTGCTGATCCCGATGAGCACCAGAACCGCCAGCGCCACATAAAGCAGCACCACCCGGCCACTCGCCGAAGACGCCCCTTCGCGCAGCGTGCCATCACCCTCGTACCGGCCACGAATCTTGCCCTTCCTCAGAAACCCATCGTAATTCCGCTGCAACAAGTGTGTCTCCACCTGACGCATCAGGTCCAGCAGCACCCCAACCAGAATCAACACACTCGTCCCACCAAAAAACTGCGCCGTGAAATACGGAATCTGCGCGTAGTGCGTCATCATCTGCGGCACAATCGCCACCAGACTCAGAAAACACGCCCCCGCAAACGTCAGCCGACTCATCGTGAAATCCAGAAAGTCAGCGGTCGGCTTCCCTGGACGAATCCCCGGAATATACCCGCCATTCGACTTCAAATCCTCGGAAATCTGCGTCGGCTGGAACATCGTCGCCACCCAGAAGTACGCGAAGAAGAAGATCAGCACCAGGTAGATCAGCCAATGCCACGGGCCGTTGTTCTGCGAATACTCAAGAAACTTCTTCGCCCAGCCCGCATCCTTGAAGATCCAGTTGATGATCACCGCAGGGAACGAAATGATCGCCGATGCAAAAATGATCGGCATCACCCCGGAATAGTTCAGCCGGATCGGCAGGTGCGTCGACTGACCACCCATCACCTTCCGCCCCACCATCCGCTTCGCATAGTTGATCGCTATCTTCCGCGTCGCCTGCGTCAGAATAATGATCCCCGCCACCGTCACCACAAACAACGCAATCAACCCAACCAGCTTGATCGCCTTCACAGGATCACCAGCGCGCACATAATCCCGGAACGTGTTCACCAACGCATTCGGCAGGTCAGACAGAATGTTCACCGAAATAATCAGCGACGTACCATTCCCAATCCCACGCTCCGTAATCTGCTCGCCCAACCACATCAGGAACAGGGTCCCCGCCGTCATCGCCGTCACCGAAATCGCATAAAACCCAAACGTGTCCACCAAGTGCGCCGGCACCAGCTGCCGCGACGACTTCGACAGAAAATCATCCATCCCGCGCAACAGCACGTTGCCCTCAGGATGGCAAAGCCCGCGCGCCATCAGGTACCCCTGAATCACACACAGCACAATCGTCAGATACCTCGTGTACTGCGTGATCTTCTGACGCCCGCCCACTTCCTTCGCCAGCTTCCCAAGCGTCGGCACCACCGCCGTCAGCAACTGCACCATGATCGATGCACTGATGTACGGCATGATCCCCAGCGCAAAAATCGAACAGGCCGCCACCACACCCCCGCTGAACGCACTGATCAGCGTCGTCAGCGCATTCCCGGTCTTCGCCTCACTCGTGTCAAGGTAGCCCTGAACGACCGAAGGGTCAACCCCGGGCAGCGTGATCGCGGCCCCGATACGGACCACGGCCAGCATCGCGAGCGTGAAGAACACCCGCTGCCGGAGTTCAGGAATCTTGAATATGTTCGCAAAAGCGGAAATCATGAGTCAGTGCGGAAGTGAACTTGATGTGATGCCTCAACAGGGAGACGGGCGCAACATCAGTTGCGCCCGCCCGAATCCTTGTTGTCTGCTTATTTCGACCCGGGCGATGCAATCGAACCCCCAGCCTTCTCGATCTTCTCCCGGGCACTCTCGCTGACCTTGTTCACATTCACCGTGAACTTCTTCGTCAGCTCGCCGTTGCCGAGAATCTTCACCCCGTCCCAGCGGCCCTTCACAAGGCCCGCCTCGCGGAGCACAATCTCATTGATCTCAATGCCGTCCTCAAATGCTTCGCTCAGATCACCCACATTGATGATCGCATACCGAATCGCAAAATCGACGTTGCTGAAACCCTTCTTCGGAAGACGCCGGTAGATCGGCATCTGTCCGCCTTCAAAGCCGTGACGCACCGTGCCGCCAGCACGGGCCTTCTGACCTTTGTGACCTTTACCGGAGGTCTTACCGTGCCCGGAGCTTTCGCCGCAGCCGAGCCGCTTGATCCGGTGCTTGCTGCCCGGACGGGGAGCCAATGTGTTCAGACGCATGGTTTTAAAAGTGAACGAATGTTGGTTGTTCGGCCGCTCAGAGAGCAGCCGGCTTGAGTTTCCCGCGCGCCCCAAGGAACATCTCACGGGTCCGGAGCTGCTGCAGCGCCGTCAGCGTGGCCTTCACCACGTTCGATGGATTCTTGGAACCAAGGCTCTTCGCAAGAATGTCCTTGACCCCAGCCGCTTCCACCACCGCACGCACCGCTCCACCAGCAATAATCCCCGTACCGGGACTCGCAGGCTTCAGCAGCACATGACCGCCACCGAACTCGCCGATGACTTGATGAGGAATCGTGTTGTCGCGCAGATGCACCGGAACCAGCGCCTTCCGCGCCGCCTCACTGGCCTTCTTGATCGCATCAGCCACCTCGTTCGCCTTGCCGAATCCGTAGCCAACACGACCCTGCTTGTCTCCGCAGACCACAAGGGCAGAGAAACTGAAGCGGCGTTCGCCCTTCACGACTTTGGCACACCGGTTGATGTGAACCACCTTCTCGATGATATCCGGCTTTCCGGCCTCGGAAAAACCTTCGGAGAACTGTACGTTAGTGTCAGTAGACATGGAGATATTGCTTTAGAACTGAAGACCGGCAGCGCGCGCAGCTTCCGCCAGCGCCTTCACTTTGCCGTGATAAATGTGACCACCTCGGTCAAACACCACTGCCGAAACACTCGCGGACTTCGCACGCTCCGCAATCAGTTGACCAGCCTTGACAGCCATCTCAACATTGGCGCGGGCCGCCATGCCTTCTTCGGTTGTGCTGACAGAAGCAAGGGTCAACCCCTTGCTGTCATCAATAACCTGAACATACACGTTCTTGTTGGAGAAATGCACGGTCAGACGTGGACGCTCGGTGGTACCCACCAGCTTCTTGCGGATCCGCGCATGAATCCGGCGGCGGATGGCTTTACGATCAATGGACATGGAAACAGTTTAATGCGGAGTCAGAACCCCTGGTTTACTTCACTTTCTTACCTTCCTTGCGGCGAATCACTTCACCCGCATAACGGACTCCCTTCGCCTTGTATGGCTCGGGCGGATAATAATTGCGCACGTCAGCGGCAAACTGCCCGACCCGCTGCTTGTCGATTCCCTCGACACGGATCTTCGTGTTGTCCGTCACCGTCACCTTGATGTCGGCAGGAATCGGATGCAGCACTGGATGGCTGTACCCAAGCGAAAGATCAAGGGCCGTCCCCTTCACCGCCGCACGGAAACCTGTCCCGTGAATCTCAAGATCCCGGGTGAAGCCATCGCTCACACCCTTGATCATGTTCGTCAGCAACCGCTGGCTCGTGCCATGAAGCGCACGCTGGCGACGCTCGTCGCTCGACCGCTTCACCGTGATGTTCTCACCTTCCATCGTCAGGCTGATGCCTTCCGGAAGAACGTGACTGAGATTGCCCTTCGGCCCCTCCACCTCAACCTTGGCACCGTCGTGCTTGACGACAACCTTGGCAGGCAGGGTAATGACTTTATTTCCGACTCGAGACATGACAGATTAATTGGGTTGGAGGCGGAAAAATATTACCACACGATGGCCAGCAGCTCGCCGCCAACGCGCTGCTTGCGGGCTTGCGCTCCAGTCATCACGCCTTTGGACGTCGAAAGAATCGAGATCCCCATCCCACCAAGTACCCGGGGGATCGAATCACATTCAACGTACTTGCGCATACCGGGCTTCGAACAACGCTTCACATCAGTGACAACCGCACGGTTGCCTGCAAACTTGTTCTTCACACGCAGCACTGGGTGCGTGCCGGAGGTGTCCACTTCGTAGGACCAGATGTACCCTTCCTGCTGCAGGATGCGGGCGATTTCAGCCTTCACACGCGAAAAGGGCGCAGTGAAGTCTTCTTTGCGGGCCCGGCTGGCATTCTTCCAGCGGGTCAGAAAGTCGGAAATGGGATCAGAGACGACGGCCATTGATTCAAAAAGTTTTAGGTTCGCGGGGTTCAGGCGGCAGCTTGATCGCCAGCCTCGCGGGCGGCAACTGCCTTGTTGTCGCGGAACGGCATGCCCAGCGCCCTGAGCAGCTCGCGGCCCGCCTCATCAGTGACCGCAGAGGTCACAATGCAGACATCGAATCCGAGCTGCCGTTTCACTTTGTCGATCTCGATCTCAGGGAAAATCGACTGGTCCGTGATCCCAAGGGTGTAGTTCCCATTGCCGTCAAAGGCCTTCGGACTCACACCACGGAAGTCACGCACCACAGGCAACGCCATCTTCATCAGACGTTCGAGGAATTCCCACATGATGCGACCACGCAGCGTCACCTTGACACCGAGAGGCTCACCCTCACGGAGCTTGAAATTCGAAATCGCCTTCCGTGACTTGGTCACCACTGGCTTCTGCCCAGTAATGGCACGCACGTCGTTGACCGCATCTTCCATCGCCTGCTTCCGGTCCGGCGCTTTACCGAACGAACAGTTGATGACGACTTTTTCGATCCGTGGGATCTGGTGGACGTTGCCGAGAGCCAGCTTTGCTTTGAGCGTTGGCACCACTTTCTCGGAATAGAATGTTTTAAGCGAAGGATCCATGACCTGAATATGTTAGGCGTTGCTTACTTGCTTGCTTTTTTGCGGGCTGCCTTCGCAGGTGCAGCCTTCTTCTCGGGCACCTCGGAAAGGCGCACATTGGAGATGTGGACGGGGCCTTCACGGGAGATGATCCCTCCCTGAGGATTGTTCTGGGAAGCCTTCTGGTGCTTCTTGATCAGGCGAACGCCCTCAATAATCACCTGGTTCTTCTTGGTAAGGACCTTCAGGACCTTGCCGCTCTTCCCCTTGATCGCTTCACTCCCGATCAGGACGGTGACGGTGTCACCTTTTTTAACGTGTGTCTTCACTGCGGACATGATCAGAGTACTTCAGGGGCCAAAGAGATGATTTTCATGAAATTCCGATCGCGGAGTTCCCGGGCCACTGGGCCAAAAATACGGGTCCCTTTCGGATTCTGATCCTTGTCGATCACAACGATCGCGTTGGAGTCGAATCGTAGCACGCTCCCGTCATCGCGACGGATTGGTGCTGCGGTGCGGACGACGACGGCCTTGACGACCTCGCCTTTCTTGACACTGCCGGTGGGGCTGGCTTCACGGATGTGCGCCGTAATGATATCACCGATTCCGGCGATACGTGTCCTCTTTCCAAGGACACCAATCATCTTGGCGACACGGGCTCCCGTGTTGTCCGCCACCTGCAGCTTGGATTCCATTTGAATCATGGTTTTATTATATGGGCTGTGGTTTGGCTTTCTGGGTGATTAGTGCTTCAGCACCTCGACGAGGCGCCAGCGCTTGAGCTTGCTCAGTGGACGGCATTCGGTCACCCGAACGCGGTCCCCGGTCTTCGCTTCGGACTTCTCGTCCTCAGCATAGAGCTTCGTCGTCTTCTTGACGATCTTGTGGAACTTCGGGTGCGGTACGCGGCGCACAACACCAACAACGATGGTCTTATCCATCTTGTCGGAGAGCACGACGCCAACCCGGGTCTTGCGGCGGCCACGGTCATCCGCGGCATTGGTGGCAGAAATATCGGACATGTGAAAAAAGTGCGAGAGGCTTACTTGACCGCAGCAGCGCGGGCGTGGGCCAACTCCTTCATGAGGGTTTCAATGCGGGCCACCGTCCGGCGAATCGCACGGATCCGGGCCGGGTTCTCCAACTGCCCGCTGCGCTGCTGAATGCGCAGATTCAGCAGTTCCTGCTTCAGCGAACGCCGGTTGTCGACGAGGTTTTCCACGGACTGTTCGCGGAGATCTTTGAGCTTCATTTCGATTCGGAAAAATTAGGTTTACTGGTGAGCCGAGCGACGGACAAAACGGCAGCGGATGCCGAGCTTGTTCGCAGCGAGGCGGAAGGACTCTTTCGCCAGTGATTCAGGAACACCGGCAACTTCAAAGAGCATGTTGCCCGGACGGACAACTGCAACCCAGAATTCAGGCGCACCCTTACCTTTACCCATCCGCGTTTCTGGCGGACGGGCCGTCACCGGCTTGTGCGGAAAGATCCGGATGAACACCTTCCCTTTACGCTTCAGATTGCGCGTCACCGCCACACGGCAGGCTTCGATCTGGTTGTTCTTAATCCATCCGCGGTCCAAGGCCTGCAGCCCGAACTCGCCGAAAGCGACCGTCGTTCCCACCTGGGCATTGCCGGAACGGCTGCCACGCTGGGTCTTGCGGTACTTCACTCGACTTGGAATCATCGCCATACGCTAATTTCCTCTCTGTTGAATTGGTGAAATTGAAACTTCTCTTGTCTAGTTCAGGCCGTCGGCGCAGGTGCCGCCTCAGCTGGTGCTGCTGGAGCATCCCGGCGGGGCCCGCCCGGACCACGGAAACCACCACCCGGACGGTTGTTCCCACCGCGGTTGTTGCCACCAGGACCACGACGGTCCCCATCCTTCCGCGGGCCGCGCTCACGCCGCACCGCTCCAGATCCCACCACTTCGCCGTTCTCGTCCAGCTTGCGGTTGATCCACACCTTGATGCCGATCCGCCCATAAACCGTATGGGCTTCGGTAAATCCATAATCCAAAGGCGTCCGCAACGTCTGCAGAGGCACCTTACCCTCCCGATACCACTCAGCCCGCGCAATGTCCGCACCGCCGAGGCGGCCAGCAACCCGAATCCGGATGCCCAGCGCCCCAAACTCCATCGACGTCTGCACCGCACGCTTCATCGCACGACGGAA
>Ga0114977_10001457_pt1 | contig 15555 bp, 13 predicted proteins | sample S_130805_MF_Meta_FD_87026 | JGI IMG/M metagenome (GOLD analysis project Ga0114977, IMG submission 87026) | Freshwater microbial communities from Lake Simoncouche, Canada to study carbon cycling - S_130805_MF_MetaG | ecosystem: Environmental > Aquatic > Freshwater > Lake | place: Lake...
AAAGGCAGTCGGTATCGACCTCGGCACCACCAACTCCGTCGTTTCAGTTCTTGAAGCCGGCGAGCCAGTAGTTATTCCCAACTCCGAAGGATCCCGTACGACCCCCTCGGTTGTTGCCTTCTCGAAAGCTGGCGAAGTACTCGTCGGCGAGGTGGCCAAGCGTCAGGCCATCACCAACCCAGATCGCACTTTCCGCTCGATCAAGCGCCACATGGGCACCACCTGGCGCAGCGAAGACATCGATGGAAAGCAGTATTCGCCCCAAGAGATCAGTGCCCGTACCCTGATGAAGCTCAAGCGTGACGCAGAGGCTTACTTGGGTGACACCGTGACCCAAGCGGTGATTACTGTGCCTGCATACTTCGACGACGCGCAACGTACGGCGACTAAAGAAGCCGGCCAGATTGCCGGTCTGGAAGTTCTGCGCATCATCAACGAGCCGACCGCTGCAGCATTGGCCTACGGCCTCGACAAAGGCGACGAAGACGAAACCATTTTGGTATTCGACCTCGGCGGCGGAACGTTTGACGTCTCGGTTCTTGAAATCGGCGACGGTGTGTTTGAAGTGAAGAGCACCCACGGAGACACCGTTCTTGGTGGAGACGATTGGGATCAGCGCGTCATTGACTGGTTGGTTAATCAATTTAAGTCAGCACACGGTGTCGACCTTGCGAACGATCGTATGGCAACGCAGCGTCTCAAGGAAGCTGCTGAAAAGGCCAAGATTGAACTGAGTCAGGTACAGCAGACACAAATCAACTTGCCGTTCATCACCGCAACTCCCGAAGGTCCATTGCACCTTGATGAAACTCTCACCCGTGCCAAGTTCCAAGAGATGACTGCCGACCTCATCGAGCGTTGCCGCATTCCTTTCGAACAGGCCATTAAAGATGCAGGTCTCACCAAGGGTCAGATTCATCACGTCATCATGGTGGGTGGATCAACTCGTATGCCCGCAGTGCAAGACCTTGTGATGTCGCTCACTGGCAAAGAACCCAACAAGACCGTGAACCCTGACGAAGTTGTTGCCATTGGCGCAGCAGTCCAAGCTGGCGTCTTGAAGGGCGACGTGAAAGATGTGTTGTTGCTTGACGTCACTCCGTTGTCACTTGGTATTGAAACCAAGGGCGGCGTCATGACCAAGCTCATCGAGCGCAACACCACCATTCCTACCAAGCGAACCGAAGTATTCACGACCGCTGAAGATATGCAGCCTTCAGTAGAAATTCATGTGATCCAGGGTGAGCGAGAAATGGCTTCGTTCAACAAGACACTTGGCAAGTTCCAATTGGTCGACCTTCCGCCGGCCCCACGTGGCATTCCTCAAATTGAAGTGACATTCGATATTGACGCCAACGGCATCGTGCATGTGAGTGCAAAAGATCGTGCGACCAATAAAGAACAGTCAATGACAATTAGTGGTCAGTCGACATTGTCCAAAGATGACATCAACCAGATGGTGAAGGATGCCGAAGCACACGCTGAGGAAGATCGTCAGCGTCGTGATGAGGCTGAAGTTCGTAACAACGCCGATTCATTGGTGTACCAGACCGAAAAAGTTTTGCGCGAGCAAGGCGACAAGGTCACTGCTGAAGAGAAAGCAGCTGTCGAAGAACCGCTTGCTGCCTTGAAAGTAACTCTTGAAGGCAACGACATGGCAGCGACGAAAGCAGCTACTGAAGCATTGATGTCAGCGAGCCAGGCATTTAGTCAGAAGTTGTACGAAACAGCAGCACGTGATTCAAATGCTGCCGGTACATCGGCTTCTGGTCAGGCTGCTGGTAGCACTAACGATGACGAAATTGTTGACGCCGAAATCGTCGACGGCGACGCCTGAGTTCACGATCATGACGAACGAACAGGAAGACGTTGTTGATACATCAACAACCGAAGCCGAAGACGCCGTTGCGGTTGAAGAAGCCGAACTCGCGATTGAGCATGATGTCGAAGCGCTACTCGCAGAACGAGATTCGTTCCGCGAGATAGCGCAACGACTTCAGGCCGACTTTGAGAATTATCGTAAGCGTGTTGCGACGCAAACTTCTGATGACATCGATCGGGCGACTGGTCGCATTGCCGAATCGTTGTTGCCAGTACTTGATGCCTGCGAAGCAGCCTTTGTTGCTCACCCGAATGAAATTGAACCACTCTTCAATCTGTTGTTAACTGAATTGAAAAAGCAGGGACTTGAAGCTCTCGACCTCAACGGCCAAACCTTTGATCCTGGCAAAGCTGACGCAGTGATTCACGAAGAAGGTGAAGGAGACGGCAATGGCAACACTGTCGTCACCGATGTTTTGCGAACCGGATACACCTGGAAGGGTCGCGTATTGCGCCCGGCCATGGTCAAAGTTCGCGGCTAGTTACATCAACAAGGAGGTGAGTCATGGCAGCACAACGTGAGTGGTATGAAAAGGATTACTACGCGGTGCTAGGCGTGGCTCAAACAGCCGAACCGAAAGAAATTACTAAGGCCTATCGCAAATTGGCTCGAGAAAATCACCCTGATGCCAAACCAGGAGATGATGCAGCCGAGGAACGCTTCAAAGAAATCTCAACTGCCTACGACGTTTTGAGCGACGAAACAAAACGTCGTGAATATGACGAAGTTCGCCGAATCGGCCCTATGGGCGGCGGCGGTATGGGCAACATGCGATTCAATACAGGCGGTGAATCTGGTTCGTTTGAAGACATGTTCCGCATGTTTTCGGGTGGTCGCTCTCGTGGCGGCGCAAGTAGTGGTGTCGGTCCGCGTCGTGGTTCCGATCTCGAAGCAGCGCTCACGCTCGACTTCAACGACGCAGTGCTTGGCGTGACTACAAGTGTGTATCTCACCAGCGATGCGCGATGCGAAACGTGTAGCGGCTCGGGTGCTCGACCCGGAACAGAGCGTAAAACATGTTCTCGCTGTGGTGGTCGCGGGCAAGTCGATGACAATCAGGGGTTGTTTTCCTTTGCTTCACCATGCCCTGGATGTGGCGGTGCTGGAAGCATCGTCGAAACACCCTGCGGAGTTTGTCGTGGCAGCGGAATTGAAAAGCGCAATCGCGAAGTCAAGGTACGCGTGCCTGCTGGAGTTTCTGATGGGTCGCGTATCCGTCTGCCCGGAAAAGGAACACCTGGGCGCAATGGCGGGCCCAACGGAGACCTCTTCATTATTTGTCGAGTTGGTAAGAGTGCAACATTTGGTCGAGATGGTGACAACCTCACAGTCAATGTGCCGATTACCTTTGCCGAAGCTGCACTCGGCGCCAACATTGAAGTGCCGACCCTGAGTGGTGACAATGTGACCTTGCGTATCAAGGCAGGCACCCAAAGCGGAAGTCGTCACCGCGTCAAAGGACGCGGTATCGAAACAACGAAACATCACGGTGATCTCATCGTTACTGTCAACGTTGTTGTACCAACTTCATTAACCGATGATGAACGTCAGGCAATTGAAACTCTGGCATCAGTCACCGGCATCAACCCAAGAGAGAACACGAACAACAGTTAGTGAGGCATTCATGAGTCAACAAGCGAATGAACACGCCATTTACGTCATCTCTGTCGCTGCCGAACGCGCGGGGATGCACCCACAAACTTTACGTATCTATGAACGCCGTGGCCTCTTGCATCCAGCCCGCACCCAAGGTGGTAACCGCCGTTACAGCGAATTAGATATCGCTCGCTTACGTCGTATTTCCGAACTCACTGCCGAAGGTATGAATGTCGAAGGTATTCGTCGGGTGATGTACCTCGAAGCCGAAGTGATTCGCCTGCGTAATGAGGTTGATCAGTTGCGATTGCTTGCGACCCAAGCGATTCATGCAGTTCAATCGCGATCAGGCACCCCGACATCACAGGCGAACATTGTGCCATTGCGCCAGGCAGTCACGGTCTTTGGTCATGTTGATTCAGTGCTACGCCGAGATTGATTGAGGTGAAATGATGAGCACACAACCTGACTACCAGCCATATCTTGCTGGGGCGTTTCGGTGGAGACTCGCACTTCGTCCATTAGATCTTGCGAACTGGATTGAAATCGGCGATGACTACGACCATGAGATGGACGCGAAGAAGTCAGTCTTCGCGAAAAACTTTGCAACAGCGAACGCCTTTCAACCCAATACCGAAGACGAAGCTGCAGAAGTCTTGACTGAATTGATTGAGCATCTGATTTCCACTCGGCCTGATTGGTTTACCCGCGAGGGTCGCGACATCGTCAATCACCATCGTCATGAACGATTTGTCGTCGAGCCCAATGCCGATGGTCAATGGGCTGAACATCCGTTGGTGACCTGCGCACGACTTGTGCAAGAAGATTTCGCGCTGCTGGTTGAACGAGATAGTCGTTTAGTTTTTGGCGGCGGCAGCGTGTGCTTCCCTAATCGCTGGGATCTCAATTCGAAATTGGGCCTCACGATGAGCGAGGTGCATGCACCAGTTGACCAACTGAACGAACAATTGCAAGATCCGATTGATTCGTTTTTTCAACGGCTCTCAACGCAAAAGTCTTTCTGGCGCACCGGTTGGGGGGTCATTGATACTGATGAGTTGTATCAAGCTGTTGACGGAACGGCGACAAAATCTCCTGACTTGCCAGTACTCGGTGATCCAACGACCGGTGATCGGTTGTTCTTGCGCGTTGAACGTGAAACCATTCGACGCTTTCCAAAAACTCATTGTGTTCTGTTCACGATTCGGTCGTATGTTCGGCCGCTATCGCATCTTGTCGATCGACCAGGGGATGCAATACGACTTGCAGAAGCGTTAAGCAATCTGCCTGATGATGTGCGTGATTACAAACAGACGACCAAGTTGACTGCCCCAGCAGTGCATTGGTTGCAAACAATCGCTGCCGAAAATAAATGACTAGCTAAGTGACGCTGAAAATGACGAGGAAAAAGACATGGCTCTGAACCCAAAAAATTGGACACTGAAAACTCAAGAAGCTGTCGCCGCGGCAGTTGACCAAGCCAAGGCTTTGTCAAACCCCGAACTGACTCCCGATCACTTGATGGCAGCCATTGCGCGTCAAGACGACACTGTTGTGCCAGCAGTACTCGCCAAGTTGGGTCAGGCCCCGCTCATGGTACGTAACTCGGCTGATGAAAAAGTTGCGAAGTTACCCAAGGCCTATGGTGGCGATGAACCACGTATGAATCGCGAACTCAGCAATGTTTTTGAAAATGCAGAGAAGTATCAAAAAGATTTTAAGGACGACTACTTATCGGTTGAGCATTTGCTGCTCGCAATGAATAGTCGTTTGGGTATTGGCAGTGAAGAACTCATGCAGGCACTGCGTGATGTGCGCGGAAGCCATCGAATCACAACGCAAAACCCGGAGGAAAATTTTCAAGCGCTCGAGAAGTATGGGCAAGATCTCACCAAGCGTGCGCGTGACGGAAAGATTGATCCGGTCATTGGCCGTGATGATGAAATTCGTCGAGTGATTCAAGTATTGAGCCGTCGTACCAAGAACAACCCGGTACTTATAGGCGAACCTGGTGTTGGTAAAACTGCCATCGTTGAGGGTCTAGCTCGACGTATTGCTGAAGGAGATGTTCCTGAAGGCTTAAAAAACAAGCGTTTGATTTCCCTTGACATCGCAAGTTTGGTCGCTGGTGCGAAATACCGAGGCGAATTTGAAGAACGTCTGAAGGCCGTGCTGAAAGAAATCACCGATGCTGCTGGTGAAGTGATTACTTTTGTCGACGAATTACACACGATTGTTGGCGCCGGTGGTGCTGAAGGTGCCATGGATGCTGGCAACATGATCAAGCCCATGTTGGCGCGAGGTGAGTTGCGCATGATTGGTGCGACCACTCTTGATGAATATCGCAAGTATGTTGAAAAAGATCCGGCTCTAGAGCGTCGATTCCAACAGGTGTATGTCGGTGAGCCAAGTGTTGAAGACACCATTGCTATTTTGCGTGGGCTTAAAGAGCGTTATGAGGTGCACCATGGTGTGCGTATTCAAGACTCGGCTTTGGTGAGCGCAGCAGTTTTATCCGATCGCTATATCACGAGTCGTTTCTTACCCGACAAGGCCATTGACTTGGTTGACGAAGCTGCCAGCAAATTACGCATTGAAATTGACTCGTTGCCAACTGAGATCGATGTTGTTGAACGTCGCATCATGCAACTAGAAATTGAAAAGTTGGCCTTGGCTAAAGAAACCGATTCTGCTTCACGCGAGAGGCTCTCAACGATTGATGATGAACTGAAACTTCTGAAGAATGATTCGGGCATTATGCGTGAGCACTGGCAGCAAGAAAAAGATGCCATTAGTGCAATTCGTAATCTGAAAGAAGAACTTGAACAATTAAAGATCGGTGTTGAGTACGAAACTGATCTGCAAAAGAAGTCCGAAATTAGTTACGGACGAATCCCTGAGATTGAGCGCCGTATCACTGAGGCAACGGGGCACCTTGATGTTTTGCAGACTGATAATCGCATGCTTAAAGAAGAAGTAGACGCTGAAGACATTGCTGAAGTGGTGAGTAAATCAACTGGCGTGCCGGTCACTCGTTTGCTCGAAGGCGAAATGGCTAAGTTGGTTCACCTTGAAGCGCTACTGCACAAGCGGGTTATTGGTCAAGATCAGGCAGTCACTGCTGTATCGAACGCAATTCGTCGTAGCCGTGCCGGTTTGTCCGATCCCAACCGACCCATTGGCTCGTTCTTATTCCTTGGACCGACTGGTGTGGGTAAAACCGAATTGGCCCGAGCCGTTGCCGAGTTTTTGTTTGATGACGAACGCGCCATGGTGCGTATTGACATGGGCGAGTACATGGAGAAGCACTCCGTCTCGCGTTTAGTTGGTGCGCCTCCTGGATATGTCGGTTACGACGAGGGCGGTCAACTCACCGAAGCAGTTCGTCGTCGTGGTTACACCGTGGTGTTGCTGGACGAAATCGAAAAGGCTCATCCAGACGTTTTCAATATCTTGTTGCAGGTACTTGATGACGGTCGTTTAACCGATGGTCAAGGCCGAACGGTCGACTTCACCAATGTGGTGATCGTGATGACCTCAAACTTGCCTGGTGATCCACAGATGTTCTTCAAGCCTGAATTCATCAACCGCATCGATGAAATCATTCGCTTCCGCTCTTTGACAAAAGAAGATTTGGCTCACATCGTGATGATTCAACTGGAGAAGCTGCGTGAGCGACTCTTGGCTCGTCGAATCACTCTTGAGGTCACCCCAGCCGCGGTGGCGTTGCTTGCCGCAGTCGGATTTGATCCCGACTTCGGAGCTCGGCCTTTGAAGCGAGTGATTCAACGCGAGATTGGCGACCGTGCCTCGGTCTTGATTCTCGAAGGAAAAGTGGGCGAAGACAGCGCGATAGTTGTTGACGCAGTCGACGATCAGATTGTGCTGAGTTCGTAAGAACTAAGCAGCTTCAATAATGCCGCGCCCTGGTGCAACGGCAACTGAAACTCGGTCGCCAACTTCAGTATGAACTGATCCGCTTGCTGCGTGGACGTTGATGAGTTGATCAACAACGTCGACGCGAACTGAGATGATCGTGACTGGGCCCTGAAAGGTCACCCGTGTAACGGTTCCGCGCATCGTCAATTCGTTTTCGTCAACCGAGATCGTGACATCTTCTGGACGTACCAGAATCTGACCAGATCCATTGACATTCGGAAGTTCATTGATTGAACCGACAAAGCGAGCGACGAATGGTGATGCGGGACGTAGATAGACGTCTTCTGGGGTGCCTAGTTGTTCAAGGCGGCCATTTGACATAACACCGATGCGGTCGCTGATGGCCAAGGCTTCGTCCTGATCATGAGTCACAAAGAGTGTGGTGGTTTTAAGTTCAGTTTGAATACGACGAATTTCATCACGAAGTGTTGCTCGAACCTTGGCATCAAGAGCTGATAACGGTTCATCTAGAAGAAGTACTTCGGGTTGAACTGCCAACGCACGTGCTAGTGCAACTCGTTGTTGTTGTCCGCCCGACAGCTGATGAGGATAACGCTTACCAAGATCGCTTAACTGAACAAGTTCAAGCATTTCGCCAACTCGGGAGTTGCGTTTTACTTTTTCTACTTTCCGATTTCGTAAACCAAATTCAACGTTCTGTGCAACAGTGAGATTGGGGAAGAGGCTGTAGCTCTGGAAAACCATTCCCATGTTTCGTCGATGTGCCGGAGTATCGGTGATGACATTTTCTCCGAGCGATACGACTCCGGTATCTGGAATTTCAAATCCGGCGGCGATACGTAAGGCGGTGGTTTTGCCACAACCAGATGGTCCGAGCAGACTCACCAACTCACCTGGTTGCAGTGCAAGATCAAGTGACTCAAGTGCGACTGTTGTGCCGAATGTCTTTCGAATACCGGTAAAGCTGAGCGAGGTCATACGAGAATCTCATTTTCTTGTGAACGTGAAGGTTGCTGTTTGCGTGCACTTCTTGATTTGGAAAGAACGCCGATTGCGACGAAGAGAAGAGTGGTGCCTAACAATGCAAGGATGGCGAGTGCGTAGCCACCTCGTGGGTCACTTTGTCGATACTGCGCCATGAATGACGGAAAAGTTCTTTTCAAGAGCACGTCTGAAATCGTGTACTCACCCAGCACGACGGCGACTGTGAGAAAAGTGCTAGAGATAATTGCTGCCCGAAGATTGGGGATGACCACTCTCAAAAGAGTCGCGACCCAGGTTGAACCGAGACTTCGAGACGCTTCAACTAAGACCTTGAGATCTATTGCTCGCAACCCAGTATCAATACTGCGATACGTAAAAGGCAAGGCAAGCACCACGTAAAACGGAATCAGTGAGTAGTCACTATTCAGAAACCAACGGGCATGAGGTTTGACAACCACAATGCCTGCAACAAGGGCAATTGCTGGAATGACATACGGCAAAATTGTGAGGAACTCAACGAAAACGCGGGCTTTTGGTAAGCGAAGATGCACCCACACCGCAGTAGGAATCAAAAGCCCAAGTGTGAAGAGAGCAGTGCCTACTGCCAACTTCAAACTGAGAGTAAGAGCCTCGGCGAAGAAGTCATCTGAAAATGAAGCAGTTACTGATGATATGGACCACTTCTCAAAAAGATTGTTCCAACCCAAGTCAATGACCTGAAGATTTTGGAAGGCGAAACGCGCCATCGCAAGTAGCGGAAATGCAAAGAATACTGCGCTTGCGATCAAGACAAGAGTTGGGAGCAAACGACCAATTGTTCGTTGGGTGCCAGAATGTTTCACGAATGACTCCAACGTTCGGCGCGTCGACGAAGCAGCCAATAGGCGGCCATGCTGATGCCCATCAAGATGATCATCCAAGCAGCAAGTGAATATCCAACAGCGTCTTCGCCTATTGAGATATCTCCGCCCAAAAAGAAACTAATTCGAAGTGGAACAATCTTTGAGTTGTCGGTCAGTTGCCGAGCCGTTGCGTAGGCGCTGAACGAATTGGCGAACAACAATAAAAATCCACCAAGAAGTGATGGGGCAAGAATTGGTAGTCCAACTCTGCGCCAATACGTCCATGCACTACCGCCAAGATTGGCGCAAGCCTCTCTCCAAGATGTTTTGAGTCCATCGATAGCTGGCAGCGTGACGAGGACCATGAGTGGAATATTGAAGTACGAGTACACAGTGATAAGACCGGAGACTTCGCCAAGTTTGAAGTCACCGGCATAGAGATCCCAACCAAATGCATTCAGAATTTTGGTTCCAAGTCCCTGGCGTCCGAGAAGACTCAGAAATGCGAAGGCGAGAGGGAGTCCGCCCATGTTGGCAGCAACTCCACTAAATGAACTCACGATGTTGCGTAGCCAACGGGGCCGTGTAGCAGTGGCGGCGGCGTAGGCCAAGAAACCGCCCACGACGACGCCGACGGATGCGGCACCTGCCGAAAACTTCAGCGAGAAAATAAAAGCATCAAGATTCTGTCCCGAGATTGCCTCGCGCATTGCGCTGAACCCGAATGACCCATCAGCATCATGAAGAGCCTGCGAGAAAACGCTGACTGCTGGGATGAACAGAAACAAAATAAGAAAAAGAAAGAACGGAATGAGCCCCGACCAAGCCGAGACTCGTCGAAGTACCGAAAAGAACGAGGGGGCCGCCGCAGTTGCGACGACCCCCTCGACTTTTTTGGGGGAGGTATGAGTGAACGCCACGATCAGGCGTCAGCCACCATGGGTCCCCACTGCTCGGCGAGAACAGCTTTTGCAGCCGCAATCTGAGCAGGGGTCAAGAAGCTGATCTGTGCGACCAATTCGTCTGGCGGCAAGTTTGCCTTGACTTCTTCGGTCACGAGTCCAGCAGCGGTCAAAGCTTCGATTCGAGCCGGGACAGCGCCACCTTCGAGGTAGCCCAATGCGCCTTCATCGCTGAAGATGTGTTCCATCCACAACGCTGAGCAAGCCTGGTGTGGCGAGTCCTTGATGACACCCTGGCCGTAGAAGCCGCCGTAAATGCCGTCGCTCGGGAAGTTGGTTTCGTAGGTGATTCCCGCAGCTTCGAGTTCAGCGGCCAATCCCGGAACGTTGTAGCTCCAGTCAATGGTGATGGGGGTTTCACCTGACAAAACGGTTTCCTTGGTGACATCGGTGCCACCGAGGTTGCCGGCAGCCTTGAGGTCGGCGAAGTACTGGATGCCGGGCAAAATGTCATCGGCGCTGCCGCCGTTAGCAAGTGACGCAGCCATAACTGCTGCGAATGCTGCACCAGCTTCACGCGGATCACCGTTCAAGGCAACGAGGCCTTCGTATTCGGGGTTCATCAAGTCAGCAAATGACGTCGGAGCCACGGGGACAATCTTGGTGTTGGTGGTGATTGCCATAATTCCGTAGTAGGCGGCGGTCCAATTGTTGTCTGCATCCTTCAAGCCGGCCGGGATTTCGGCGTCGGTTGACAAGACGTAGGGTTCGAACAAACCAGCATCGACCATTTCCTGAGCAATGGCGGGGCTGACGTCAACGTTGTCGGGCATATCTTCTTGTCCGGCCAAGGTCTGAACAGCTTCCATTTCTTCTTTCGATGAAGCGTCGGGGCTGGCCACGGGGTACTCAACATCGGGGTACTTTTCACCGAATGAGGCGAGGATGCCCTTGTAGTTGGCCCATTCGTCGGGAAGGGCGATCAAGTTCACTTTGCCACCTTCGGCCTTGCACTCTTCGTAGAGAGCAGCTGTCGGATCGGCATCTGGTGAGTCCATTGCTTCAGTTGTTTCAGTTGCGTCGTCGGCCGGTGCTTCGGTAGTAGCGGGGGCTTTTGTTGTCGCGCTGGAGCTTGAGTCATCGCCGCCACAGGCTGCGAGTGCCAAACCAGCAACAATGGCGAGTGACGCCATCTTGCGCATGGATGAGTACTTTGAGGGGATCATCGTTTTCCTTTTGGTTGTGTTCACGGATTGTCAAGACAGTTGTGTTGACAGGTGACTACTTTGGTCAAGCGAAGTGACGTCAAAGGATAATTTGTCTGCCTTAAATGTGAATACTGAATGAATGGATATGCAGTTCACTCAAAATCAACCGAGCAAGTAGGGTGTCGTTACGTTCCCCCCATTTATTAGGAGCGTGCCATGTCAGTCACCGTCGTCGTCGGAGCCCAGTGGGGCGATGAAGGCAAAGCCAAGGTCATCGACCTTCTTGCCCGAGAGAATTCGGTTGTCGCTCGTTACCAGGGTGGACACAATGCTGGTCACACCGTGGTTGTTGGTGCCGAGAAGTACGCGCTACAACTCATTCCTTCGGGAGTTCTGTATGACCACGTCACGCCAGTCATTGGTAACGGTGTTGTCGTTGACATGCCGACACTCTTTGCCGAGATTGATCGCCTTGAATCGCGCGGTATTTCATGCGCCAAATTGACTGTCTCAAGCCTGGCTCAATTGATCTTTCCGTGGCATCAATCGTGGGATGCCATATCTGAGGGCAACTTGGGAGAGAACAAGATTGGGACAACCCTGAAGGGAATTGGACCGGCGTATGCCGACAAGGCCCGTCGAGTCGGTATTCGAGTGGGCGAATGTGTCGACTTGCAAACATTTGCTGCGCAGGTGCGCGAACGGGCGATAGCTGAAAGTGTCAACGTTGTTCATGCGGGTGGCGAAGCACTTGATGTTGAACGCATCGTTTCTGAATTCGTCGAATACGCAAAGCGTTTGCAGCCGTACATTGGCGACACCGTTGGCCTGTTGCACGATGCAGTTGACGCTGGTCAAGACATCTTGCTTGAAGGTGCTCAAGCCACTTTCCTCGATCTAGACCATGGCACCTATCCGTTTGTGACGTCATCAAATCCGACTGCTGGGGGAGCCAGTGTTGGATCAGGTATTGGACCGCGACTCCTTGATCGCATCATCGGAATTACGAAGGCCTATACAACACGCGTTGGTTCTGGACCTTTCCCGACCGAAACCCTTGGTGAGATTGGCGACAAGTTGGTTGATATTGGTCGCGAGTTCGGGACCGTTACTGGTCGCCGGCGTCGCACAGGCTGGGTTGACTGCGTGATGTTGCGTCACGCTGGTCGTATCAATTCACTCACCGAGTTGGCCTTGACGAAACTCGATGTCTTAGACACCTTTGACGAAGTCAAAGTATGTACGGGTTATCGCATTAATGGTGAACTCATACATGGCTATCCCGATCGCAGCGATGTTCTTGGTCAGGTTGTAGCCGACTACATCACCATGCCGGGTTGGAAAAAGGAACTGCGCAATTGTCGCTCAGTGAAAGATCTACCGGCAGAGGCCATTGCGTTTATTACTGCAGTCGAACGTGAATCCGGAATTCCAATTCGCATCATTGGTGTCGGTCCCGAGCGCGATGATGTACTTGATTGGACTTCTGCTTCACTATTTGGAGGTACGGCATGATCCCTCGTTATTCATTACCCGAGATGGAATCGGTCTTTTCTGACGAATCTCGTTTTGGTCGGTGGGTAGAAATTGAATTGTTAGCAACTGAAGCCCATAGTGCTTTAGGAGTTGTGCCAGCAGCAGACGCGGTGGCTTGTCGAGCGAATTCTCCTGTTGTCGACGCGCGCTTTATTGATGATGTCCTTGATCGCGAAAAGATTACTGATCACGACGTTGCCGCATTCGTGGATATTTTGCAATCGCGTATTGGTGGCACTGCAGGTGCTTGGATTCACTATGGTCTCACATCGAGCGACATCGTTGACACAGCCTGGTGCTGGATGTTACGCGATGCGGCCGACTTATTAATTGAAGCCTCGTCAAAACTCCTACGAGTCGTTGTGAGTTTGGCTAAAGCTCATCGCGACACGGTGATGATTGGTCGAACGCATGGCGTCCACGCCGAACCGACAACTTTTGGGGCCAAGGTTGCTTTATGGGCGTTGCAAATTGATCGTGATCGAAGCCGGTTAATCGCTGCTCGCGAAAATATCGCAGTGTGCAAACTGTCTGGCGCAGTCGGAACGTATTCAAACGTTGATCCCAAAGTTGAACAGCATGTTGCTCATGCTTTGGATCTGCAAGCAGTCCCGGCCACTCAGGTGATTTCTCGTGATCGACATGCCGAATATATGTGGGCATGTGCGGCCGTTGGTAACACCTGTGAAATGATCGCTGTTGAGTTACGTCATCTGCAACGAACCGAAGTGCGCGAAGTTGAAGAAGGTTTCAAAGCGGGACAAAAAGGTTCGTCGGCGATGCCGCACAAGCGCAACCCAATCTCTGCTGAAACAATCACCGGCCTCGCGCGCGTTCTTCGTGGCAATCTCCAGGCAGCGATGCAAGACGTGGCGTTATGGCACGAACGAGATATTTCACATAGTTCGGTTGAACGGGTCGTTCTTCCTGATTCGTCGTTGATGGCGCATTACGTCATGCATCGCTTGCGTCGTTTGCTTGAGGGCCTGCAGGTTTCGCCTGAGCGGATGAAACAGAACTTGTACTCAAGTCACGGATTGGTTTTTAGCCAGCCAGTTCTTCTTGCGTTAGTGCAATCAGGTTTGACTCGTGATGAGGCTTACCGAATTGTTCAAGAAGCAGCAGCAACGTCTTGGGAACGGTCACAAGATTTCCGCTCGGTTCTTGAAGCCGACGCTCGTTTAGAACGAGTTGACAAGAAAGTTCTTGACGAAGCCTTTGACTTGAAGCGTTCGTTAGTGCACATCGGGCAAGTATTTACTGCCCTTGATGCGCTGGACGTTTAAAACTCAGCGAGTAATTCCGGCTTTTTTCAAGATCGCAGGGTCAACACCAATTTCACGCCAAGCGGTGTAAGTGATTCCGTTGCGATCGCCGTATGAACGAGCAACTTTAACGAATGCTTTTTCTAACGGCCCGATTTGCTGAGCCGTTGTCATTTCCGCAAGTTCCATTGACAAATCAAGACGTTCTTGCGACAACTTCAATTGAGTAATTGCATCTGAATCATCAAACTGATTTTCAATAACTGCAAGACGCTTCTTGATTGAATCTGGTGTGCGCTTACGGCCACGCTTTGGCTTGTTGCGTCGTACTGCTTCGAGATAATCACGAACCGTGCGACTCTCTGCTCGTCCAACCGCCAAAGCAGCTTTATGAGTTTTAGTCATCGGAGTTTTAGGTGCAGCCATAGTTTTCAATATATGAGTGGCACACGCGTATTGCGATGTTTAGTTAAGTAAGAATTTGTCTCTTTTTGTTAACAAATTCACCGTATTTATTTTTGATACAGACGAGTGTCGCAAAGAGATACACGGCGACAATTTGCGTACTACTGTAATTACCGATGAGTAAATATCCGAATGTATTGCCGACTCTTGATCCTGCTCGACATGCACTGCGTGACCATGTGCTTCGCCACTCGTTAAAGACTGGAAACTTCACATTGAAATCAGGAGCGAGTAGTTCGTGGTTTCTTGATACAAAGCAAACCGCGTGTCGGGCTGATGGCGTTGTGTTGATGGCCGATGTTGCATTAGAACTCATTCCTAAAGATGCAGTCGCGATCGGTGGCTTGACGATGGGCGCCGACCCAGTCGCCTACGGAATTGCCGCTGTCGCAGCAACAAGGGGAATTGATTTGCGAAGTTTTAGTGTTCGCAAAGAAGCAAAAGATCATGGTGTGATTGGGCGTATTGCCGGTGCATTGCAGCCTGGCGACAAAGTAGTCATTACTGAAGACACCGTGACTCGTGGAACATCAATCATGGAAGCCGTCGATGCTGTCGTTGCATTTGGGGCAATTCCTGTATTGATCACCGTTGTGGTTGACCGTGGTGGAACCTGCAGCGCGATGGCCGCCGAGCGAGGTATTCCGTTTGTGCCCATGTTGACTGCGCTTGACCTGGGTTATGGATACGGCACCTGATTCGAAAGCGGGTATTCATTAACTTGTCATAGCCTGATGGCGTGACCATGCAACAACTTTTTGCTCTTGAGCCCCATGGCGTCGACACATTTGTTGGAGCGGGGCGCGAATACCCGTGGGGAGGCTTGTATGGCGGTCACATCGTTGCGCAAGCATTGTGGGCTGCTGCCGAAACGGTTGAGCCCGATATGGAACCTCATTCGTTGCGCGCATATTTCATTCGACGTGGCAGTCCAAAAGACACTGTGCGTTACGAAGTTGATCGCATTCGTAACGG
>Ga0114977_10001458_pt1 | contig 15554 bp, 34 predicted proteins | sample S_130805_MF_Meta_FD_87026 | JGI IMG/M metagenome (GOLD analysis project Ga0114977, IMG submission 87026) | Freshwater microbial communities from Lake Simoncouche, Canada to study carbon cycling - S_130805_MF_MetaG | ecosystem: Environmental > Aquatic > Freshwater > Lake | place: Lake...
TGACGTATTCCAAGTTACGTTTAACTTCTCACGAGATACAACTACATCATCACTTGGACCAACGTTAACTGAGTGGCAAGTCCGTGCTCTTCCATCACCACTGCGTTCACGAACAATTACAATACCTTTGCTTTGCTATGAAGAAGAGAGAGATCCAAATGGAAACATACGAGTCTCCAGCCCATGGGAGAGAATCCAATACCTTGAGTCTATTGAGCAGAATGGCGGTGCAGTACTCTACCAAGATTTCAACTCAGGAGAAGAAAGAATCTGTGTTATCCGTGCTATTCAATTTGAGCAGACTGCACCTCCCACTTTTGCAAGCGGGTTCGGCGGTATCGTCACATTGCAATTGCAAACAATCGACACAGAAGAAGTAGTAGTTTGATTGAAAAATATTTATCATTAGTACAACCAGAAGAAAGATCGCCATTGGTTACACAAGTACGTGTAGCTCTTAATGTTGCTGGTGATGATCGGCTAGACGCTCCCCTACAAGAAATACTCAAAGGGTTGCAGCGTCGCTATGACATCCCAGCAGTCGGGTGCATCAATATAGCCACGCTGGATGCGCTCGCAGTTGCTCCACCAGAATGGTAGGGCTAGAAGAGGAGGGGGACTTAATCGTCCCCCTCTTTTTTTATTTCCCTTTTTCACCACGGCTTGCCATCAGGCAAGCCTTTCCCTCCCACCACCCCTCAACCCTATACCCATACTGGTAATAAACAAAGGCGTGTCGTTCCAAGTAATCTTGGTAACGACTGGTATCCTTCTGGTATGAATGAACTTCCTCCTCATAGATCCTTTAGTCAGCTCTCTACGTGGCAGTCCTGCCCTCAGAAATACTATCTGAGTAAAGTAGCCATGGTTCCAGAAAAGCCTGCAGTATACCTTGCTGCTGGTTCCGCCGTCCATTCAATGTTGGAGTGGTTAAACCATGAGCTCTACCGACAACAGTCCACAGGGGATTGACCAACGTGGTGTGCCAAGCAATGAGTGTATAAATTGCGGAAGCAACATCCAAGTTATCAGGGCAATCTTCTCAGATTATGAACTAGTCATGTGGTTCTTAGATTCTTTCTGCGCCACATGTGGATCACCAATGACAGCACCCACCCCAGTAGACCACCCAGATTGGAACCCCGATGAATATAGATTTGACAACTAAGTGGGCTGAAGTATTTAATGATGCTGTTCTGGAGACAGAACAGAAGACAGGCATTCCCTCCTCGGAGTGGAAGACTGCAGGACGTAAGACCACCTTACGTCCTGATGGGGAAGATCTGCCTTTCTGGCAGAGCGATGGACTCAAGCAGGTTGAGACGTACTATAACTGGTACAAACAATCTGGTTGGAAGATCGCAACTATGCCCGACGGACGTCCTGGAATTGAATGGGCTGCTGATGTTCACTTCGGGGGAACACCAGTACGCATGGTAGTTGATGCGATCTATCAAGTAGGGGAAGACTTGGTGATCGTGGACTACAAGACAGGTTCCAGGACGCCGTTCGGTGCAGTACAAGCAGGTCTCTACGCTTCTGGTATTGAGCGCAGCTATGGCATCCGCCCTAAGTGGGGAGCCTTCTTCATGACTCGCAAAGGCGAGCTCGATGAATTGATTGACCTGTCACATCTGTCGATGGAATATTTTGATTACGTATTTGGCTCGATGAACCATGCCGTCTGGGAAGGTTGGTTCCCGCCATCAGTCGGTGACTCTTGCAGGATGTGCAGTTTTACAGCACAATGTCCTGCGATGGGTAGCAAAGATTTCCCATTACAAATCCAGGGAAAAAGAAAAGGAGATGAACTAGATGACTGAATCTATGTTCTCGTTTACAGGCAAGTTGAACTCAACTGATCTATTCACCGTTCGCGGTAATAGTGTTAGTGAGTTCTCCGCAAATCTAACAGCAGCAGTTGAAGCAATTGCTTCGGCTACTGCGCTACAGCAATCATTGAACAACCGCTCAGGCGGTGCATCAGGTGGAGCATTTGCTGCCACACCTGCAGCAGTTCAGGTGCTACAAGATGCTGGTCTCAATCCAACTCCAATTGCAGCAGGCACATCTGCTGCAGCAATTGAAGTAATCGTGGATCGCTACGGTAATGAATGGACATATGGACATCCAGATGCACCAGCATTACCAGACGGTCGAGGTAAGTACGCAAAGAAGAAGGGTACTTCCAAGGCTGGCAAGGCTTACATTGGTTGGTTTGATCCAGCTAAGGGACCAAAGCCTTTCACTCCAGGTGCAGTAGAAGCAGAAACAATCTGGGCTAAGTAACAATGCGTTCACTGTTGCAGGTAGTGGGGGTTGAATCTCCTGTTGGGCATATGCTCCCAGAGATCTTGCCTCAACTTACTCAATCACAGGTGGTGTTTCGTCAAGCGCAATTGCATTTGATAGCAGCACAACCTGGTGGTGGCAAGACACTACTTGCACTGTGGTACGCAATTCAATCTAAAGTTCCTTCGCTCTACTTCTCAGCTGACTCTGACTCCCGAACAATCGCCACTCGTGCAGGGGCAATCCTTATGGAGAAAGAAGTAGCACAAGTTGAGAAGATGATGGACTCTGAGGCGTCAGTCCTTTTGGAAGACGCACTCGCTGATGGTGCAGGGCATGTTCGATTCAACTTTGATCCGTCGCCTTCGTTAGATGATATCGAAGAAGAAATAGAAGCTTGGATAGAACTGCACGGCTCTGCTCCACAAGCGATCTTTGTAGACAACTTAATGAATGTCGCTTCAACAAGCGACAATGAATGGACTGCGTTGCGTGATGCAATGTCAGCGTTCCATTACATGGCTCGTGAATACGAGTCAGCATTTATCGTTCTGCATCACGTATCCGAGAACGAGAAGATGTCCAAGCCTAACTTTCCTGCTCCGCGTAAAGCATTGATGGGTAAGGTTGCAGCGTTACCAGAGTTGGTTCTTAGTGTTGCACTAGACGGACAGGCAAACGCTTACCGCGTTGCTGTAGTGAAGAACCGACATGGTAAGGCTGACCCAACAGCAGAGACTTACATCTCTCTGTCAGCGGAGGCAAGCCACATGACTTTATATAACTCACCTGTTGAATTACAACGAGCAAGAACAATGCGCCAATGGCAATAGATATTGAATTAACCGAAGATGAAATCATGGACGCGCTTCGCTTTGTCCACCGAGTTAGAGAGAACAAGAAACAATATGAAGTTGTTGACAAGAAGTTTGACAAAAACAATTCGTCGTATTCGGTTAACCTTATGGGTCAGCTGGGTGAGGTGGCGTGTGGCAAGGGACTTGGGCTTGAAGTGGACAGATCGATTTCGCCGAGTGGCGATAATGGACACGACCTATCTACATCACTGGGAAAAAATATACAAGTCAAGACGTCGACGCTAGACAAATTAATCTTTAATGCACCAGAGTTATTTGTATCGGACTATGCAGTGCTGGTTCAATTCTTTGGTGACAAACAGATACCACATGTAGATAGTAAGTTTACTATAGTTGGTTGGGTAACACGAGAATTATTTCTTGCAAATCATTACAAGCATGACTATGGTTACGGCATTCGATTAGTGATGGATGCTAATCAACTACTACCAATGGAGGATCTCATCAATGAATTATCCAGACTTCAGTCAAGCTCGGTGCAAGGAAGTCGGAGTTGAATTCTTCTTCACTAATGAAGAGAACGAAAGAGATGTTTCCGTTTATGAACTTGGTAAAAAAATTTGTTCTGGATGTCCGATAAGAAAAGAATGTTTAGAGTGGGCGGTACTACATGAGGCACATGGTTTATGGGGTGGATTAACACCGCGAGAAAGATTAAAGCTTAGATCAAAAAGAAACATTACCCTCGAACAGATATTAGTGAGTGACTATTTATGACAACACCAAGCAAACGCAAAGGCTCACAGTACGAACGTGATGTAGTTAAGTGGTTAGTCTCCTATGGATTTCCATGCGCTGAACGTGCGTATGGTGCTGGTCGGCACGACGATGTCGGAGACATTGACGGTATCGACGGCGTAGTAATAGAATGTAAGAACGAAAAGAAGATCACTCTCAGTGGCTATCTTCAAGAGCTATCGGATGAGATGACTCATGCTGATGCTGAGACTGGCGTGGTGCTAATAAAAAAGCGTGGCACTACAAATGTCTCAGAGTCATACGCGGTAATGCCCGCATGGCTCTGGGCTGATCTGCTAAAACAGGCAGGTTACAATGGACATAGGTAAGAAGGTGACAGTTACTTACCAACTGAAAAGAGGTAACTATGCGGTTAATGGTAATGACCGTAGCAACATCAATGATGATAGTCGCAGCACCAGCGCAAGCAATTGCGCCAGTGATATCAATGGAACAAAAAGTTTCAGTGATGGAGCCGAAGCAGAAGCTTCGCTATGCGATAAGCACATTGACTACAAACAAATCGGAAATAGATTGCTCGCTGAAGATAGCGTACAAAGAATCTCGTTACCGATTGGAAGCGAAGAACAAGCGTTCGTCCGCGACTGGGGCTTGGCAACTAATGTGGGGACAACCACATTGGTCAGTGTTCAAACAAGCAACGGAAGCACACGGATATGTTCTACATCGATACGGATCTTGGTGCAAGGCATACAAGTTCCATCAAGAAAGGAATTGGTATTAAGTGAACCAGCCTGAGTTTCTTGAAGCAGTCTTCAATCATTACGGATTGGACTTACCGCAAGGTGAGAAGTCAATCCTGTGTCCAGTACACGATGACTCTCGTAAGTCTGCCTCGGTGAACTCAGAGAAGGGCGTCTGGGTATGCTATGCATGTAGCAGTGGTGGTGCTGGTATACAGATCATCATGGCTCGTGAACATCTAGCATACCCAGAGGCTCGGTCATGGGCTGAAAAAAATATTGGCAAGGAATCTTCTACTCCGATTGTCCACAATCGTCGCAGTAAGAAGAGTGGGCGGTGGACACCGCCAAGGTTGAGGTCTCGATGACAACTATCATTGGTATCCAACAAGACAACGGCTGCATTCTTGCAGCCGATTCACGTACCACTGCAGGTGGTAGACCATACTCACATCCGATTGTTACTAAGATTAGCAAGCGGGGTAAGTGGTTGGTTGCAGGTGCTGGAGATGTACAACCATGTGATGTGATACAACATGTATGGAAACCACCAGCTATACCAGTTAACATTAAAGACATGTATCACTTCATGATTACAACTGTAGCTCCAAGCATTAGAGAATGTATTAAAGAATCAGGTTGGGTTCCAGACAAGGATGATGCTGACTCTGGATTTGAATTCATACTTGCAATCAACGGCACGATCTACCAAGTAGATGACTCTTACTCTGTCTACCTGCGTGATGATGGGCTGTATGGCGCAGGGTCAGGGTCAAGCTTCGCACTCGGCGCACTAGCAGGTGGTGCGACATGGAAGCAAGCAATGCAGATTGCTGCTCGCAATGATGTGTATACTGCACCTCCATTCATTACACACAGGCAGGAGAAAGTATGAAGACTAACCCCAAGCTCATAGATCTCTGGACTAAAGCAGCACACCAGTACCATGACAGCCTTGCTGGTTCACCAGCAGAGGCTTACCTAACACAGCGTGGAATCCTTGATGGAGCCGAAAAATTTTTACTAGGTTATGTGGCAGAGGTAGCACCTGGTCACGAGGACAGACTTAGACATCACCTATCTATCCCCTACATAACAGAGGCTGGCGTAGTTGGGTTTAAGTTCCGTCGCATTGATGGCGGAGATCCTAAGTACATGATACCTACTGGTCAGAAGCACCACCTATATAACGTCAGCGCAATACTTAATGCGGTTAGCCAAGTGTTGGTAGTAGAAGGAGAGATAGATGCGATTAGTGCGACTCTTGCTGGGTTCCCTGCTGTTGCCGTTGCTGGTGTTAATGCTTGGAAGCCTTATTTTAGTAGGTGTTTTGATGGCATTGGTACTGTCGTAATCTGTACTGACAACGATGCTAAAGAGGATGGCTCTAACCCAGGGCAGGAACTAGCACGTCGATTGCAGGATGCAATACCTCAAGCTGTCCGCGTGTCGTTACCTCCAGATAGCGATGTCAATAGTATAATTGTTAACCAAGGAGCGCAAGCATTAGCTGATTTAGTTAATGCAATTAACAACTGAAAGGTGCTCCGTTGGCGACGAACAAACTAACCATCGATAACTTCCAAGAAGATGCTCAGGATATTTATGATGAGCTTCTATCTATCTTGGTCTTAAAGCAAATCGATTACGGTCCACTTAACATTTGGAACGCACCTGGTGGTGCGACCAATGGGTTGATGGTTCGTATGTCCGATAAGTTAGAGCGACTAAAGAATCTTATATACAACTCCATTGAACCAAACAATGAAGCTCTCGAAGATAGCTTCATTGACATAGCCAACTACGCAATCATTGCGTTGATGGTAGAGCGTGGTATCTGGAAGAAGTATGCCACGCAACAGAAATAAAACTTACGAAGAACAACGTGGATCACGCATACGTTCTTATGGAATTACGGTAGAGGATTACGAAGACATGCTTGAGTCACAAGGTGGTGGTTGCTACATCTGTGGTGCTAGCCCATCAGTTCGTGCGCTGGATATAGATCACGATCACCGCACTGGTAAGGTGCGTGGGTTGCTCTGCTCTAATCACAACAGAGCACTGGGTTTACTTGGCGATGATCCCGACCTGCTACTTGCTGCACATACGTACTTGGTCAGGCAGTATGCCTGAGCTAACACGAGACCACCCAGTATGGCAAGAGATCAACGAGATAACATCGGGCATTGCTTGGCATTTATCTAAACGTTACTACCGATTCATCGAGCTTGAAGATGTTAAGCAAGCAATGAATGAGTACGCATGGAAGCGCAAGGATAAGGTTAATGATTATCTTATTCGTGAAGATCCTATTGAGAAGAAGCAGGGATACAAAGCGTTTCATACATTCATACGTAGGGCTGGCGAACGGTATGCGCGTAAGGAGAAAGCTAAAGCTTTAGGGTATGAGCTCGGCGATGAATACTTCTATCGCCTCGAGTTAATCGAGAGCCTAATCAAAGTTGCTGGTACTGATGAGGCATACTTGGCTAACCAAGTATTCGATCCAGATGTACATGGTGTCAAGGTCAAGCGACTAGCCAACGAGGGTAACAACTTAGCAGCAATGATCGCTGATGTAGACGCAGCAATGAAGAAGCTTGACGCAAGAATGCAGGGCATTCTTACCTGTCGGTTTGTTAACGACCAACCGTTGGCTGAGATAGCACTAGCTTGGGAGATCTCACCTCAACGTGTTGAGCAACTGATTGCTAAAGGTATTAAAGACATAGCCGATAAACTGGGAGGAGCAACACCGTACTAATGGCAACATTCGATTTCAAATGTACGCTATGCGATAGCGTAGTAGAGATGCGTATCATGGATGGGGATCAGTTCCCTAAGTGTGACAAGTGCAACGTAACTTTAACGAAGGTATTCACACCGCCTTCTATTCATTTCAAAGGTGGCGGTTGGGGAGGTAACCATGCACAAGGCTAGCGAGAAGATGATGCTTACGTGGTGCGACAATGGAATGGTAGATGGCAAGTTCGCAGAGGGTTTGGTCTATACAGTTCTTACCTCGGGCTTGCCAATCAGAGGAGCCCAGCGTGTACAAGGTAATCAGATCGGACGTCAACGACAAACAGCATTCGATACTTGGTATGCCTCAGACTTTGATTGGATCTTGTGGGTAGATAGCGACATACATGTAACCAATGATGCGCTGAAAAAAATTTGGGATATAGCTGATGCTAAGACGATGCCTGCCGTTAGCGGTACATATTTTATTTCCAAGGAGAATGAACAAGCGTTGATGTCTCCGTACCCATGCCTGTTCATGGCACATCCAGATGACATCCATCAGATGTCATACCTACATCCTCTTGAGCCCAACGCCATAGTCAAGTGTGACTATGCTGGCTATGGATTCTTCTTGATGCACCGATCAGCAGCCGACAAGATGAAAGAGTTTCATGGTAAGGACAAGCCATTCTTTGTTGAGCATTCTTCTGGTGGTACTGATGCTCAGTTTGTATCGGAAGACATTCAGTTCTTCATGTTAATGAAGCAAGCTGGCGTCCCTCTTCACGCACATACAGGCGCGACAGTTAAACACATGAAGAGATTCTCGTATGACTATGAGTACTATAAATTATTTTGGATCACGCAGCTGGTCGCGGAGGAGACAGAAAAAAAGGCGGAGGCAATAGCCCCCGCCCTTGATTCTGAACCTATCCCTTCCGACTAACGTCGGAAAAGAATTCGTCTACTGTTTGTTGTGCTCGCTGACATCTAACGTACATCTCAGCTTCTCCCTTGGAGTAGCCGTAGTAACGACCAACCCAGAACATGGTAGCACCAGCAAAGATCTGCATGAGTAAAGTGAATCCGTTGTAGAACATTACTTATCTCCTATCATTTTAAGGAACTCATCAGGGTTAACGAGTTTCGCTATCGATCCCTTGCCACCAGATGGTGATGGTGATGCGAGATGTGGAAAAAATTTCTCCGCTTGTAAGCGGGTATTGAATTCTCCCCATGCCTGCAAGGGAGACCAGTCCGTTAACCTTGCTACAACAATAAACGATTCTCGTTTAAGCCTAGAGTTATCTAGTGCCTCAATGATTTCAATCGCTAGGTCTGTAGCATCTTCGGAGTTCTCAGTGTCTGGGTCTAGTAGCTTTGCTACTAGTTTTATTTCTGTTGGACGTGGCTTGCCCATCAGTAGTTCTTAATACATTGCACGTACTGCTGGTGTTCAGCTAGTGCTTCACGTGCTGCTAGTTCCGTGGTTCGTTCTATCTCTGAGTTACAGTACGCACAGATAAGAACAACACTTGCTAGATGTATCATGCTTCCTCCTTTACTTGCCATTCCTTGTAGTACGGTTCACATACATCACCGTCTATCTCATGGTATTTAATGTGAGCACCGAACATAAAGACAATCTCATCTCTATCATCTCCGATGCCGTACGAATCGTGGTGTCCACAATACCACGACCAGCCCGCAATGGGGGTAATTTTCATACCCCCAGTGCGAACACCGATCGTGTCTTTGTTGATTAACTTACCCATTAGATGTCTCCTCTGGTAGTGGTGCGTCAAGCATGATGTCAACCATTGCTTCGTCCGCTTCCTTGTGTAGCTCTGGCTCGATCACACTTGGCTCATCCATCTTTTGTGCATAGATGTGTAGGTAATCGAGTGCCTTCTGAATGTACTGCGCCAGCCTCACCGAGATGTGAGGCTGGACGTACAGGTCTTCGTTATTCATTACGCTCCCTTCGTTAGCAAGGCTAGTGCCTTGTTCTTGATACGGTCAGCCGAACCGTTGATGATGCGCTCGGCTCGGGTTGCTTCTGACTTGTGACTGAAGTGATCGGCATACTCAACCACTGCTTGGAACGCACCGAACGCTGTGCCGTACAGTTCTTCTTGAGTACCAGTCGCACCTTTGTAGATGCTCTTGGCTGTATCACGTGCCGTCATCGCTGAGTTGAACTGTCGCTTCTGTCCAGTGCTAAGCATGGCATACGGTGATTGCTCAATCGCAGATGGTAGTGACCACATCTTCTTGAAGATGTTGTCCACCTCTATGTCAGTGAGTGTCTCGCCGATTAGTTTGTTACCTACGGTTTCGTAGTATTCGATTCCCTTGTAGGTAACAGGGATGATTCGCTTGATGTCCTCGATCTTGAACTCAGCGTTGGTTGTGTGCTTGAGTGTGTAGGTTGCTGACTTAGAGAAGATGCCAGCAATCTGGTTGGTACAACGGAGACGTCGCACCGAAGGTGCTATCTGTAAGGCAGTCGATCCATCATGTGAGGTACGAGCAACGAGGTAAGCAGCATGCTCATCGTTACCAATCTTCACACCACGTGGTAGCTCGAGCACCATGTACACCTGTGCTCCGCCTTTCACCTCACCAGCATAGGCATACCGAGCATCGCCAGAGTCAACGAGTAAGTCCAGTGCTGAGAACATCTCCGCATTTTGGAATACTTTGTATCGTCCACCGACAGTGCCAAGCACTGACTGTGTGTTGTCGTTATTGGTACGGACAGTAGCGAAAGTGTTAGGCACTTCGAGTTGGCTAACACCTGTGTCGGATACAGCCAACGCTTGGACGTCGGCTAGTGATACATGCCAGTCGAGCCCAGCCTGTGTGGCTGCGTCTCGTGCTGATGTTGCTGTTACTTCTTCACCGATAATGCTGTAAGCATTACGGCGTGAGTTGATTGTTAGGTTTGTCATGGGTATTTCCTTTCGTGTTGGGTTGTAGGTGTGAGTGTATCAGATGCGTTTGATGTAATCAATTAGGGCGTCTGATAGTTGATCGAAGTAGTGACCTGAGTAGCAGCGGATTCCATCGTCAGTCTGACGGATGAACCACGTTACGTATGGGTCAGCTGTTCGGGTGTGAGGTTGTGACTGTGTGTCTTGCGTCCATAGGCAGAGGGCTACGTAGCCCGACTCATCCCATGCCCGCTTGAGATCTACGATGACAGCCCCATTGGCACAGGTGTCACCGATTCGTGGTGTGATTGTTAGCGTTGTCATTAGTTCACCTTTCGTTGTAGGTATCCGACACGTGATTCATTAATCGCGCATTCGGTTGGGTCATCTTCATGGTCGAACACTGGGTCAGTACAGATACCGATCTCGTCGGCTATCTCTCTTGCTTCGTCTTCATTCTTAGCACGGATCTCGAACGTAGCATCCAGTGTGTATGTGATCTGTACTTCGAAGAGCTTGTCGAAGACAAGGCGATTGTTGTACACGTCATTCAGTATGTCATCTAGTTCTGACAGGCTGATGTCACCATCTTCTTCGCAATCGTTCTCATCTATGTAGTCATTCACCTTGGTGAACAACCTCTTCACCTTGCGTCGGTGCTCCTCACCTATGCTCTGCCATGTGGCAAGGTCAACGGTGAGTGCGTCGATGCGTTCCTTTAGTGTGCCTATCTCAGCGTTAAACGCCTCTGCTTCGAACTGTTGTACTGTGCTCATGTTATTCCTCCTCTATGTTGGTTACTAGTTGGTTGTTCTTGAGGTACTCAAGAACAAGTTCGTCGATTGTTTCGTAGTCAAGCCCGAAGAAGTGGTCACCCATGTTCACAGTCCACCCATCCTTGACCATACGATCGAAGGCTTCTTCTCGTGTTGATGTGATCACTATGTTCCAGTCATCTGGCTGTGTGTAGTATGTCTCAAGCGTCTGCCAGATAGCAAGATCAAGCATGGCTGGACGGTGTGTTGCTTCTCGGTACTGCGAAAGCAGGAAGTTAACCTGCTCGATACGGAATGATGCGTTCATTTGTTCCTCATTTCTTGGTTGCGCTGAATCGGATGTCGGCTTTGCCGTAGACACATAGCCCGCAGCTGACACAGGCTGAGCCACTCGTCGAGATGAGTGGGATTTGCTTGGTAAGTGCTGGACATTTAGCACCTACCTTGCCAGTGATGCGTACCATTTCATCCTCCGCATCTTTGAATGTAGTGGATAGGTACGCTAGTTTTGTATCTGTTTCATTGCGAACTTGTTCGGCAATGTGTTTGTTCTCATCATCTGTACTGTAGTACAGCGAGAGATTGTCTAGCCCTGATAGTGAGTAAGCAGCAGACTTGACTCGTGTGTAGCACCAGAACTGTACATCTGGGTACATCATGATTACTTTCTGCCACGCATACTCGTATGTTTGATTGAAGAAGTCGCCGTCCCAGTGGATGCGGAATAACTTCGGGGCATTCCGTCTCTCACAATCCTTGATGAAGTCGATCATCATGTCATCAAGTAAGTCAACCATTTGGTTGACGTCTGCGTCCTTCAATAGATTCCAGTTGTGAAGGAGGACATCCCTCACTCCCTTGTATACACGCTCGAGCTTTCCCGCATAACATACTTTCTCACAGATGCTGGTCGCATCGGGACATGAGTATGCCTTGCCTGCTGGTAAGCCAAAGGTGTTGGCGATTGCTGATGTCTTGCCACTTGGCGTGACTAGGTTGGTAACCTTGCGGTCATTGCTTCTGATTAGCGATAGCATCTTACTCCTCTGGTCTACATACTTCCATAATGACGAGCCATGCTGAACAATGTTCACAGTGGTCACGCGTCATTGGGAATGGGTGGGTATCGGTTAGGTCTTCGAGTCTGTTCAGTACTATGTCTAACGGATTCATTGCTATCTCCTTTCGGTTTGGTTGGGTTATTCAAGAGCATAGATTCTCTATGCTAAAGAATGCGTATGTATTACATGTCATCACAATCACGATCGTCATAGTCACACCATGGACCGAGATGATGAGCCTCGACTATCGTGTAGGCGGGAGCCGTAGGATAGCCCCGCCATTTCACACCCTCTGGTAGCCCGATACTCTTGTGAGTATTGCCCTCCGATACCGCATAGATAGCCTCGATACATGGCTCGACCATGCTCACTGGTACTGGCGGATAGTGGTTGCTTGTTAGATGTATTGCTATTGACTGGCGAATGTCTATGACATTCTCTACTAGGTCGTGTGCTGTGTTGCTTCCCATTAGATTGCTCCCTCTGTTAGTAGTTGTTGTTCCTTCTCTTTGTCTGCTTCGCAGTTGTGTTGTCCGTCGTCGTCGAACATGAGTTCATCTGGGTCACCAGACCATCTCATGTCACAGGCATAGCAACGGTAGTTGTATTCCTCGACGATAGATTCCACTCCGTTCACATAGTGAGTCTCTCCACCCCAGCCTGTCTCCTCGTCGTACTCATTCTCAATGGATGCTGTTGGGTATTGTCGTGATAGTTCTAGCAAGGCTAGCTCGGGTACGCTCCATGGCGTGGAGAATGTGAAGACGAGTTCACCTTCATCTTCGCTGTGTTCTTCGACATCTTTAGCCTCCCACTTACAGCCCCAGTTGTCACAGTTCCACCTGTACCAGTGGTCTTCGTGTCGCTGTGTTGTACCGTCATAGTCCCAGTACTCGGCTAGATTCGTGGGCTTGATGATGTTCCAGAAACTGAACGGTTCATTAACCGTTACAGTCTTGGACTCTTTAGTCTGCCAGTCGTACTCTTGTGCCTCATAGGGAGCAGACAACTGCTCCTTCATCTTGGCGATTACCTCTGGCTTGGCAAAGATTACGACCGAGTTATTTACCCAATTAGGCATGATACATCTCCACTTCTTGTTGGTATTCGACGAAGGAACTGAACGAATGTTCATTCCCTGTATCATTGACGGTTTGATTTGGAAAATCAAGGACAACGGTGAAGTCACCTAAGTCTTCGCCGTCAACGCTTGTGAACAAGCCGAAGCCTGTCTCCTTGTGCCATTGGTCACCGATTAGTTGTGAAACAACTATACGAATCGCATAGGATGGGTCAGTCCAGCGTGGTGCTGCCTTGGATAAAGCCATACCTAAGTCGGCTCTCCATGACCCTTCCCCCCAGTGTGAGTAGAGGGTGACATGTGCTTGCTCATTCTCATACGCCTTCATTACGAAGTTGATTCTTGCTCCCATTTTTATTCCTCCTCATCTTCACTGCCGAACAACTTTTGCCAGCAGGTATTACATGTGCTAGAGATAAGCAACTCTCTATCTCCGATAGATAAATCGGGGAAGATGTCTTGTATGTAGCGTCTCTCTGAGCGTGGCATTTCGAGTTCCTTTAACTGTTCATCAGTACAGGGTATGTGTGTGATTTCCTTACACATACGGCAATCCACTGCGAGATAAGTGTTTGTTGACATGGTGTTGCTCCTTTCGATTGGTTGAGAGGGGACAGCGATTTGCCGTCCCCCCTTTATAAGCAGACTTCGTCTGCTATCTTTGACGCGAGAGCCAATCACGCACTGCCTTACGAGCGACATAGATTCCTGCCGTAAAGCCAGTCATGAATAGTGCGATTGCCATTGCTACATAGTCTCCCCAATAAAACATTAGGCGCGACCTCCCTTCAGTGTTAGGTATGCGTTTGGTTCAACCTTCTGGATTTCATCCAGAACTGTGGTAAAGTTCGGGTATGCCTTGAAGGCTGAGAGGATTGCTTCAATCTTCTTCGAAGATTTAGCGGTGTTAGTGGTGATGCGTACCTTTGCGAAGATACGCTTATCATCTGGCTTCGACACATGAACAACGCCGTTCTTTACGACGCCGACTAGTGTCTTGGTTTCAACTGTTCTCATGGTGTTCCTTTCGGTAAAGTGCCGAGCCAATTTGATTCGACCCCCTTTATCAAACAAATGTTCCATTTGTTATCAAGAAAAGACAGGCATGCGATCGCGTAGCTCACGCGAGAAGCCTGCCGTTTAGCAACTCCTGCGCTCGCATCACAGCGCGTATGCGCCCGCATCAAGGCGCATCACATGACACACATGACACACCAAGGCGGGCATGACATGACACATGACATGACCCAACACACCGAGGATTTACGCTCGGTTTTTGACATTGGGCTGAATCTGTGGGAAGATGTTTGTCGTTGGGAGGTGGTCTTCCAGCATCAAACACGAAAGGCACACAGCATGAACACAGCATGGACACACGACGACATACTCACAGACCTGAAGGCGGAGGTGCTGGAGGTACGCAAGGAGTACGGAGTACCAAGCCTGAATCACATCCCCGATTTCGAGTTGAACACGCTCAACCACGCGAGTCTGGGCGACCTTGTACACATAGGCAAGGGGCGCGTAGGTATCGTGTATGACATCAGCGAGAACCGAGGCGTGAGAGAGTTAAGAATTGTGACCGATAAGTTCCGCGTAATCATGAAGCGAGTCGGTCTATAGGATAGTTCGCGGACGCCCCCGCCCCAGCCATGGGTCGCGGGGGTTTTCGCATGCGCGCGCAATGTTTTACCCTGCCTCACGCCTATGCGTGGGGCTTTTTTTTGTGCGTGTACCCATGCCGACCCCCCTGTTGTTTAATACCGCCCCCCTCCCCCTCACCCACTATCAGCTAAATAATATTCACCAGAAAACCAGCTCTGACCAGCACTTTTATAAATAAATAAAAAAACTTTACCAAGCCCCTTGAAACACGCCGACGCTCTAGACCCCTATATAAGTATAAGGCGAAATACTTATTGAGCCTTGGAAGGCAGGCTTAATGCCTGCCTGATGGTTTATATATGCATGAGTGGGGATACTTCTGCCCAGACCCCTCTGTACTACTACAGACACTGGAGTCCAATTGGAAAGAAACTTATCACCAGAAGAAGCTCGCAAAGAACTAATCGATTTGGTAAGACAAGGCAGGACAATTGCCGACGCCCTAAAGGTCATCGGGCGATCTCGCTCTTGGTATGACACCCAACGCCGAGAAGCCGAGGGCTTCTCAGCTTATATGGATAATGCTCGGTTTAGAACTGCAGACCTCGCTGATAACGCTCGGTCTGAGCTATCTGGATTTGCGGAGTTCTCTGAGAAATACCTGGGAACTAAAGTACCACCCCACATGATGAACGTGGTAGACATGCTAGAAGGCAAAGATCCTTCTTGGTTACA
>Ga0114977_10001462_pt1 | contig 15527 bp, 12 predicted proteins | sample S_130805_MF_Meta_FD_87026 | JGI IMG/M metagenome (GOLD analysis project Ga0114977, IMG submission 87026) | Freshwater microbial communities from Lake Simoncouche, Canada to study carbon cycling - S_130805_MF_MetaG | ecosystem: Environmental > Aquatic > Freshwater > Lake | place: Lake...
CCTGAAAATGAAGCACCATAAGGCGATGAGCGGCCGTTTTACCCACGGAGACCAAAATTAACTGGGCATAGCGTGAATTTTGAATGAGGAGAGGGGGGGGGGGAGAGGATAAGAAATGAGGCAGCGATGGCTGATTTACCTGAATTGGTTGTGCCGCCACCTTCCCCTGCTCATTCTTCCAACGTTCATTCGACCCCTAATTTAAGCCCGCGGCCGCAAGCACAATCGATATCAAAAATAATTGGTAAATTTAAAACTAAAGAACAAAAGGACGCCGCCCTTGAAGATTTTCGCAATAAAGCTGGCAAGGTTGCTGAGGCAAAAGGTGCCTGCGAGAAGGCGGTTAAAGCTGCTGATCATGAAGGTGAGAGGCATAAACAAATTGTGGATGATGTGGTTTATAATATGTGTGTTAAAACCCCATGGCTTAAACTTGCGAAAGGCCTTCAAGCGTTGCAGCCACAGAATTTAGATGAGCAGAAGAAGGTGGCTCAAGCTGCTCATTTTACATTTGATTTAGGTGATGATAATTTTGAAATAAATTTACGGCCGCCTCCTGCTTATGTTAATTTAAGCGGGACGGTGCATAATGGTTCATCTGCTGTGGTAGGGCATGTTCCAGTGATATTGCCAGATATCAGCTCAATGCATCCCCACAGATCTGTTTCTATTTCCACAGAAAGCACGGATGTGTATGGCGTTGCAGGAATATCCGTATTTATAATGAGTTTATTCGGGCTCAACCCTGATTATGGCATTGGTGAGCAAGAACGTGGGCCTAATTATGATTATGGCGCAAGCGAGTGACATCCCGTTGACTGTGGCAATAAAAAGGTTTGCAAGGATTAATCTTATAGGTATAATCATCAGTATCATGAATTTTAATCATATCTATGCGCAGTAAGAAAAAGGAAGCAGCGAAGCTGCTGGATAACATAAGGTATCCAGCTGACTTCAGGCATTTTAACACCAAGCAACTGATCCAATTGGCAGACGAGCTCAGGGCTGAGACAATCAGAACCGTTTCTGCAATCGGTGGGCATTTGGGTGCGGGCCTTGGCGTGGTGGAGTTGACAGTTGCGCTTCATTATGTGTTTGACACCCCAAAAGATCTGTTGGTGTGGGATGTTGGCCATCAAACCCAGCCGCATAAGATAATAACAGGGCGGAAAGACAGAATGAAAACTCTGCGCCAAAGTGGTGGTGTATCTGGGTTTCCAAAGCCTTCAGAAAGTGAATATGATGTTTTTGGTGTGGGTCACAGCTCGACTTCTATTTCTGCTGCCTTAGGCATGGCCGTTGCGCGCGATATGAAGGGAGAGACGCACGATGTGGTAGCAATAATTGGTGATGGCGCCCTCAGTGCTGGCATGGCATATGAGGCGATGAATAACGCTGCCCATATAAAAAGCAAAATGATTGTGATTTTGAATGATAATGAAATGTCAATATCGCCGGCGGTTGGGGCGATGAGCGGATATTTATGCCGCTTGATGTCGTCTTCATCATATCATTACATACGCAATGTGGCGAAAAACATGCTGCATCGCATGCCACAACCGATTGAGAAGCTGGCGAAGAAAACAAAAAGATATATCAAAGATTGCGCCACCGGTGGCAATTTGTTTGAAGAAATGGGTTTTCATTATATCGGGCCAATCAACGGCCATGATATGGAGCAATTGATTCCAGTTTTGCAAAACATCAAGCATGCAGAGGGGATAAGCAGCCCGATATTGCTGCATGTTAAAACTGAAAAGGGGCGAGGGTTTAATTCGCCGGAGGCTTCTGCAGAGGGATATCACGCTGTGGCGAAGTTTGACCCAAAAACATGCGTGCAGAACAAGGGGTCGAGTAAACCAAATTACACTAAAGTTTTTGCGGAAAATTTATTAGAAATAGCAAGAAAGGATGAAGCTGTGATTGGCATCACAGCGGCAATGGCCACCAGCACAGGCATTGGGGCCTTGGCGGCAGAGTTTCCACAGCGGGCATATGATGTTGGAATTGCCGAGCAGCATGCCGTCACCTTTGCAGCTGGCCTGGCCATAGCAGGGGTTAAGCCGTTTGTTGCGATATATTCCACATTCTTGCAGCGCGCATATGACCAAGTGGTGCACGATGTGGCAATTCAAAAGCTGCCGGTCAGGTTCATCATCGATCGGGCAGGCTTTGTTGGTTCTGATGGTGAAACCCACTGCGGATCCTTCGACATAGCATATTTAATAAACCTTCCTGATATGGTTCTGATGGCCCCATCTGATGAGCATGAACTTGCTGATATGGTCCACACCTCTTATGGAATTAACGACAGGCCAAGCGCGATCCGCTTTCCAAGAGGTGAGATTATAGGCGAGAAAATCCCCCACGGCAAGCCGTTAGAAATTGGTAAGGCAAGGGTTATGCAAAGGGGTGAAAAGGCTGCCATAATTTCCCTTGGCACCAGGTTGCAAGATTCGATTCAGGCGGCTGTATTGTTGGAAAAGGAATATGGATTTAAGGTTTCGGTGGTGGACGCCAGGTTTGCCAAACCCTTGGATGGTGAATTAATTCTCGATATGGCTTCTTCTCATAACATTATTGTGACGGTTGAAGATGGTGCTGCTGGCGGCTTTGGCGCGGCAGTTGCTGATATGTTGGCAAAAAACAAAGCTTTTGATAAAGGATTGAAATTCCGAGCTTTAACCATGCCGGATATTTTTGTTGAACAAGCCACGCAACAAGAGCAATATAAAGAAGCCGCAATCGATGCGGAAGCAATATATAAAACCATTTCTATGCTGATATGATCAATGATAAGCAAATCCATGAAATAAAAAGCTTGATCGCTCAATCAAGTTTAATAGCTTTGGATTATTATCACAACACTAATTATGACATAGAAGTTAAGCCTGACAGCTCACCCATTACAGATGCCGATAAAGAAATCAGCGACCTGTTAATTGATGGGCTGCAGCAGATATTGCCCGGGATTCCAGTTATATCAGAAGAAGGGGATGACGATGATAACATCAAGGTGGCGATGAACGCTGAAAGCTTTTGGTTGGTCGACCCCATAGATGGAACCAAGGGATTCATAAGTAAAGAAGGAAACTTCACCATAAATGCAGGGCTGATCAGCAATGGCGTGCCGGTGTTTGGAATTATAGCAGAACCCCTGTTGGATGAGGTTTATTACACCAATGCTTTGGGCGAAGCTGTGTGCGTCGCTGCGGGCGCTGCACGCAAGATCAGGGTCAATGAAGGGGCAACAGAAGGAATTAATGTGTTGCTTTCACAAAGACACAATAGCAAATCTGCTGCTGATATGGTAAAAGAATTGCCAACCCTGTCGGTGAAGCATGTTTCCAGTTCATATAAGTTTTGTATGATCGCTGATGGAAGGGCGGATTTATATCTGCATTTCGGCCGTACCTCCACATGGGACACAGCAGCAGGCCATGCTTTGGTTAATGCTGCTGCTGGCAGGATGATGGATATGAAGGGAAGGGAGATGTCTTACGTGGAAGATGTTTTCATCAACCCGGCATTTTTTGTGATGAATGGGTTGTCTTATAAGATAATAAAAGGCTTAGGATATATAAATTAGAGGGTGTTGATATGACTGTAGAAAAAAGAAAAAGAATTATGCTGAAATTGTCGGGCGAGGCTTTAATGGGTTCGCAGAAATTTGGCCAAGACCCAGACACAATTCTTTCCATCTGTCAGGATATAAAAGAAGCTTGGGATATGGGGTATGAGATCGCCGTGGTGGTTGGTGCTGGCAATATATGCAGAGGCGCTTCTGCAGCTGCAATTGGCATAGACAGAATCAGTGCGGATTATATGGGAATGCTGGCAACGGTTATGAACGCCCTTGCCATGCAAAGCACCCTGGAGAAATTAGACATCAGAACCAGAGTTCTTTCCGCAATAACAATGACAAGTGTGTGTGAGCCATTCATCAGAAGAAGGGCGATAAGGCATATGGAAAAGGGCAGGGTGGTGATTCTGGCCGCAGGAACCGGCAGCCCATTCTTCACCACCGACACGGGCGCTGTTTTGCGCGCCACGGAAATAAGTTGTGATATGATTTTAAAAGGCACGCAGGTTGATGGGGTTTATTCTGCCGATCCAAAAACCCATCCCGATGCAATTAAATATCAAAATATAACCTTTAAAGAAGTTTTGGCAAAAGAGCTGAAATTTATGGATGTTGCCGCCATTAGTCTTGCCAGGGATAACAAAATCCCTATAATGGTTTTTAACATTAGAAAAAGAGGTGAGCTTGCCAAAGTGCTTCAAGGAAATGGCAGCTTCACCATTATTAGCAACAATTAATGAGTGGTTATCATGACAGCAGAAATTATAATCAGTGACGTCAATAAACGTATGGATGGAAGCATTGCTTCGCTGAAGCACTCTTTAAATGGGTTGCGCACAGGGCGGGCGTCGGCTTCTTTGCTTGACCCAATTAAGGTTGAAGTTTATGGCGACATGATGCCAATCAGCCAAGTTGGAACCGTGAGTGTGCCAGAGGCCAGAATGATAACCGTTCAGGCTTGGGATAAAGGCTCTGTTGCCAGCATAGTTAAGGCTATTGCTGCTGCAGGTTTGGGCCTTAACCCGGCGGCTGATGGCAATTTGATCAGGATTCCTTTGCCGGACCTCAGTGAAGAGCGTCGCAAAGAATTGGTTAAAAAAGCTGCTGAATACACAGAGCAATCCAAGGTCGCTATGCGCAACGTTCGCCGTGATGGAATTGATGCAATTAAAAAGCTTGAGAAGGATAAGTTGATCTCTGAAGATCAACAACGCGACTTCTGCGATGACATACAAAAAATCACCGATGACTTTGTCAAAAAAGCAGATGCAGTTCTTAAAACTAAATCCGAAGAGATTATGCAGGTTTGATGGAGCTGTAGATTTAAAGGATTAGAGGATGCTGGGAGGCAAAGCGCTGGATCAGAAGAATCGTCATCCTCAGAGCCAGATCTTATCTGTCTTCTGGTGGGGTAAATTAAATTCAAATGGATTCTCAAAATCAGAGTAAATCTGATTTTGAGAATTTGTCTATTGTTCCATCACTTGGTGATGTCGTCCCAGAAGCCTTTGACTTTATCAAAGAATTTGGTGTTGGCCGGATGGGTTTCAGAGCCGCTTTCAGAATCAAATTTAGCCAGCAATTCTTTTTGCGCAGAGGTCAATTTAACCGGCATTTCCACGTTGATGTGGATGATCATGTCGCCAAAGCTGGATCCTTTCATAAGCTTCATTCCACATCCTCTGACCCTTATCTGGGAGCCAGATTGGGTGCCAGGGGATATGGATATAGAAGTCATTTTGCCGCTGATGGTTGGGGCTTCGATGGTGCCGCCCAACACGGCAGTGGTCATCTTCAGTGGAATGGTGCAGTGGATGTCATTGCCATGGCGCTCGAAGAACTTATGCTGCGAAACCCTGACAAAAACATATAGATCACCACCAGGGGCACCGCGTAGGCCGGCTTCACCTTCGCCGGTCAGCCTGATGCGGGTGCCGTCTTCTATGCCATGGGGGATGTTAACAATCAATGATCTTTCCTTAAGGGTGCGCCCTGCGCCATTACAGGTTTTACATGGGTCTTGCACTATCTTGCCAGTGCCACCGCATTTGCCGCAGGTGTTTTCCACCATGAAGAACCCCTGTTGCATGCGAACGCGCCCGTGCCCTTTACAGGCTGGGCAGGTGGTGACGCCTTCTGGTTTGCTGCTGCCTTTGCCGCTGCAGGTTCCACAGGTTACTTCTGTTTTAAACTTTATGGTTGGAGAGAAACCCTTGTATGCATCTTCCAAGGTTATGGTGATGTCATAGCGCAGATCTGAGCCCTTGCCAGCCTGTGGGTTCGGCCTGCCACCGCCACCTCTGCCACCCATCATATCGCCGAATATACCGCTGAAGAGGTCTGACATGTCGCCCGTGAACTCAAACCCGCCATGTTGGTGCCCGCCACCACCGCCGCCTTCAAAGGCGCCATGGCCATAGCTGTCATAGGCGGCTCTTTTTTGCGGGTCTTTTAACACATCGTAAGCCTCATTTATCTCTTTAAACTTGGCTTCTGATTCTTTATTGCCCTGGTTGCGATCTGGATGATATGTCATCGCTAATTTACGAAAGGCCTTTTTAAGCTCGTCGCTGCTGGCCTGTTTGCTGACCCCTAGAATTTGATAATAATCTGCTTTAGCCATGATAATTTAATTTCCTATATAAATTTACACTATACATAGTGCGCGATATTAAAATTATCAAGTATAAACTGTTGCAAACTATCTTAAATAGCTTTAAATTGCAGTGAAAATTATTTACAAAGCGGCGGATTTTTATGGCTAAAAGGGTGAAGATTACAGGTGGAAGAGTGTTGCACGGCACAATCGCAATTGGTGGCGCAAAAAACGCAGCTCTTCCTATTTTGGCGGCATCACTTTTAAGCAATAAAGATGTTAATATCCATAATATTCCAGATATAGCCGACACAAGGCTGATGATGCAGATTTTGCACAGCTGTGGCGTCACCACTGTGACCGCGGGTGAGTGCTCTGTGGCCACTGCCAGCCGCAACAGGATTGTTACGGTGAATGCCAGTAAAGTTGATAAGTTTGAAGCTTCCCATGATTTGGTAAGCAAAATGCGAGCCTCTGTTTTGGTTCTTGGGCCATTGCTTGCCAGGTTTGGTGAAGCCAGGGTTGCCTTGCCAGGAGGATGCGCCATCGGTGCCAGGCCGATTGACATGCATTTATCAGCATTTGCCAAGATGGGCGCTGTTATAGAGGCCGATGATTGCTATATCGCCGCCAAGGCACCAAATGGCCTGCATGGTGCTGAAATTAACTTTGAGAAGGTTTCTGTGGGGGCAACAGAAAATGTGGCTATGGCCGCAACCCTTGCCTCTGGCACCACTGTGATAAACAATGCCGCGCGTGAGCCAGAAGTTGTTGATTTGCTTAATTTTCTGTGTGGTATGGGGGCTAAAATAACCGGCATTGGCACCAGCAGATTGGAAATCACTGGGGTTGCTGCTCTGGATGCAGAAAACTATCACCATGCTGTGATCGGCGACAGGATTGAAACGGCAACCTATGCCATAGCAGCAGCTTTAACCGGTGGTTCTTTGCTGCTCAGCGGGATGGATCACACGCTTATGGATGATGTGTGGGCGCCACTCAGCAAGGCGGGGGTTAAGCTTAAAGTCATAGACGCCACATCCATTCAAGCTTCTTCTTATAAAGATGGCCCGCGCGCGATGGATGTTGCCACCGCGCCATATCCTGGCTTTCCAACCGATGTTCAGGCCCAAATGATGGCCCTGTTAACCCAGGCAAAAGGGGAATCGCATATTAAAGAAACCATTCACGATAATCGTTTTATGCATGTTAAAGAGCTTAACAAGATGGGCGCCAACATCACCACCAACGGCGACACAGCAACAGTGAGGGGTGTGAGTGTGATGCACAGCGCTGAAGTGATGGCGACAGACCTCAGGGCTTCGGCCGCCTTGGTGCTTTCTGCGCTTTCTTCAGAAGAAGGACAATCTTATGTTATAAACGATGTCTATCATCTGGAGCGTGGCTATGACCGGATGTTTTTCAAGCTTGCTGCCTGCGGTGCTGATATAAGCATCGATAAGGGAGATGGCTTTGAAAAAATCGAATATAACTTCCCAAGTATGGATAAATATATCCGCGCCAGCCGTAAGGTTGGTTGATATAACATTACATAAAAGCATGTTAATTCTTCGTTGCGATGCGCTCATTACAACGTCATTGCTGTATCAGGTGATGATCTAGAATAAAAAACTTATTTTATATTTTTTAATGTTGCGTATTGCGCGTTATCAGTGTATAATATATGTACTTAATAATTTTTTAATATAAAGGTGTGTTATGAGATCTCAGCAAACATATAATGTGATTAAGTCCAAAGGAGATTTGTATGATCTAAGTTATACAGCGGTACTAGGAGAAAAATCAAGAGGCGCAGCAAATTCTCATCATATAATATATCGTGAAGAAAAAACATATGATGAAGCTATCTTAAATCTAGCGAGCTCAGAAAGTACAATCAAAAATGTTGCTATAATCAACGCTACTAATGATGATATCGAATCAATTAAAGCTGTTTTGAGAAAAAATCCAAGTAATGGATTTTTCAAAGGAATTGAAAATGTCCATCTTCTAAATGGAATGCTAACCTTTAATCTGTCTAGTGGGATGATAGCGGCAGCAGGCGGGGGGTTAAGGAATAAAATTGCACCAGGCGGTGAGTTAAGGCTTGAAAAAATATTGGTCGCACCAGGCAGTGAGTTAGGGAATAAAGAAACATTGGTTGCACCAGGAGTGTTCGAGCAGATATTAGGTTATATAAATAAGGCTGCAGAAGTTTATGCTAGCATTAGTGGCGGCATTGACACGGAAATCCAGCAGTCATCTGGTGTGGGCAGAAGATAGCTTTTCAGGACCATGAGTTTCAGCGCCTGCTTCTTTTAGCTGCTGAGAAAAGCTTTTACCTCTGGATCTGCGAGGTGTTGATATAGAATTATATATTTTTCCAATGCCTAAGCTTATTGCGACTGAACTTCTATAGGTTTCTTTGTTAGGAGTGCTGTTCTCGCCAGGAGGGTCGAAAAAGCCGCTATGCAACATATTTACAGCCAGTGCAATTGTCCCTTTCGACTCAACTTCGCCTTTTTTCAGTTTTGCTTCGATCATTTTAAGTATTTGCTCTTTAAATTTAGGAAAGGATTTATCAAGGTTTTCAACAGCTGTTTGATCACCCTTATCAATGGCTTCTTTAAAGATTTCAAGGATTGCCTTATCGGTGAATAGTTCAGGTTTAATAGAGGCTGCAGTTCTGGCGTAAAGATCATTTATTGTTGGGTCAGCACCTGCTTTTAGTAAAAGTGATACGATTTCTTTATACCCTCTATTAGCAGCAAACATCAGGGCTGTGTATCTATCCTTATCAACTGGATTAACTTCAGCGCCTTTTTGCAACAGAAGGTTAACTATGTTTATGTTGCCTATATCAGCAGCAGCGTGCAAAGCTGTGTATCCATGCTTATCAACTGCATTAACATTAGCCCCATTTTGCAGCAAAAGTTCGATGACAGCTACATAGTTTAGATCAATAGCAGCATATAGAGAGGTATATCCTTCTGTATCCATTGCATTAACATCGGCGCCTTTATCTAATAACAAGCTAATGCTAGCCGTATCATTACTATCGACAGCCACCAGCAAAAGCATATGTTCAAAATGCGTAATCAAGTGATCTGTAGTGTTGGTGTCTTGATATGCTATCGATTCCTTAAACATTGTGAAAATCGCTTCAGGAGTAAAAAATTTAGGTGCGAGATCAGCTGCTGTTCTCCCAGCAGCATCTTGTATTGTTGGGTCAGCCCCTGCTTTGAGTAAAAGTGATACGCTTTCTTTGTTACCCTTATCAGCAGCAAAAAGCAGGGCGGTTTCATTATTTTTACTAACTGCATTAACATCAGTTCCATGTTTGATTAAAAGCTCAGCTATTTCTGTGTGGCCACCACCAACAGCAAAATGGAGTGCTGTAAATTTTTCACCATCCACTTCCTTGACATTAGCTCTGTTTTTGATCAGAAGCATGGCCATCTCCTTTTGGCCATAATAAGCAGCCACATGCAAGGGAGTTCTATCTGCTATGCTTTTCGCATTAACATCGGACCCTTTTTCGAGCAGAAGTATCGCTATTTCCATATAGCCATACATCGCTGCAATGTGCAGCACTGTCGATCTGGCTTCAATTTCTTGGTTAATATCAACTCCTTTAGCCAGCAAGATATTGATGCTGGCCATGTCATTATTAGTGACGGCCTCTGTTAGAATTTTGGATTTATAGTGCTTAATTAAGTGGTCTATGGCTTTGCGGTTTTGTTCTGCTGTTGACTCTTTAAATATTTTAAAAATCGCTTCGCTAGTGAAAAATTTAGGTGCAAAATCAGCTGCGGTTTTCCCGTTGAAATCTTGTATGGTGGGATCAACTCCTGCTTTTAGTAAAAGTGATACGATTTCTGAATACCCTTCTTGAATACCCTTCTTGAATACCCTTCTTGAATAGCCATATGCAGCGCTGTTGTGCCATATTTACCAAATAAATCAATACTGGATAGTTTTTCGCTTATAAGTTTGACTATTTCTTTATGCCCATTTATGTAAGCCAATGATAATGGGGTGTGGGAATTGTTATTCTTTGCCAAAATCGAAGCATTTTTTTCGATCAGGATTCTAGCGATTTCGTTATGACCATTGGCGGCAGCCCAATGCAAAGCAGTGTCCCCATAAGAATTAGCCAGATTAAGATTAATGTTTTGCCGCAATAAAAATTCTGCTATATCAGTTCTATTTAATTGTATGGCGTGTATTAACAGCGTTGCTGCATATATATCAAAATAGGCTTCATCGGCGGCTTTAATATCATCGAAGTTGCTGATATATTCTTTTGCTTTCTCTAGGTGGCCGTTAATAATTGCCTTATTTAAAGGCGCTAAAGACACTAATTCATTATATCTTTCTCTTTCTTTTAATTTTTTATCATGAATTGCTTGGTGGTATGGTTTACCACTTTTGTTGTTTCCGTTTATCTTTGATATAAAATCAGTAAGCCTTTTAGGTTGTAAGCCATAAATATCTATCATGCATCCAGTCGCAAAAACCTCTGGCATTTCTTTTTGCATCTTGGTGATTGCACGATACATATTCAGTTCATCTCCTTGATAATGACCGCTGTTGTTCGACAGCATTTCTATCTTGCCATCATCTATTTTTATTAAACCGGCAATGATAACGGGCATACCGCCAGATAATGTTCCATGATTTAAATTGGTTGCGCCTTGTGAAAGTACGCCTGTGTGGGTGTCTATATATAGATTACCATTTTGGGAGAGGATGAAGGCTTGAACATCATCATGTTTTTTAGATTTTTTCCCAATGGTGCTTGCCACTTCGCTTGGCTTTGTGAAGCTGTGCAGCTTCTTATCGTCTTTGTTATATTTCAATCTGCGATTTAATATCTGCGTGGTGTCATCTGCCTTCATCACTTTCCATAATGGCTTAGTCAGATCTCGGCTCATATGAACCCCTAAAAACTGCTCTAATGGATAAGAGCCGCCACCAGGATATGGTGTGGCTTTAAGGTGAATGGTTTCGTTGGGGTTGCGCGTCATGGATAAAAGCCGTTCTTTCAGCAGTTTTCTGCCTTTTTTTGGTGGTTCAGTATCAAAACTTATATCATCCAGTGCTATAGACTCACTTTCCTTTATGCCGTTGCTGAATGGATAAAATAATTGTACGGCATATTTATTATCACTCTCAGAAGCTGACGCTAATAAATTCTTCCCATATTGAGCCTTATATAGAGCATCAGCTTTCCTAAAGTTATCACGGGTTTTTTCAACATCAGTGGCATCTGTGATCTGGGTGATGAATTCATCTATTGCCTTGCGGTCCTTGTTCTCAATGGCAGTGTGTAAGGTTTCCATGTTATCACTTCATATGCACAGTTTAAAACAGCATAGACAAGTGCTTCGCAGCTGAGGCTTGCCTATGCTCATGTTATTATATTAAATATATGTTGCGTAAGTTCAAGGGGAATGTTTAGTGTTGAGTTTTCACAGCCTTCTTATTGAATATTCTGACGCCCTTTTATTAGCCCAGGTGATAAGCTGGGTGGTGGCATCGATTTGATCGTCGTGGCTGCCGCCGGGGAAGCTGAATAATTCTGCTTCATATGCTGCCAACCAATGTTGGTTAATGGGCAGATGCACTCGTCCCGCTTCGAAGATAGGCGAGACGGCAAGGGTTCTGCTGATTTTATCATTCTTAGGATTAATAGGGATGATCGCTTGGGGCAGGGTGGATGACAGCTCTTGAACAAGCTGCTGCCCACTGGCCTTATCCTCGATTAAAATGGCATCAGGTTGATAATTATCAGCGCAGCTTATGGTGAGGTGGCGCAGGTTGACATAGTCCAGCTTTTCTCGCAGAACATCAATCAGATAAAAGTTATTATTGACAATTTTCCAGGTGGTGCAAACGCTGTAGTCATTATTGATTCCGGCTTTGGCAGCGCAATCCCAGCTTTGCACGATTTTGCCTTCTTCAGGAATGGTGTGATAGCGCTTTATCCATGATGCTTTAAACAGGGATGAATCAATTGCCAGGGGGGCTTGAAGATATTGTGCATTATAGGCGAAGCTGCCCATCTCTGTTCTTAATGATTTCAGATCTTCGCTGGAATATCCATGCAACATGCTTCCTGCTACCATATTATAACTTAAGTTATTAACTTCATATTTGTGGTTTTTTTCCTGGGTTATAGGGATTTTCAGATGATGGAAGATGTTTTTATTCAGCAGATGCTGGCTGAGATCTTGCTGATGTAATCGCTGCATCACCAGGATTATAACCCCCTGTTTTCTGTTGTTAAGGCGGGATAAAAGGGTTTGGTCATACCAGTCGTTAACCCTTTGTCGGCTTTTGCAGTTTGAAGCTTGGATGGGGGTTTGAGGGTCATCCATTATAATCAGATCGGCGCCTTCGCCGGTTAATGTGCCGCCAACGGAAGTTGCATAGCGAAAGCCATGTTCGCTGGTGCAAAACTTGCGCTGGGTGTTTTTGCCTTTGGGGATGATGGTGTGGGGGAACATCTGTTTATACCAATCGCTTTGGATAACATCGCGGGTGTCGAGCGAATGTTTAACGGCTAGAGAATGGCTGTAAGAGGCGACGATGATCCTTTTTGTTGGGTCTTTGCCAAGAATCCAAGCCGGCCATGCAACGCTGATGCATATAGATTTTAAGCTGCGCGGTGGAATGTTAACAATTAGACGTTTGATTTTGCCATCTTCTATAGTCTTCAAATACTCTGCCAGCAATTGGATGTGCCAATTGTTGATGAATTTGGCGCTTGGGTTTATGGTGTTGAAAACTTTTTCCAGGAATGACAGAAATTCAAGATTGGTTGAAACTATTGGCTCTTGATGCCTTGCAGGGCAGGGTTTAAGGTGATGATCTGGTGATTTCATCATGATGTTAAAGGGGGATAAATTTGGTTATATCCCCCATAATATCATCTTAAAGCAGCGCTATGTAATCCCTTTTAACGAGAACTTTTTTTACGATCGCTTGGGTTAAGCGCACGCTTTCTGATTCTTATATTAAGCGGGGTAACTTCCACTAATTCATCTTCAGCAATGTAAGACATCACTTCTTCCAAAGTGAATGCTTTTGGCGGGGTAAGGCGAATTGCTTCGTCGTTTCCGGCTGCACGAATGTTGGTAAGTTGTTTTGCACGCACTGGGTTAACATCTAAATCATTGTTACGGTTGTGCTCACCAATGATCATTCCTTCATAAACTTTGGTTTTAGGGCCGATGAACAGAACTCCGCGCTCTTCCAAGTTATATAAAGCATACGAGGTGGTTTCGCCATCAGAGTTTGATATCAACACGCCATTCAATCTTCCTTCGATTTCGCCTTTATAAGCCCCATAAGAATGGAACAGGCGGCTTAAAACGCCGGTGCCGCGAGTGTCGTTGCGGAACGAGCTTTGATATCCGATCAAGCCACGAGATGGAACCAAGAACACAAGCCTTGTTTTGCCAGCGCCGGTTGGCTTCATTTCAATCATCGATCCTTTGCGCACAGATAATTGTTCAACAACTGTGCCGCTGAATTCATCGTCCACGTCGATCACAACTTCTTCGATAGGCTCAAGTTTATTACCATGTTCATCTTCTTGGAACAACACTCTCGGGCGGGATACAGAAAGCTCGAACCCTTCGCGGCGCATGGTTTCAATCAGAACGCCAAGTTGCAGCTCTCCGCGCCCTCCTAGTTCGAAACTTTCTCCACTTTCATGGATGGAAAGGGTGATTGCCACGTTAGATTCCACTTCGCGTTTCAGCCTGTCAAGAATCATGCGGGAGGTAACTTTTGTGCCTTCGCGCCCAGCAAGTGGCGAGTTGTTAACGCTGAGGCTGATGGCCATGGTTGGCGGATCGATCGGGGTGGAAAGTATAGGTGTGTTAACCTTTGCATCGCATATGGTGTCGGCAACTGATGTTTTTTCAACGCCGGCTATGGCAACGATATCACCAGCCACAACTTCTTCCAATTGAACTCTTTCAATTCCATGGAAGCCGAATATTTTAGTTAACTTGCAGTTCTCAACAAGATTGCCATTAAGGTCTATTGATTTAACTGAAGAATTAACTTTAGCTCTTCCAGAATAAACCTTACCAATCAACAAACGACCAACATAAGAATCATAATTCAATATGGTTGCCAACATTGTGAAATCAGCATCTGGGTCAACATTTGGTGCTGGCACATAATTCTTGATCAGGTCGAACAGAGGGATTAAATTTTCTTTTTCATGGGTAAGGTCTGTGACGGCCCAACCGCTTCTTCCAGATGCGTAAAGCACAGGAAAATCAAGTTGTTGATCAGTTGCATTAAGGGCAACGAACAGGTCAAAAATTTCGTCCAAAACTTCATCTGGGCGCGCATCGCTGCGGTCAATTTTATTGATGATGACGATTGGCTTCAAGCCAAGTTGCAATGCTTTTGTTAGCACGAATTTTGTTTGAGGCATTGGCCCTTCAGCCGCATCCACAAGCAGCACAACCCCATCAACCATCGAAAGAACACGCTCCACTTCGCCGCCAAAGTCGGCGTGGCCTGGTGTGTCCACAATGTTATATTTCATATCATCGCATATGATCGAGGTGCATTTTGCCAAGATGGTGATGCCGCGCTCTTGCTCTAATGCGCCAGAATCCATCACGTCCACAGCGATATGTTGGTTGTCGCGGAAGGTGCCGCTTTGCTTTAACATATTACCAATCAAGGTGGTTTTTCCGTGGTCAACGTGTGCAATAATTGCAATATTTCTGATCTCTCTCATGTGTGGCCTGATATTAGAAAATAAAGGTGTATTATATACCACTTGCATCGCTTAGTAAAGATAAAAGCAAGGCGAAAGGATTTTCTGGTGTTCATGGTGCTGCAACTGATTGCCACAGGGCGAGTGAAGCCGCCTGGGGCTGCTATCATGATGGGGGTGAATTAGCCGAATTTCAGAAAGGGCTTGATATTAGGGCGTATCTTTTGTTTAATACATCTAAAATATTAAAAGGTTAGCTATGAGTGATTTACCCGCCTGCCCGAAATGCAATTCCGCATACACTTATGAATGCAATGGAATGTATGTTTGTCCAGAATGTTCGCATGAATGGCAACTTGATGCTGCGGCTGAAACCACCAGTGGCGATCTGCTTGTGCACGATGCGAATGGAAATTTGTTAAGCGATGGTGATTTTGTTACGGTCATTAAAGATTTGAAAATCAAGGGGTCGTCATCTGTTTTAAAGGTTGGAACTAAGGTAAAGGTTTTGCGCCTTGTCGATGGGGACCACAACATAGATTGCAAAATCGATGGCATCGGTGCCATGGGCTTGAAATCAGAGTTTGTTAAAAAAG
>Ga0114977_10001464_pt1 | contig 15512 bp, 12 predicted proteins | sample S_130805_MF_Meta_FD_87026 | JGI IMG/M metagenome (GOLD analysis project Ga0114977, IMG submission 87026) | Freshwater microbial communities from Lake Simoncouche, Canada to study carbon cycling - S_130805_MF_MetaG | ecosystem: Environmental > Aquatic > Freshwater > Lake | place: Lake...
CTACCTCAACTGCAACTTCTTCAGCAGCTGGAACCTCTGGAGCTACCTCAACTGCAACTTCTTCAGCAGCTGGAGCGACTGGAACCTCTGGAACTATTTCGATCATTGTTGGATAGTTTAAGGTTGTGCCATCGGTCAAAACAACCGTGTGCAGACCTATAACATCGCCGCTTACTGGCGCTAAATTTTCTTTTTCTATCATAAAATGACTCCTATTATTAGTTAATCGAAAATATCGAAAGTTAACATTATCTAAATATTTTAAGGCGGTCAATGATATTCATATTTTCGACATATATTTCTGCGCGACAAAAGCTGATGATTGCCCAAATATTTGAAATCAGGAAATAAAATTCACTTGTCTAATCATTACGGTGATAGTAGAGTGTTTCAAGGTTAACCAAAATCTAAGGATCATTATGTTAAAGAAAATAACCGCTATATGTCTAGCAACAACTTTATTGGCTGGCTGCACCAATGAAGCAGGAAAACTCAACAAAACTGGCGTTGGCGCAACTGGTGGCGCAATAGCTGGTGCATTAATAGGCTCAACCATTGGCAAGGGCCAAGGCCGCATGTTGGCAACCATCGCCGGGGCTGCACTTGGTGGCGTGGCTGGCGGCGCTGTGGGATCTTATATGGATAAAGCCGATTTGGAAGAACAAAAAAGAGCGCAAGCATCTGCTTTAGAAAATAACAACGATGGGGCCACTCTTCCTTGGAGAGGCAAAACCGGCTCAGGTTCGATCACCCCAACAAGAACATACCAATCAAATGGTCAATATTGCAGGGAATATCAACAAAACGTTAGCGTTGGTGGCAAAAGCCAACAAGCATATGGAACAGCCTGCCGTCAACCAGATGGATCTTGGCAGATACAAGCTAATTAATTATAGATTGAGGTTAATATGAGCGTCGGCATTTTATCGGGAAAACGTGGAATAATCATGGGCATTGCCAATGATAAATCCATAGCTTATGGCATTGCTAAAGAATGTCGCGCTCAAGGCGCTGAGATGATTTTCACCTATCAAGGAGAGATGTTGTTAAAACGCATCACTCCCATTGCAGAGGAATTATCTGCTGATATGATATTGGAATGCAATGTCAGCAGCACAGATTCAATTAAAAACGCCTTTGAAATTGTGGAAAAGAAATATGGAAAGATCGATTTCATCGTTCACTCCATCGCCTTCTCTCATAAAGATGAACTAAAGGGAAAATATATTGATTCCACCCTGGAAAACTTCCTGACAACCATGCACATTTCATGCTTTTCTTTTGTTGAGGTGGCAAAATTCGCCTCTTCCTTGCTAAATGAAGGTGGAAGCTTGCTGTCACTCACCTATTACGGCGCAGAAAAAGCGATACCAAATTACAACGTGATGGGTGTGGCCAAGGCCGCCCTTGAAGCGAGCGTGCGCTATATGGCTGCTGATATGGGTCCACAAGGGGTGAGGGTTAATGCCATTTCATCTGGCCCTATTAAAACTTTGGCAGCTTCGGCGATCGGCGGCTTTAATTCCTTCTTAAAAGTGGGAGAAGAAACCAATCCACTGCGCCGCAATACAACCTTGGAAGACGTTGGCAAATCAGCAGTATACCTACTCAGCAATATGTCCAGTGGCGTGACCGGCGAAGTGTTGCATGTGGACTGTGGTTATCATGCCGTGGGTATGCCATCTGAAAGCGAGGCCTAATGGCGCTTATAGTCCAAAAGTTCGGTGGCACCTCTGTCAATGGCGAAGTGAGGATAAAGGCCTGCGTTGCCTTGGTGAAAAAAGAATTAGCCCTGGGAAATAAAGTTGTGGTGGTTGTTTCTGCCATGGCAGGGGTAACTGATTCTTTATTGTCACAAGCCCTCAGCATGGGAGACCCAATAAAAAAAGAACTCGATGTGATATTATCCGCCGGAGAACAAATCAGCAGCGGCATGATGGCCATCGCCTTAAACAATGCGGGCGTGCCATCCAGATCATGGGCAGGATGGCAGCTTCCGATAAACACAGATGATAAGTTCACCGATGCCTCTGTGCAAAAGATTGAGACAAAAGAGCTTCTCGCCAACTTAGAAGAAGGAGTAACCCCGGTGATTGCCGGGTTCCAAGGGGTGCATAACAGCTGCATCACCACCCTTGGGCGCGGCGGAACAGACACCACTGCAGCAGCAATATCCGCAGCCCTTAACGCCGACAGATGCGATATATACACCGACGTGGACGGGGTTTACACCGCCGACCCCCACTCTGTGCCAAAGGTGAAGAAATTAAAGGTTCTTTCTTACCAAGAAATGCTAGAACTCAGCACTTGGGGGGCAAAGGTTGTTCACAGCAATTCAGTTGATATCGTGATGCGCAGCAATGTGCCGATGCAGGTGCTTTCAAGCTTTAAAGAAATTGATGGCACCTTAATCACATCTGCGCCATATAAACCGTTTACCGGAATCACCACCAGCCTTCAACCACTTTCCATTTTGCATATTAAAGGCAAGGCAGATTTAACCCCATATAAAGATTTATATTTGGATTATGCACCCGCAAACGACGGTATAAATATATTATGCACCGCCACATCACAAAAAGAAATGTCGGAAATATTGCGGGCAAATGGGCTTAAACACACGGTAAAAGAGAATCTGCGCAGCGTGTCTGTCGTTGGGGAAAAATCCACCACCTATGCAAAAGACTTGGACTGGTTGCGCAATTGTGGTATCGTTATTTACATGACAATCTGCTCGGAATTACGAGCAACCATTGTTATCGAAGCCAGCAAAACAACTGATTGCATCGTGGCTTTGCATAATGAGTTATTCTTTAATAACCACATGAATGAGGATGAAGATAATGCTTAAGAAAATTATGATTATCGCGCTGTTATCAAGTTTGGTTTCCGGATGCCTGCCTAGCGACCCTTCCGCAAAAGATTTAAAAACCCCCTGCGTCAGCAATGATCTTGACGTTAAATCACCCTGCGTGCGAAGAAGTCCAATTGAACAATATAGAATAGTGTGATATAAACCCTATCGGTTACACTATTAATCAAAGGAGTTTATCATGACCGTTCAACGCACCCTATCAATTCTTAAACCAGACGCCACAAAGCGTAATCTAACCGGAAAAATCAACACCCGCTTCGAAGAAGCTGGCTTGCGCATTGTTGCACAAAAACGCGTTATTCTTACCACAGAACAGGCAGCTGAATTCTATTCTTCTCTAAGCCATATGCCATTTTACAACGACCTGGTTAAATTCATGACCTCTGGCCCCGTTGTTGTTCAAGTTCTTGAAGGCGAAAACGCAGTGTTAAAAAACCGCGACTTAATGGGCGCAACAAACCCTTCACAAGCAGCAGCTGGAACCATCAGAGCTGATTTCGCAGAAAGCATCGATGCTAATTCTGTTCATGGATCTGATTCCTTAGAAAACGCAGAGCGTGAAGTTGCCTTCTTCTTCAGCAAAGTCGAAATTGTTGGTTAATCACAGATAATATAACTCAAGTTCACCCACCTTTTTTGCTGGCGTGATCTTGGGTTATTTCCAACTTATTTCACCCCTTAATCCAAAGTATTTTTATGTTCCCAAATCAGTATCAAGCAAAAGAAGTTGAATCAAGATTAACAGCTCTTTGGCAAGAAAAATCCTTATACACCTGGAATCCAGAAGAACCAAGGGAGAATAACTTCTCCATTGACACCCCACCTCCAACCGTGTCAGGCATGCTGCATATGGGGCATATATTTAGCTATACCCAAACAGACTTCATCGCCCGCTATCAAAGAATGCGCGGGATGAATGTGTTCTATCCCATGGGTTTTGACGACAACGGCCTTCCCACCGAACGCCTGGTGGAAAAAATGAAAAAGGTGCGAGCCAGCCAAATGCCCCGGCCAGAATTCGTAAAGCTGTGCGAAGAAGTTGTTGCCGAATCTGAAAAAGAATATAAAGCCATATGCCAATCAGTTGCTTTCAGCGTTGATTGGGGGCAAGAATATCAAACCGTTAACGCCACATCACGCAAAATCTCTCAGATGTCCTTCATAGATCTTTTTGCAAAGGGATTATTAGAACGCAAATATGCACCAACATTCTGGGATCACATCGACCTAACCGCAATCGCCCAAGCCGAAATTGAAGATAAAGAAAAACAGGGGCATATGCATTACATCAACTTTAGCAGCGAAGCTGGGGATGATTTGGTAATCGCCACCACCAGGCCAGAAATGATCCCTGCTTGCGTTGCGCTTTTGTGCCATCCGGATGATTCAAGATATCAGCAATTCATCGGACAAAACGCCATCACCCCTATATTCAATCAGAAGGTTCCAATCATAGCAGACCCAGATGTCGAGCAAGATAAAGGAAGCGGCCTGGTGATGTGCTGCACATTTGGCGATATTCAGGATATAGAATGGTGGAGAAAGCACAATCTTCCAGTAAAAGACATCATCAATATATATGGAAAAATGCAAAATTCCGGCCCATATGATGGCATGAAGATAACCGAAGCCAGGCAAAAAATCGCTGAAGATCTAAAGGAAAAATTGCTTAAGCAAGAGCCAGTAACACAATTCGTCAAATGCGCAGAGCGTTCCGGCGTGGTGCTTGAAATCATCCCCACCCATCAATGGTATATTAAGGTTTTAGACCATAAGCAACAGCTTTTAGATGTTTTAGAAAAAGCCTCGCTAAGCGAATGCATTTGGCATCCTGGATATATGAAAGTCAGGCTTGATAACTGGATCAATGGCCTTAACCAAGATTGGTGCATCTCGCGCCAACGCTATTTCGGGGTGCCATTCCCCGTTTGGTATTCAAAACGCCCCGGCGAAGAAGGAAAGATATTGCTGCCAGAAATCAGTCAGCTTCCAGTCGATCCATTTGCCGATTTGCCATTTGGATATAGCAAAGATGAAGTGGAGCCAGATAATGACGTGATGGACACCTGGGCCACCAGCGCAGTTAGCCCTCAGCTTAACAGCCGCGCCATCACTAAAGATATGGCTATTGACTATGACCGCCATCAAAAACTGTTTCCATTTGATTTAAGACCACAGGGGCATGAAATTATCCGCACTTGGGCTTTTTACACCATAGTTAAATCTATGCACCATGAAGGGGTGCTGCCATGGAAAAACCTTATGATCAGCGGCTGGTGCTTGGCAAGCGACAAAACCAAAATGAGTAAGTCTAAGGGAAATGTTATAACCCCTCAAGACCTTATCGAAGAAAAAAGCGCCGACGTGGTTCGTTATTGGGCTTCAACCTCTAAACTTGGGGTCGACACCGCCTATTCCGACGAACTGATGAAAATCGGCAAAAAACTGGTGAATAAATTGTGGAATGCATCAAAATTCTGCGCCATCCACCTGGAGCATACAGAAGGCATCCCAACCACAGCTAAAAATGATTACGCCAATGGCATTATCAATCAAGACCTAGACATTTGGTTGCTAAGCCGACTAAGCCAAACCATTCAAGCCGCTGAAGAAGAATTCGAGAAATTTGAATATTGTAGCGCTCGCGTTGCCATAGAAAACTTCTTTTGGAATGATCTCTGCGATAACTATATGGAATTCATCAAGGCCAGGATATACAGTGAAGATGCCGGCAATGCCACAGCAAGGCAGAGCGCGATCCACACAATCCACCATTGCTTGCACACAATATTGCGATTGTTTGCACCCTTCATCCCCTATGTGACAGATGAAATAAACACCATAATGTTTAAAGATGAATCTGTGCATAAGCGTGGCTCTTGGCCAAAAACAAGCTCTCATATAACAGATGAAAAATTATTGCAGCAGGGCCAAGCCATGGTGGTGATTATGGAATTGGTGCGCAAAGCCAAGTCGGTGAATAATATTTCCTTGCGCGCAGAGCTTAGTCTTGTATCATATTCTGGAGTGCAACTAAGCTCTTCAGTGCATGGCGACCTGCTAGGCGCCGCCAATGCAAAAGAAGTGCAATATGTTGCTTCATTAGACGGAGATAACGTTTTAACTTCAGAGTGTGGAAAATTTAAAGTATATGTCGAATTTGCCAATCCCACAGAATGAGTTTACAGTCAGCGAGATATCGCTGGCTTTAAAATCTTTATTGGAGAAAAACTTCGCAAAGGTGCGTGTTAAGGGAGAGATATCCGGATTAAAGATAGCCGATTCCGGGCATTCTTATTTCTCGCTTAAAGATGATGGCGCCGTGCTGAATGCAATCTGTTGGCGACACGCTGCCGCAAAGATGCAAATCAAGCTGGAAGAAGGGATGGAAGTTATCTGCACTGGCTCTATCAGCAGCTATCCTGGGCGCTCCTTCTATCAAATCAATGTCGAGAAAATTGAAATTTCAGGCGTTGGTGCGCTGCTAAAACTGCTGGAACAACGTAAAGAAAAATTGGCTGCCGAAGGTTTGTTCGCGCCAGAGCGCAAGCAGCTTATCCCATTCTTGCCAAAAACAATAGCCGTGATCACCTCCCCCACTGGGGCTGTGATTAAAGATATCATACACCGCATTGAAGAGCGCTTTCCCGTGCACATTATGGTGTGGGGCGTTTTGGTGCAAGGAACCGAAGCTGCCCAACAAATTGCCGATGCCATCAATGGCTTGCAAAATCTTCCTGATAATATTCCACAGCCAGATGTGATTATTGTGGCACGCGGTGGCGGGTCGATTGAAGACCTGTGGCCATTCAATGAAGAAATCGTGATACGTGCTGCAGCCGCATCGATGATACCTATAATTTCAGCCGTGGGCCATGAAACCGACACCACCTTAATAGATTTCGTGGCCGATAAAAGGGCACCCACCCCCACCGCAGCTGCCGAAATGGCAGTTCCAGTACGCAAGGATCTGGCAACAACCCTTGGTCATTACTATAACCGCCAGCTGTCCGCCCTTAGAAACCTTTATCGCACCCAGACCAACACCCTCTCTCAATTAAATTTAAGGATGATGGTGGCAGAACGATTGGTGAACCAACATCAACAACAGCTGGATGGCAATTGGCATCGCCTAAAAACATCGATGGAATCATTTCTATCTCGGCGCAGCGATAATTTCATTAAAACTTCCGCTGCTTTATCTGCAAACAGGTTGCAATATCAGCACTCATTATCCCAAAATCAATTACTCACTTTAAATCAAAGGATTCAGCAATATATAGAGCGCCGCATTGCAGATGAAAGCAACAGCCTGGAACTGGCAGAAGGATTGCTGCAAAGCTATAGCCCGCAAGGCGTTATGAAACGAGGCTTCGCCATGGTTAAGCATAACGACAAATTCATCAGCAGCGTGGCTGATCTTTCCCCTGGTTTAAAGATTAAAATCACCCTACATGATGGCAGCGTTGATGCTGATGTTACCTATAGATCGTGATGATGCAAGCTCAACTGAGAGATAGACATAACTCGATCATTCTCAGAAGCATGTCTTTTCTAAATACTATTAATTCCACCATTCTCATCCTCCAAAAGCATCACTCTTCATGACATAGCACCACCTTGTTGCCAAACAAACGTTCTGCCTTTCCTGCCAACTCCAGTTCGACTATTAAATAATTAAGTATATGCATCGGGATGTCGCTGTGGGTGGCGATGGCCTCCAAAGAAGTTGGTGAATATGACAGCTTTTCCATCAGCGTGGCGCGATATTTATCAGCATCGCGCATGTCAACCAGGTTAAAGGCAGGCTGCATGGTGAATTCGCTTTCCTTTTCTTGCAAGTAATCTTTGACTATATTCATATTACCAACAATCTCAATCACATCTTCAGCAGTCTGCACCAAATGCGCCCCTGATTTGATCAGGGCATTAGACCCCTCATAACGCAAATCAAGCGGCGACCCAGGAACGGCAAAAACATCCCTGCCCTGCTCCAAGGCATAACGCACAGTGATCAAGGTGCCTGAGCGCGCCGCAGCCTCAATCACAATAACCCCAAGGCTTATGCCTGATATGATGCGGTTGCGTTGTGGGAAATGCTTTGGCAGTGGCATTGAATTAAATGGCTGTTCCGAAATCACAACCCCCTTTTCATACATCTGATGAAACAGCGCCCTGTTTTCAAATGGATAGACATGATTAATGCCACCGGCAATCACCCCTGCTGTGGCGTTAATTAATGCCCCTTTATGGGCAGCGGCGTCTATCCCGCGGGCCAAACCAGAAACAACAATATATCCCGCAGATGCCAGATGCTCGGCCAAGCCACTGGCCATAATAAGGCCATTAGCAGAGGCTTTTCTCGAGCCCACAATCGCAATTCCAGCCTTTTGCGATAAAAGATCCACCCTTCCCTTAGCAACCAACACTGGTGGCTTGTCATCAATATTTTTCAACATTGCTGGATATGCCTCGTCCCCTTCAAAAAGAAAGGTGGCGCCAAAATTCTTGGTTAGCTCTATTTCCTTCTCAACACTGGCAAGTGATACAATAGTCTTACCCTCAGCACCAGCGCGTTTAGCCATACTTGGCAAGGCATCCAAGGCTGCCACAGCTGATCCATGCATCTTTAATAACTGCCAAAAAGTTCTGGGGCCAACATTTCTGCAACGTATCAGGCGAAGCCACGCTATTTTCTCTTTTTGTGTGAGCATTTTGTTTGCAGATCCCTGGAGAATTATGTATGATAGTGACTCATAGGAATAGACCAAAAAATTTATGCAGACAAGCTTTTTCCCAGACCAACAATCAACAAAAAAACCCTATCAAGTTCTGGCCCGCAAATATAGGCCGCACGACTTTGAAAACATGGTTGGGCAAGAGGCGATGGTTCAAACTTTCCGCAACGCCATCAAAAGTGGACGAATTGCCCACGCATTCTTGCTCACAGGGATACGAGGCGTTGGAAAAACCACCACCGCCCGGATTATGGCAAAAGCTTTAAACTGCATCGGGGAAGATGGAACATACGACAGCCCGATGGAACAACCATGCGGAAAGTGCATCCACTGCACCGCTATAAATGAAGACCGTCATCAGGATATACTGGAACTGGACGCCGCCAGCCACACCGGGGTTTCCGACATGCGCGAAGTTATTGACAATGTGAAATATAGACCCGTTTCTGGCCGCTATAAAGTCTATATAATAGACGAGGCCCACATGCTTTCCAACAGCGCCTTCAACGCCTTATTAAAAACCTTGGAAGAGCCCCCAGCCCACACAAAATTCATCCTGGCAACCACCGAGGTCAGAAAAATTCCTGCCACCATACTTTCTCGTTGCCAACGTTTTGATTTGAAACGAGTTGACCCAGAAGTTCTGCAACAGCATTTCATCAATATAGCCACCCAAGAAGGTGCCAATATGGAAGAAACAGCTGCTGGATTGATTGCCAACGTTGCCGCAGGATCTGTGCGCGATGGCCTTTCCATTTTAGATCAGGCCATAGCCCTAAGCGAAAGCGAGGTTAGCTATCAAATCGTCAGCTCTATGCTTGGCCTGGCTGATTTGGAATCCAGACTGGATCTTTTCATCCATATCGCCCAAGGAGAAACAACAAGGGTTCTTTCCATCGCCAAAGAGTTATATAATCGCGGCGTGGACCCCGCACTCTTGCTTCAAGACATGCTTGAAACTGTGCATCTGGTCACTAAGATTAAAATATTACAGCTTGACCCATCCCAAACACATGGGCCATCAGAGGCGCAAAAATATAAAAACCTCGCCAGCAAGCTGACGGTTGCCTTCTTAAACAGAGCTTGGCAAATAATCAGCAAGGGGATTGAAGAGGTGAAATCTGCATATCACCCATTTGCTGCCTGCGAAATGGTTTTAATACGCCTTATCTACAGCAGCACCCTTCCAAGCGTGGAAGAACTGTTGCGCGGCAACAATTTCACCAGCCCACAGGAGGCTGCACCTGTGCAGGCATCGATCCCTCAAGTGAGGGCTGAAGTGGAAGAATATAAATCAACACCATCATCACCTTCTGAACTTGATGCCCAATATCTATTGCAACTGTGTTTGGAACATGAAGAAATGATGCTGCATCACCACGTTATGGCTGATTTAGTGATCATACAAATAGACCATGGCCACATTAAGGTTAAACTTAAAGATTCCGCACCAAAAGCATTGCAACGCCAACTGCAGGAATTTCTGCATAAGGCCACTGGCTCTGCTTGGTCTATCACCCAAGGGGAAACGGAAGCTCTTACTATCTCTGAACAACAAATTGCTGCAGAAGATTCCAAGCAACAGGAAATAATCGATCACCCTTCAATACAAGATATTCTTAACACCTTTACAGATTTAGAAATAGCTGATATTAAACCAATTAAATCATCATAGGAGATAAAATCATGAACTTACAACAAGTGATGCAACAAGCACAACAATTGCAAAAAAAGATGCAAGAAATGCAGAAAAAGATGCATGCAAAAGAAGTGGTCGGAACCGCTGGTGGCGGCCTGGTTAAAATAACAGCCACAGCCAAGGGTGATGTTAAAGAAATTGAAATCGACGACAGCTTGATGAAGCCAGAAGAAAAAGAAATGCTGCAAGACCTTTTGGTTACAGCATTTAAAAATGCTAAGAATAATGCTGATGGCGCCATGTCTGAAGAGATGAGCAGCATGGGCATTCCTCCAGAAGTTATGGGCTCGATGCTTTTCTAACCTATAAAAACGGCTTTCATGGGCATTTCATTAAATAAGCTTACATCTAAACTAGCAGCACATTTAGTGAAGTTATGTATTTCGTTTGTGTGGAGCACCTCCAGGATAAAAGCAACTATAGACCCCGAATCGCAAAAGCTCATGCTTGCCGATGAACCACTGATTATCTCCCTTTGGCACAACAGGATATTGCTTTTGCCTAAGTTCATGCAGCGATTTAAATCTTTTGCATCGGTGGTTTCTTCGCATCGAGACGGCGACCTTTTATCTGAATTTTTAATGGCCTATAATCACACAGCAATACGCGGCTCATCGCGGCGTGGGGGCTTCAATGCCATCAAACAGGTTATGCAGCATTTGAAAGATAATAAACCAGTGGTGATCACCCCTGATGGACCACTGGGCCCACGTTACAGCATAAATGGCAACATAACTAACATAGCAATAAAATCCCATTCCGCCATCATCCCCGTTTGCTATAGCGTGAAAAATGCCAAGGTTCTAAAAACATGGGATAACTTCATAATCCCCTACCCCTTTAACGACATTGCCATCGATGTTATGAAGCCCATATATCTGAACAATAAATTATCCGAGCAAGAACAAAAAAGCCATTTGCAAAGCACGATGATGGAGCAAATCAAAAAGCTCGATCAACAGATAAGTTGCAGCAACAGGCATTCAATTTCGGACTCAGCTGCAATAATAGTTTATAATATATATCACCTTATCAGCTCTCTATTGCACCCATTTCTTAAAGGGCATTTGTTGCGCAGGGTCGACAATGGCAAAGAAAACCTCATCAGCATAAAACAAAAGATGGGGATATATGAACTGAAGCGCCCTGAAGGAAAATTAGTTTGGGTGCATGCAGCGAGTGTTGGTGAATCTAAATCTGCATTACCTCTGATCAATCAGCTGAGCAAACATCATGGGACACACGTTTTGTTAACAACTTCAACCCTAACAGCTGCACAATTCCTAAACCAAGAGATTAAAGAAAACAGCCTTATCATCCATCAATTCTTGGTTTTAGACACCCCACAAAATACAAAATCATTTTTTAAACATTGGCGCCCTAATTTGGGCATATTCATAGACTCTGAACTGTGGCCAAACATCATTTATAAATCATCCTGCCCAATGATGCTTATCAACGCCAGAATATCGCCTGATTCCTTCCATTATTGGCGCAAGATTTCATGGATGTTCCGCTTTGTGGTTAATGGATTTAAAACCATATCACCCACCACCGCCCAGGATATTGGCTTTTTAAAAGAGTTAGGCATAGATAAACAAATCCACAACCTTGGCAACCTTAAAGATGCCGCACCCCCATTGGCTTATGACATAGAGCGCTATACTAAAAGCAAAAAAGCCCTGACGGGATTTAATTTTGTTTGCGCAAGCACCCATGAAGGAGAAGAAGTTGAGATACTAAAAGAATTTATGGATTCTAAAATAAACATAATCATAGTGCCACGCCACCCTAACAGGTCGCCCTCTATAGCCAAGATGGCAGAAAAAATTGGCTATGAAGTTTCAATCCACAGCGCCCACCCTATTCCTTTCTTCAAGAGCAAAGATAAACCACATCTATATATAGTGGATAAAATAGGTGACCTGGGGTTATGGTATAGAATCGCAGACATCGCCTTTGTTGGCGGGTCGTTGGTGGATATCGGCGGACATAATATCATAGAAGCCACACAGCTTGGAAAACCAGTAATAGTTGGCCCCTTCACATATAACTTCAGCGACAGCTTGAATCACCTTAAAAAGGCGGATGCCATCCTTCAGGCGAAAAACGCCACCGGCATAAAAAAGGCCGTGTTATCCCTGTCCAAAAATAAAAATCGCCTTAAAGAACTGGGGAAAAATGCCGAGAAAGCATCAGCTGAAGATAACCGCATAATCTCTTCCCATATAGATTTAATCTTAAAGGTTATGAACAATGATCCGCTTATCTAGACCTGATTTCTGGCATAAAATCGGCCCCATCGCCTTGGCTTTATATCCATTTTCCCTGTGCTATAGGATGCTATCTTTCTTGAAAAAACACCTGACCCACAAACCTATCAAACTTGCCATCCCTGTCATCTGCATAGGTAATATAACAGCAGGCGGGGCGGGCAAAACCCCATTGGCCATAGAAATTGGCAAATCATTGCTATCACATGGAATAAAGGTTGCATATTTAACCAGGGGTTTTGGCGGCAACAATAAACATCACGGATTGGTGGATCTGAAAAAACATAACCACACCCACGTTGGCGACGAAGCCATCATGCTTGCAAGCATAGCCCCCACCTATGTTGGCTCCAATCGAAGCATCACAGGAAAGATAGCACAAGCAGATGGAGTCGAAGTTATCATCATGGATGATGGCATGCAGCACCATTCTTTATATAAGGATCTGACCATATTAACCCTGGATGCCGATTATCAATTCGGCAACAGAATGACCATCCCTTCTGGCCCATTGCGTCAAACTGTTGCATCTGGCTTGTCCGAAGCTGAAATCATCGTTTGCACCAGCACTGCTGATGCTGATTTATCTTCCACCATAAAGCAGGCATTCATGGGTGAAGAAACATCAAAACCATGCTTTATGATCAAATATATGCCAGTAAATCCTGGGCAATTACGTGGCAAAGAATTTGTTGGCCTCTGCTCAATAGCCTCTCCCAACAAATTCATCCAAACAGCTGAAAAAGCCGGTGCCAAGCTTATCCGCATCCATGCATATCCCGATCACTATGCTTATACCCCTTCAGAAATAGATTATATATTGGCCTCCGCCAAAAAAGATGGCGTCAAGATCTTAACCACCAGCAAAGATGCCGTAAAAATGTCGCCCAAACAACTGCAGCAAGTTGTTACACTTGAACTTAAGCTGCTTGATGAAAATGGCCTGATCAATTATCTGTTGGATTGGATTTAGATTTAGAGTTGCAATCTGTCGTTTTTATTGTATAATATCAATAATGTAATCCACTTAAGAATGTAATCATTATGCCATTAAGCCATTTGCAAAAATTAGTTATTGATGCTGTCTGTAAATATCATTTTGAAAGCATTCAAGAACTGGCAGACGCAGGTCATCTCGATCTTAGCCTGATTGCTTTGCAGGCTGTTATTGACAATACCATATCAAAAGAAGACGACGCCCTGCTTAGTAACCATGAAATTAGTAATGCAATAACAAACGATATTACACGTGCGTTGCATCATCAAAACCCCGTCATATTATTGGGACTTAACAAATCTAATGTTGGCAGTGGGGCCACAAAAAAAGATGTGAAAGCGTATATAAAGACACAAGTGCTAAGCAGAAGAGATGAACTACTTGAAAAACAAAAGATGGCAACAGAATTCGGATATATCATTTCAGCAAATCAATTGTTTTCCATGGTGGGGAAATCTAAGGCAAGAGAATTCATTTACATTGAACCTATTAATAGCAAACTCAAAGATATAACAGATCCAGAAGAATTCAAAAGTATAATCAACCGCATTAAACTTATCCCCGTGTTAGGCGCCGTGGAAAGGCTTATAGAGATGAACAAAAATCAATATAAAGCTGCAGAAAAGTTAATTAAAGCTTTAAAAACCGGGCATGACGATGAAAATGCCGCCAAATTTTTCTTAGAATTTCTTAGACAAAACACTCATATTGAAGGTCTTATAAACAGAAATGACACTCAACTCAATTCCATAATACATAGTCTTGGTGCCAGGCAATCACCAACGTGGTTCACACAAAAAGACCAACAGTGCCGAGAGCTGCTGGTTTCACTGGATGATCCAAGTTTCTTAAAAGCAGTGGCAGCATTATCAGCTGCAGAAACCGATGGATTCCTTAAAACCTTTATTGATAAGCACCCAAAGCAAATAACTGCTTTCGGGGTTATGGAGGAAGAGCAGTTAAATAACGTTATAACAGCTTTGAAAGAAATTAGAATAGATGACTTTGTTAATAAATATCCAGTTCAGATTGAACTGCTGAAAGAAATGACTGTTGATAAACTTGTTTGTACATGCAGAGCGCTGGATAATGAATGGATAGTAAGGCTCACAAACAAGCACCCAGATCGACTTGCAGATTTTATAAACCTTGATCATGCTCAATTCACACAAATCACTGATGTGCTTGCGAATAAAGATGGCTATTCTCTGCTTTTTAGCAATCCTGAATATATCACGCCATTAGCGCATATGAATGAAGCTGCAATTGCATTTATTACTGAGGGTATAAAGGCAAGTCCAAACCTTTCCATCCTTATAATCAAAGGGATGCCTCTAGAAAAATTTGACCTGTTCATGGATGTTATTATTGAGATGATGCAGACTGCACCATACTATTCTATCTTGATTATAGAAGCGATCCCACCAGAAAAACTAGAGCTGTTCGTGCCTGCTATTGGTGATACGATCAAGGCACATCCAGGATACGCTTGCATGATCAAAGCGATCCCACCAGAAAAACTAGAGCTGTTCGTGCCTGCTATTGGTGAAGCGATCAAGGCAAATCCAAGATACGCTAGTTACATGATCAAAGAGATCCCACCAGAAAAACTAGAGCTGTTCGTGCCTGCTATTGGTGATACGATCAAGGCAGATCCAGGATACGCTTGCATGATCAAAGCGATCCCACCAGAAAAACTAGAGCTGTTCGTGCCTGCTATTGGTGAAGCGATCAAGGCAGATCCAAGATACGCTATTTGCATGATCGAAGCGATCCCACCAGAAAAACTAGAGCTGTTCGTGCCTGCTATTGATGAAGCGATCAAGGCAGATCCAAGATACGCTATTTGCATGATCGAAGCGATCCCACCAGAAAAACTAGAGCTGTTCGTGCCTGCTATTGATGAAGCGATCAAGGCAGATCCAAGATA
>Ga0114977_10001466_pt1 | contig 15507 bp, 14 predicted proteins | sample S_130805_MF_Meta_FD_87026 | JGI IMG/M metagenome (GOLD analysis project Ga0114977, IMG submission 87026) | Freshwater microbial communities from Lake Simoncouche, Canada to study carbon cycling - S_130805_MF_MetaG | ecosystem: Environmental > Aquatic > Freshwater > Lake | place: Lake...
GATATACCACCAATAACAAGTATAGATAATGCCACTAATGAATTAATAAAAAATAGGCCACTGTTCATAAGCATTATTATACCTGTAAAAATGCTTCCATTGAAACTACTCGATAATTTTCGGAACAAGTCCAAGTTTATTACGAAGAACTAACGTAGCCATGGAACGATAGAAGCCAAACTTGGTATTTCGCAATACCCTCATACCATCTACTGGATCAACGACTATGGCTCCTGGTGCAAGAATTGGATCAGGTCGTTTTGTTCCCCTGCCCCCTAAGATATGTCTTAAAGCCTGCTCACTTGCAATACCAGATGCTAAAGCTACTCCACCCGTTAATGAAGGGGCTGATATCTCTCCGTTTGCGACCTGGCCAAAAACGTTTATGTCTACATAGCTAGGCAGATGGCCCAACCAGTTTGAAATAGGAATATCTAAATCTTTTACTTCGTCTAATGGCATTCCTTCAGGTATTCCAAGCCATTGCTCAAAGCTTTTTCCCCTGCCTGGAACAAATGAAGTCACCTGAGCTCCAAAGCCTATGTTCATTGCCATCAGCACGCCAATACCGTACTTACGGGCGCTTCTGTTGATCATGGTGCCTAGTTCAGGCATCGTAAATTCTGTTTCATCAATAATGAGGTCAGATCCCCTAACGAAACGCTCAATATTATCTTCGTGAATGCCCTCTGAATAAACTTCTACGTCAAGCCAAGGATTAATTCTGAGCAGAGCCTCAGCGACTACTTCTGCTTTGTTGCGCCCAAGCTCTTTAAAGTTTGAATGGGCTTGTCTATTTATATTTTCGACGTCAAAATCTTCAGGATCTGCTAATCGAATTGATCCAACGCCCGAACGAACGATTTGTTCCGCTAATAGCCCTCCATCGCCACCGGCACCTGCAATAGCTACTGTTGTCCGATTAAGCTTCTCTTGCTCTTCACTTCGCAAAAAACCTAGGTTACGAGTGAACATTCCTGGTCTTTGAGTGACTATGTCCTCTAGGCCGAAATAGGTTTGCTGACCTAATTTTGGTTTTTCACTGATGAAGTGCCCTAATCTAGGAAATCGCGTGGTACTGACTCCCATTTCGTCACGATTTGAAAAATCTACGTCCTGCTTCCATACAGAATCAATGATAGTATCCGTTTTGAAGCGAATCGCAATATTGTCACTATTATATGCCTCGATTGTCTCTTGAGCAGCAATCTGCTCTGCTGGTAGCCCAATATGCAAAAAGTGCTGGTACAACCCTGGCTCAACTACGGCATAGATATAAGGGGCCTTAATTTCTTGAGCGGCGTGTATCATTGAACGCATCAGAGCAAGTGAAACTAGCAATTGGCTTTCTTTAGCTCGTTTATCTGTTTCTACAACCAAGCGAGAAGCCTCGACAGAACCAGCCGGGGCATATACATCAAAATGTTTTTCTATTGGTAGTTGGGATTCTGACTCACTATTTTTTACAATCAGGCGTGCTGATCCAACAAGATGCCTTATATTTTCTTGATTTTCGTAAACTCCAAAATGTAGAGATCGTTGGTCATCAATATCGTGTTCTCCACCATCATTATCGCGGGCTGTTTGATCAAGGAATCCAGTTTCGTCTATATAAACGCTTGCCCTGAGTATTCTGGCTTCATGAAGCTCTAGAGGGTCGGTTAATGGGTGCACCTCAAAAGACGCATTAGTCTCCGGTAAATATTCATGAGTAATATGAGTTGGATATTTTATTTCTGATGAAGACATACGAGTAACCTTTTCTAATTAAAAAAACGCCGTACGAACCATTTCATTATTGAAAAAGTTGGTACGACGTTTTAGTGCTTCTAAAGTACTATTTCAATACTAGCATAAGCATTGGAAATACCACAACTTGTATCTAGCGTTCTATTTTCGTACCATACCCTAATGAGCCACTTGATAGCAATAATTGAAGATGATGAAACTATTTCTCAAATGTACACCTATAAGCTCCAGGCTTCCGGGTTTCGTACCGTCACTGCGTACAATGGGAAGCAGGGTCTTGAACTCTGTGAAAAAATGCTTCCAGATCTTATTCTGCTTGATCTTCGCATGCCAATTATGAATGGCGACGAAATGTTAGAGAAACTGCGTTCAACTGCTTGGGGAAGTACTATGCGAGTAATTATCCTGACTAATATAAGTAGAGATGAGGCACCAAAAATACTCAGTCTTCTTAACGTTGACCGCTACATAGTTAAAGCTCACCATACACCTCAACAGATCGTGGATATAATAAATGAAATATTATAATATAAAAAATATTTACGTCTAATCTGCGTTCTTTATGTGATGTATGTTTGGTATTGAATAGCCATTGTTTTTGTTATCAAAGTAAACTACTATTGCTATATGGCTACAAAGATAGCAATTATCGAAGATGACCTAGCAATTAGTCAGATGTACCGAATAAAATTCGAAACAGATGGCTATGAGGTCGAGACGGCTGAAAATGGGAAACAGGGTCTTGAGCTCTGTGAAAAAATGAAGCCTGAGATAATCCTCTTAGACGTAATGATGCCTGAGATGACTGGACCTGAAATGCTCGAAAAACTACGCCAGACTGACTGGGGTGTCAAAATTAAAGTGCTAATTTTAACTAATATGGGTGAGCAAGAAATACCCGATGTCGTAAAAAAATATAATGTTGAAGATGTCATACTTAAAGCTGATATGACGCCAAGCCAAGTGGCTGCACTCGTAAAGAAAACTATCGGATCCTAATTCATCAATTTATATTTCTTATCAATAAATAAGGTATTATAGAGTCATGAAGATAGCGGTATTAGGATATGGAAAACAGGGTCGTGCAGCAATAGATTATTGGCAAGTTGGTAACGAACTAACTGTATGTGATAAAAATGAATTACAGGACTTACCGCCAGAAGTTAATGTTATTAGTGGCGATAACTATTTAGCTAATCTTGATGCCTATGATCTTATAGTAAGATCCCCTGCAATTCATCCTAGAGATATAGTTGCAGCAAATTCTGAAAAAATACTACGTAAAGTCACAACAGTGACTGAAGAGTTTTTCCGCACCTGTCCGGCTCCAATTATTGGAGTTACGGGTACCAAGGGAAAGGGTACGACTTCAACCCTCATTTCAAAGATTATTGAGACCTCTGGAGAGAAAGTTCACTTAGGCGGCAATATTGGTATACCACCCCTTGATATGCTTAAGGATGGAATAAAACCAGATGACTGGGTAGTTTTGGAGCTAGCCAACTTCCAGCTTATCGACTTGCGTCTTTCCCCAAAAATAGCAGTTTGTCTTATGGTTGAACCGGAGCATCTTGATTGGCATACCGACATTGCAGAATACATTCATGCCAAGCAACAACTCTTTATTCACCAAAGCTCTCAGGATATCGCCATATTTAATCGACGAAGTGATCTATCGGCCAGCGTAGTTGAGGTATCCCCTGCTCTTAAGCTTTCATATGAGGTCCCTGAAATAGGCGAACAGCCAGTAGAGCGTAACGGAGCATACGTACTCGGTGATGATATTTATATGGACGACGTAAAGGTGTGTGGTGTTTCCGATGTAAAACTACTTGGGCGACATAACCTACAGAACGTCTGTGCTGCTATTGCAGCGACTTGGGATCTTATCGACAATGATCCAGCAGTCATAGTAAGTGCGCTGCATTCACTAACAGGCTTACCTCATAGATTAGAACCTGTTCGTACGATTAATGAAGTTACTTATTATAATGACTCCTTTTCTTCTGCTGTAGGTTCATCTATTGCAGCCATGGAGGCGATCCATAATCCTAAAGTTATGATATTAGGAGGTTATGATCGAGGCCTTCCTATTGAACAGCTCGTGAATGCTGTCCAGGACGTCAATAATAATGTCGCTAAAACATTACTTATTGGAACCACGGGTCCGCAAATAGCAAAAGCTTTTGACGATAAGGGCTTTAAAAATTATCAGTTAACAGACTCAAAAGATATAGAGACAATAGTCCGAACGGCATCTGGATTAGCTAAGCCAGGTGACGCAATCGTGCTTTCACCAGGTTTTGCTAGTTTTGACATGTTTGCTAATTTTGAAGATCGAGGTCTTAAATTTAAGGAATCAGTCAATAAATTATGAGCACATACAAAAGTTTCGTCTTTGACTCCTATGCCTTCGACAAAGACACAGGCACACTAAAGCTACATTATAGCTTCGACGATACGCTAAAATTTACAGAAACTTATTCTTTTGATTTTAAATTTGCTAATTACGACCAACAGCAGCTAGATACGGCTCTAAAAAACCTATTTCTTATGGCTGGAATATCATATTACAAAGCCTACACTGTTGATAATATACAGATCAACAACATATCAATTGATGAAAGATCAAGTAGCTTTTTCTCCAAGACATACCGCAAAGGACTCGGTGAGTACTTTTACATAAACAAGTTAGACCCTATCAAAGAGATAGTATTTCCTCATAAAAATATTGGTCTTGTAGAAAATATTAAAAGTTCAAATCAAGGTCTGTTAATAGGCATCGGTGGAGGAAAAGATTCACTACTTACTGTAGAGCAGCTACGAAGCCAGCCTAAAGTAGCTACCTGGAGCCTAGGCCATCGTAAACAGCTCGAACCATTAATAAATAAAATAGGCCTGAAGCACTATTGGGTCGATCGAACCATAGACCCCCTACTTTTAGATCTAAATACAAAAGATGCACTAAATGGCCATATTCCTATTTCAGCCATCTTGAGTTGCGTTGGAACAATCGTAGCCATTCTAACTGGCTATCGAGATGTAATTGTTTCGAATGAAAATTCATCCAATGAACCAACGCTGACTTATAAAGGCGTCGAGATAAATCATCAGTACTCCAAGTCATTAGAATATGAAATAGACTATCAAAAACATTTAAGTCATTATTTGGGTGGCTCAGTCAGATACTACTCGTTCTTAAGACCATTTAGTGAAGTACGTATTGCCGAGCTATTTTCTAAAAATGGTTTTGAAACTTATAAAACAGTCTTTAGTTCATGCAACCGAGCTTTTATTTTAAAGAATGATTCAATGTCTTGGTGCGGAACGTGCTCAAAATGTGCCTTCACCTACTTGGCATTTATTCCTTTCATTGATAGAGATGAACTGATGAAAATCTGGGGCAAAGACTTACTTAAGGAAAGACTTCTTGAGACCACCTACATGAATCTTCTTGGTATAAGCGGAGAAAAACCTCTTGATTGCGTTGGAGAGATATTGGAAAGTCGGCAAGCAATGCATTTGGCATACAAAAAATATGCGGATATTACCCGCTATAGTTTCACTATCCCCGAAGGATATGATTTTAGGCATATGGCATCCCACTCAATTCCCCCAGAAATATTCAAGTTAGTTCCCTAGATCCCTCGTATAAGAACCTTGGAGCGTGTACAATATAGCTAAGTAAGCACGAGCACATTGGATCAAGGGTAATGGATCAGAAACCTATAGACGAGCATAATTCGCCAAATAATAATAAAAAATTGGATATTTCCAATATTTTATTTAATGCTAAACATTTTTTTAGATCTCCTCCGGGAGTAATCTCATTAGTAGTCATATTTATTTTACTTTGGCTTGGAGTTGCAACGACATTTTCAAGACTTGCCATAAATGGAAAGTCCACACCCCTACTCGCTAACAATGAGAAAGTAAGTTCTCTTATAAATGATCAGGTGGAGCAATATCGCGTTTCTGTTAATTTTCCTGGGGGTAAAGTAAAACAATACAAATTAGAAGAACTAGGTATTAAACTTAACTTAGATAAAACAATAGCTGTCACTAGGAAACAACAGAAAAATCTCAAAAGCAGATTAATCTGGTGGGAACCACAAGAAATTGATTTACAATATGACGTTAACAAAGATACTCTGCGTACCTTCATTACAAAAGAGATTGATATAGCATTACAGCCGGCAAAAGAAGCCAGCCTAAACATTGTAAACGGGCAAGTAATTTTAACTGAATCAGCAGAGGGCTTTAGATACAGCATAGACAAACCCGATGAGACAATTCTAGCTGCTATTGAAAACTTAGATGAAACACCAATAACTCTACAGAAACTTTCGCTCAGTCCTTCACTTACTAGTGAGATATTAAAGCCTTACAAAGAACAGCTCGATGCAACAGTTAATCAGAAGGTATCATTCAAGATTGGATCTAGAGTAATCGTACCGGCACCTTCTGACGTTGCCAGCTGGCTGGACATATCGCCAAATGCAACAACTAAAAAAATTGATATAGCAGTAAATAGTGGGAAAGTACTAGAATACATTAATAAAATAGCCGCTAGCTCAATACGTCCAGCCCGCAATCAAGTAGTAGTCAAAAAATCAGATGGCTCTGAGCAAATTGTTACCACCGGACTAAATGGTTCAGATGTACTAGATAAGTCTAAAATTTCGGCACGTATCTCTAACGATCTACTTGAAGGTAAGGGCATCAGCGTTGAACTGCCAGTTAGCTACCAACCTTTTAAGACTGTTACATCAGATTATAATCCTAAATGGATTGAGATAAATATTACGACTAAACGAATGTACGTTCACGAATATGCAGACACTGTCAGGACTTTTTTGGTGTCAGCTGGAGCTCCGGCAACCCCTACTGTAACTGGGCAGTTTAAAATTATTTCGAAACTCGTAAGTCAAGATATGAGTGGTGCGAACGTAGATGGCAGTCGCTATTTCCAGCCTAGAGTGCCTTATGTAAACTATTTCTACGGTGGCTATGCTATTCACGGCAACTACTGGAGGCCTGCCAGCTGGTTCGGTAATATAAATAGCTCACATGGGTGCGTCGGATTAATGACTGCTGATTCAGAATGGCTCTATAACTGGGCCCCTATCGGGACTCCAGTTATTATTTACCGCTAATTGTACTGCGGGCGGAACGTAATACGTTATCAAAGAGTGCGCATATTGTAAGTGGTCCGACACCACCTTTTTCGGGTGTAATTTTAATGTCATTCATTAGACGGACGTCATCTGCGACATCACCGATTAGGCCATTTTTATCTGTCGCAACGCCGGCATCAACAATCACCGCATCTGGTTTTATCATTGACTGGGTTATCAGTCCTGGTACTCCTGTTGCACTAACAATGACATCCGCATTAGCCGTAAGGTCTCCGAGTGCCTTCGTTGCTTTGGTCGCAACCGTGACGTCAAGGTTCGTAGTCTTCCATAATTTCTCGAGTGGCTTACCTACGAGTCTGCCGCGACCGACTATTAAGATTTTTTTATCTTTAAGGTCTACATTGTATGCCGCAAGAAGCCACGTAATAGCGATTGGAGTTGGAGCATCAAATACTGAATCATCTGAAAGACCGTCAACATCCTTTGAAGGAATTACTGTATTTAAAATAACATCTGATTGAGAAGGGTCGGGAAGGGGAATTTGGACAATAATTCCATGAATGTCTTTATCTTTATTGAGCATTTCAATGGTCTTGATCGCATCATCTTGCTTAATCGTATGCACATCAACATCAACAGCGATCTCTTCTCCATACGATTGTTTCAACTTCATGTAGCTATCTACTACAGGATCTGGGTTAGTACGAATTATAGCAAGCTTTGGCGTGACGCCGTGGGCTTGCCTTAAAGCACGAGAATCGGCTAGTTGGCGGTTTTTTATATAGCTTGCAACATCAAGCCCATTTAGTAATTTCATAACGCCTAATTAAACCATGATTATGGTTATATGACAATCAATTCTCTAGATCAAATATAACTACTCAAGAAAAGATTTTAATTTTGCCTTATCGAGTAACAATATTCCAGTCTTTTGTAATCTTATAAGTTTCTTCTGGTCTAAGCTCTTTAGCTCCCTGGTAACACTTTCTCGTGAAGCATTTACTGAGCTCGCGATATCTGCCTGTCTTAGAGGTATGGTAATGAGCGTACCATCTGGTGTATTCTCGCTAAAACGCTTAGCTAATTGTAGTAAAAAGGAGATAAGTCTTTCTCTCACTGTTCGATATTCTAAGGTCATAATCCTCTCGGAATGGATACTATACATTTCAGTAGTCATATCAAGAATTGGAGCCAGCAGCTCTGGATCAGCCAGTATGTTATCTTCGTATACTTTACGCTGAACTTTCCATACAACTAGAGGTGTTACGGTTTGATATATGACCCCTCTCTCCTGTCCGGTGTAGGACCAGATTAGCGGAAATATTTCGTTACTTTTTCTTAAAATAAGAACGTTCTCTTCTGTATATTTAGTGATTACATAAGCTTTCGCAACTCCAGATTCAATATAATAAACTGAGCTAGGTGTTTCTCCGGGCCTAATAATATATTCACCTTTTTTATAGGTTAGCCGTGATCCCTTTTCAAATACTCTTCTGAGCCTATCTCTTTGCTCGGTAGTCGATAGCATATTCATATTATGACACAAATATTGTAAAGGTGATTATTATCACAAGATAGAAAAGCCTATTATCACTCATTGTATTGGCTCTATTCAATATAATTATAGATGTAAACGGAGGTGCGAATCATGGTGAGTACTGAAGTGGTGAGGAGACAGATTAACAACTTAGCGGGCTCAGTTCCCTTCTGGTACAACCCAGAACTACGGGAATTGCCAAAAATAATGCGTGAGGGTGAGATCCTCCAAAATATTGTCTTTGGAAGGTATGAAGGTGGTACTGCATTATTATGTGCAACAAACTATCGCATACTCTTAGTTGACAAGAAACCCATGTTCCTAACTGTGGAGGATATACGCTATGACATGGTTGCGGAGGTAGACTTCGCCCATTACTTTCTTGGTGCAACAATGCATTTACGTAGCTTCAGCAAGGATTTAAAGTTTAAGAGCTTTAGGCAAATTGAACTTCGCAAATTTACTTCTCTTATCCAGGATAGGGTCATGGAACAAAGGAGTCGTACTATGGAAATGCCGAACGGAGAACGACAGGCAGTAAATTCAGTCATTCCTATGCAGGTATTTGAGACAGAAGACTCTCATATGACCGATATGCAAGCCCGCTCACTACTGCCAGTAAACAAAGACCAGTGGTACAAAATAAACCCCCAACCACTACCTCCTAACCCATATGCAAGATCAAGCATGATTACAAGACGGCGAATTGGCAGATTTGATTACGTCGAGAAGTAAGTTCTCAGGTACTAGCTAACAGATAAAGATATTGGTATAATGGTGCTACTGCGGGTGTCGTACAACGGCTAGTATATAAGTTTTCCAAACTTAGGACGAGAGTTCGATTCTCTCCACCCGCACCAAATTTACGAATTTTATAAGCTATAAGGCTTATCCGTACTTTATTATATGATATGCCCTGGTAGCTCAGCTGGATAGAGCAGGAGACTTCTAAGCTCAAGGTCGCAGGTTCGAATCCTGCCCGGGGCACCAATATTGTTATCATACTATTTATTCATTACAGCGAGTATGGCACAAAATGTAAACTGATTTACGAAAGTAACCTAACGCTCGTAACGTTTTGACCGATTCTCTACCGCGACATTTACACTTTCTTGTAATGCTAGTTGTAAACTGGCTTTCAATTCATCGGATCCTGAGATAGGGGTTTCTAAGGGTTGCCCAATATGTACGCTAGGTGCCCATGAATTACGAATTTTAACCGCAGGAGCCTTTAATGATTTGGTTATTGAAGCCCCTTTTGGCCGATCTTCTCCATATGCTATGCCAATCGGAAGAATAAGGAAGTCTCGTTCGACCTGCGCTCTGCAGACTATGTCGGCAATGCCGCGATGGAGTTTTTGAACTTCATTAGGTTTTTCTTGATTACGTGTACCTTCTGGAAAAATAGCCATATTTTGTCCGTGAGTAAGCCTATATACTGATACGTCAATCAAATCGTCGGTAGCATAACGCCGTAGATTTGCCTGATCTTCTGTAAAATCTTTTGCCCTATAAGCTGGAATAGCACCGAGCTGTTCAACGGCCCAGCGCAAAGGCTTACTTTTAAAGAGGTCTGTTTTTGATGGAATGAAAGTTGTACCTTGCATCGATTCGAGTTGATCTATTTGAGCTGGCAAGGCAGCGAGCACGTATTGATCGTTATTGGTTCTATGATTGGCAGCAAATATAATTCCTTTGCCCTGTTCAATAGCATCGCCAAGGACTTCGGGTCCCTCATCGTCCCAGTAAGTAATTTCGGATCGCATAGCTTTACCTAATGCAAAGTGCGCGAACTTTATAAAAGGTTGGTTTACTTCATTATCTTTGTAAAAATCATACACTTCGTTAATATGCATGGCATCTACAGGTGGTTTTTCGCTATTTGTCATTGTTACAGTATATGTCATTGTATACTGTAAAGCTGTTGTCAAATTGTTCAATAACAGATATACTTCACTGTGATATGGCGGGCTTAGCTCAGTTGGTTAGAGCGCCGGGTTGTGGTTCCGGAGGCCGTGGGTTCGATCCCCATAGCTCGCCCCACAAAAAAACTGGTCAGTAATACTGGCCATTTTTAATGCATACGTTTCTTGAAATCAATGGTATCGACCATATGATCCCTGTTATACTAGAGTAAATAGGAGAAGACATTGAAAAAAATTATTACGTTTTTTAAAGAATATAAACAATTTGGCCTTGTCATAATAACTGTACTTGTAGCAGGTATACTGGAGCTCCTAGGACAAACGAGTGCAGCTTACCTAGTTATAGCAATAAGCGCCCTACTAAATACTGTGCCGCTGGTATGGGGGATGGTACAGGATATACGCGCTGGAACTTACGGTGTCGATATCTTGGCAGTTACTGCAATCCTGAGCTCAATCCTATTTAAAGAGTATTGGGCCGGAATCATAATTGTCTTTATGCTGACTGGTGGTGCAGCCTTAGAGGACTATGCCGAAAGACGAGCTCAAGCTGAACTGACCGCACTACTTGATAGAGCACCTCAGATGGCTCACGTTATTCGTGGACGTAAAGAACTTGATATTCCAGTTAGTCAGGTAGTTGTTGGCGATAAGATAATTATTAAACCCGGTGAAGTTGTTCCTGTTGATGCCATAGTTCTTGAAGGTATCTCAGATTTTGATGAATCAAGCCTAACGGGTGAAAGTCTGCCTGTAAATAAGATTGTTGGTCAAGATCTACTAAGTGGATCAGTGAGCATCGATGGTTCAATTACTGCAAAAGCCTTAAGAACTGCAGAAAACAGTCAGTTTAGCCAAATAATTAAACTAGTCAAAGCAGCTCAAGCAGGTAAATCACCGTTCGTAAGAATGGCCGATCGTTACGCGGTACCATTTACGCTACTAGCATTCACAATAGCCTTCGGAGCATGGGCACTCAGTGGCGATAGCCTACGATTTCTCCAGGTACTTGTAGTAGCGACTCCCTGCCCTCTAATTCTTGGTGCTCCAATTGCGCTAATTTCCGGAATGAGCCGAGCAGCGAAACACGGAATTATTGTAAAAAATGGTTCTGCTCTAGAACAATTGGCCCGTATGAAAACAATGGGATTCGATAAGACTGGAACGTTGACTCGTGGAATTCCTGAAGTAAAAGAAATTACTGTATATAACTCGTTTAGTGAATCTGAGGTCTTGAAGCTCGCAGGGACGCTTGAGCAAGTCTCAACTCACGTTTTGGCAAGTTCTATAGTCGATCTGGCTAAGTCCCGTAAAATCGCCCTTACGAAGCCTAAGCACGTAAAAGAAATCGCAGGAAGAGGCCTGAAGTCTGTAATTGCTGGTAAAAATATTCTGGTTGGAAGGCTAAGTCTACTTGAAGATGAAAATGTGGTCATGCCCAAAAGCTTTGATAGTAAAATTATTAATACTACGGCAGCTTACGTCGCTGTTGATGGAAAGCTCGCTGGAATAATTACTTTTGAAGATGCCTTACGTGCTGATGCAAAAGAGACTCTAGAAAGACTTAAAAGACTTGGTGTCCAGGAATTACTTATGATAACTGGAGATAACAAGACTACTGCACAGGCTATCGCTAAAAAATTAGGTATTGAGACAGTTATTTCCGATGCAATGCCGGCCGACAAACTCATGGCTATTGATAAAGCTCAATACAAGCCAATTGGGTTCGTAGGAGACGGAGTTAATGATGCTCCTGTGCTTACAGCGTCAGATGTTGGTATCGCACTTGGAGCACGTGGTTCAACTGCTGCGAGCGAATCGGCAGATGTTGTTATTATGCTCGATAGTCTTGGTCAAGTTGCAGTTGGAGTAGACATAGCGCAACGTACGATTCGTATAGCAAAGCAATCAATCATGACTGGTATAGCTCTCAGTACAATACTAATGTTCATATTCGCAACTGGTAAGTTCCCACCTATCTATGGAGCGACGATACAAGAGCTAGTAGATGTAGTCGTAATCGTATATGCGTTAAGAGCACACGGTCCATGGCGCGGCGTCAAAGACGACGTTATCCTAAGCTAATTTAGCTTAGCGCTAAAACAACAAGTACTGGAATTAGGATATTATCGCTACCGAGTGCACCGAGATTCTCTAAGGCCGCAGCCATAAAAGGCAAGACAACGAACATGACTGGCGTTAAAGATAATGAATGTACAGACTGAACACCTATAAGAATTGCAAATGAGCATAGTATGAATGCAAGTGTGCCAACAATACTTTTTTTGTTGCCAAAAATAGTATAGAGACTGTTTTTACCAAAATGGCTCCCAACAAGTCCAGCCATTCCATCAGACAGGCTCATGAATAGAATCGCAACTGCAAAAATCCAAGGATCTCGAGTAAGTGTTGCAGCCAGGCCAATACCCAAGGCGTAGAGCACATCGCCCCATGTCTTACGTTTTACATCATTTATTGCCTTAAAAATGTTAAATCGCTGAGACAATAGAACCACGACGAGAAATGCAGCACTAATATTTTGAATTGCTGTGAAAGATAAGAATGCCGGCCAAGTGGCTACATATGCTCCAATAACAATGTGCAGCAGCTTTCTTGCTGATTCACCACGGACTAGTTTTTCGCGCCAAAAATATTCAGATATTACAAGCATCAGTAATATCGGCCCTAAGGCAAGAATTATTTTTATCATAACCTTTATTGTACATCAGACTACTAATAAAGTAATGCCTCTACCATGCAGAGGTATTTGAATAATTAATTTTTATTATTGTTCGGAGACATTAATGGCAGATTGTTTTTGCTCCCATTTTTCTTTGAATGAATCAATAATATAATTATCGACTGCTCGGCCATCTATGCCTAAGTAGTTTTCGTAGCCTTCTCTAAAAACATGACCAGAGCTAAGTTCAGTATCAACATTCTGTATCATGCGTGCACGGTTATAACGCTGTAATGCGACTAATGATAAATTAAATCCAATTCCAACTAAAGATATCGTAGAGACCGTGACCCCCTTGCCCTCAATGAGTCCATTAGCCAGAAGGAAAGAGCTAGGAAGGGCGCCGATTGTATGAACAGCCTCATTGAAAACACTGCCGCGAAAAGCAAAGTTAGCCGAAGCCTCTATAGGACTCCTTCTGCTGTCTAGACGATAATTTCCGCCCTGGCCAGATGTCGTTATTCTACCTATAGTGCCCATGACTACTTTTCGAACTATGGGGCTGCCCAGTGCCTGATGACGCCTAATACTCTTTTCATAATTACGAGGTATAAGATATCTAGCAATACCCTTTTTAATGAGACTCGCTTCAGCATGGTCTTGTAGATCATAGAAAGATGGATATTCTATGCTGTGGATTTCTTCAGTGTTTTTATAAGGGGGCAGGGGTTCAGGATCTAGCATTGTATTCTTGAAAAAAACAACCATCTGAAATTCAGATGGATAAATTACATATTGGTCGGGGTGAAAGGACTCGAACCTTCGACCTCGCGGTCCCAAACCGCGCGCGCTAGCCAACTGCGCCACACCCCGATGCCATAGTAACTGCACTATTATAACCTGTTATACAGGGATCGTACAGCCCCAAATAGAATCATGGAGCCTCACGATTGCAGTGAGTTATTACAAAGCGATTATTTAGCGAACTCTATCGCACGTGTTTCGCGTATCACATTGACTTTGATAGTACCTGGGTACTGCATTGTACTCTCGATTTTGTTGGCGATGTCTCGAGCTAGTCGTATAGCAGAAAGATCGTCTACATTTTGAGGCCGGACAAAGACACGAACTTCACGACCTGCACTAATCGCATATGACTTATCGATGCCTTCAAATCCGTTTGCAATGTTCTCAAGTTCCTTCATGCGCTCACCAAAGTTTTCAGCACTAATGTTTCGTGCTCCAGGTCGTGCAGCACTAATTGCGTCAACGACACGGACAATTATTGCTTCGACACTTGTAGCCTCCACATCGTCATGATGCTGCTCGGCGGCAAGCGCAACTTCTTCTGGCGCACCATACTTACGTAATACTTCACCACTAATATGGTGATGCTTGCCTTCAACCTTGTGAGTAAGTGCCTTACCAAGGTCATGCACTAATGCTGCATATTTTGTAATGCGCACATCTGCTCCAACTTCTTCAGCTATAACACCAGCGATATGTGCCATTTCAGTTGAATGCTTAAGTACATTTTGTCCGTAGCTTGTTCGATACTTTAGTTCACCAAGGAGCTGAAGTATGTCTTTAGGTATACCAATAACTCCAACTTCACGTGCTGCATCTTCACCTGCCCGTATAACGTCTTTCTGTACGTTCTTTTGAGCTTTCTCAACAATCTCTTCGATTCGTCCAGGATGAACTCGTCCGTCCTTTAAGAGCATCTCTAGAGCTTGACGAGCTACTTCGCGTCGTACAGGATCGAAAGAACTTAATATGATCATACCCGGAGTGTCGTCAACCATAATATCAACGCCAGTTGCACGCTGAAGTGACTGAATATTACGACCCTCTTTCCCGATTATGCGGCCCTTCATCTCTTCATCTTCAAGCTTAACGGCAGTTACAGTTCTCTCTGCAGTAACTTCACTTGCCATTCGTTCCATAGCAGTCGTAATGATAACGGCGGCTTTTTCTTCTGCTGTTTCTTTTGCTTCATTTTGAAGTTTTATAACAAGTCCTGTGAGATCATTTTTTATATCTCGCTCAGTCATCTTAATAAGCTTTTCTGCTGCATCTTCTTTTGTCAGTTTTGCAACTTTTTCAAGCTTCTCTTGCTGCTTGCGACGAATTTCTCGAATCTCGTTCTTAAGCTCTTCTACTTCATCTTCGCCTTTGCGTAAAGCTTCATTTCGTTTATCGAGCTGATCGAGCTTTTTATCAAGCGATTCTTGGCGTTCTAAAAGACGTTGTTCAATGTCTTTAATTTCACGACGACGGGACTGCTCATCTTTGCGAGCTTGTTCTGCGACGCGTTGGGCCTCTTCTCGAGCTTCTTCTAGCTTCTTGTCGGCTTCTTTCTGAGCTTTTTTAAGTTCTTTTTCAGCTGCATCTTGTGCTGTACTGACTTTTCTCTTGCTTAGTGTAGTGCTTGCTCCAAATCCAACAGCAAGCCCAGCCACTGCTAGTCCAATGGTA
>Ga0114977_10001467_pt1 | contig 15502 bp, 9 predicted proteins | sample S_130805_MF_Meta_FD_87026 | JGI IMG/M metagenome (GOLD analysis project Ga0114977, IMG submission 87026) | Freshwater microbial communities from Lake Simoncouche, Canada to study carbon cycling - S_130805_MF_MetaG | ecosystem: Environmental > Aquatic > Freshwater > Lake | place: Lake...
GATGTCCCAGAAGATCCTGAGGTTCCATTGGTTCCAGAAGATCCTGAAGTTCCATTTATTCCAGAAGTTCCAGAGGTTCCATTTATGCCGGAAGATCCTGATGTACCAGAGGATCCTGATGTACCAGAAGATCCTGATGTACCAGAGGTCCCGGAAGAACCCGCGGCAGTAATAGTAACAGTAACAAAATCGCCAGATGCAACAACAGAGGTAACCCCAGATCCAGTAAAATAGATTCCGGTTGCTCCTGATGTTACTTCTCCGCTATCGCTAAAAATACCAACTGCAGAAGCAGTTCCCCCGCCTCCAGCAGGGCCGTAGATCTCTTCGAAAGCAATAGTAACTAGTGAATCTGTAGTGTAGTCTAGGGTAACTATTTTAGTTCCCTCCAGATTGGTTAGACTTAGAATAATCTGCTGGTAGAGCTGATAGCCCAGTCCTGTCTTGGTAAACTTAACTCTAGTTCCGTAGTAGTAAGAAGAGGCCACGAAAGACGAATCGACCAGCGATTTAAAAAACAGATAGACGTAATCTTCCTCCGCCTTGATCTCCGAAAGGGAGTCAATCGAGAAGGAGGTATATTTGGTTTCTCCTCCGGTAAGGCTAGCTATTCTTATGACCTGCATTACGTGGACAAAATTGTTTGGCTATATAAAAACCCAGGGGTTAGAAAATCAAGGGTTGAAATAAGGGTAGAACTATATATTGCATCGTTCCAGAGTCCCTCCATAAAATTTCCTGCTGCAGTAGCTCCAGCAGACCCGGTGGGTGCTAGAAATTCAATCTTGGTCTGAAAATTGTTTGAAGAGGGAAGGATCACCGTGTTAGGGTCTATCCCATTTAGAAAAATAGAAAATTTATTTAGATCGGACTTGTACGATCCAACAGAGCTTGTGTTGATGGACAGGCTTAAAGTGTTTCCATTGGAGTCAAGGCCATATTGAATTTGAATAAGACTTGACACGGCGGAAATTACATTTTAGGTTCAACTGCTTGTCCTACTTGTCCTGTATATTGATAAACTTTAACGAGCTTGTCGTAGCACTTCTCCATCTGATCGTCGGTTAGACAGTCAACTAGATCGTTTAGAACTCTTTGGTCGTTTCCAGATGCAGCAACTAGAGTGTTCTTCATGTGTTGCTTTAGGTCGTTCTTGCCGTACATAGGCTGACCGAATTTCATCTCGTTTATTTTGGTTAGTTCTGAAAATTTTCTCATTTCTTTTTGTTATTTGTTATCTATATATCTAACTTATCTAGCCATTTCCAAATCAATGGAGAGGTAGTTGTAGTTGAATCCAGCGGAAAAAGACGTTGCGGTCGGGGAATTCTGGGTGTAGTTTAGAGCTAGCTCAGAAAGCGAAGCAACGGTAACCCCTTTAAACTGTACCGTCGTGATGACGTTTCCATTGTTGTCCAGGACCTGCAGAGGTAAATTCTCCACAAAGAGATCCGGACTCTTAAAGTTTAGATGTTCCAGCATCGTCTCCAGCATCACAAAGTAGTTCGTGAATCCCTCTGCTGCTCTAAATGTAACGTTGAATCCCTGAGTGAACATGTTCTGAATCGGGATAGAACTCTGATAGGTGACGGTCTTGCCCAGCGGTCTGGTCTGGGTCACGCTTCCAGCTGTTAGAGAAGGAAAGGACACAGATTGGATCGTGCTGTTCATAAACTGGGTCAGTGTATCGTACGGGAGCGACTGACTCTTGATGTACTGGAAGTACTTGTCTTGGATTCCAGGGGGAAAAAATCCCCTTGGGAAGACGAAGTAAAAACTATTGGCCCTTGCGTTTAGTATCATAACTTATTATTTACGGAATCCTCTTTTCCGAAAGTCTTCTAAGGCTTTCCTAGCCATCTCCAGTTGTTGTTCTTCTGAAGATTTGCTGTCCTGCCCGGTCTGGTTTCTAGTTGATCCTTTATTGGAAGCAGCTCCGCCGTTGGTCTGGCCAGCTCCTGTGTTTCCATAGTTGTTCAGGAGGGTTAGATCTGCATCCGTGAAGATTCCAGTCACGGCAGCTGTGAAGATCGTCTTGGTGATGCCGACGTAGAGCTTATATCCAGGCTGGGTAGGGTCTAGGAAGTAGGAGATGATGTCTTCTACCGCCCACTCTTGAACCAGCTGTCCTTGGACTGCAGAAGCAATAGCAGACTTCAACTGAGGCGGACTTAAAGCAGATTTAGTAGCAGTTTTAGTTCCTGCATTTTGGTTGGTCGGAAAAGTTATCTCGGTTGCTGGACTTCCGAATACCTGAAAGTTTGATTTCGTGTTGACGACTTGATCGGGCGGAAGAAGATTAACATTAACTTGGGTACTATTGGTACTAGCAATAACTGTTGGAACGCTTGGACCGCTTGGACCGCTTGGTCCTGTAGAAGGAACAGATTCTCCCTCTTTCAGCCAGTTTCCCCGGTAGAGAGTTGAAGAATCATTCGAAGAAATTGTCAGAGAATTTGCATTTAGTCCTTGATTTACCTGTTTTGCAGCCAGAACAAGGTCCTTAGACGAGTCGCTAAGAGATGTTGCTCGGGATGCAAGGGCATTGTTTGCCGCACTGTTAGTTGGAATTTGATCCGAAATGATGCTAGGGTCAGTAGAAGCCGGTGGGCGATTTGTGATATAGTAATTCCGGTTGGTAAACTGGAGAACGTCTGTTGCCAGAGTTTCAGAAACCTTAAAGGCAAGTTCTCCTTTGGAGGAATTTGCTATATTTTTATTGTCGATCGACGGAGCAGAAACTTTCTTGTTGCTGTTGTTGATGAAGGTCATGTAGTAGGTCCCGGAGGATTCTAAATCTATCATCTGCGTGTCTCCAGCTGCCCCTTGTTTGTAGAAGGTAAACTTGTAGTAGTTGTCGAAAGGGGAAATGTAGATGTAGGCCTTACCCATCCCATACACGGTCTGGTCCTGGACTGATCCACCATCTGCTGCAGTAATCGTGTTTCCCTTCACTACTAGATTAGTCATTGTCGTATTGACTAGGCTCCTGTCATAGAACACACTGCTATATTTTATAACGATTCTCGGAGTTGGATTCGAATTTGGAACAGTAATATTAGACTGAGTTGCCAGCTTGTTGTAGATCTTCTGGACCTGAGGAAGGTTTTGCAGCTGCAGAGGAGCTATAGATGTTCCGTATTTTGCTGGGTTGTTCGAGGTGTAGGAGGCAATCCGAGTAACTCTAGATTGGTCTGCAGCATTCACCAGCGTCATTGTGTATCGGAGGGTGAACGAAGCTGCAACACCTGCACTTCTGATGATCGGTCGATATAGATTAGGAATGTCGTATCCGTTGGTCTGAATCGTATAGAAGTTTGCAGTCTGAATCAGAGCGGTTCCAATCAGCTCCAGAACCTCAATGTTGTTTTGGATGTAGTACTGATTGCCGATGGAGTTCTGAAAAAGAATAAAATTTTGTAAAAATCCGTTGTTGTCGGTTCCAAAGAACTCGAAGAAATCTCCAGTGTCTGCTGGCCCGATAAATGCTCCGATGTTCGTAAATGGATCTTCAGACTCAAGGGAAAGAGTAGAAACTAAATTTGCTCCGTAGGTGGCATATCCCGACGTGAGGGTAGTATTGAGAACCTCATAGACTCTAATTCTCATTGGGGACCCAACCACAAATCCACTTCCACTCTTGCTGAGCAGAGATGCCGGTGTTAGACTAGGAGTTGGAGAAGTAATGTACTGATTGTTCAGGTAGAGCAAGCTCGGAACTTTCACCTCGAAGTACTTGTCGTAGGAGTTGATTCCTATCATCAAAGGACTCGGGTTTAGTGTGTATTGACTTGCAAATCCGCTGTCGATGAAGATCTGGGAGAAGGTGACATAAGATCCGTCGACGTCTAAGAAGTCAACGCCAAGAATAACCCCGTCGATGTTTCCAAGATTATACCCGGATAGAATGTGATAGCGAACAGAGTCGTAGGTGATGCTAAAGTTGCTGCTAAACGTAACAGGTAGATCCGCACTAGATGTGAGGTCTGGGTTGAAATCATTATAGGGAATGATGTAGTTCGGATTTAGCGTAATGTAGCTATTGTCCGAAACTTTCACCACGCTATTCACAGAAGTGTTCTGGGTAGTGCTGTAGTTCTGAGTCTGGTTGAAGATCTGGGCGTCATTAGAGGCAGTTCCGCCTGGTCCTTTGATGATCCCATTGATCAGCTTGTCGTAAGAAACCGCAGGATTTCCTGTGTTAACAAAGTATGTCTCCGGATCGGGCTGGTCGGCATACATGTACTCCATCACCATATAAGGAGTTAACTGTACATATTTGGAACTGGTAGTGTATGTTGCCATTTTAAGATTTAAAGGTTATTTTATTTTCCAGCTGACAGATCCTCTGATGTAGGGGGTAGCATTTAAATTCAAGCCGAGTCCAGCTCCAAACAGAACGTCTTTTTTCGTCTTCAGATGAAAATCTCCTCCGATTGAAGGGGAAGATCCAAGTTGGAAAGAAGGTCCGACGAAGAAATTATTGTTTAGTTCTCTTAGATATAGAGTTTCCTTGATAGTTGGGATGTTGATGGAAGAGTTGAATTTTCTGCCCGCTATTCTGTTTTTAGAAATCGTGTCGTTAATGACGATATAACCAAGGGTGTCCTTCAGTTTAAACGTGTCGTTGTAGAAGACTTTAGCATAGTAGTCCTTCAGAATTGAAGCAGTGTCTACGTTTGCAGGAATTTCTCTAACAACTTCAACCTCGTGGGTGATGTCTTTGCCCTTTCTGTAGACAGTCTGAGTCTTGGTTTCGTAGAAGGTGTCGATTTCGTGCTTGATAACCTCATACTTTTTTCCGTTGATGTTTATAACATCTCCGTTGGTTTTCTTTCCAAAGCATCCTTCCTGGAAGAGGATGACAGCAACTAGAGCTGCAATAATAACGTAAGGAGTTAATTTTTTAAGGATTTCCATTGTCTTTTAGTTCGTATATTAGCGTGAAAGGATTTAATTTTCCTGGACCGTAATTTTTTTCTAGATCTTTAACTAGATCGATCTCCTCTTCCCTTAGAGACTCTAGGTGGTCGCTCAGTTATTTTGCTCTTTTGTTTAGCAGTTCGATCTCAAACTGAACCCCTTGAATCTGGGAATGAACATCGTTGAATTTGGTCTTCAAATTTCTTGCTCTCTTCTCCTCTTTGATTGTTAAATTTTTCTCCATATTTATCTGTCTGTATTATATTCAAAAATTAGCAAATTGATTCGATTTTCCTGGATTTTTAGCAGATATAGACTTTCCAATCGTCTTAGAAATAAAGGCACCAACCTTCATTAGGATCTTACCCAGCAGGTTATCTTTTTCTAAAGTTCCCATTTCGTATGCCATATGATAAGCCCAAGGTCTAGCAACTGCCCAAACGATCCTGGTAAATAAGCGAGACTTCTGCATCAGATTAACAATAGGGATAGCCCAGTAGTGATAACCTAGCATAGTTTCTGGACTGGTTGCAGAAATCATTCTACCGAACCTCTCGTCCGCCTCTCTTATCTCATCCGGCATGAATCCCTGCCTGTGTAGTTCTGTACAGATTACAGTTGCATTGAAGCTACTTGGAACAGCATAACGATAGGGAAGCTGAACTGCCGAACTGTATCCTGAAGAAAATGCCTCCAGATAGAAGAATTTATTTCTGCTTGAGTTTACCGCGGAAGGAAATTCTGATCCATAGAAATTAATTCTAACGTGCCTACATCCACCAGTGGCACCGGGACTAGTTTGGCCGGAATCGCTAATAGTATAATCGCTGGGGAAGAAGAAATCATTAGTTGTAACCGAAACACCTCCTATGCAGTAAGTGGAGCTATCCATAAAGATATCAATACAAGTGTCGTTCCCCGGTTCAAGATAAGAGTTTGGGTTGCTAATGCTAAGCCAAATCCGGTTAATCCTGCTCCCATCAGAAATGATAGGTCCAGTTGGGGTAGGGGTAATTACAATCACATCGTTCGATGGTGTGATCTCAATATAGTTATTCAGATTCGAGCCGACGAGAATTTTAGAGGAAGCTGGATCTGTTATAGATTGGTAGGACTTTACAATGTTTGCTCCTGTTCCACCACTAACTCCAGTAGATCCAGTATATCCAATAACTAGAGAAGCTGCGGTTGCATCTATAGTAGCAGCAGGTGGTGGATTTCCAACAGCAAATAGGGTGCTGTCCGACATGGACAAATTTAAACTGTTTCTTCTTGTTCCTCCATAGAATCCTACATAGTTAAATACAGTTCTTTCCCCGGTTTGATCTGCTGCTAGAGTCCCGGTAATGCTCAAAGAATACCCAGTAGATGCTGCAGTAATCCCCAGCGAAGATGTCATTGCAGTCAGAGCAAGTCCAGCAGGGCCAAGGGTGGAATTTCGGCTAGAAAATCCCAGGGTCTGGGCTCCAAGAGAAATCCCATTTGAACTGGAAAGACTCAGCGTGGTTGAGGACGTAACATTTATATTGTTTGCAGAGACAGCAGCAGTTCCTCCGGTTGATCCGTAAGACCCTGTTGCTTGAGACTGGATGATAAAATCTTCTCCAGTAGAAAATCGAATCCCGTAATCTAATCCGGTTGTCTTCCAGTAGAAGGCGGGAAGTGCAGAAGAAGAATAAAATGTTTTATCAAGACCAAATATGGGAAGAGAAGCAGTAACAGAAGCGTCCGTCTCAACCAAGACTTTAGCGTAGTTTGGGTTTGCATCTGCATCGGTTACCTTCCTGTCTGAGAAGACGAACGTTGTGTTCAGAGGGCCGGTTCCAGAGTTAGGTGAGATGATAATTGCATCATCCTCGGTTACTTCACCCGGACCATAGATTCCCTGGAGAAGAGTAAACTCGGCGTCAATCGCAAAATTAGAAAGGGTGTCTACCCAGAAAGGATAGTATCCAGAAGTGTTGGAGCTGGAGTATCTATAGATCCTATTTGGACCACTAGGTCCGGTTGGTGAGGTATTGACCCAGATGTCGTAGTCGATGAGAGGTGTCTCGGTGTATGGAATATTTCCAAATGGTTGATCCTCCTGAATGAACCAAAGATTTGCCCGTGTTCCGGTTGCTCCAGTTGCTCCGTCTTTTCCAACCTGCCCAATGATTCCAGTAGGTCCCTTAGTTCCAATTTCTCCTGGGAGCCCAACTGCGTTAGCAAGAATCTGGGAAAAATTATAATTAACCTTTCCAAGTATCTGATTCTTATCGTCTCCTGGTAGTATGTAGTTTGCGTTAAAACTCATTTTTTCTCAGAAGATTAGACCGTGAAGATTCCAGAAACCGAAGGGGTATCGTAGTAGATTAAATATGAACTGGATGCAGTTCTAATGACGTTGACCGTCAGAGAAGTTGTTGCGGTGAAAGTTTGATTTCCCGCACTAGATGTTCCGGTTGTGCTGTATGAAATTCCAGAGATGGTATTAGCTGCAGTAGAACTAAAAATGTTCATGGTCAAGGACTCGCCAACTGCTATATAGTCGGAAAGACCAGTAGATCCAGAATTTAGGGGTATAGCAATTCCTATTCCAGCTGTCCCGGTTCCTCCTGGGGTTAAATTTACAACCACTCGGTTTCCGTTGGTTAGAATATTAGACCCTATAATATAATAGTACTTACCAGAAATAGAATAAGTAGGGGAGCTGGCGACATAGGTTGAATATGCAAAGTTTGTCTTATCAAACTTTACTTTTCCGTCCGATCTAACGTAAAACTTAGAGGTTCCTGATACGGTGAAGTTGGCCAGATATCTGCTAGTAGAAGGGGTTCCGGAGAGATCAACGTTTAATCCTCCTCCCGTAGAAGAATTAGACAGGGAGAACATCGAAGCTCCGCCGAAAGATCCAACAACAGAAACTGGTACGCTAAATGAAGCAGTAGTAGAACTTAAGTTAAACTGGTTAGAAGTAATTAGAAGATTTGAACTTCCTGCATTTAAATTGAGAGACCCGGTCGAGGTGAAACTCATCGAGTTCGTTGCAGAAAGGGTCGTAGAAACTCCGGTAATGTTTACGTTTCCACTTGTGCTCTGCAGGGTTAAATTCCCACCCGCAACAATGTCAAGTAGGTCCCCAGGAACAACAAATCTAAGACCATAATCGGAGGCAGAAGGGTTCTTCCATCCAAAGTAAGGGTGTCTGTTATAGTCTGCAGGTAAGCCGTTTGCCAGATTGCTCTTTGCAAATTCTAGAAGAGGAAATCCGTTAGTTGCCTGCGTAGCAATTAAAAACTTAGCATAGGTTGGATTTGCACTGACTGTGCTAACAACTGCATCACTAAGAACGAACGTGTTAATATTAGGAGTAGCAGACGACTGAACTATCGCATTCTTGGACGTAGCTCCGGTAGATCCGACTATTCCAGTCAATGTAGTAAAAGAGTCCTGAGCTTGAAGATTTTCTCCGGTTGAAATCCACCCTCCGGTTGCATAAATATAAACAAGTTTATTGTCGTTCGTGTCTACCCAGTAGTCACCAACTATAATTCCAACTCCTGCGGTTCCCCCTAAAGGCTCGGTGGAAGAAAGAAACCATCGGGTTCCTCTTTCTCCAGGAACTCCTTGATCCCCCATCGGACCTGCTGCTCCAACAGATCCCTGGTCTCCCTGGGGTCCGTCTGAACCCTGAGGCCCTCCTCCGTTGGCAACAATAGACCCGAAGTTCTGGTTTATCTTGTTTACCAGATCTTCCTGGGTGTCCCCTTGGGTAAGATTTATGATAGTTAAATTAGGCATTTATTTCTTCTTTCTTTATATATTCTAAAAATCTAGACCTTATATTTTTCCGGTTGTAAAATTAAAGGTCAGAGAGTAGTTCTGGTTTGGATCTAGAGAATACTCAAACTCATAGGTTAAATTTGTTCTCTGGGTTAAACTAAAGTTTGGCTGGGAAACATATCCATACTTAAGTTTATCGGGGTTGATTAGATCTCCCCTCACAAGCAGCTGAGTTGAAGAGAGGGGTTTACCCTTTTTCAACACCAGAAGTTCAATTTGTTTTCCCTCGTAGATTGGAATAACGTTCTGCTCTATGTAGGCCCTTACATCGTCTTGGATGTTATTAGGGTTGCCAAATCCATATTCGGTAATGATGTTCTCAGTGAAGACCGAGCTGATTCCGGAATTAAGAAGGTATCTTCTGATAATTCTATCTAGTCGAATAACACCAGAGACTTTGCTGGTAACCGAGTTATACTGCCAGAATACCTCTATATCAGGGTAGATGCTTTCGTCTAATTTAGAAAGATCGACTCCGGAAAGAGCTGGTCCAAGCTGACCTATTCCGGTGTTGGACGTTGCAGGTGTCATAGATTGGATAGCAGCAGTTGCAGACTGAGCCTGTAGATTTATAATCTGAGGATCTACTGTTCCAGTAGTTCTAGAAATTTCAAGTGTGATAAATGTATAGGTAGTTACTTGTCCTGGGGTCTGCATCATTTTAGATCCCATGAAAGTGCTGTACTCAGCCATCGACCTGGTTCCAGCAACAGGTGTTTGTGTTGTGGAATTAGTGTAGAGGTTATAGTAGCCAGGATCCCAAGAAGAAAGGAAGATAGAAAAATCCTTCAGAGCTATTGGGGTCTGTCCAATCAGAGGATAAACTGGCCCTTGGGGCAAATTTTGAGACTGGCTAAGGATGTTTTGGCCCAGAGAAACTTTAGTGTAGCTCAGATTTTGAATCTGACCAAATCCGGTCTTCTCGGGGGCAAATGTACAATTTCTATAGGAAAGATCAAATCCGGTTGCTCCCACAATGGTGTCAATCTTATCGTTCTTGAACATGATGACCTTATCAAACAGAGGCTCATATCCTCCAGCATATCTCAGAATGTCAGAAGCCAATGAAATTCCTCCATTGACGATTTCGTAGCTGGTCGGCTGATTTTGTCCTAGTGTTTGAGGCCCGGTGTAGCTCTTTATTGGGGCAAGCCCGTTAGTCTTGCTAATTGCAGTTGGCTGGACGAAATCAAGTTCAAAATAATTATCAGTAGCAATTGTCTGCCCAGTAGGGGTGCTGTAGTCGTAGGTAATATAAGTGACGTAAGGACTGTTGGTATTAACTCTATCTGCTATGTAAGAAAGAGAAATTCTCTTCATGATAAAGTCGAAGTAATTTTCCCCTCCAGAGATCTGGGTTACCGGTTTATTCTTGTATGCTCCCTGAGAAGCAAGGGGAATATCTAGGGTAGGTCCTGGATAAGAGGGGGAGAATGGAATATCGAAGTAGTAGTTCGTAGCGTTAGTTGGTCCAAAATTGACCAAGTTCTGAGATCTACCGGTCGGCCACGGGTATTGAGATGTACCAGTAGAACCAGCAATTGCAGTGAAAGAACCAGAAGCCCCAGTAGCACCTAAAATAGAGGTAGCACCAGCTGGATAGTAGAGGTTAATTTCCTCCCTCAAATCTGTGTCGTAATCTGGATTTGGAATGATGTAGATCTGCCCATTCGAGGACGGATTACATTGGCTCAAAGAAGAATAGGAAAGATCTAAAGCAGCACTCAATTTAATGCTGTCAATCTCATATAGCGGAGATCCGGTTGGTCCAGCTGCACCGGTGAGTCCGGTTGGAGGAAGAGCTGCTTGTCCTAGAGCAGTTTCTTTCTTTTTCCCGCTAAGTGAATACATCAGCAGATAATCCAAATAAGGATCTCCCCCTGTTGTTCCGGTATAATCCAAAGGAAGAGCACGGTAATCTTTCACTACCACGTAGGTAACAAACAGAATGCACTTTTGAACGATGTTCTCTATCACCTCATACCTAACTGGGGCCTGTATCTTAGACGAGTCCTCAGGGACAACTCTTAAAATAGAGGCAAATTTATAATCTTGGAATCCTCTAAAATTAGGAACGAATTTATCTAAGTCGCTCTGCGGATTTGGAAGAGTACTTCTTCTCTTAAGGGAAATTTTAACTCCTCTAAAAATGGTATCGTAAAATCCAGTTACACTGTTGTATTTAAAGGGAGTAAAGAATTCTTTTACCTGATCAGCCTTGTCATAGTAAATGCCTGGGTAGTCGATCGGATCGACGGTAAAATAAGAATCGAAATAGCCAGATTCTGAAGGAGAAGCATTCCTAATCTTATCTAGGTCTATCTTATATGGAAGATAGTTGTACTGGGAAGAGATGGAAGATGCTGGATATTCTCTCGGAACACCCTCTAACAACATCCACTCGTGAGTAAGGTATTGAGGATTTGGGGTGTCCTGTTGGAATCCTGGTGAGAAATTGGTAGGAGTAAATGCAGGATTGACGTTTAGTCTGTATGCATTTCCTCTGGCGTCCGTTCCGCCGTTATAGACCCACTTGTTGATGTAGGGAACTATTCTAGACTTGTTTGCCCTTGTAACGGTATAATTCTCTTCCAGGTACTGGTATTCGGTGTCTAGCTTTCCGTACTCAAATAACGTCTCTTTGATGTTCTCATCGACTATCTGCTCTGGGAACAAGCTCTGGATTCCGTAGAACCCATTGAAAGAATTTAGATCCTGCTCAGACTGAACAGACCCTCCGTAGTTATAGGGATTAGAAGAAAGGACGGAATTAACATATCCCATTCTTGTAAATACCGCAGGAAGAACTATAGCACTTTGACCGTTCAGAAGAAGGTCTTCAAATGAGGTAGAGGATAGACCAATAAAGACCTGTCCCGGATTAACCACTCTTTCGTTGATAGTTCCTCTTTCTACCCTAATCTGCCCCTGTCTAACATAATACTTAACACCAACTTTAATCTGACCTGACTGACTCGGAGTTAGCTGGAAATATCTATGGTATTCGGGGGTTGGTGTTATCCCATAAGAAGAAGACCAGAAGTCAAAATCTATAGTTTTAAGGTCATAGAAAGTGAAAACCCCGGAATAGAGCTTAGCCATACTAAAGACATTAAAACTGGAATTAGATCCAAGTTCTATAATAGCACTGCTGTCGGAAAGATTAGCAACTAGATACTCCTGGTAGCCTTTAAATCCTGTCACAGTTCCAGTCACAGCCAAAGGATCATTGTCATAAATCGGGGAATCAACATATCTAGTTACAGATGAGATCTGAGACATTCCTCCGGTTATTCCCTTTCCGGACTGGACTTGAATCCAGTTACCGGGGATAACGTTTCCTGATTCTGCAGCGGAAAAAGCAACCCTATTTTTAATATAGTTAGTCCCCCCTACAAAATTTTGGACGTAAGAAATTTGGGATGCATCAACCCCTCCTATGCTAACATATCCCGGGTATTCAAAGGGATAATACAGTGTCCAGGAACTGGACTGTGGGGGAGGTAAGTTAGTATTGAAGTTATTTTGAGCAACCGCTGTGGATGCTTTGTAATAACTATTGTTATAAGTAACAATGTTTCCTACTGAATATGCAGAGGTATTGTCCCAAGTCCCCTGGTAGTTAGACTCAAAAGTTGGATAATCAGAAAAGACGCTAATTGAATATTGGATGTTCTGGTTTGAACCTGGGTTCTTAATCCTGATGATAGCGTCAGAGCTTGAATTAGAAGCTGATGTTGAAGTTGCAGCATCCCAAACAACAGTAGAGATGTCGGAAACTGCTCCGGTAAATGCCTTTGCTATCTGAGTGGTTGTTCCCTGCGTCCAATTAAAGTAGAAATCGTCCCCTGTAGAATAATACGATCCCGATGTCCACCCGCTTAGAGTTCCAGCATAGTCCCCAGAGGTGACCAAATCATATTTGTTATTTAGGTCTCCTCTAGATCCATTAGGCCAGAAGATTTTGAAGGTAACAGGATTAGAGAGGTCGAGGGACTGCTGGAAAGTGACGTTCATATAAGCTCTTCCTTTCTGCCCGTCGATTTTTCCTAGATAGGATCCAATCTTTTGATCTGGACCAGTAAAATCTAGAAGATCGACCTTGGTGTCTCCAATTACTAAGGATCCGGTGTGATAAACAGTAGATCCAGTAGTTCCTTGAACTAATCCTCCAGAAGCACCTTGAGAAGGATAAACTGTAGGGTCGACGTAGTTAACAGTAGATCCAGGAACATATCCGGTACTTCCAGTAACTATCCCAGTTCCAGCAGATAAAACAGCAGGAATCTGAAAAGATTTTCCGGTAGCACCCGAAGGGATAGTAATTCTCCAAGGTCCATTGATTTGAGGACTGGATCCAGTGATGGTTACAAAAGATCCATCCTCAAATCCATGATCCCCAACAGTTAGAACGTTAGTGTATCCGTATTGGGATCCAGAAACTAAAACCGAATATGCCTTGTAAATTTGTTGATTATTTGGATAATAAGGACCAAATTTTAGATAGTCTGGTGTGTTGTTTAGCCATGCACCGTCTGGATAAGTGGCATTCTGAACGTAGTTCTCGTATCTAGACAGACTATAAAATCTATCTAATTTATCAGTAATATAATAGAGTTTTTGAGGATCTTTAACATTGACGTCTTCGGATCCAGGCATCCAGCCAGAAGCTCCTTCGTAGTAGAGTCTAACTCCACCTGTGCTGCTCTGATATGCGGGATTTGCATTGTAGTAGTATCCCAGGTTATTCCTAGACGGCTTAGGAAGGTTCAAATTATCCGAGTCGTTTCTATTGTCGTAAAAATACTGACCATTTAATCTAAATTCACCAAGATCGTTTCTAGAAACATAGAATCCCATATATCTATTAATGGTATAGAGATCTGAATCTGGGTCATTGAATAAGAATTCTAAATTCAGTAGATTAGGGCAGATTATCCCATTTCTAGAAAATCCATCGGTAATGTATTCTTCAAAGTCTATCTGAGAACTAGATGCAGTGGAGGTGAAATAACTGTTCAGCAGTTCTCCCTGCTGGGTTAACACACCCTCTTTAATGCTGACCCCGTTGAAATAGGAGAAGGTATTTGCCTGGAAAGAAATATCGATAGGGTTATCGCTGAATCCAGGGTTGTTTGCTAGAGACCTAATGTAAGACCCAATCGGAGTATTTGATCTAAGATCGAAGGTAGAAATTACCTGAGCATTAGGGAGAATTTTAGTATTAAAAAAATCTTCGACGTTGTTGACTTCGTCGAGGTACTTCAATTCGTTCATTTCTGTCACTACCCCAGATCCTTGAACCACCGTGTATGTATTGTAGATGCTGTTCCCGTAGAAAAATTCTCCGTCTGCATACTCAATAAATTTACTGGTTTGATTGTTCCAGTATTTAATTATAAATGGGATAGTCGAATTAGGGCTAGCTATGACCTTATACTGAATTCCGTCAGAAACAGTAGAAACATTAGTTGGATAAGGATAGCTTAAAGGCTGAGGAACTTTAAAAATAACAAAGAATTCAGGAAGGTTATCCCTAATCCAAAGAGGTTGAAAGTATCTAAAATTCTCGGTATAGTTTCTATCGATGAGGGTAGAAGCACCGGAACCATAGAAAAAATCATACTGGGAGCTAAAGTTGTCTGCTGGCTGACTAGCACCGTTAGTAAAATTACCAACTTGAAAAACCACATCGGTGGGAGTTTTTCCCTCGTCGAAGAAGTTGTAAACATCTTTAGCATAGGTATTTTTCCCTGTAATGCTGAACTTTTTATACTTCTGCAGGCTCAATGTCGGATTTACATCCATCGAATTGAACCACATTCCTCCGGTAGAATCTACTGTTAATTTTAGATTCCCAGTTAACTTAGGATTTGTTCGAAGTACCCCAAAGGAACTATTGTAGTCAAATAGTTGTTCTGTCGCCATTTTATAAAACTCCTTTCAGGATTAGAATGCTCCGCTATTTCCTAGCTGTCCAGTCTGGGTGCTTGATCCACCTAGTCCATATCCCGAGAGGGTTGCCTGCTTATAGGACCCAGTAGCTACTAGGTCAAACGAGAAGGGTGCGCTATTTCTAACTTGTATATCTATTCCTATTTTTTTCTGATAAACGATGTTGCTCGGATTTCCAGCAAGCCTATAACCTCCGATATAACCCAGAGCATCTGTTGCTCTAAATTGGAAGATCAGGGGAACATTAATTGCATTTGCAACCCCTTGCTGAACATATCTACTTGCTAGTGCAGTTGATCCTTCAACTTGGATCAGAGAAGCGGTAGGTGGTCCTAAGAAAAGATAGGCTCCGCAAGTGTATTTCCCGATCAAATACTGGTCATTTTGGGTATATCCAAGTTTATTCGGGTACATTGCATCAGATCTGGATGCAGTTGGACCAGTTGCAAAGGTAGAGGTAACTACAGAATATCCCAGCTGTGTAGCAAAATTAGTAGATGTTGTATCTACGTAGAAATAATCAGAGTGTCTAAAGTAAGGGTAAACCTCAGTTCCATTAGAAAAATCAGGCTTCACAAGCTGAGTGAACACTGAGGTAGCAGAACTTCGGTCTCCATTTGCAAGAGCAGGGTGATTTGTTCTGATGCAAAACTCTGCAAGATAGCCATTTCCTAGACCTGTGTAAGATCCAGTAGATCCAGTTAGACCTCCGTTCCATACAGATCCATTTACTCCTCCGTTGGAGTAAGTTGGGGTGGTACTAGAAGGTAAAAAAGGAAGAACTGCACTTCCATTCAGA
>Ga0114977_10001468_pt1 | contig 15502 bp, 18 predicted proteins | sample S_130805_MF_Meta_FD_87026 | JGI IMG/M metagenome (GOLD analysis project Ga0114977, IMG submission 87026) | Freshwater microbial communities from Lake Simoncouche, Canada to study carbon cycling - S_130805_MF_MetaG | ecosystem: Environmental > Aquatic > Freshwater > Lake | place: Lake...
ATGGCTAAGACAGCAGCATGGACACGCAAAGAAGGCAAGAACCCCAAGGGTGGCTTGAACGCCAAGGGTCGGGCCTCTGCGAAAGCGCAAGGCATGAATTTAAAACCGCCCCAGCCGGAAGGCGGCTCACGGCGCGACTCCTTCTGTGCAAGGATGACTGGCATGAAGAAAAAGTTGACTTCAGAGAAGACAGCCAAAGACCCAAACAGCCGGATTAACAAAAGCCTAAAGGCATGGAACTGCTAAGATGACTTCACCAGAAATAGCCACAGCACGCGAGTTAGCGACACACACCGCTGATATTGCGCATTTACAGTCCGACATGGATAAGATGGCGGCTGATATGGCTGACATTAAAAATACGCTTGTTGAGATACAGAAAACACTGTCCGAGGCCAAAGGTGGCTGGAGAATGCTCATGCTGCTTGGCGGGGCTGGTGGTTTAGTTGGGTCTGCCCTAACGCAGATTGTTCACTCAATTCCGGGCTGGAGTAAGTGATGCCTTCAAGCAGCAAGAAGCAGCATAATTTTATGGAAGCGATTGCACATTCGCCATCGTTTGCTAAAAAGGCGGGAGTCCCACAATCCGTGGGGCAAGATTTTGCAAAGGCCGACAAAGGCCGTAAATTTTCTAAAGGTGGCGATATGATGAATGCAAAAATGAAAATGTTTGAGAAATCAGGCAAAGACGTTGAGAAAAAAGGCATGAAAGAAGGCTCTAAAGCCGACATGACTTTTGATAAAAAGCAAATGATGGGCATGAAAAAAGGCGGCATGGCTGAAGGTGGTATGTCTGATACTGCACAAGATAAAGCCATGATTAAAAAAGCGTTTAAACAACACGACGAGCAAGAGCACAAAGGCGGCAAGGGTACATCCTTGAAGTTGGCTTCTGGTGGTTTTACCAAAGCTGCTGATGGTATTGCCCAGCGTGGTAAGACTAAAGGCACCCAGATCGCTATGTGTGGCGGCGGTATGGCTTACGGCAAGAAGAAATAATCATGTTAGCTAGCCGTGGTATGGGGGCTATCATGCCCTCCAAAATGCCTAGTGGTAAGCGTAAAGCTCGCCGAGATAACACCGACTTCATTCAATATAAGCGGGGTGGCGCAGTAACGCCTAAGCCAGTACCATGCTCATGCCAAGGTAAAAAATGACCACTACCGGCTCAACGCTCTTTAATCTTGACTTCACGGAAATTGCCGAGGAAGCGTGGGAGCGTGCGGGCCGGGAGATGCGGTCTGGTTATGATTTGCGCACAGCCCGTAGGTCTATGAACCTGATGACCATCGAGTGGCAGAATAAGGGCATTAACATGTGGACGATGGAGCAGGGCTTCATCAACTTAGTTCCGGGGTTGGCTACATATGCACTACCTGTGGATACGATTGATCTGTTAGAACAGGTGATCCGTACAGGACAGAACGCAGCTTCTACGCAAGCAGACCTGACCATCACACGTATTAGTGTTTCTACCTATGCCACTATTCCCAACAAGCTGCAGCAAGCCAGACCTATTCAGGTTTGGATTCAACGTTTGTCTGGGCAGGTTAACCCCACAGACTCACTTTTAGATGGCGCTTTAAGTGCCACGGCTACCACTATTACGTTAGATACCGTATCTGGTTTGGCTGGATCAGGCTTCATCCGGTTAGATGAAGAAGATATCTATTACACGTACATTACTGGGACTGTTCTAGGCGGTGTGTATCGGGGTCAGAACAATACAACGGCTGTTTCTCATTTAACGGCTACGGCGGTATTTGTGCCGCAACTCCCTGCGGTAACGGTCTGGCCTACTCCTGATAACTCCACAACCTACCAATTTGTATACTGGAGACTGCGCCGGGTTCAGGATGCTGGGGCTGGTGTAGAGACTGCCGATTTAAACTTCCGCTTTTTACCGTGTGTTGTGGCTGGGTTGGCGTATCACATAGCGGTCAAGGTTCCTGAGCTTATGCCAAGAATCCAAATGCTCAAGCAGATGTACGACGAGACTTTTGAGATTGCTGCCGGTGAAGACCGGGAGAAGGCTGCGGTGCGATTCGTCCCACGCCAAATGTTCATTGGTGGTAGCTGATGGGAAATAGGTTTGCTTCTGGCAAGATTGCTATTGCGATGTGCGATAGGTGCGGGGAGCAGTTTAAGTTAAAGTATCTCAAGACTGAGATTATTAAGCAGCGTAAATATCAGTTGCTGGTCTGTCCTGAGTGCTGGGATCCGGATCAGCCGCAGTTGATGCTAGGAACATTCCCGGTGGATGATCCACAGGCTTTGAGAAATCCCCGTAGGGATACGACTTATGTTACTTCTGGTGTAAATGCAGCAGGTAACTTGTCTGGTGGTTCTAGGGATATTCAGTGGGGCTGGAATCCGGTGGGTGGATCGAGGTTTTTTGATGATGGACTGACACCAAATTATTTGGTGGCAACGACATTTGTTGGTACAGTAACGGTATCTTAAGGAGTTTGAACATGGCATATACAAGATCAGCAGACGGTGTTGCTAAACAAGGCAAGACCAAAGGCAAGAATTTAGGCGATAGCGGCCCAACAGTGGCTATTATGAATGGCCCTGCAAAGCATACCGTTGGTAAGCTGAACAAAGACATGAAGACCATGGGTCGTGGCTTGGCTAAAATTGCTAACCAAAAGCGGGGTTAATCATGGCTACATACAAACAACCTGTCAAAACAGCGCCTGCTGTTAATAGCAGACCCAACGCAGACGAGGCTGGTAACGTCAACATGAGTGTTGGCAACATTGTGCGTAGAGAGCCGCATCCAACTAAAACCACGGGTGTTGTCACTCGCGGTAATGGCGCAGCGACTAAAGGCCGAGTTGCTAGAGGCCCAATGGCATGAATTACGCCCAGCTTGTTGTTGCAGTTTCTGACTACTGTGAGAACACGTTTCCCACGGTGGATATGGATGTCTTCATCAGGCAGGCGGAGCAGCGGATCTATAACACTGCGCAGCCAGCAAACTTACGTAAAAACGTAACGGGTGTTCTGACGGCTTCAAACAAGTACCTTCAGTGCCCTGCTGACTTTTTGTCGGTGTACAGTCTTGCAATCTATCCTACGGCTGGTGGTGATTATTTGTATCTTTTAAACAAAGATGTGAACTTCATGCGGGATGCATATCCCAATCCCGCCTCAACGGGTAAGCCAAAGCATTACGCCATATTTGGCCCACGTTCAGATAATGTGAACGAGTTGTCGTTTATTCTTGGCCCTACGCCAGCCATTGCGTACAACACAGAGCTTCATTACAACTACTACCCAGAGTCCATTGTGACCGCCAGTACAACTTGGCTTGGCGATAACTTTGATTCAGTCCTGCTGTACGGAACCATGTGTGAGGCATTGACCTACATGAAGGGCGAACCCGATATGCTCAAGCTGTATCAAGACAGATACGTTCAGGCTATTGCTCTGTACAAAAACCTTGCAGACGGCAAACAGCGTGCCGATGCATACCGCGATGGTCAAATTAGAGTGGCTGTATCGTGATTGTTCAAACCCAGACCACATCGTTCAAGGCGCAGTTGTATCAAGGCATACATGACTTGACTACGGATGTTATCAAGATTGCGCTGTACACGGCCTCTGCCAACTTGGATGCGGATACAACGGTGTATTCATCTACGAATGAAGTTCCAAACACGGGCACTTACGTTGCTGGCGGGGCGATATTAACGCCTATTACAGTAGCTTCTTCTGGGTACACGGCGTATGTGGGCTTTCCTAATATTTCGTGGACAGGCGTTATCACGGCTCGGTGTGCGTTGATCTATAACGTCACCAAGGGTAACAAATCTATTTGTGTTTTGGACTTTGGGTCAGATAAAACTTCCAGCGGCACATTTACAATCACCATGCCAGCTAACTCAGCAACGGCAGCACTTATTCGTTCTTCTAATTAAGGAGTCAATATGACCACCGAAAAACTCAAAGCTACTGACATTGTTTCCAGTGGTCTGACTTGCAATACCAAAGCCGGTGAAGCTGCACAAGCCACGGGCGTGTACCATATTAAGTGCCATGACAAAGACGGTAACTTAAAGTGGCAAGCTGATTCCAAGAATCTGGTGGTAAACGCTGGTCTGGCTTACATGGCTGGAACGGCTCTGACCTCAGTTGCACAGATCACCACTTGGTACATTGGCTTGTACGGCGCTGCGGCCTCGAACACCCCTGCGGCTGGTGACACGATGTCTTCCCACGCTGGATGGACTGAGGTTGTGCCTTACAGCAATGCAACCCGTGTGGCTGCTACGTTTGCTACTGCTACAACAGCTAACCCATCGGTTGTGACTAACTCTGCGTCTCCTGCATCGTTTACGATCAATGCCACATCGACTGTGGGCGGGGCTTTCTTGACCAGCGGCAGTGCTAAGAGCGGCACGACTGGGACGTTGTTCTCGGCTGCTGACTTTGGCTCCCCCGGGGATCGCTCGGTTGTGTCTGGAGATTCACTGTCTGTGACCTACACGTTCAGCTTGGCTGGATGATATGGCGGGTTGGGGTTCCGGCTCATGGGGACAAGTAGGCTGGGGTGACTCACTCTACGACTCCTCCGTTTCCGAAACTGCCACTGGCACAGATGCAGTAACAGCGTTAGCGGCCCTTGGAGCTTCGGTCAGTGAGACTGCCACGGGGACGGACGCTGTATCCAGTTTGGTACAGGTCAATGCGGCGGTTACAGAGACAAGCACGGGCACGGATGCGGTTACTTCGGCTCAAGGGTTTATAGCGGCGGTGACTGAGACGGGTACGGGTAGTGATGCGATTACTTCTACTGCGACTTACGGGGTATCGGTTACTGAGACGGGGACTGGATCAGATGCGGTAACAAGTACTCCCACATACGGGGCTACAGTTACAGAGGCTGCTACGGGTACGGATGCAACGGGAGCGAGTTTTCAGTTCTTTGGGACTATTGACGAGACAGCCAGCGGTTCGGATGCAGTTGTCTCAGCGTTGTCGGTTAGTCCAAGTGTTTCAGAAAGCGCCAGCGTAGCGGATTCTGTTGGGGCGGCGCAGGGTTTTGCAGCTAGTGTGTCGGAGTCGGCAGTTAGCGCGGATACATTGGCGGCGGCAGCGGCGTTTATAGCTTCTGTTGTAGAGTTGGCAACTGGGACGGATACGGTAAATGGGCGACCTTTCTGGGAAATTATTGATGACACGCAGACCGCAAACTGGCAAAATATCAACGATGCACAGACTGCTGGTTGGACGCAGGTAGATGATACACAGACAGCCAACTGGACGGCTATCACAACGATTTAGGAGTACTAGATGACAACGGCATATTCTTCGTTATTGGGCCTTGCGCTTCCTGTACAGGGTGAGCTTGCAGGGCAGTGGGGTGATACGGTCAACGACTACATCACAAAGTATCTGGACGCATCTATTGCGGGTAGCCTGTCAATTACAGCAGACGTTACGCTGACAAAGACCACTGGCACTACTTTGGGAGCAGCTTCCTCGCAGTACGCCATCCTGACTTGTTCGCCGTCTTCGGTAAACATTGTTGTTACAGCTCCGGCTGCGTACAAGATATACGTAGTAAACAACACATCTGCCTCCTATACGGTCACGATTCGGGGGGCTACGCCAACTTCTGGGGTGGTTTTAGCTGCGCTTGAGAAAGCGGTTGTGGCTTGGAACGGCTCGGATTTCTTTAAAGTAGCCACCAGTGCAACTGACGGCGTAAGCACATTTTCCGCAGGCTCCACAGGCTTAACGCCAAGTTCAGCAACCGCTGGCGCAGTCACATTGGCTGGGACATTGGCTGTTGCCAACGGCGGCACAGGTATCACCAGCTTTGGTACTGGCGTAGCCACAGCCCTTGGCGTTAATACAGGCTCTGCTGGCGCTTTTGTCGTTAATGGCGGGGCACTCGGCACACCCAGCAGCGGCACAGTCACCAACCTGACAGGTACAGCCTCTATCAACATCAACGGCACTGTGGGTGCTACGACTGCGACCACGGGTGCGTTTACTACGCTGAGTGCGAGTGGGAACGCCACGTTAAGCACAGGGGCGACTCCGACAATGACGCTTGGAAGCGCGTTTGCAGCCAACGCCGCATATCTCAAAATGCTGGGTTCAAACGCAGAGAAAAACTGGCAAATCTCAATGTCGGGATACGCAGCCAACACGTTTGAAATTACGCCAAGCACGACCAATGGCGGGTCTACATTCACGACTCCTATTTTTAGCCTGAACGCCACCGGCCTAGCAGTAACCGGGACGCTGAGTAGCACATTTGACGCAACCATATACGGCGTCACCGTAGGCCGTGGTGCAGGTGCTGTGGCTACCAATACTGCGGTGGGTGCTAGTGCTTTGGCGGCTAATACGAGTGGCGCACAGAATACAACCGTTGGCAATCAAGCAGGTGCAACAACAAATGCGGCGTATTTAACTGCTGTTGGTTACCAAGCGGCGCGTTATAACACTGGCGATGGCAATACAGCAATCGGCACAAATGCTCTGCTTGTAAGTGGTGGAACTGGCGGCACAGGCTCAAACAACACAGCAATTGGTAAAGATGCCCTATACACTAACACCACAGCCTCTAACAATACTGCTGTAGGTTATCAGGCTGGGTATAGTAATACTACAGGGACACAAGATGTTTATCTAGGTTATCAAGCAGGTTACACCAGTACAAGTTCATACAATACAGCAGTTGGTTACAAATCGCTTTTTGCGAATACCACGGGTCAAGAAATGACAGCCATTGGAAGATTTGCTCTTACAGCAAACACTACTGGAAGCGAAATCACCGCAGTTGGTACTGGGGCATTAGGTGCAAACACAACTGGAAATTTTAATACTGCTTTAGGTAACAACGCACTTGCTTTAAACACCACAGCATCAAATAACACAGCGGTTGGTTATCAGGCGGGGTATACAAACGTAACTGGGGCTTCTAATACCAGCATTGGTTATCAGGCGGGGTATAGCAATACAACAGGTACAAACAACACAGCTATTGGTTATTTTGCAGGAAAAGCAATCACCACTGGTAACTACAACGTGTCTGTTGGTCGATTGTCAATGGACAATTCTGCTGGTGTGACGGGTGATGAGAACACTGCGCTTGGCAACGGCACAATGCGTGTGATAACTTCTGGCGCAAATAATACTGCCGTTGGAAGCGGAGCGCTTGGTTCAAACACCACAGCCTCCAACAACACTGCTGTTGGTTATCAAGCGGGTTACACAAATAGCACTGGTAGTGAAACAGTTGCCATTGGATACAAAGCACTTTACGCAAATACAACCGCAGTAGAAAATGTAGGCGTTGGTGTATACGCTTTAACAACAAACTCAACAGGTCGCTCTAATGTATCTGTTGGTACAAGTTCTCTGTACTACAACACTACTGGCTCATACAATGTAGCGCTTGGTAAATCTGCATTAGAGTCCAACACCACAGCCTCCAACAACACTGCTGTGGGTTATCAGGCTGGGTATGCAAATACAACAGGTGTTAGAAATACAGCTATTGGTCGTCTCGCTGGGTATTCAAACCAAACATCAAGCGACAACGTTGCTCTTGGTTCTACTGCTTTATATAACAGTACGGGTGGCTCAAATGTTGCAATTGGTAGTGATGCTCTCCAAGCCAACACCACAGCCTCCAACAACACTGCTGTGGGTTATCAGGCTGGTTACGCAAATACCACTGGTCAAAATACCGCTATAGGAAATGCTGCTTTATACACCAATACCACAGGTACTTTGAACACCGCTGTTGGTTTAAATGCACTTTACGGGAATACTACAGGCGGTAACAACACGGCTTTAGGTCAATCCGCCCTTCAAAACAACACCACAGCATCTAACAACACTGCTGTTGGGTATCAGGCGGGGTATAGCAATACAACAGGAACTGGAGGTGTTTTGTTAGGCTATCAAGCAGGCTATAGCAGCACCACAGATAGTTTTAATATTTTTATTGGCTATCGGGCTGGTTATACAGCAAACCTTAATGGGGGTAGCTCAACCCTAAACTTGGCGATTGGTGCAAATGCTGGTTATTCTCTGACCACGGGAACAAGAAATAATTTCATTGGGAATGGAGTTGGTGGGGCTGGTGCTGGCTATTACGTCACTACAGGCTCCAAGAACACCATCCTCGGTGGTTATGACGGCAACCAAGGTAGCCTAGACATTCGCACAGCAAGCAACTACATCGTCCTTTCAGACGGTGATGGGAATCCACGAGCTTATTGGGATGATAGTGGAAAAGGGTTTTTTGCGGCTAATATTAAAGTTACGCAACCATCATCTGGTGGTCATGCCATTCAAACTAATGCCGCAAATAATGGTGGAAATTATTACCATGTTTCGTTTCTTGCGGCAGGAACTGCTGTTGGTGAAATCTTATCATCTGGCACAACAACTACCTACGCAACATCATCCGACTACCGCCTGAAAAACATCACGGGCGCATTGACTGGTTACAAGGAACGCTTAATGTCTTTGTTGCCAAAGCAAGGCACTTGGATTGTTGATGGCTCTGAGTTCAGAGGTTTTGTTGCACACGATTTTGCTAATCCATATCCAAAATCAGTTACTGGCAAAAAAGATGCTGTAGATGCTGATGGAAAACCAATCATGCAAGCAATGCAAGCATCAAGTTCAGAAGTAATGGCTGACTTAGTAGCAATGGTTAAAGACCTAATTGCAGAAAACGAATCACTTAAGGCACGTTTGGATGCCGCTAATCTTTAAACTGAAAGGTAAATTATGACGACTTTTTCCACAACCATCACTTCAATGTACACATTGAATACCCCATCACCTGACTACGTTGTCAACGTGCTGTATGAAGTCACCGGAGTATCTGGTGAATACACTGCCTCTATCGGCGGCAACACGCAGTTTAACTCTGCTGACCAAGAAGGCCCAGTGACTCCATACGCTGATTTAACTGAAGCAATTGTCATCGGCTGGATTCCTGAGTCAGCCATTACAAGCGCACAGCAGTGTGTGCAGGGACAACTGAATTCTTTAGCGAACCCGCCTGTCAGCCCTGCAAATACTGCTTTGCCTTGGAGTGCAGCATGACCCTCGATCTTGACATCAACGAAATCAACTTCATCCTGCAAACGCTTGGGCAGTTGCCCTCCTCCAGCGGCGTGTGGCCCTTGATCGTCAAAGTCAAAGAGCAGGCCGAAGCGCAAGTGCCTGTAGCAGAGTGAAAGAAGCCGTCATCATTGTCCTGTTAGGGGTACTGGTGATGGCGTATGCGGCAAGCCTGTGTGATGTGGGCGAGTTCAAGATTCTGGCTCAGACAACGAACGACCCAACGGTGCGTAAAGATGTAACGCTCAAGTGGATGAAGGCTCACGCAAAGGACTGCTCTAACCCGCAGTTGGTAGCGATGTACAACCATCTTGCCGAGTGGCTTGGCGCGGCAGATAACTTTGAAATCAGGGGTTTGATATATGAACAATACCGAACTGAGAAGTAAGCTGACCTTTGTCGTCACGAGCATGGTGGCTGCAACGCTGTGTCTCTGCGTGCTGGTGATGGTGCTGGCGCTGATTCTTGGCCTATGGGCCGCTGAAGTGGATAACAACGAGATTTTCAAGCTGATAAGCCCCGCATTTCAAACCATTATTGGAGGCTTCATCGGGTTATTGGCTGGTGTAAAACTGAGCCATGATGAAGATGAGAAGTGATCGATGCTGTTCGTTGGTATCCAATCCTTCCCGTGGTTGGTTATCCAACAAAGACAGACCTTGTTGAGCAGAAGATGGAAAAGCACAACGTAGAACAATGCAATTTGGCAAAGTCAGCGATGGCAGAGCATAGGCTTCATGTGCTGGAGTTTGAACTTTATTGCAAACGGGCAGACCAAGCCAAACTAAGATTAGAGATATTTCAAAACAGAAAGGTGGACTTGCTATGTTAGGACTAGACGCCATGTTGGGAATAGGCTCCAAGCTCATTGATAAGCTGCTCCCCGATCCCGCTGCCAAAGATGCGGCACGCCTTGAACTGATGAAACTCCAGCAGTCGGGTGAGTTAGCGGCTATGACTGCCCAGACCGAGATCAACAAAGTCGAGGCGGCAAGCAGTAGCATATTCGTTAGCGGCTGGAGACCAGCAATCGGATGGGTCTGCGCCTTGGCGATGTGCTATCAGTACCTTGTGCGCCCGTTCATTACCGCCTTCTACCCCGCCCTCACCTTCCCCGGCCTTGACGAAAATCTTTGGCAGTTGATGATGGGTATGCTGGGGCTGGGCGGCTTACGCACATTTGAGAAGGTCAACAATGTCGCAGCTAAATAACCAACTTACAGAGCACTTCTCCCTTGCGGAACTGACCCACACGGATCACCGTGAGTTTGACAACGTACCTAATGAGGCCGAATATGAAAATCTTAAACGACTTGCAATCTTTCTTGAAGAAGTCAAAGCCCTCTTGGGAGGCCGTCCAGTTATGGTTAATTCAGCTTTTAGAAGTAAGCAAACCAATGATGCGGTTGGTAGCTCTGATAAGTCTCAGCATCGGCTTGGTTGTGCTGTGGACATCAGGGTTCCTGAACTGACCCCAGATCAAGTCGTACAAGCGATTAAAAACTCTGACCTACCCTTTGACCAACTCATCAGAGAATTCGATAGGTGGACGCACATCAGCATCCCAAACACCCCAGACGCCAAGCCCCGCAAACAGGCTTTGATTATTGACAAGAGTGGGACTAGAATGTACGCCTAATATGCTTAAAAAAATCATCTTCAGGCCGGGTGTAAACAGAGAAAACACCAGATACGCATCTGAAACGATGGGTAATCCCAACTCTGCTACAAACGTAGCCGGGGGTTGGTACGAGTCTGAGAAGGTAAGATTCCGCTCAGGTAGCCCAGAAAAGATAGGTGGCTGGGCGCGTATCTCTAGCACTACGTTCTTAGGCGTATGCCGTTCTCTGTGGAACTGGATCACGCTGGGCAGTTTAAACCTGATCGGGGTTGGCACTAACTTGAAGTTCTACATTGAGCAAGGCGGTGTGTACAACGACGTTACACCTATTCGGGCAAGTTCAACAATCAACAATAATCCGTTTGCCTTAACCGCCTCTACTACAGTTACGGTCACAGATACTTCGCATGGCGCAATTACGGGGGATTTTGTTACCTTTAGCGGTGCGGTAGACATAGGCAGCGGCAGCACAAACGTCACAGCGGCAGTGCTCAACCTAGAGTTTCAAATTACTGTTCTTACTGCCAATACATACACAATCACGTTGTCTGTAACGCCCAATGCTGCAGCCATTGCGGGTTCTCCCGGAGGTGGCGCTTCTGTTGTTGCAGCCTACCAAATCAGTGTTGGCCCAGAGTTTCAAGTTCCTTTGGTCGGTTGGGGCGCTGGCGGTTGGGGTCTGGGAACTTGGGGGAATGGCGTTACCTCTACCATTGCCCTACGGATATGGAGCCAGAATAACTTTGGTGAAGACTTGGTATTTAACCCTCGTAGCGGTGGTCTGTATTACTGGGACGCAACAAACGGTGTAACTACCCGCGCGGTCTTAGTCTCTAGTTTGGGCGGGGATGTGACGTTCACAGACAGTTCAAGTACAGGACTACCGACAGTAGTTACAGCCACCATCACGTTTACCGCAGGCGAAGGTCTACAATTTGCTGGCGGCACTCTGCCTACAGGTATTAGTGCGGCTACAACATACTACGTCACTGCGGTAGTTGGCTTGTCTTTTGGATTGTTAGATTCTAGTGGATCGGCAATAAGTACTTCTTCTACTGGCACGGATGTGTACATCTCTCTGATTGAGAACGTCCCAAGCGTAGTGAACTACTCATTTGTATCGGACGCAAGCAGGTTTGTATTTGCTTTTGGGTGCAATGATTACGGTAGTAACGTGCTAAACCCCATGCTGGTTCGTTGGTCTAATCAGGAATCTGTGACCGAATGGCTCCCAGCATCTACAAACCAAGCCGGTAGCGTCCAGTTTTCCCACGGATCGCAGATTGTCAGCGCCATTCAAGCACGGCAAGAGATTGTAGTTTTCACTGATTCTTCTGTGTATTCTTTGCAATATGTAGGCGCTCCTATTGTGTGGAGTTCACAACTTCTTGGGGATAACATTTCTATTTACGGCCCTAACGCAGTGGCTCTTGGCTCTGGAACCGTGTATTGGATGGGCGTAGACAAGTTCTATAAATACGATGGTCGTATTCAAACTCTCAGGTGTGATCTGCGTCAGTACATTTTCAGTGATATTAACAAATCTCAGAACTTGCAAGTTTTTGCCTCTACCAGCGAGGGTTTTAACGAGGTGTGGTGGTTCTATTGTTCGGCTGGAAGCTACACTGTAGACAAATACGTTGTCTATAACTATGCAGAAGATATTTGGTACTACGGTTTGATGGGCCGTACAGCTTGGCTGGATTCAGGCTTGAGGGACTACCCACTTGCAGCTACCTATGCATACAATCTTGTGAACCACGAAGAGGGTGTGGATGACAATATCACGGGTACTCCAGTAGCAATAGCAGCTTTGATTAGTTCTTCTGAGTTTGACATTGAGGACGGGCATAACTTTGGGTTTATCTGGCGGGTGCTGCCGGACATGACCTTCAGGGATTCAGATGGTGATTTAACCCCGCAGGCAACCATGACTCTGATCCCAATGCAGAACTCAGGCTCTGGGGCAAACAATCCACGTTCCACGGCTGGGACAAGCAACGCTACGATCCAGCGGATTGCCACGGCTCCTATTGAAGAGTTTACCGGGCAGGTCTATATCCGTGTGCGTGGACGGCAGTTAATATTCCAGATGGAGTCGAATAGGCTGGGTACTCAGTGGCAACTGGGCGCACCTAGAATTGACATCAAAACTGACGGCAGGAGAGGCAACACATGACGATGTTCAATGCTTCTGCGCCTAGACTACCGACTGCGCCACCAGAGTACGATGCTGCGTACCTGTCCCAGATGCTGAACATCTTGACGTTGTTCTTTAACCAGCTAAATGCGGTGCAGCCAATCATGATGGCTCAGTTAAACATTGACCTAAGCACACTTCCTACGGAGGCAGACTTACCCACTCTTAGATTGGGTGATGTCTATCGTGATACCAAAGACGGCGTGCAGGCTACAAGCCAGATGCTTCGCATTAAAACGTCGTAATTATGGCAAGAATACAAGAATCTGCTGCTGACGAAGGTGTAGTTGACACCGGAGTTAGGCAAGCGCCTACCACTTTAGCAAGCAGCTACGGCGGTAAAAGCCAGATGCTCAATCTTGCTGACATAGATAAAGTCTATCAGCAGATCGTGGGCCAAGGCACGATGGGGCAGTGGACTGGAAAAGGATGGGGTTCTGCTGACGCTAATGCTAAGGCTATGGCTGAGAATCTGGTTGCTTCTGGCATTACGGATATTAAACAGGTTGGGCAAAGCACGGTCACTGATCCCGGCTATACCAAACAAAGAGAAGATGGGAGCTACGAAGAAGTCGCCCCTGCCACCCGCACGGTCATTATCAATAAAGATACGGGTAAACCACTACTGTCTGACTATGCAGAACGTACGGATGGTAATGCTTGGTCGGGCACCTATACGGGCGGTGGAAATACGGCGTATCGCGTGCAGATGGATGCACAAGGCAACCCTATTTTCTACACCACGGCGGCTTCTAGCAGTAATGCAGACGCTATCATGCCGGTTATTGCAATTGCGATGATGGCATTCCCCGGTGTGGGGACGATGATTGGTGGGCAGCTTTTAGGTGCTATTGGGGTTACGGCTACCCCTGCTATCACTGCGGCCCTAGGCAATGCGATTATGCAGACCGTGCTTAGTGGCGGGGATATTAAGAAGGGTGTAACGGCAGCAGCAGCGTCTTATCTGGGCGCTCAAGCTGGTGCAGCAGCGGGCGAAGCGTTTTCAGGAACCGAGCTACAAGGGTTTGCCAAGAATCTAGCTACCAACGTTACCCGAGCCGCCATCACGGGCACTGATATTGGGAGCGCAGCATTGGGCAGTGCGGCTCAATCTGCTACAGACTACCTGACTAAAAACATACCGGGCTTTAAAGACCTATCACCTGCGGTTAAAAATACGATTAACCAGTCTATTTCAATGTCGCTGCAAGGTGCAAACATTGACCCAGCCAAGATGCTGGAGACTGCCATGTTAAACGGTGCAACTGCCTACGGCCTGTCTCAGATTACCGGCTTTGATAAGTTAGACCCCAAGCAACAGGGCGTTATTTCTTCTTTCCTGCAGACGGCAATCCGTGGTGGAGATCTGTCGGCTTTAGCTATGAGAACGGCTATTGGTCTAGCTAATCAGGAGGTTAGTCGTCAAGTTGCTGGTGAGACAGCAGCGGTTAAAAAAACAACACCGCTGACTAATGAAGAATTACAGTTTCTAAACGAAGACCAGCGCAGGATTTATGACCAGAGTGGAACGGCGGGTCTGATCGAATACAACCGTGCCATCAAGAATATGGAAAGTTTGACCCCTAGCGGTCGAACTGGTGATGATACGGGTGGAGATACGCTTACAGGTGGCGCAGATACGGTTACAGGTGTTGCAGGAGCGGATACTGCGGCCCTTCCAGCCAATCAAGTTGCTGCTTTAACTGGTGGTGATGGTACTGCTACCGTAACAGGTGGAACTGACGTAGTTGACTCGTTAATTGACGCTGGATTGGTAGATGACGAAAGCACTGATACTCAACTAACGGCTAAAGAAGTGAGAGATAGGGCTTTGGGCCTTACCGTGGATGATGGATTTGGGGGCGGAACAGATGAATCTGTCAGTGGTACTTATACTGGAACAGACACGCTTACAGGCGGCTCAGGCACCGATACCGTAACAGGTGGAGCAGATAGTACACGGTATGGATTGGTGTGGGATGCTGGTGCCGGTACTGAAGGAGCCGGAGACTGGGTTCAGGTTGATGTTGACGCATACCTTAAAGATCATCCTGATTTACGGTATGACGAGGTAACTGGAGAGTTTGCCCCTATTGATTCTGGCGCAGATACTACGACGGGTAGTACAACAGATGATGGGTGCGGTACTGGCTGGCATGCAGATCCTGATACGGGAATATGTGTATTAGATGATGACTCTGGCATAGACACTACGACTGGCGGGACAGATGACACGGTAACAGTCACGGGCCAACATACAGGTGAGTGGTTTGATCCAGATACAAATACATGGACATCTATAGCGGCTACCCAAGCCGCTAATCCGGGTTGGACGTATAGCATTACAGATGGCTGGACTAAGCCAACAACTAAAATAGAAGAAGTTACAAAAACAGAGTGCTTGCCGGGGAAAATACGCGATGCTAGTGGTGAGTGTGTCTGGGATACTAATTGCGGCACTGGCAGGCACTGGGATACCGACCTGAACATATGCGTAGATGACACTAAGGCGGCACTAGTCTGTCCTGCCGGTGAGCATGAAGAAGCCGGTATATGCGTAAAAGACACAGCCA
>Ga0114977_10001470_pt1 | contig 15485 bp, 21 predicted proteins | sample S_130805_MF_Meta_FD_87026 | JGI IMG/M metagenome (GOLD analysis project Ga0114977, IMG submission 87026) | Freshwater microbial communities from Lake Simoncouche, Canada to study carbon cycling - S_130805_MF_MetaG | ecosystem: Environmental > Aquatic > Freshwater > Lake | place: Lake...
AAAAACCCGTCAGTGCCTATTTTTATTGCAGTTTCATTGGCCGAGCAAATATCTGATGGTTGTAAATCTTCTTGATATCTGGAAACAGATTGTGCAAATCCTTCGCAATGAGTGCCGACCATGCTTTTCAGCTTATCCACATAATCCGCCTTGTTATATAATAAAATATGCCTTGCGAAATCCATGGCTAGGCCATTGCAAACCCCTAATTTGCTCAAATTTTTATATTCTTTAGTGATGGAATCTTGATTGAAATAATCATCAGGCTCTATCTGTATATGGATAATTTGGTCATATTGCTCAGGCGTTAAGGTGGTGGATAAACCAGCACCCGAAACAATGGCAGCCCCATCGAGCTCAGCATTTTTAAATATTACATTCCCTGAAATGGGTTTTTGAATATAGGCATCATCAAGGTTGCTGTCGCTGAAATCGACATTTGCAAGGCTTATATTAATTATAGCACCATGCAGATCAGATTTATTGAACAATATTTTGTCGCAGGTTATGTTGATTAATTGGCAGTTCCTTAGGGATAGGTTTGAAAGGTCTATGATTTTATATCCTTTCCAAGAATGGCCGTCAAATTTGATGCCGTCTAAAGTTGCGCTATATCCATGTTTATGGAGCAATTTACAAAGATGCAGCTCATCACTTTTATTCTCGTTAATTAGCTTTTTTAAGGTTGCTTCAGATGCACTTTTGGCCCATGTCATAATAACAACTTATGTTGATCCTATATCTGTTTATGATATACGATTGAAAAGGTTATGGAAGCAAAATAAAACTTTTTAACTAGTTATTAGAGGTGAAATTCCCTAATGTATCTTTCCCCAGAATGTGAAGGTGGAAATGGTGAACGGTTTGCATGGCGTCGTTCCCATGATTGGTCACAAGGCGATATCCGGTTTTAGAAAGGTCATTCTCTTCGGCAATAAGCTGTGCTGTTTTAAAAAAACGTGAGATCTCTTCCGGCGAAGCATTAAGGGAAAAGTCGTTAAACGAGCAGTATGGCTTTTTGGGAATTAATAAAATATGAGTGGAGGCTGCTTTTTGAATGTCGTGAAAGGCGAGCAAATGGTCATCCTCGTAAACTTTTTTGCATGGGATCTCGCCACGAATTATCTTAGCGAATATATTTTCATTGTTATAAGACATATTGCTACCTCGTGTTATGATAAAAGGGGCTTTCTGTTGCCCGGTGCCCCCAGACCGCGGAACGAAACAACCTTAAGCAGCCATAGCCACTGGACGGAAGTTATCATTCGCAAATGCTACATTTGTGTTTGCATTTATTGTTTTAACCCTTTGCAGCGGAATAATACTGGGTAAAGACTAGATCTTTGAATGCCTGTCGAAGCTATTTCGCCCCCATAAGAAATCAGTGGTGGAGGCGTCGGGTACCGCCCCCGAGTCCAAAACATCTATTACATAAAGCGTTTATCACCATAGTCATATAGACAAACCCATCATATCACACCAATCACATCGGGGGCAAGGGTTAAAATCATTCACCCCCTGATAATGCTTGCCAGGGCAATGAAGATTGAGATGAACCCGGTGACTTGCCCGATAAACATCTTCACGAACCAATTGAGAAGCTCACCTTTGGTGTCGGCGATTTTCACTTCAAGGCGATGGAAGTAATGGGCTATTTGCATGTCGATATAGTATTTATCTTGGCGGTGTAGTTTTGAAGCTTTTGCTTTATTTGATGGTATAGTCATTTTTTATTTCTCCATTAGATTCGATGTTAATTTTCATATGCAGTAGGCCTGATTTATCCACTTCCACTGCAATTTTATTTATGATGAATAAGCCGTTTAGCCGCAATTTATCACCTATGTTTATGATTAGGGTGTGTGGCTCATTACTGTTGCTTATCGCCATTATAGCGCCATAAATCTTGTTGTTACGCATTATAGAGGTGAATGACATACTGTAAGAACTGGTGCCAGAGTTTGGCATCAGTTGTCGCCAATCTTTTCCTATAACGGAATATTCTTTAGGTTTGTGGTTGAAATTCGCCTGCAGCAAATTCCAACAGGTGGTGGTGTATGCTTCTTCCTCATATTCGAAAGAAAAGCTGCACCTCTTTATGTTATTTGACATTTAATTTGCCTCACTAATTGATTAGTTCCAGCCAGAAATAAAGGGTGATTTCACCTATCCATTCCAGCTCTTGGTTGACAGTCAATGCCCGTTCTAAATCTCCAATGTTATTGATTACAAAGGTGGAGAATTTTATCTCTTGCTGTTGATAGCAGGCGCAAATTTTATCCATAATTTGCAGGCAATTGGCACTGGATTTAGCATTAGAATGAACCTTCAAATTCACCTCCACTGCAGCAAGACCTTCACCCAGATTGTTTCCTTCGTAAATTTTTATAGAGTTGATTTTAACATAGGTTTCTTCCCTTTTCCTGGGTGGATAGAAATATATGGGTGTGGATATACAGGTGCTCAAAGAGGTGTGAACCTCCCGCTGTATATTGAGTATACTAAGCATAATGATTGCCCTCCGCGGCTGATATAATAATAAATCGGGTTTCTATGTTGGTTATGTTTTCTATATCGTAAACCAGGTTGCCCGAGATGATTCGCATGTCAGGTGATATATCTGGGTCATGGCGCATAATTATCAAAACATTAGCTTTTTTGCGATATAGATCGGTGTTTTTAAAGTTAGACATGGGCATGATTTTTGCCCAGGCCTTGCCTTCGTCATGCCATTCTTCTTCAATGCCGCCAAGGCCGTCAGATTTATAGATTGGCTTTTTTAAGTTGACTAAGCTGTTCATATGCGGGAAAGAAAACTCCCGCAATGAGTTATATTTTGAAAGGTCTAAACTCATTGTATCCATCCATTGTAAAGTTAGATTTATTGCCCCTGGTTTCATAAAGGTCAGCCAGATGCTCCAGCATCACAATTTTTAAATCCGCGGGGATGTCTTCACTGGTATCGCCAAAACCGGCAGTAAAGTGAATGTTTATTTTATCCATAAGCATGGTTGCTTTTATCAGCACATGCTCGCCAAGCAGCTGAAACATGTTGTTGGAAAGCCTTATCGAAGGGCCAGAACTTTGCGGAACATTAACCATCGTCACCACCTGCAGCGGCCTTATGGGTATGTATAGCTTGTGACAGGGGTTGATATACTGGGCGCGCCAATCTTTATTGATCAGGCTTAGCCCCGTATAGGTTTCGCATTTGCAGCCAACCGCAAAAATTAAGCTCGTCAATAACTCATCATCATGATTATGAGTTATCTTCAGATATCTTTTTGCCTCGCTCAACTCAAGAGGTGTGGCTTCAGGTTTGGTTGCCTGGATTATAGAGTTAGGTCTCATGGTTGTTCTCCTTATATGGGTTGAAATTCTAATAGCTCAGGCATGCTAGAGACATGCATGGCTGAGTGTTGAGGAAGTGATGGATGTAACTAATTACGGATTTTTTGCTCGGCTTACTGAACTGCCTTATATCAAAGAAATATGGTTGTTTGGTTCGCGAGCTAGGGGGGATAATCAGGATAAAGCGGATATAGATCTTGCTGTGTTTTGCCCTGATGCAAATCCAACTAATTGACAGGAAGTGTTGGATGTTATAGATAATGCCGACACCCTGTTGCAAATTGATTGTGTGCGCATAGATAGAGTTGGGATATGCAAAGTTGAGCAAAGCTTTGGCTTCATTAGAGCAGATTGCAATGAAGCCAACTCAAGAAGATAGAGTCAATATAGATGTAACCATTCAAAATGCTAAAATATCAAGGTATAGTTAACAATTAAACTGTTCGTCCATAACTCTTTCCTCAAAGCCGTTAGACTTATCAAAGAGTATGTTCATCACAATATCCTGTCGTTGCTGCACTTCAACTGAGGTGACGTTGCGATATTCATTAGAGTCTGCAACGGCGCTAATTGGCCTTTTATCAGAATCGATAATATCAAACCTAACCTTGCTTTTTTGGGAAAGCAGCGCCCCACGCCACCTGCGTGGCCTGAATGGGCATATAGGGGTTAAGGCCAAAACATTGGATCCAAGTGGAATTATCGGCCCGTAAGCGGCGAAATTATAAGCGCTGCTGCCAGCAGGTGTGGCAACAAGAATTCCATCTGCGATCAGATTTTCCATCCTAACTTCGTCATTAACACTGATTTTTATATTGGCGGTTTGGCAAGTTTCTCGAAGCAGAGAGACTTCATTGATGGCAAGCTCTGTGTGGATATGCCCATCTTTATTAGTTGCCCTCATCTCTAGGGGATACATTTTTGTCACCACTGCATCATGCAGCCGCTCCAGCAAATTATCCGGCCTATATTCATTAAGCAAAAAGCCAACGGATCCTCGATTCATCCCGAATATTGGCGTTTTTGTATGCATATAATGACGCATTGTTTTAAGCATCATGCCATCACCACCCAGCATAACAACCACATCACAATAATCCAAAGGTAAGTTTTTGGCATCAAGCAATTCATAGCGTTTCATCAACTCATCAAGGGCTGATGTTGCGGTTTTGGAATCAGGATCAGCAATGCACCCTATCTTTTTGAACTTCATATTCATGATAAACAATTCCAGTTGTTAAGCTTTCATGCTACAATCAATATCATAAAAAGCAAAATAAATATACTGGCGTGTCACTTAAGAATAAAGAATACAGTTTAAGCCCACAGGATAAGATGCTGCTGAAGCATATGGCAGATATGGTTAAGCCATTGCTTAAAAAGCCTGTTAATTTACCTGTGGTTAAGCATAAGCCGATAACTGTGTCAGCGGATGCTGTTGCTCATTTTAATGTTAAACCTCGCGGCTCAGCTGGAAGTGCAGGGGGGCTTAACCTTTCAAACCAACGCAAGATGGACCAGGGGCAAATACCCATAGATATCTCTATTGATCTGCACGGTATGCGAACCGATCAGGCTTTTAGTGCCTTTGAACAGGCGATAGACCGGGCCTATTCCCAGCAAATGCGCTTTATGCTGGTGATCACCGGCAAGGGGAGAAATTCCTCCACCCCTGAAGGTGTCTTAAGAACAGAGCTGCCTCGGTGGTTGAAGTTGCCGCATATATCAGGTAAAATTATCCGTGCATCTCAAGCCACCAGGCAGCACGGTGGCGATGGCGCTTTTTATATACTGATCAAGAGGATGAAGCCATGAAGGTTTGGATAAGCCGATATGATTATACCCAAACTGCTGCCAAAATTAAAGCCTTAGGCTGTGATTATGTGTTGGCGCCGCTGTTGCAACTTAAGCATTATCCCTGCGATATCACTTCTGAATATGATGCGATAATCATCACCAGCAGTAATGCAATCTCTGCGGTTTCACATAATGCTGAGGTTATTGCTGTGGGGGAGAAAAGCGCCAAGGCCTTGCGCTTTCGGGGCATTTCAGTTAGCCTTGTGTTTCCAAGGGTTGATGATCTTATAATTGCCCTTAAGGCTTTGCCCAAGCGCAATATGCTGTATTTAAGGGGTAAGCATATTACTGTTAACCTCAAAGAAGAATTGGGTTGTGCCGAGCATGTTGCTTACAGCATGCAGGCGAGAAACCTTAAGCCAGATGAAGCAAAATCGATTAATGATGTTAATTGTGTTATGGTCTATTCAAGCCGCAGTGGCAGATTGTTGGGTGAAGCTATGCTGAAGCATAATCTCGACCCAAGCTTCATATCCGCTATTTGCATTAGCGATAAGGCAGCAGAAAGCGTTAGGTCTATGCCATTTAAAGGGGTGCTGGTGGCAAGACAGCCAAATGAAAGAAGCATGATGGAGCAACTGAAAGAATTGATTAATCATGGATAAGAAAATACACATAATCTGCGGGCCGACCGCCAGTGGTAAATCTCGTTATGCTGTGGATCTTGCTCAAACCATTAATGGCTGTATCATCAATGCAGACAGCATGCAGATCTATAAGCATCTGCATATCATCACGGCCCAGCCAGATGCTGATGATAAGGCATTGATCCCACATCGTCTTTATGGCCATGTGGAATGCGGCGCTGATTATTCCATCGGCATATGGTTGCAACAAGTGCAGAATGCAATAAATCAAGCATTAGCCGAAGGAAAAGTGCCAATTGTTGTGGGGGGGACGGGGATGTATATCAACGGGTTGGTAAATGGAATTTCTAAGATTCCAGAGATCTCCCCAGAAATAAAGAATATGATGCGTAATACGCAAGCTGAACAGCCTATAGAATCACTGCACCAAAGATTGATGCAGTGCGACCCTGTTTTGGCTGCGCGCTTACATCAAACTGATGCGCAGAGAATAACCAGAGGATTAGAGGTTTATCATCAAACTGGCATTCCTTTATCTCAGTGGCAAAAGAATAAAAGCCTTATCTATCCACCAGGGCAATTTCACCTAACTTTAATCAACCCACCAAGAGATCAACTTTATAACAATTGCAATCAGAGATTTTTGATTATGCTGGAAAATGGATTGCTGGAAGAGGTGAGATATATCATGGGGCATTACGATGAAGATTGCCTGCCCAAAGCCATAGGCCTGCGAGAGATGATCTCTCACCTTAAAGGCCTGATGACTTTGGAAGATGCAATCGCCTCCAGCCAACAATTGACCAGGAATTATGCCAAAAGGCAGGTCACCTGGTTTAAAAATCAGCTGGATTGTGATGTTACAATTGCAACAACTTAATTGCATCGAAATCCACCACATCGCCGCCTATGCGTTTGGTGCTATAGAACTTCACGAAAGGCTTTAAGGTGTATGGGTCGCGCAATATGCGAATTCCTTGACGGTCCACAATGTGGTAACCTTGACGGAAATCGCCAAAAGCTATAGGGGTGCTTTTGCTTATAGCGGTTGGCATATCGGCTGAAACCACAACCTCGGCTCCAAGTATATTTGCCGGGTTGGATTCTCTGAGCCCAGCCTGCCACAGATATCGACCATTTCTGTCACGCAATAATCGGATCTGTTGCAAGGCCTCTCGGCTTAACAAGAACTTAGCGTTCTTGGTGTATTTAGACTTAAGGCTGAAGAACAGGTTGATCAATGAATCGGCTGTGATTCTGCCTGGTTCAGTGCTTTCTATTCTTGCAATTTTATCTGCGCCAAATTCTGGGTATGATAATATGCCACGTGGCTTATTAACCCCATCGCCATTGATAAATGATTCGCCTTCTTTGGAATTGAACACATATGACAATCTTTCAGAAAGCCAATTTTCCACGTCGATCCTTGTGTCATCCAACATCTTCTGAGTGGCCTTTGGTTGAGCGTAAAGCTCATGAACGGGAATGATCTTCTTAGAAGCAAGGCAAGAATGCTCTTGTCTATCCAAAACTACAGACATTTCTTCTGACCAGCCAGCCGATTCTTTCGTGGTGTCTTCAATCAATTCCAAGGCGTCGCTTGATATAGTAACCACTGTGGCTAATTTACGCATCACACATTCATCATCGCTAGCTTTATGGATGATCTCATGCATGCGACTGGTGAGTAGATATCCGCCATCACGATCACCAGGCTGTTGTGATAATGATTTATGTTGGACCACTTCCAAGCCTGAAGTGCTTCCATGGCGTAAATAATCGCAAAATGCCTTTTGATAACGACCATCTTCTTGATTAAATCCTTTAACGGATCCAACGCTTGGCCTGTGCGCAGTTGCCTTTAATCTGTCGATTTCGCCTTGGCACAGATCTAATTGATTATTCATCCGGTTAATCTGCTGTGTTGTTAAGGGATCTACGCTGCCACGACATTCAATTTCGTTAAGGCGTCTGTCTGTCAATTGACGAAACTGTTCGTTCAATTTACCCAGTTCTTCGATTTTTTTACTCAATTCTTGAAAAGACATGAATTTTTCCTGTATTAATAGTTGATAAATTAAAAATGGAGAGTTATATATGTAGCAACCTTCTTCAGAAGGTTTTAAACGTTTTTAAAGATGCAGCGGTGTTGTAAGTGATGCTGAAATTCAAAAAACGAATAAGGGCGATTAGCTCAGTTGGCTAGAGCGCTACGTTGACATCGTAGAGGTCGTTGGTTCAAGTCCAATATCGCCCACCACAAAACAGTGGTAAAAACAGATGTTTTCGCACTGTAAGCTAACTTACCTCATCATGATGATGCCGCGCAATCCCTCCCCCCCTCTTAATTATTTTTGAATTTTCTTCAAGGGGTAGTTGATAGCCTAAATCGCGATTAAATAATTTCGCAATATATCAACTTAATACTAGGTGTGAGCCGTGAAGCATGTATAATATATTTCATACCTCGCTTTTTTTAGAGGGCCTTATTAATTAACCAATGTTTAATTAGAAAAGTTGTTATATGACAGACACTTCAACACCAAGCCCTAGACCCACTCGCAAGCCGAGTTCTGCTCCCACTGCCCCTGTCAGAAGGCCGCCGACACTTCGCCCGGTTGCCAAGCCGTCGGCAAATCCAAGCGCGGAACCGACAGCAGAACCAACAACACCAACTGCGGACCCAACTGCAGAGCCTACAACTCCTACTGCAGAACCAACGCCTGTTCCTAGCGATGAGCCAACTGCAATGCCCACAACTCCTACGGCTGGACCCACCGCTGAGCCAAGTTCAGAGCCCACTTTAGATCCTACAGAGGACCCAACGCCAACGCCAGAACCAACTGCTGACCCTACGGCTCAACCAAATCCAGAACCTACTGAAGAGCCAACGCCAACGCCAGAACCAACTGAAGATCCAATCTTTTATTCCCCCCCGCCAGGGCCAACGGATGACTTCTTGATGCATACCCCAACAGAGGAACCTGTTTCAGATCCCACTGCAGAGCCAACTTTAGATTCCACCGCAGAACCAACGACTGAGCCAACCGCAGAACCAACGGCTGATCCTATAGCTAACCCAACTTTGGAGCCAACCGCAGAGCCCATAGCGCAACCGACGCCAAAACCAATTGCAAATCCAACATTAAGCCCCACTGATGCTCCAACTTCTGCTCCGAGCTTTATCCCATCATCAATCCCAACGCTAGAACCAACACCAAATCCTTCTGCCACGCCAACTGTAGAACCAAGTGCAAGACCGACTGTATGTCCAACGGCAGAACCAAGTGCGGGTCCGACTGTATGCCCAACAGCAGAACCAAGCGCTCTTCCTTCTTTGGAGCCAACTGCTGACCCGACATTTACTCCTACCGCTAGAATAACTTTTGTTAAATCTGTTAACCTCCGAGGGGCGCCAACAATAGGTCCAACAGAAAGCTATTCTCCTTCTTTCTATCCGACTATGTCTGTGGTCAATATGAAGGTTTCTTATAAGATCCAGAAAATTTATGAACGTCACAAATATTTCTTGCAAGACACTGAAGCAGGCGAGCATATAAGGTCATTTTTAGATATTCCCTTCCCAACCATGGATGATATAGCCAGCCTGCGTGGTGAGCTGAATAATGATATGCAAACATTAGCCTTAGGGCAGGGTAAAGTTTGGCTATTTCTCAGAATAGATCATGTTTTAAAGGTGGCAGAGAATAATTATAAACTGCAGCAACTTGGTTTTTCATCTCTTTGCAGTAATTTTCACGGTGAATATGAAGATGGAATAAGTCATGGTGTGACGGTGAGCAGTGCCTTGGGTTATGCCAACATAAGCAGCGCGATAAGCTATGGTGGCAAGAATTTAACCGCTATCATTGGAAGCAATGAATTGTCTGGAATCACTTTGGTTAACATCACAACAAATTCAAAGGATGGCGGAATAACAGCATATCTAACTTCATTAGCAACCGGCATCACGCAAGCTGTTGGCTCGGCTTCTTCATTATTTGCAAAAACCGTTGTGATTAATGAATGTGATGCGGATAATAACATTATCTCTGAGATATATTCAGCTTCAGATCTTGCGATTGGTCATAATGTCAATGGCTTTGTGTCGTGCCATAAGTGGATCTACAATCACGATAACAGCCCTTATTTCATAACCAATTCCGGAAGCTCAGGCTGCACTGAATTTAATAATGCTGATGCTGCTTTGCGGGAATGTAACAGTTATCTGCAATCACATGATGAACTTTAAAAAGAGGTAAAATATGGCAAGCTGCACAATCAGTTCTATGGCCGAGGTTCAAAACAGGATATATAAGCTGTTCCAAGGCAACTCATATTATATAAATGACCTTGCGGTGAATCAGATGCTGAATAATTTTCATCTGCTTGGCAACAGCGCCACCACTAATGATTTAGGGAATCTAAGGGTTGCTATGGATGATTATATGGATAATAATTTAGGTGATATAATCTTAAGTAACATCACCAGATATGCTGCCATACATACCGTCCAGACTGCAATAGAAAATTCCTATTACCAAAGAAAGGTTGGCTGCACAAGAATCTTCCCAAATGCGGCTAAAGAATCTTTAGATGGCGGAGTTACTTATGAAGTTACACATACCAGTGCCATAGGCAGTGGCTGCATTAACATCGCTGACACAATCGCCGGCGCGATTGGCCCTGAGGTTTTTCAAGAAATGGTTATATTTAACCAAACTATAGCACCCGCCACTTCAATCACCGGTCAGATTAATGTTATCAGTTATTCCGCCCAGAACGCAATAGGAACCGCCTCTTCATTAATAAAGGGGCCGCTAGAGGTTCACAGTTGCAACGTAACAAACTTAGGCCAGGTGATATGTTCTATCCCAGAAAACCCATCGATAATTGATATGCAAAATTGCATGCTTAACTGTTCTGTTTGGGATGCCTCTTCATTATATAATGGCTTAACGAATCTCGACACTGCACCATATTGCGCTTTTCCCGTGGCTGGCAAAGAAGCTAGCACCTGTATTGCTTATTTAACAGGCGAATTTCTTTCATAACCCTATATAAATTCTTGTCTTTATAGCGAGTACATGATAGACATATTTACGCAACATATTTCGACAAAATTGCGCTAAATGAATATTATTTATGCTGGTAAGTAATGTATAATCGCCTAATAAAACCCCTCATCCTAACGTTACTGGCTTCATCGGTGATGCCGGCTTTTGCAGATGGTGAATTGCCTGAAAATGGAGCGCCTAAGATTGTTTATGTATTCTTAGCGCCACCGCCTCAGCCGCCAATTGCTGCCCCAAGCTTAAAGACTGTTGCTGAACCCAGTTTGAAGGCTGCTGCTGATCAATCGCAAAAGAACTATTATTTTAAGGTGAAGGTAGGGATCTTGCAACCAACTTTATTGGGTGGTAACACCGGGTTAAACAACGCCCCAACAACCTATACCATGGGCCTGGCCTTGGGCCGAAAGATTGATGATCTTGTTTCGGTGGATGTGGAATATATGTATAGAGGCAAAAGCACCGCGGAATTTAATCCCCCTGGCAGCGCGACAATACCAAGCAGTTGGTCTGTAAACAGCAACACCTTGATGCTAAACGGCTCGGTGAATTTAATGAAAGATTCTAACATCGTGCCTTATTTCAGGGCAGGAATTGGGATTTCGATAAATAAGGGTGGCACTTATACTAAAACAACGGATTCAGCTATATTTTATTATCCTGGAGAGACGACCAATAATGCAGCATGGCAGATTGGGGCAGGTATGACATTTTATACAAATGATTTGTTCTCATCCGAGCTGGAATATATGTTTGTTAATCGTGGATCAGTTAAAACAAAAGCTTACTCATATGCCTCTTCTGATCATGAAATAGCTAATCAACCTGCTAGGAAGGGAGATTTACGTGATCATGTTATAACTCTTGGTTTTAAATTTAAATTTTAGGCATTTGTGGCAATATCAGATCAAGAAAAGCAATATTTTAACGCAGGGATAAATGCTGTATGTAAAGATATAGATATTCGTATTAGAGCGGCTAACTGCCTTAACAAGGATTCACTTGCAGATGTGCTTTCTTGTGTTAATTTTTGGAAAAATGCCTTTGTTGCTTCGGCTTCGGCTGCAGGGGTTGTAACGCCAAATTCTGTGGCGCTACTAAGTTCGGTTGATATAACAGCCATGCAAGTTTATACAGGCTACATGCCTGATGCATCTAATGGCGTAAGCCTGGCGAATAACGTCACGGCGCTTAAAGACCAGGCAGGCAACACCACCATCACAGGGTTTCAAACTAACACCTTAACTGATGCAGTGATGCAGTTACAGGGTGAGGTGACTGCTCTTGCTGGCGTAAGTGGTAACACCTCAATCATCGGATTTGTTATCGACGCCGTAACCGCTGCAACAATGCAGATGCAATCTGAGATATTAACTCTTTCGGCTGTAACGGAAACGAACACTACAGTGCTGCAGGACCGTGCAACTGCTACAGAATCAGATGTCACCGCGCTGCAAACCAGATTGGGCGCGGCTGAAACAAATATCGAATCGCTGCAGGCGTCATCTGCTGCAACTGCTGCTGTTATCGGCACTCCTCAGTTTTATGGCACACCACTTACTGTGACATCATGCTTCTTTAATAATGATAATGTGATGGTGCTTGGCAATGTTATTGCTCAAGGAAGTAAGTCAGTTCTTGGCGTGCTGAAAGCGCAAAGCGACTGTGATGTATGGGTGAAGAACATAGACAATGCTGATTGGTGGTATACCCAAACCGGCAATGTTGCTGATTGCCAAATGCCGCCACTGGAGTTGGTATGGGAGTTTTGTGTTGGCGCCACCAACGTCTCTCTTATATAATTTAGTGCGAATATGTATCATATATGTTGAAAAATCTTTTATCTCAATATAATGTCTTAACATAACGTAAAAATTTCATATTTAAAAATGAAGAAGAATGTCTTATTAATTACAGCGCTGTGCTTTCTTGGTGCTCAAACAGGTTTTGCCAGCCCTCCGAAACAAGTCTATGATGAAAGTGAGTTTGAAGACACGGTCCCTGAAATCAAAGACCCATTGGAAAAGATAAACCGCAAGATATTCACCTTTAACAAGGGAATGGATGTGATGGTGTTCCAGCCTGTTGATAAAATATACAGATTCACCACCCCGTTGCATTTTCGTACAATGGTGCACAACTTTATGAATAATTTAAAAGAGCCAGTCAATTTCATCAATGGCTTATTGCAATTGAACCCAAAGAAGGTATCCAATTCAATGGGCAGATTTATTCTTAACTCCACTTGGGGTTTGGGTGGTGTGAGTGATGTTGCCGGATATGCCGGCATGATCTATAAAGAAGAAAGTTTTGGTAAAAGCACTCTCAGCAGATATAAAATAAAGCCCGGGCCATATATAGTTCTGCCTCTGCTTGGGCCATCGAGTGCACGTGATGCAATTGGAATTGCCGCAGATATTGGTATGGATCCACTCGCCTATGCTTTAAAGAAAGATGCTAACAGGGCCAGATTGGGCGTTGAGGTTTTGGATGCTAAGGATCAAACCCTAGACATGGTTAGTGATATTGAGAGGATTTCGCTTGATGATTATGCTGCGATCCGTAGTTTATATATGCAAAAATACAGGTAAAAAATCTATGATCAAAAGATTAGTGGCAACATTATTAATAATTAATGCAACAACAGCCAGCCTGTGCCTTGCCCAAACTGTGGATGATGTTCGCAGTTTTGTGAAAGATGACACAGATAAGGTTTTGGCCATAGTTAACGGCCCAGAGGATCAGAAAGATGCTGAATTAACCAAGGTGTTTAATGATGTGGTGGACAGTGTTTGGATGGCCAGATTTGCAATAGGGGCCAATTGGAGGTCCCTCACTCCGCAGCAGCAAGGAACTTATATTGAGGCATATAAGAGTTATTTGCTGAAAATATACTTGCCTAAATTCGAGCAATATAACGCAGAGAAATATGAGATAAATAGCATAGAAGATTTGGGGGATAATCAGTTTATTGTCCACATGACTGTGTTGCAAGTGCCACCTAAGCCTGGCATCAAGCTCGACTATAGAGTTAAATGCATAGAGGGCAATTGTTATATACGAGATCTTGTTGCTGAGAACATCAGTATGGTTTCTTCGCAAAGGGCAGACTTCACTGCAGTGATTAATAACAGTGGGTTTGATGGCTTATTAGCCACTTTAGATAAAAAAAGTGTGGTAAAGGAATAAAAATAGTATTTTAATACTTGCTATTGCTGATTATTTATATTAGTCTTTATTTATATGTTCCCACTTATGCCTTAATTTAGTTGTAAGGCGCCGGTAAAAGGGGTTTTGCGTAATAAAACTTAAATAAGTGAATTGTGCGTGAACATAATTGGAATTCAGCGCTTAACGGCCTAGGATTCGGTTATTTTTTAATATTAATAAGTATAGAAAAATGGATATTATAGGTCAAAAAATAAGAGAAACATTGAAATCTCGTCACATGAAATCCCGTGATTTAGCAGAGATGATAGGTCTTAATCCTGGAACTGTTGATAACATTATTTACGGTCGTTCTAGGAAGTACACCTGGCTTAAGCTTATCTCTAACGCTCTTAATATAGAGTTAGTTGCAATGGATGATGCTGCTAATAATAATTATTCTTCAGGTATGTACATGGGTAAACCAGCAATACTTGACCTTGATTTATATAGTTCAGCCTTGCAAATGTTAACTTCTTATTTAAAGCAAAACGCTATTGCTGCTTCAAAGGATGTAGTTGATTTGCTTTCTACTATAACTTATGAATTCATGACAAAAGGCTATAGTTCATATGACATTCAAAATTGCATGCATGGTATGATAGCTTTAGCTCGCACCAAAAATATGGTGATGGAGCAAAAGAAAGAAGTTATGGAACAAGCAAAAATTGCTAACGCGTAACAAGAAAGTTTCCTCTTAAATTAAAAGGCCTCCAATCTCGCTATTGGAGGCCTTTTTGACATATATGTATAAGAAAAGATAAAAGGTCGGGCATTTGTTTCAGAGATGTTGACTCCGAAAAAGAAAGGTGTTAGAAATCGCTTATATAGATAACCCCTGGGATAGTATGTCAAACAAGCATCAATCGTTATTTCTTTCCACTAACGGCCGCGAAAAGCCATTATATATGTATGCGCTTGAGGCTACTGAAAAGGGTGCATTGGCATGCTTTCCGTGGATAGGGAGGGGTGATGTTATGGCTGCAGATCAGGCGGCGGTTAATGGAATGCGCAGTGCCTTTGAAGCAATCCCTGTGTCGGGTAAGATTATAATAGGTGAAGGGGAAAGGGATGAAGCCCCAATGCTATATATCGGTGAGGCTGTCGGTGCTGGCGGCCCAGACGTTGACATCGCTGTTGACCCATTAGAGGGCACAAACATATGTGCTGAAGGCTTAAGGAACTCTTTATCAGTTTTGGCGATGGCGCCGCAGGGTTCGATGTTGCATGCGCCTGATGTTTATATGCAGAAAATCGTCACAGGGCCAGGAGTGCAATTTGATGCGACGGATCTAGACTTCAGCGTCAAGCAAAACATTGGAAACGCAGCAGACTCTTTAAAAATTAAAATTGAAGATATGATTATCACTGTTTTAAACAGGCCGCGCCATCAACAGTTGATAAATGATAT
>Ga0114977_10001471_pt1 | contig 15482 bp, 14 predicted proteins | sample S_130805_MF_Meta_FD_87026 | JGI IMG/M metagenome (GOLD analysis project Ga0114977, IMG submission 87026) | Freshwater microbial communities from Lake Simoncouche, Canada to study carbon cycling - S_130805_MF_MetaG | ecosystem: Environmental > Aquatic > Freshwater > Lake | place: Lake...
AGCATATAGAACCCCTCCTTACCAGTTATTAATACGAGTTTTCCATCTCCTCCCCGTTTCTTGTATATGCTAAAGGACTGGAATAGAAGATCTAAACGCTTCCTTGCAGTATTAGTATTTACCGATAGGAATACGGGTTCGTCGGTTATATTTAGTCGCTGTCGTAGTGCTAAACATTCTTCTACTGGTAAGGCTTTGGCGAACCTATTAGGTGCATGGGTCATTACGATTTGCGGTGTATCTATTTCCATTTTCCACTGCTCGGCAAATACTATATATTTATCTACGGTTAGTCCATGTAAGATACCACCTTTATACACTTGGTCTAAATAACACCATAACTTAAACTTTTTACCACAACATATATTATCCTTCGGTAAGGCCATATTTATTAACTTCATTACCATATTAGACCCATATACGAATACTAAATCTGGTCTAACAAGCGTTAGATACTTATGTATCTTCTCTTGCCCTACCGTTCCATCATCAGTTATAGAGGCTACGAAGTCGCCCTTAAGTCCTTCTATTTTTTCCCGCCGGAAAGTCTTGTGCTGTCGCCACCCAAAGTGGTATATTTCAAGCGATTTCTCTTTAACAAGGTGTGAAAGGATTTCATATACAACGGTTGCATACCCTTTAACATCGTGATAGTGTTGAGAAGCGAAGACGATACGCATATTATATTATATGTAAATATTATTTTTACCGGAGATCATTTTTCTAATCCATAGTTTTCTGGATTGGCTAAAATCATATTTAGACCTCCTATTATTTGTTGTATATTATCAAAGTTGCCGTTAGTTATACACATATCCATCATCATACCATTAAGGAAGTTGCGAAGCATCGTTAGGTAGCGTAGCGACACTTTTACTCTCATCTACTTTAGGTGCGTTTATTTTTAACGCTGTCGGAGGGGTAGTTTCTTCCACGTCTAACGAGGCCTCCATTTTTGCCCCACAACACGTGCTTCTGATACGATGATGATTTATAGCCTTATATATAGCATACGCAACACTTAAAACCGCAAGAACTGATACCCCGCCTATACTACCAGATGCAAGGTTATCCATTATATATAGAGATTATACTTTTTATGCGGTCAAAGGTTTAACATACGCCCAGTTAAAGCCCGTTCCGTTATTGACGTTATTAACTCTTGGCTGGAACTGTGCTGGTGTAGGTGTTCCAGCAGATGTTATAATCCATTGTATTCCAGCAGTAATAGTAGTGCCTACTGTAAGCGGTAGATAACCGAAAACTTGTGCGTTAAATGAGTTCACCCCAGATGTTGGGCTTGGTGTTGCATTATTGCATATCTCTAACTGCGGAGAAGAACCGCCTAATATACATACGATATAGCATTGGCAGAACGAACCGAAAGTCCATGTAGCATTATTCTGTATTATACCAGCCGAAAAGTTTAAGAAATATACGCCAGATTTTTGGACGATCCAAGTGCCTAAACCCGCATCGTATGATACTATCGCACTATCCGTATTTGGATCGGCCGTTAGCCCTACTACTTTCTGAACTTGTGTAGGAGGGACTAATGTTATATCTTGTGGTGTTGTTAGGTAATATATACCTACGAAAGGGTCGGAAGTTAATGTAAATGTATTTTGGTCTGTATCGTATGTTATTTCTATACCTTCTCCAGCCTCTAAAACGACAGCACCAGTCGCCACATTTGTTCCATCGCTTATAGACACTACACCGCTTTCTGGAGGGGCTGGTATTGATATAGTAATAGCGGGGCTTGGGTCTTGGGTAGCAGTAATAGAACAACCTTCGCCGATTAGAGTAATAGCACCAGTAAGTGCAGTAGTTCCATCGGATAAGGACGATACATTAGGGGTTATATTAGCGGTTATATCTATATTAGTTGTGGTTGTATTATTAAAGTTAATAGTATCGTTTGACGATGTAAAGGTTATAGCCCCTTGTAAGCCTTGAACGGATGCTACATCACCGCTACCAGAACCTATCGCAGAACCGTTATACAATAACTGTGTATCCGATACATAAAGACCAGTATTACTAACTAAACCACCTACCTTTACATGGCCTACATTACTCGTTCCTTGTGCGTTCAAACTACAATACATTTCTGCCCCATTATCTCTGATATCAACATAGGCACTATTAGCACCAGTAGTCGTTTCAAATCGTGTAGTAGCCCCATAACTTTGTAAGGTATTACCCACATCAGAGCAGTTCACGCCTACTTGGCCGTTAGGGCTTTGTATGAGTGAAGGAATACCACTGCTTCCTATGCTTAACGCTTGTGCAACTTGTGGGTTCTCTGCGAGTGCTAAAGACATCTTATACTTACATTGAATATAAAATATAAGCCATATTAGTAATGGAAGTTCCTTTTGAAAATACGGTAGAAGCAACCAAGCGTGTTTTAGCCTATCCTCTGTCTGATGGTGATATAAACAAGATGCTAAACCCAGATACTAACATATTTACATATCCAGACTTGGAGAATATGAATAGCATAGATGAAGCGTTTGACTCGGAAGGCCGTTGCATGATGCTATATCCTACGACTTCGGAAACGAACGGCCACTGGGTTTGTATGATAAAGAAGCCCGATCAAATAGAGTTTTTTGACCCCTATGGCAAAGTCCCCGATACGGAGTTAGAATGGATATCGGCGGAAAAGCGTAGGGAGTTTAACATGGAAAAACCTACCCTTACACGCTTATTCAAAGAAAGCGGGTATCGTATAACTTATAACTCACATGACTTTCAAAAGGATAATAAGGATATAAACACGTGCGGACGGCACTGTATAGTTAGATTATTATATAAAGCCTTACCGCTGTCCGCATACTTGAAGATGATAAAGAGTAGTGGTCTTTCTGCAGATGAGTTTGTTGCGGGTGTGACATATTTAAAACTTCACAAATAAGATATGTAAAAATATATCGTTAGTATATATAAGAAGATGTCAACACGAGGGTATTCATCCAGCGTAGAAACCATCGGTAGCAGTTCAGAACCCGATATTGTGTATTACAACGCCGATATCGTAGCAGATGCGTATAACATTAACCAGTTAGGACTTGGCCGTGATCCTACCATTCGTTTCCAAGAAACTCGTTCTACCCCCCTTATTGCCGATATTAGTAAGTATATGTTTAGCATTATTCGCTTTACTATGGACGGTGCTGGTAAGGACTTACCTTTGTTTATACCTAATATAAACGATTCACAGTCCGATATAAACCTAACTACTTACTCTATTGTATATGATTATACAGTATATGCTAAACACCCTACGACCGGTGTAGATTTTAACACGACTTTCACAGCCCGTCGCTTTATAGAATACCAACCGGAAACCGTATTTGCACCTTTACCTAACCCTCCAGATACGGTTATCCTACCAGAGCAGATATATGCGGGGCAAGACTTGCGTGGAAACTACTATTATGTTTATACCTACCAGCATTGGGTAGACCTTGTCAATCTGGCCTTTTCCAGAGCATGGAACGACGCACAACCGGCTACCCCAAATACCTACCACCCTACGCTGTCTATACAAGCCCAGTGGGACGCTTACTGGTTGCTTCTTGGAGGCACGAGTGGAAATCAACCTCCTCTACACGGATCTCCGGTTCAAATGACTTATAATGCGGATAACGGCCTTTTCAGCCTATATGGTAATACCTACTGTTGCGGTGATGACCCTATACAAGGTAATACCCCTCCCCAATACCAAGCGTGGTCGTGGAATAACGGAACACCTTTGTATGCAAGTAATGGTGCGTCTGGGCAACCCGTAGCACAAGGAACAGAACTAATGAAGTTATATTTTAATACCGATATGTTCGGCCTATTCGCTAACTTTAATAACTTCTATATCGGTGTAGAGTCTACGGGTAAGGTAAATCAGATACTATTTCAGTCTATGGATGGGGGTAAAAACATAAAAGCCCTTGATGGTCTATCGGCCTTTTCAGCGACTGCTGGAACTAACCCTACCGTTGTGACTGGAACACAGTTATACTGGGTTATAGAGCAAGATTATAATAGCACTTCTACCCTCTGGACTCCTATATCTGCAATCGTGTTTTCCTCTACTATGATCCCCATTTTCCCAGAGCAAACTGGAACACCACTAACCTACGGCGAAGGTAATAACGCTTCCCCAGTGGAATCCTCTTCGGCTTTTACACCAATAATAACAGATATATCCGTCCCGATAGAACGGGCAGAAGATTATCGTGGTTTCCTATCTTACACCCCTACTGGCGAATACCGCTTATCCTCCTTTACTGGCTCACGCACGGAACTGCGTAATATAGATATACAAGTGTTCTGGAAGAACCGCTTGGATAATAAGTTATACCCCATCAATATGTTTAACCAGACAAATGTATCCATTAAGATGATGTTCCGTAAAAAGTAAGAAAAATAGAAAAATGGCAAGATTTAAATATGGGTAATGAATATAAAAATGACCGATGCCGTTCAGAAACTTTCGGTATATGACGACCGCATAGTTCAGACACAACCACGTTATGCAGTTGAAAAAGGTGCATTGTCCCTTACAAATGCCCCTTATACGGCACTCTCCCAGACGGCCTCACAGCACACTTACAACATTACAGTCCCTTCAGAGGGAGTGTTTATTGACCGTGCATTAGAGTGGCGTTCCCAGTGTTTTCTCTCATTCACGGCTACTCCGGTGACAAATACTGCGGGTGTTCCTTGCGTTGTGCTTGGTCGTGATGTAGCCCTTGCGTCGTTCCCTCTTCATTCTCTCGTTCAGACGATGACAGCGACTATTAACGACGCTACAGTCACGATGAATACTGGCGATGTTCTCTACGAGGTTATGCGTCTAACCGATTACAACAAGAACCGTATCCAGCGGACTTGCCCTAATATGTTAGATACATACGGCAACTATAACGATGCCTTCGCTACTAACCGCAACCCTCTTGGTGATTACATGTCTTCTACAAGCCGTGCCGATATCCCTAACGGTGCGTGGGGTCAGTTTGTATTTACTTTGCCTAACGGCCAAGCCCTAACTGGCAACGGCACATACACATCTGGTGGTATTACTGTTGCATACACGAACGGCGTTCCCGTCCAGACTGCCCTTCAGCCTTCTTATCCCATCTTCGTATCTTTCTACTCTAACGAGAAACTGGTGCTTTCTCCCTTTATCTTCAGCGACATTCATGAGATGGATACTGGAATGTTTGGAGTCCAGAATATACAGTTGGTGATGAACTTGACAAGTCCCAGCCAGACCTCTCCGGTTGGCCGTGTGCTTCGCTCTTGCTCTAACGTGGTTGCCGTTAGTGCTGTCGCCTACAACTCTGGCACACAGTCTGGAAGCCCCTTCAGCAACTCCCGTGTCAACGTGCAGTTCCTAACCCCTTCACTTTCCATTCCTCTACCCGCCAAGAGCGTAGTGCCTTACTACGAGTTCCCCCGTTATGTTTCTAACCAAGCCCTTGTTAATAGCAACGGTGGCTCTGGTATCGGCTACGGCCAGACTGCTTCAGTCCAGTCCCAGACCATTACGCTACCTTGCATTCCCGATCTAATCATTATATACTGTAAGCCCCAAGCATACGGGTCAACTGATGCCGACTGGTATCTTCCCCTTACACAGATTTCCATTAACTTTGATAACTTCTCTGGCCTCCTTGCCTCCCACACAACGGAGGAACTGTATGCGATGTCCGTAATGAATGGCCTTGAGATGGACTACAATACATGGCTCGGCTACACCCAGTCTGCAAACAAGAACGGAGCAACCCCTCCTAATGCTGGTGGCTACAAGACCCAGTTATGCGGTGGCTTCCTCGTGCTAAAGCCTTCAAAGGATATCACACTCCAAGAAGGACAAGCCCCATCCGTCGTAGGAAACTACACTTTCCAGTTCAACGCTACCGTAAGCAACTGGTCGCAGACTAACGTGTCTAACGCTACGCTGTATATCATCACGGCCAACTCTGGCTATTTTGAAACCGTAAAAGGCAGTTCCCGTGTGATTAAGGGTGTTCTTAACGAGGCTGATGTTATTAACGCACCTATGTCCTCTGCTGGAACTCGTAGCAACCTTACACGCATTATCGGCGGTCGTGGTGCTTTACACAGACTTGGCAATGTGCTTGGCCGTGTTAAGGAGTTCCACTCTATGGGTTCAGCCCGTAGCGGTGGTGCGATGAGTGCTGGAGCGGAAAGCGGTGGTGCAGAAAGCGGTGGTGCTATGAGCGGTGGGGCAAGACGCAGAGGCCACGCTGGACTTGCTGGTCGCCTAATGTAAAAATATACGCTACTAAAATATCTACGATTAATATAAAAGAATGGCTACTGGTAGTAATCAGTCTTTAATATTTGAAACGCTTAACTCTACTTTTCCTTGTTGTTGTTCGTGCCACGCTTCACCCCTTTACCATTACCGCAAGTCGCCCGATCTTGCTACATGGTATAGCCATCTAAATACTGTTCTAAACGAACCCGTCCGAGCAACCGGTGCAAATGCCCCAGAATATACGACAGCAAATAAAGAATATTTTGAAACATTATCTAAAGGACATAATGGGGGTAGCCCTTCAAGTCTATCTAACATAGCAACCATCACACTCACCGCCGATTTACCGAGCATTTTAAGGGGTTAGTTTATGTTTTTGATACATTTGTAAAACTGCTGTCCTATACGGCCTAAAAAGAGTGGAAACGCTTTCTACCCCTTTTAGACCATAATAAATAATCTCTTAAATAAACCAGATAACTATATTTTCCGTAGTTATCTCGTTTAGGCTCTCCTATAAACTTAAGGCGTTCGTAGTATAGCATTACTCTGCTTCTGTGCCATTATTTGTTTTTACCCATAACTCCGTTCTGCACATCGCACACTTTGGCTGGGGTGTGGCCTTTAGTGTAGTTAAGCACCGCTTACAGTATTTATGTCCGCAGTTTGTAATATCTAACTCCCCTTTGGGTATTAGATCTAAACATATAGGGCATTCGTAAGGCTTGGCTAATGCGTGTGCCATCTCCTCCATTTCCGTCTTAATATGCTGGGGTAGGTCGTTGGCTATTACCCGCCGTATGCGTGTAATATGTATTAAGGCCTCTTCGTGGTTCGTCCGTGCCTCTTCGTAATACCTACACCATGCGTATCTGCGTTGAGCGTCCATCTTCTGTAGCGGGGTGCGGTTGGCGTTGGGGCGTGGCATCCTTCTGTTATACTTACCGGAAAGAAGATAAATGGCGGAAACAAACGCACCGGAGAGTTCTTTACCAAAGTATGGCCAGAGCCAGACTATTAGGCGAATACTTATCGTCCTTCCATTTACCCCTTATCTTGCTATGCGAAGCGTGAAAAGTATTCTGCTTTTCTTTAGCAAACCCTTTAGGGACTTTCTTAAGGCGTTCAAAATGCTTCCATATTAGAAAATCTCCGTAATCAACTGCACCAAAGCGTCGCACCTTACCGTCTGGCGTTAATATCTGTAGTTTATGTTTAGTATCCATAGAAAAGCCTAACATTTTAGGGTCATAACCCGCTTTTTTAGCGACAGCACGGGCATCTTTCAAATACTTATCACAACTATAGCCATTACGCTCTAACTGGGATTTGAACGCACTACTGCATTGACATTCACCTTCCATCTTACCACATTTGCCTCTACCGAATATAGATCCGATAGAATGTGCTTTTAACTTGCGATTAACCGCATCAAAGGCCTTTTTAGCACCAAAACGATTAGCCACGCTATTAGCAATACCATCTAACCAAGAAATGCCCGTTATTTTAGGTTGCTGTATATTTAAGGGCGTATTAATAACTGTAGTATTTTTAGCCCTATTAGACATTAGTGCGTATAAGGGGTCTTCTGCATGGGCTACCCGCTGGTTGCGTGTATCGTTAAAATACTTGCTCTCTACTGCTGGGTTAAACGATAGGCCTTCTACAACAAGACCTTCATTAATAAGGTTATCAATAATAGCCCCACCAAGCGAATGACCGACAGCATAAAATGTAGCACTCGGGAACTGCTGTCGTAGGGATTTCACGATTTCTACATCCACTTTGTATCGTGAAGTATTAGAAACACTATTACCTAATACTGGAGTCCAAGCACTTACATCCCTTGCATCTGAAGTGCCACGCACGGCTATAATAATAACTTCACCCTTCTTATATGCCTTAATAGTAGGGCTATTATACACTACAGTCCAACCGTTAATAGGGGATGTATTTTTAACATCATACGATGCTTGTGCTATATCCCCTAATACTTGCCTACTTTCTGGCATTACACCACCACGTAGACCTATAACTTTACCCAGTTCGGCCTTTTGGTCTTTATATTCGGCCATTAGTTTAGCCTTCGTTGGACGCTTTAGAATACCGAGCAGATTTTTATGTTCCTCAACGAAATCACGATATGGAATGTGGATACCCTTATCACCCCCTTTACGCATTTGGAGATTTAGGGCAAGATTAGCCCTACGCTTTGTAGTTCCACTAAAATCTTCGGGGTTCTCTACTACATGTCGTGCGAACTCTAATGGTTTCATATTATGTCTTTTCGCTTGTGCAGTTAAAGCACCCTCTTTTACATGGAGGTCTTGTATCCAGTTATCGTTAGACATTCTATTACAAAATGGATATATTATTTATACCCATTTTCTAATGTAGGCTGATGTAGGCTAAATCGCAGATTTAGTGGTTGCCGAGCCTCTCTGTAAGTATCCTATAGGGTATAATGCGATTTACCCTACATTACCTTACATATCTGGGCTAAACCCGTATATACTGGTGGTTGGTGCTACGGTATTCGCTACTGGTTTTGCTATAACCTCCTTACGCTTCAGCCCCTTATATACTGCCCCTACGCCAGTTCTGCCGTGCGTAATACCGTTAAAGGTTAATAGTTGCTTAAACCACCTATCGTCGCATTTTTCCGTATGCGTATCGGCCATATATGCCGTTTTTAGATCCTTCGCCGTTATTATATCTTGTTCGCTCTTTGTTAGGTCGTAGTTAGTATTTAACCATAACTTTAATGGGTTATTGTCGTCTATGTATTCGTTAGTGGCCTCCTTAAACTTATCTGGTGTATTAAGGTGCTTGGCGTTCTTAACGCTCTTGTTATATACCTCCGTAAGCATTAGTATAAACTCATCCCTCCATGCATCGCTTGAGCATTTAATATTCTTAACATCTGGGTCGCCTTGCCTCTCGTGTGGTTGCGTAGGGGTTGCTACGAAGTTAAAGGGGAACTTTAGGATTTCCATTCTACGCTGGGTAGCGGTATCTACCTTACTTAACTTGGGTATATCGTTGGCTTGGAAAAATGGCTTATACATCGGTTTTGCCTTAAATATATGCTTACTATGTAGCGTTCTGGCCTCTACTGGATCGCCACCGCTAATCTTCTTAAGCATACTAACTTGTAGTTTTTCGTTGGTTTCTGGCTCGGTAGACATCATAATACGCTTACACCTTGCATCTACTAATGCTGGGACTGGTTGGTCTAACCGTTCTTGTATCTTGGTAAATAGGCTTACATTAACGGGGTAAAAGTAGTTGCCGAACGCCTTTGTAATAAGTTCCGTAATAACTCCCTTACCGTTGCCTCCAGCACCAGTAAATACATAAAACTTTTCAAACTTATTGTAGCCTAATAGGGCGGAGGCTAATACTTGCAGTAAAAACTCTGTGCTTGGTGTGTCTTCGTATAAACCGTATAAAAACTTATCTATCTCCTTACGCACCGTCGGGTTAAGTTTGGGGACTGGGTAGCCCGTTGTAGTGCTAATCATATCTTGGGGCGTTATAGGTCTAAACTTACCCTTCTCTAAATCGTAAAGGCCGTCGGTAAATGCGAACAGTTGGGGGTTCATATCCATCTTCTGTTCTAAATCTGGGTCGTTGTAATATGTATCTAAAAAACTAATAACACCGCTACAAAAGTCCGCACCACCTAAAGTCTTATAGGACTTGTGTATTAGGCTTACCTTTGCGTCGCATTGCTCCTTTAGTTCCTTGTGCTTGGCTTGGTCTGCAGTTGCCCCAGCATCTTTAGCGTAGCGTGTTAATACGGCCTTCTTTGTATCTAAACATAACTGCTGGAAGGTATTACTAATATCGCCTTTTATACCGCTTGGCGTAGGCTTTTCGCTATGCGACCAGATATTCTGCGGGTTAAGGCTATACCAGCCTAAATGCTCGTTATATACATACTTATCCGGTAATATATTGTAAAAATACTTGGCTATATCGTTGCTATTTAGTAGTTCCAGCATATCTAAAAAGTCCTTGCGTGTTTCCATTAGTTCGTAAAACTTGGCTGGGTTATGCTTCTTAAGTTTGTGCCATAATGTGGCCTCTGTTAGTTGCTTGGATCGCCTATCGGTAAATGTCCCCCATTTCTTGCAACATGCTCCCGCTTCGTATCCTATATTAGGGCGTTTGCTTACTTTGTCCCAGTCTTGCCATGTTAGTTTCTTATTATAAAATATAATACCTATATCTAACCAGTCTTGGTAGTTCTTTAGCACCGCATCTGGTAAGGCCATCGCTACCGCTACTAACTCGTGGTCTACCACCTCTACTGGGTTTGAGGTAGGCGTAGGCGTTGGTGCTACGCTTACTATACTATTCGTTTCGCTATCTGGCTCTGGTGCAGTAAATGTAAGTTTGGGCTGGGCTACATCCTCTCCCTTTACGAACCGTTGGTCTAACCCCTTAAGGTAATCTAAAACCGCTTGGGGTATCTCTTCTATATCGTCTTCCATCGGTTCTTTTATCCATTCGTATTTTGCTAAACAGTCGCCCTTATACCATAACTGGCTGGGTTGGCAAAATATAATACCGCCGTCGTTGCGTATATCTATCTTATACTCGTCGCTTGTAGTTTGCTTTACTCCGTCGGTATATTTGTAGCAGTAGTGGTATCCTTTGTTGGTCTTGGCTACCATGTTGCAGTCCGTCATTAGATCCATTAGTTCTTTGGCCGTTTCCGTATTAGGGTCGTCTATATCTATTACGCTTATACCGCCCCGCTTACCGGTTATTAGTGCATAATGTGTTCCAGCCTTAAGATTTTTAATGCGTTCGCTTTCTTCCTTCCATTTTCCATTAGGCTTGTAGCCCTTCTTTACCTTACCATCTTTTATTTCTACCTTTAGTTCTACGCTTAATAACTTAAGGTTAAGGCGTTCGTAAAGGCTAAATACTGGGTTGCCGTCGTGCCATTGGGTTGCCGGTGGGTTGGTTGCCATCGTTGCTATGACCGTGTCTGGGGTCTTGTTTCCGCCGTTTGTCCGCAGTGCTACTTCGTTGCCGGTGGGTTGGCTGGAGGCTGGGCGTGGCATCTTTTATGACTGTGGATGACATAAAAAATCCAGCCGGAAAGAACTTTTTTACAACGCCGGAGGGTTGAGGCTGGGCTTACTTTTTTACAGTTTGGCCTATATACTTACTTTTGGTAAATATCTTTAGTTTTATATCGTAAATGTAGTTATTTATATGTAAAAAAAATATTTTTTTTACTAATAAGTAAGTGGTAAGTATCTTTATTTACTTACTTTAGGTAATAAAGCGATATGAAATGGTAAAAATCTTTACGATTTCGTATCGTGTAAAAAAGTAGTAAGGGGTTGATAAGGCCATTCGGCCAAAATCGGCCATTTTCACCACTGGCAAGATTGGTAGCCATTTCCTTCTAACAAAGAGGGTGGGCTATATGCAAATGTGCTACCCAAATGGTGCGGATGATGCGGACTATAAGCACCGCCTATCATACCCTTTACAATAGCACCATTATCACCTAAATAACCACCGCCTCTTGGCCTACCTTGCCCCTCTTGGAATGGCTCTAATGTAGGGGCTTCCTCTGTTGCCTTTGGCTTACGCTTATATACACGCTTTGGTTTCGCTACTGGTGCAGTATTAACAATCTCATTGGTAGGGACAGCACTTTCGGCCACCGCTGGTGCTACTGCCTTTTTCGCCCGTGCCTTACGTGCTTTAGGTGCTGGTGTGGTTTCTTCGGCAACTGCAGTAGGTGATACAGAGCCTATAAAGGGTAATACAGAGTCGCTAATAGGGGCTTTACGAATGGTTGTGGATACACATGGGTGCGGTTTAGGTGGCTTATCTGGTTTATCTTCATTTTTAGGCTTTAGATTAATCTTTATATCACCCTTAACAGCATTACCCTCCACCTTTTTATAGTCTTGGTAAGGTAATACGGGCTTTGTATATTCAATAGGTATAACTTCAGATGAAGAAATAAAGTATTCTGGTGCGTTAATAAATGCTTCGCTATTTACATCTTCGCTGTCCTTAAACTTGTAGTTTGCGTAGACTATCTCAAAACGGGCAGATTTGGTAGCACCCTTACTGGCCTTATTGCTAACCCATATCTTACTTGCGTAATATTTCTTTGATAACTTAACGGATGCATCTTTGCCTTGAAACAGTTCCAGAATATTCTTGCTACCGTTAATCGTCACCATTACCTTACCCTTTAGTTTATCTACCATACGCACAAAGGCACGGAAGGGAAATACATTATCCTTATCTGGGCGTAGTGCTGGGTATTCTTCTTTTTTAGGCTTCGCACTACCTTCTAATACATCTGATGTAGAAGTCGTTGTAATACCATAACCACCACCAGCCTCGTAAGGAGGATCTAACATAAAGAAGGTATTAGGCGAATCGTGTTTAGGGCATATCGTTAATGCGTCGTCATTATATATAGTCACACCCTTTAGCCTATTAACGAACCAACGGCCTCTTCCAGCCATATTTAGTTTGTTAAATGGATCTGGCGACTTCTTAAGGGGCATTTGTGGTTTAGCGTCCTTCTTACCCTCTTCATCTGGGCTATATTTAACAAGGTTCTTGTCATTCTCCGCTATACACTGCAAATCCTTAATAGGGATGTTTGCTGTCCCGCCTTGACCCGCACAAAACGAAAGGATATACCAGTATAAGCACACAAGGTTATCAGTAGCACCACCTTTTACTGCGTGATCTATAACATCGTATTCCGCTTCAGCCTTATCCTTTACTATTTTAGTTTTAACGGGATTTTCACGGAGGAAAGGTATTATAACACGGGAAATGCGGTCTACTTGCTTCATCTGGTCTTTACCCGCTTGTGTATCCAGATTTATAACGGTAGACGATAAATATGACTTACCAAAATGCTCTTGTAGTTTCTTTAGCCACGCATTAGCACCATGTGTTTTATCGTATGCTTGTAGCGATTGCGTATATAATGATAGTTCTGGCATTAGGTTAGGGGTTTCAGTTAGGCCTCTCTGCAGACGCTTATAGAAATCCGCTACAAGTGGATTCCATTCATTAATGATTTCCGTTCCTACTTTGGGCTTCTGCCAGAATATAGCACCGCCTCCAAAGAAAGCCTCTACATAAGTCTTACGGAATACTGGATCAAAGCGTTCTATTAGCCACCAAGCGATATCCTTTTTAGTTCCAGTTCTACATAATATAGGTTGGCTACCATCTTCATCTTCACCACCCTCCTCTGTGGTTGCAACGGCCTCCACTACTTCTGGTAAGGTATCAATCGGGTCGGATACATGGAAAACTATATCGTTTGATACACTTGCTGGAATACCTAACTCGTTCATAGTTTTTATTACCGCATTAGCAACTGGTGCTGGTAAAGGAACATTTGTATCAACACCTTCAACTACCTCACGCACTAACTCCTTATCACCAGTAGCCTCAATAGCCTTCATAGCACCATTAAAGATTGGTGCTGTCGCTTTGGGTAGATTTTCAAACTTAACCGCAGTAGGCACACTTGCAGAACGCCTTTGTGGAGCGTTTCTCGGAATAGCCGTATCTGTAGCCCCTACCGTAGGTGTTGTTGTATGCGGTGCTTGTTTGGCCTTACTACTTAACGCTGATTTTACGACCACAGTAGGCTTTACATTTGCTTTCGCTTGGGCTTCCCGCTCCTTCTGTAGTTTTAACGCACGTTCTTCAGCCAGTTTTCGTATAGCAGTCTTACCCATGTTAGTCAACTGACCCAGAGAACGAGTATAAAAGTCCCACTCATTACCACCTCCTTGTAGGAAAACCTTTTCAGCACTCATTATATATTAGAGGCTTATATAAAAATGTATCCATTTCTAAAATGATGGCTGATGATGGCTAAATCGCAGAAGAGCCATAGGAGAACTTAATAAATCCTCGTATCACTTGTAAATCTGCGGAATAGCCAACATTACCTTACATACTTCTTGTAAAGGGCATCTATCGCCTCCTTATTCTTACGGTCTTGTTCTGCGTAATACTTTTCCATCTTGCGACGGTTAAACTCGTGTATCGCAACTGCAACGGCCACACCAACCATAGCGGGTATCACTTGGAACATCCTATGGTAGAGGGCTATACTTTAACTTTACCTCAAGTTCTGTATCTACATTAACATACTCAAGTTCCGAAATCGCCTTCATAGAACTCGTGTAAAACTGAACCATTAACTGCGACAGCAAAAAACCTTTATGCTCCAGAACCACCTTATAGGCCTTCTGAAGGTCGGGCATCTGGATCTTCTTTTCGTATTCATTACGCAACTTCGCAAGTTCAATATAGTCTTCTGCGATGCGTGTAAGTAGCACTTGGGCTGGGACGGTATCGTTGCAGTCGGGCGTTAGGAACTCGGCGATGGGGTCGTTTGGCATTCTATATTCTTACCGGAGATTTGTTTATTTTCATATTTTTATTTTTACTCTTGGTCGCTGTCCCACCCCGCTAAATCTACAGTTGTATTTGCTTGGTCGTTTCCGTCGTTATCTACATCTCCTTCTTGCTTTAACTTCCACATTACATCAAAAGGAACTGGCTTTAGTTTTGTATGTAAGAAGTTTATAGGATTTTTGATTATTTTTGGCCTAAAGTATAATGGCATTATATCCCCCTCAATACCAGCACCCCTCTGAAAGGAAGCCCATTTAACAAGCATATCACCACGATCGTTAAGCCTATATACTGCAAACTTCTTTGGAGATGTTTGCCCAACGCTATTCACAACAAAATACGGCATCTATATTATATAGATAGGTATTTAGTTTTCACATTTACTCTTTAGCATACTTCAAGGCCTCATTAACGGAATGTCCCATCTCCTCTGCAGTTTCCTTCATATCCTTAATATCGTATTTGTTAGATAGGAATATATGACGAAGCATAGAAGAACCTACCTTCTTACCCAAACACTTATTAAGAATACGAGTTATAGCGTTGACCGCCGTTAGAGGCGAACCATCCTCATAGCAAAGAAACCGGAACTCTGTGGCCTTTGTAATCTTTCCCTTATGGAGTGGTGTATGCTTAAGATACATATTAATCGCATTCGTAAGTGTCGGGTTATCACCGTATTCTACGATTTGCTGTCCGTATTTCTTGGCCGTCTTATACTTGTTAAATACAAACTTCTTCGTAG
>Ga0114977_10001476_pt1 | contig 15453 bp, 16 predicted proteins | sample S_130805_MF_Meta_FD_87026 | JGI IMG/M metagenome (GOLD analysis project Ga0114977, IMG submission 87026) | Freshwater microbial communities from Lake Simoncouche, Canada to study carbon cycling - S_130805_MF_MetaG | ecosystem: Environmental > Aquatic > Freshwater > Lake | place: Lake...
ACCACCGCTACCGGGACCACCGCCTCCACCTCCGTCACCACCGCCTGCGGCCTAGTTTTAAAATAAATATGAATATGAAAGATTTAAAAAAAAATAAATATAAATAATGCCACCACCAGTACTATATCCATGGGTATCATCTAAATTTTCGCCATGTGATACAATGATGTGTTACCCGGAAGAAAATCATTGGGAGTACACATCTGGTAGTTTAAAAGTACATGATGCTTATACTAATAATACATTTAGCCCTATACCTGATTATCCATCTTTAGAATGGGTAGAACCTTATGGAGGATATATGGTATTTAGTAGTAAAAAAAACTACCAATATATAACACAGGTAGAGAATTTTTATACACCAGGAACATCATTTTCAATAACAACTCCTTGGTCCTCATCATTTTTATATGATAATTATTTAGCATTTGGTACAGTTAATGCTACAGCTACTCCAGCTTCACCAGGTAATGGATATTTATATTTTTATTCATCACCAACAGTTGATATAGAATCATTCACTTTTGCCAAATATAATGGAGCTAGTGCGTTTGGAGTGGCATCGGAAGGTATATTAAATTTAGAAATAACTGAAATAGATTTTAATATACAGGGTTATTCTTTTTTTAGAACATCTTCTACATATTCCACAATAGATTTTTCAAAAGATGGTCTCGGATGGGCATATTCAGATAATATTAAATCATATACTTGGATTGATAGCACAACTAGTCAATATTATCCTTCCGCATCCATCAAATTGATAACAAACGGTACAGAGCAATCATACCCAAGCATTGACTTAAGATTTAATAATAATCTAAGTAAATTAGTACCATACGCATTTTTTAATTTAAGTTTTATATATCAAAAACTATATGGAGGAGCAAATGATGGTATAAATATTTATTTATCACCAACTTTACCAACTTATCTGCCTTTATCTGGTTCGTCATCATTTTCATTACCATCTGGAGGAGTTTTTATAGCTTCTATTACACAATCATATGCTGATGCTCAATTCTATGGATTACAAGGTAATCAATATTTATTAATTGTTGCAAATACTGGATTAACATCATCTGCGACATACTCATCATTAGCACTAAGTAATGTTAGAATAGATGGTGGTTATTACGCAGGTAATAATAGACAATTTGGAACAGTTTTTGTCGGTTCAAGTCCAGATGTAATAGTACCAGTAGGTATAACATCAGTGACATATAGTGCTTATGTTGGAGTTGGTAATACTATTAATGCAACACAGTCATTAAATATTAATCAGTTATTTTCTAAAATTGGAAATGGATTATTCAAAGCAGGTATTTGGGAAAATGGAGTTTGGAATAGTGGTTGGAGATATGATGATTATGTTTATGAATTTTATGAAGTTGGTGAATATTATGATTATAATGAAAGTTTAAATTGGAGATTTATAATATCAGGGCCACCATCTTCTGTTTCTGAATTTAGTATAGGTGATAAAGTATCCATTGGTAATATAGTGGCAATTGATATCAATGAAGATAGAAAGCTTATTAAAAACTACTTTACAATAATAGGTGCTACTTATTCAACAACAGATACATCATCAACATCAAACTATATTATTGTTGAAATTGTAAATAGATTCCCTTTAAGAAGAATTGAAAGAGATTCTGTAAATCATAGAATATATGTAACTAAAAATGTTTGGTTATCTGGAGCATTCTTAAATGGTTATTTCAAAGGTATTTGGAATTATGGTTTATTCAAAGGATATCCTTTAATAACAGAAATGTTTCAATCACATTGGATAGATGGTATATTTGACGGTGGTCACTTTAATGCAACTCAATTAGGATTGACATTCAGTGACACAATATATTCATCAATTACTTTAGACCTAAGACCAGCATCTAAAGTTGGATTAACATTCTCTTTTCCACATATGTTAAATGTTGGAGATACTATTACTATAGATAAAGATGATAAAACAATTAATCCTCAATATGATGGTGAAACAACAGTATTAGATGTACCAAATGAATATCAAATTATAACTGATTTGGATTGGGGAAAATTAAAATTTACAGTAGGCGCGGAAAGTGGATATATTTATACACAAATATCAAATGGATTAGTACAAAATTTTGATTTTAGAAGTCATAATATATCAAATGAATCAACTTTGACATCATTAGATTCTGATACTGTTTTTGTTTATAATTCTTGGATTGATGTTAATTTTAATAGCAATTCAGCAGTTAATATAGCCAAGCCATATACAGCATTAGATGCAACAGGAATGGCAGGTGGATATTTTGAATGGCTTATATATTCACAAAATAATTTATATGGTTATCCTACAAATGATGTATTATCTAGTAAATCTAAATTCAGAGATAGTTTTTCTGCCGCAAAAAGGAGTCGTAAAGTGATCGGGGACGCTCTTGGTCAAATAATACAAAAACCTACCGAAAGAACTTATAAATTAGGCACAAAATATAAGATATTTAATGATTATATTGGAGATTCTTCTAAATTTGAGGATTACTTTGGCTCAACCGGATCAACTGGTCAGTTATTTTTAGATCAGGGTTGGACATATTCATCATCATCATTTTATAATTCAATTAATCCAACTCCAATAACTGGAGATATAACATTTTCAAGAACAACAGATTCTGGACTTTCTCTATTTAGTCAAGACGGAGTAGAAGGTCGTAATGATATAATAGCTGGAAAAGAATTAAAAGTAGAAGCTATGGGCAATGGAGGTATATTAAGTTTAGCAACTCCAACTAAAAATGTAAGAAATAGAAATACAAATCCAATAGAAAAAGGAAGATATACAGTTATTGAGTTTGACTTACTAACATATTCTGTTAGCAATGATTATTTTGAATTAGAACAACAAAATAAAGTGAAATCTGGTATTCAAAGCAAAGGGAGTAATTGGTTTCAACCAATTATACACTTTAATAATATAAACACAACAACTAGAAATGTCTTTTATCCAATTGTCAGCACATATAGTGTTACAGTGCCTACTGTTTTACCAGCAACATATCTACCGATATATCAAAATATTGACCACTTATCAACCACTAAATATATTGCTAACGGGGCAAAAAATATTCCATCAACTAGAAAGTATGAATATTTCTATGGAAAAACATCTTTAGCAATGAATTTTAAAGGCAGTGGATTATATGGTGGTTCTCAATCAACTTTTATAATTGATAATCTAAATTTCTTTGAAATAGATATGGTACCTTTCTTCCAATACTTTATAGATACTAGTATTAATAAATCAGTTCAAATTCCATATCAAGGCATAGCTCCATTTATTGATTACACAAATTCCAACTTCTCATTCCTTGATAATATATCAATTGGATTTGATAGTGTAAGCATTGTTTCTTCTAGTTTACCTGTTAGTGGAGTTGGTATTTCAATCGGTGGTGGTGTTTCAGTTGTTGCTTCAGTATCCAGTGCGTCTACAGGTGGAAGTGGATTTGATTTATATCTAGATATGCCTTAACTTAGTATCAATAAGTAACCTACTTTACCTGGTTCATTTTTAGCAAAATGACCCATAGCCTCTACTTTTGTTTCTTTACCAGTTAATTTAATACCTGTAAGTTTTTGCTTACCTAATATTCTTTTCTCACCTTTACAAGTTTTACAAGGTGTTAATCCTACTTTACCTTTTCCAGAACAGAAATGACAATTATCTCCTTTATAGTCTTTACCAGTACCCTCACAGAAATCACATCCATCATCAGCATCAAAAGTTTTAGTTATATTACCATCAACATCTCTGATAACTATTTTAGAAGAAAGGTCTTTTCCACTACCATCACAAGTTTTACATTTAACCCATCTCTCATATTCTAAAGATCCATCAAAAGTATCATCTACTTTTACCTGAATATTATAAACATCATTCTTTTTAAATGTTTCAAATCTCTCTTTTTCAGCATCATAGTCTAAATCTACTTTTATTTCAAAAAGTTCAAAATACTCATTATAATTATTACCAAATTTACTTTTTAAATCATAATCTACTCTTTGTTCACCACAAAGAACATCATATGCTTCTGTAATATCTCCAAAAATAATTTGATCTCCTCCTTTATCAGGGTGCATTATTTTTGATAACTTATAGTAAGCTTTCTTGATTGATTTCTCATCAGATTGAGGATTTACTTCAAGAATAGAGTAGTAGTTTTTAGATAAATTCATTAATAAAATCCTATTTTAGCTAGTTCAACAAAAAGATATTTCTCATCTGTTTTTAATACAACATTACAAACTTTTTCAGAAAAATCATCTTCTATTATTAGAGAATCAGGTTTTTTAATAAAATTAATTAAATTTTGCAAACCTTGCTTTTTATATTCCATCAATGATTCTTTATTGATATATCTTTTGTTAAATCCCATCTTCTTTTAATATTTGTTCAATTTTTCTATCTCTATTATTTCTAAAATTTATATCTGAAAAACACTCATTAGATTCAAATTTACAATCACTACATATATCTAATGGTTGTTTATTTGGTAAATGACCATAGTTAGATACAGGTACAATAAATCTTCTTTTAACATTATCAGAACAACATTCAGGACAACACATTGATAAATGTGATTGTGGTATGTCAATATATTCTTTATTCATTATTACCAAATTTCTTTTGTAAATAAATAGCCTTTTTAAGTCCTTCTCTTTTTCTAACAGATTTTTTAGTAAACTCTTTTCTATTTCTAAGTTCTCTTAGAATTTTAATTTTATCAAATTTTCTCTTATACTTTTTAAGAGCCTTTTCAATGGTGTCATTACCTTCAACTTTAATTATTAACATATAAATATATTTATTTTATTATACAATAGATAGGACAATGATCAGATACTTTTCTTGCAGTTTTCAATTCTTTGAATTCTGAAAAGAAGTTTATAACATCACTACTCTTTAAAATTATATTAGATGATATAAAAAAGTTGTCATATTCCATATTTAGTCTTTCACCAGCTTCTCCTTCTTTCATCTTTAATGATGTTTTCTTACCTATTAAAGTTGGTTTAGCCCATTTTTTAACACCATCAAATCCAGGATCAGCTTGTGATAAATTTAAGTCACCCATAAATATAATTTTTTTACCTTTATAAGTATCACCTAAAGAAGATAGAAATGCTGCTTCTACAGCTGGATTTTTATCAGTTGGCACTAAGTGTAAATTAAATAAATAATACTCACTAGCCTTAAATACAAAAACCGCTTTGAATGGTTCTCTATTTAATTTATCTTGTAAAGTTTTTTCTAAACTTGATTCTTTTAACTTAACTCTGTTTTTCTTATAAAGATAAGCATATCTTTCAGAACCTGATCCAGTTGTTGGGTCAGATACTACATAGTCCCAAGATGTTCCTGTTCTATCTAAAAGGTCATCTAATTTAGCAACTGCTTGTGCTCCAAATTCAGATGTTGATACTTCTTGAACAGCAACTATATCAAAAATTTTAACCTTACTAGCTATGTATTTCATCACTGAATCTGATTCAGATTTTGATCTTCCAAAATTTTGAATGTTCCAAGAGATAATGTTTAATTTTGATGTGTCTACTTGAGAAAAGCCCAATAAGCTAATTAGTAAAAATAGTAATGTAAATTTTAATTTCATATTTTAATTTGATTTTGTTTATATATTAAATACCTAAATCTTTAAGATTAATTTGTCTTTTTAATTGTTTAAGTGAATCGGCATCACTATATGAAAATCCATATTTATCTTGGCAATATTTATCAATCATCTTCTCGCAATCAAACCAACTAACAAATCCAATATCATCTTTTTCTATAATAAGTTTATATAACTTTTCTGATAGTTGTCTTTCAGTATCTCTAGCAGAAGCAGCGGATTCATATTTTTGATATCTCATAGCCTCACTTTTCAATCTTTTAGATTCAAGCATCTCTATTAATAACTCATCTATCTTATTCATAAATAACTTCTTTATTAATTTTTAGAATTCTATCAAACATTTCTTGATTCAAACGATCAGGATATAGAAAAACTATTAATTTCCCATATTAACTTCAGTTATACTTGAGAATATATTCTTCTCTATAAGAAGAATTCTATCAAACATTTCTTGATTCAATACAGCGTGATGTACAACAAATATATTTATGTTATACTCATTTGCAAATGATTTTAATAATACAAGTATTCTCTGTATATTATCAATATCAACACTAGAGAAGACTTCATCTAAAAAAAGTATATTGATATGCCTTTTAGTTCTAATTAATTTTAAGTAAGAAATTAAAATTGATATGTTTGTTAACTTTTGCTCACCCGTTGATAAAGAATCATGTTCAATTACTGAACCTAATTGTTTAATCTCAGCTGTAAAAGTTTCATCTAATCTTACTTCAAATGGTAAACTCATTTTTTTAATATTCTCAGCAATAAAGTGATTTATTGGTTTTATAATACCAGCAATAATTGACTTTTTAACACCATCTTCACCAAAGATTCTATTCATTTCTTTATAGTAAAGTTCTTTCTCTTTACAAATAGAAACATTATCAGAACTTGTTGTTTTTTTATCTTTAAGTTCAACAATTGTGTTTTGAAACTCTTGAACATTAACAGATGATTTTGAAACAGGTTGAGCAGTTTGACTAGCTTTCTTTTGAGTTAGTTTATCAATATCTGACTTATAACTTTTTAATAAATAACTTAAATCATTAAAAGCAGTTGTTATGCTTTCAGAAAGTGTTTTTAACTTAGTTTGTCTTTCTTTAACCTTTTTGATATTTTCCTCAATTTCAAGTTTAATATTTTCAAATCCCTTTTTCTTTTCTTCTAAAGCGATTCTTAGATTAGAAAAATGTTCAGAATCAAAATCTGTTTTACATGTAGGGCATTTACCAGAATCATATAAATCTAATTCTCTTTGAACATTTTTAATATCATTTTGACAGTTAATATATTGTTTCTTTTCTTTATCAATTTCTTCATTAAGTTCATTTTCCTTTTCTTTGATTTTATCAATCTTGTCTTTAAGATTCTTATAATCATCTTTTTTAGAATTCATTTCCTCAACTAATTTATCAATTTCAGATTGAATATCTTCTTTTTCTCTTTCTAATGATAATCTGGCTTCTTCTTTTTGTCTTTCAATAGCCTTATCTATGGATCTTTTAATAGAAAGAATAGAATCATCTAAAGTTCTGATTTCAGCATCAAAAGAAGCGGCTCTAACTTTATTATTTTTAGCAATATCTTTTAAGATACCATTTAAGATATTGATTACTTCTAAGTTGAATAACTTATCTAAAAGAAGTTGTTTTTCTTCATTTGATAATGAAATAAAATTTTTAAAGTCATTTATTGAAAGACTTATAAAAGACTTAAAAGTCTCCAAATCAACTCCTATATACTCTTCAATTTTCTCATCTATATTAGATTTACCAGCTCTCTCATTTAAAATACCATTTTCCCAAAGCTCAAGTATAGAAGGTGAGATACCTCTTTTAATTTCAACCTCAGTACCATTTGAGATAAATTTAATACGGTTTAATAATTCACCGTTGATGCGGTTTGGAAGAGTAGAAAGTGTAGACCATCTTTTCTTTTTACCACGGGTTTTACCATAAAGGGTATAATCGAATGAATCCAAAAGCGAAGACTTACCAGCACCGTTATTTCCTACGAGAAGAATTAACTCTCCTCTTTCAGTGTTTAATTTAAGTACTTGTTCGTTATTTCCAAAGGATTTAAAACCCCTTATTCCTATTTCACTTATTAACATTAAGATTAATTTTTCTTTTTATATAGAAATAACCAATTTAAGTTTAATAATTATGATTGTGTGGATGAGGTAATTTGGTCATTATCTATATCTTGAGCTAAAACAACCGTAGCTGATGTTATTGGTTCATATGCTGATAAATCAATATCATCTATTCTATTTATCATCTCGCTCCAAGGAACTACATTTTTAATTAAGAATCTTAATATATCTTCATATTCCTTATATTGTTTAATTGTGCAACCTAAAACTCCTTCTAAGTCATCATCAACATTAAGCATTATCTGCTCATCTGTATAAACAAAGATACCTTCATAATACTTATTATTATAAACAAAAGAAACTAAAACAAAGATACTTTGTTCTATTTTTCCCATATAATCCAATATTGAAGTTTCTATAGTCATTAACTTAGAATTTGTTCTATTTTTTCATCTCTTATATTAACTAAATATTCAGATTTTAAAAGTGTATTCATATAAGATTGAGCCATTTCATTTCTACCATCAAGGTTACTATGTAGCATCTCACGGTAGTAAGAGTGAATTTGTTCTCTTTCTTGTTTGTCTTTTATCTCAGATACTTTTTTAAGATCTAAGTAGTAATTATCTAATTTCATATTATAGTTTTTGTCCAACAATAAATTCTAATTTTTTGAATTTATCATCTGTATCCATGAATATAATTTGAATCTTATCAACATCAACAAATTCTTTTGCTTCTCCTGATACTTCATTCAACATCACATCTTTTTTGTAGATAACATCAATTCCTGGTTCTTCACCTAAGAATTTTCTCATGTCTTCTTTTATTTTTGGTAGTTTCCAATCATCATTTTTAAAATCAATATTAGATACATATTCTCTGATTGCTATTTCTTTCATTGAGCTCATATTCGAAAGTTTATTTTTTATTTATATATTAAATATATGATTTGTTTAGAAGTCACCTCTATCTATGTAATAGGTATTAAGAGTTGATATTACTTCAAAGTTTTTGTGTAATAGTTCACATTCAACACTAAATGATTTAACTTGTTCATCATTTAATTGAAACCACTCACCATTTATTTTAAATGGCTTAAGTCTTCGGTGTAAACTAGCTTCTATTTTAGTTCCCCATTTAGACTTAAATGAATCTACAATATAAAAATCAGATGCGTTACCAGTTTTAAATTCTTTGATTCTTTGTTCTGGAGTTCTTCTGGTATAACCAATTTTGTGAACTTTTTCACCACCAATTTCGGCACATATTAAATAAACAGAATACATGGAGTATATATTCTGTCATCATGATTCCCTACCAGATTTGTATTCCTTTTGGTGTAGAAGTTATAATAACATTAGGAACATCTATTCCAAATATTTTACCTATTTTTATTCTTCTTAATAGTTAAAGTTTAAGAATTCATACTCTTTTAGTATCAGTTGCTTTACACTTTCAAAGTTTTCATCAGATAAAGAATAATACTTTTTATCAAACCAACCAATCATTTGATTGATAATAACATCTTCGGCTTCTCCGTTTCCAGTTCTTGAATAGAATTCTGGATCCTCTTCATCTGGCTTCCACTGATTAATCTCATCATTTAACATATCTTGAACCATATCCTCAGGATATTTTTCCTTAATTTTAGCAATAGCAAAAGTAGGATCTTGTTGTTCTACATTCTCGTTATATTTTTTTAAGTATTTCATAATGTATATATTAATTATAGTCCAAAGAAACTATGATCATCAGGATCCGAGTTTTCTCTTAAATGTTTTATTTCCTCATCTGTTAGATTATGAATAGCCCATTTAGCACCGTTTATAAATGATGCTTGTTTAGTCATAGTTCCAAATGTTTTCAAACTATAAGCAGCATCTTGAATTTTTAATTCAATTTCTTCAATTTTTGAACTATTAGACTCATTGTATTTCTTTAAGTGTTTCATAGTGTATATATTAAATTATAGTTCAAATAAATCTTTCATTTGAGAGAGAAAGTTATTAACAAAATCTTTATCTTTTTGGGAACCATCTTCAAGTATATTTTTTATCCATTGTTTGTTCTCAATATATTTATAAGCTTGAAGTTTTTCAGAATAATCAAAATCTTCTATTTTCTTACCAATATATGATTCAATATCTTTTTCAAATTCTTCTTCAGAAGTCCACATACCATCAACATCTTCAGATAATCTTCCTTCTAGATCAGCAATAACATCATCAATACCATCAGTGTTAATTTCAAAATTACTACCATCAGATTCGTTCTCATAAACCCAAGAATCATCCATCTTATCTAAGATATGATCAGCATCTTTACCTAATCTCATAATATCATCTTCTTCCTTTTCATTTAATGTTAAGTTGAAAAGACCTACTAAGTCATCTAATGAACTAAATAGTGACTGGTCAAATTCTGCCAATTTATTTTCTCTATAGATTTCTTTTTCAAAAAGACTTATTACAGAAAGATAATCTTCTGTTATTGTATAAAAATGTTCTTTGTTATCAGGTGTGGTTTCAATTGCCTTATCAATTAAGTCATTTATTGCGGTCTTAAATCTATCATAAGATGATAGTTTAGTATCACCATAACATTTTTGTTCATGTAGTTTAACTATTTTAATAATAGCTTCTCTCATCTTACCAATGTTTGCTAAAAAATCAAAATCAAATTCATTTGATTCTAAGAATAGTTTATAGTTTTTAATTTTCATAATTACTTTAATTTGATGTGTATATTAAGCCAAAAACTTGATGGTTTTATAGAAATTAAGATTTTCTCTCCCCATTTCTTACCTAAAACAAAATTTGTAAAATTAGTTTTAATATTCATTAACTCACCATCATCTAACTTACCGTTATCCCATTTACCAACACCATACCAAGCAAAAGATATGATTCTATCTTTAATAATTACTTGACCTTTCTTTTCATGATATCCAGGATTAAATGTTGTCATATCAGATTTAATCTTACTTAAAGTTAAAATATCAACCAAAGTCAAATTAACTAATTCTTTCTTTAATGAGTGAGCTGATTTAGAATCTAAACTCAACATCCATTTAATAATAGATTGATTTATCTTAAATTGACCTATTGGTGTTAAGTTATCATATTCTATACCATATTCAAATACTCCATCTGATTTTAATCCAAAATATAAATTAACTTCATTTTTACCATAATCAATAGTATCTAAATACATTGAAAGTGATTTAAATCTTGTGAATATTTGTTTAACAATAGTAGCATCTAAATTAGGATAATAGTAAAATAATAAGAAATTATCAGGACATTTTTCGAAGTTTGGATTTGTTTCTTTTTGACCTAAAGCTGTTAAAGATTTTAGAAAAGAAGTAAATATACCTTTACCAGCAGATTCACCTAACATCTCTAAATCAGTAGAAGCTAAAACTTCAGGTTCTTTTTCTTGAATTCCATTTTGTAAATAGTTTTCAATTTGAGTTTTAATCTCATTTTGAATTCTTTTATCTAAAACATTAATAGCATTTGATAATTCAATCTCTGGATCAATATCTTGTGTATAACGGTTAATTATATTTTTAACATATTGGTCTTCTATAAGAGATTCAACCCACTCACCAAGTGAATTGAATCCATTAATTTGACTTTCTTTTATAAAATCTAAATATCTTTTAATCATTATTTAATTAAAATTTTAAGCAAATGTTTCAACTTGTCCTAATACTTGACTTAATGTACCTGCGTTATTATAGATAAATGTTAATCCAACTTTATCAACTTGATTTATTGTACCACTTGGCACATTTCCACCATTCCATTTAATAGTTTCTGTACCACCACCATTTATAGTTAAATCGGTAATCATATAAGGACTTGCTCCTTGATTTAAGATTAATGTATAAGTAATAACAGAGTTATTAATAACAGGATCAGGGAAGTTAGTAAAATCAACTTGGAAGTCATTACTCAATGATGATAAGTATTTAATACTACCATCTAAGAAGCTAGCTGTAACACCTGGAGTACTTACAGTAACTTCTTCAGATGTTTCAACTGTTTGATTTAACCAAGTTGTTCCATTTAAGAAGATTGTATTATCTCTTTCACAAACATCTAAACCTTGACCACCTAATATAACTGAGTTACAAGAACAACACATATAGTTATCACAACCACCTATGATTGTTGAGTTACAAGAACTACAACAAATTCCATTATCACATCCACCTATTATTGATGAGTGACAAGAATAACAACATATTTCATTACTATAACCTCCAATGATTGATGATAAACGAGAACTATAGTATATAGTATTATCACGACCGCCAATAATTGAAGAGGCTCTTGAACTATAATATCCACCAATATAGTTACTAGCTCCACCAAGTATAGATGAACATTCACTACAATAAACCTCATTGCAACATCCACCTAAGATAGATGAATATCTAGAACAATAAATTTCATTTCCACATCCACCAATTACAGTTGAGTAGTTAGAGTAACAACAAATTCTATTATTACAACCACCTATTATACTACTATAATTTGTATCATAAATACAGTTATAACCACCAGATCCAACAATAACTGAGTAATCAGAATTTTCTAAACAATTTCCTCTACCCCCAATAACAGATGATCTTTCTGAGTTATAAATTGAGTTATAAGAACCTCCTATTACTGAAGATTCATCAGAACCATTATATATGCAGTTCCCACAACCACCAATAACAGATGAATTACAAGATCCATTATAAATACAATTTCTATAACCACCAATAACAGATGAATGACAAGAACCATTAAATATTTCATTACAACAACCACCAAGAATTGATGAGTCACAAGAGTAGTCATTTATGATATTACACTGACCACCTATGATACTTGATTCAGCCGAACAACAAATATTGTTAACTACACCACCAATTATTGAAGCAGAGTTTGAAGCAGTCATACTGTTACAACCACCACCAACAACTGATCCGACATTTGAGTTATAAATACTATTCATAAATCCAGTCATTGATACAGTAGCGCCAACTACGATACCACCAAAACTTGGTACTAAACCAGATACAGTTCTGTATCTAATTCTACCATCAGCATCAGCGGTAACAATTCTTGTATCACCAGGTTCATTTTGCAAAGTGTCAATTTTAAGACGATTTACTAAAACTGTATCATCTTCATTATCAAGTGTCATATTTGAACCACCTAAGATTAAAGATCTACTTGAATCACAAACACAGTTGTTATATCCACCAATTATACCTGAGTTATTTGAACAACAAATTGAGTTATCACATCCTCCAATTATTGAAGACCTTTGTGAACAACAACAAATTGTATTATTATTACCTCCAATTATTGAAGACTCATAAGAACAACAATAAATTTCATTACTTCTACCACCAACAATTGCTGAATTAATAGAATAATAAACAATAGAATTACCACAACCACCTAATATAGCACCTTCATTAGAACCATAATAAATGCTATTTTGACAACCACCAACAATTGCTGAATTTTCAGTATAGTGAGAGCAGTTACATTGACCACTTAATATTGAAGTATTATAAACCTCTTCTAAGTAGTTTCTAAATCCACCTATAATTGAAGACTGGTCAGAATCTTGTATTAAGTTACAATTACCACCTAAAATAGAAGAACATTCACTATTATCATAAATTTTGTTACAATGACCACCAGTAATTGTAGAGAAACAAGAATCATTACAAATACGATGGGCAGAACCAGCAAAGATACCGGATCTATCAGAGTTTTCACAAATTAAGTTCCAACCACCACCTACAACAGTAGCTCTATCTGAGTTATCAATTACGTTGTGACATCCACCCATAATTGTTGAATCTTCTGAATAACAACAAATTGTATTACAACGACCTGCTATAATAGACGATCTATCAGAATCACATATATAATTACAATATCCAGCTGATATAATAGAATTACAAGAATAATCACAAACACAGTTACAATAACCACCTAAGATTACAGAGTTATAATTACCATAAGCAATTAAATTTTCTGAACCACCAACAATAGCTGAATAATAAGTTTCATCACCACATATTGTGTTATCCTGACCAACAAAGATACCTGATGCGTCAGCACAACAAGCAATTGTGTTACCGTGACCACCTATAATAGTAGCACCTAATTCAACACAACATAAACAGTTGTTATGACCACCTATAATTGTACCTTCTTCAGCACAACAGATTGAATTATAACAACCACCAATTATATTAGAAACATAACTATCACATATTGTATTACAACATGAATAGAATGAGCCACCTCCACCTAAAGTAGAAGCTTCTCTATAGTTAATATTACCAAAAGCATCAGATACTAAAATCTTATCATTACCATTACAACAAGATAAATTATCTATTTTTAAGTTAGGAACTAAAACAGTGTTACTTTGAGTAGCCAATGTTAAATTATGACCACCAATAATAGCGGAACATTGAGAGTTAATAATAGAATTACAACGACCACCAATTGTACTTGAATATCTTGAAGTATTAGTAATATTATTATAAGATCCACCTATAACGGATGAGTAGTCTGAACTACAACAAATATTATTACAATAACCACCTAAAATAACAGAACCTTCGTTATCATTTATAATTTGGTTACAATATCCGCCAATAATAGCAGACTGACAAGAACAACAATCAATAGTATTATCACAACCCCCTATAATAGATGAATAGTTGGAAGAATCACATATACAGTTAGCTCGACCTGACATAACACCAGATCTATCTGAGTTACAAATGTGGTTATTATTACCACCTACTACAGTTGACTTTTCAGAGTTGTATATTTTATTCCATCCACCAGCAAAAATACCAGATTTATCTGAGTAAACACAAACTCTATTACAACATCCACCAATAACTGATGAATCACTTGAATCATAACGTATTTCATTTCTACAACCACCAACAATAGCAGAGTTACAAGAACCATAAAATTGAGCGGGAGTACCATTATAACCACAAATAAAGTTATCATTACCACCAACAATAGTAGAATTACAAGAGTAACCTTCTACAGTATTACAACAACCACCAATTATTGATGATTCACAAGAGTGTTTACAAATTTTATTACAAGAACCAGATATAATAGAATAGTCTGAACTACAACAAACACTGTTATAACGACCTCCTAAAAGTACAGATCCTTCATTATTTGAGATTTGATTACAATAACCACCAACAATAGTAGATTGACAAGAATTACAAGTGATTGTATTACGCTCACCACCTAAAATAGATGATTCACAAGTGTAACAACAAATGGTATTACAAATACCACCAGATACTACAGAGTTATTTGAATCATAACAAATATGATTACAACATCCAGAAATAACAGATGAGTTACAAGAATCACCAACAATTTGATTTCTAAAACCACCAACAACTGTAGATCTACAAGAATTATCACAAATTTTATCTTGAGAACCACCTAAAATAGTAGATCTTTCTGAGTAATCACAGATATTACTACTAACACCAGAAAAGATACCAGATTTACAAGAATAATTAATTATATTATCACTACCACCTATTATACTTGAATCAGTTGATTTAGCACAAATTGTGTTATTTTCACC
>Ga0114977_10001477_pt1 | contig 15450 bp, 14 predicted proteins | sample S_130805_MF_Meta_FD_87026 | JGI IMG/M metagenome (GOLD analysis project Ga0114977, IMG submission 87026) | Freshwater microbial communities from Lake Simoncouche, Canada to study carbon cycling - S_130805_MF_MetaG | ecosystem: Environmental > Aquatic > Freshwater > Lake | place: Lake...
AACAATAGAGAGGACGATATTAATACTATCGCCCAGAATATTGGTGCAGGTACCAGTGGCTTTTGCTACGCCTCAGTCAACAACGCAGCTAATCCTGTTGTACTGAATGGTTCGCTAGCTGGAGTAATCAGCAATAGCAGCATGAGCAGTTACTATACTGTGCGTGTTGCTAATAGCGGTTCTCTCGCAGTAAATGTTAATGTTCCCATCTATGGTGGGCTTAACAGTGCTGTTGAAGTTAGCTCTAATGGGGTTTTGTTGGGCAAGAGCAATCTTACCAACAGCCTCAATAGTAACTTGACCCTGTCGGTCAAGCCAGGTGTATATACAGTGCGGGTTAGTGGAGAAGGTGAAGGTGACCTGTCCACTGGCTATAGCTCCTATGGCAGTATTGGTAGTTATATTGTTTCAGGCACACTAAAGTAGTTGTAGTACTAAACTAGACCCATATGCCTTAATTGGTGTATGGGTCTTTTTTTAGCGCATGGGTACCCCCCCCTCCCTGATTTTAGATATATCAGGTATAGTAGTTTGAATACAGGGCTATAGCTATTAGTTCTGTCAAAACCCTAACCAACCTAAATAACATGAAAATTAAAGTATTCGCAGCCTTCGTCGGAATCATCAACGCTGCAATCTGTGCAGCGTTATTCAGATGGCTCGGCGTTAAAGCTGTAGTCATTGGAAGTATGGCGTTCTCACTCATATTCTGGGTGATACTAATCATCTTTTTTAAGAAAGCTGGAATTGAAATTACATTCCGCTCAGTTCACAAGATGAGCATCAACAGTTTCGGCGGAGCATACAGTCTTGCTGCAATGATCTTGTCTTGTATGTACCTATGCTATGCAGGCCATACCGACTATGCTCTAGGCCTTGGCGCGATGATGGTTTTCGGTCAGATTTTAGCACTAGTAACTCCAACCCCAAAAGGAATCCTTGATTAAATGACTGCTAACTTCATTGCGAAAACTAAAATGATAGCCAAAAAAGAAGTGTCTCGTCCTGCAAGCTATAGCAGGCTGGCTATAACATGGCTTGCTGAAAACGAGATTCGACTGCGTGAGCATAATGAACTCACTGCAGTCGACAAACGAGCGATAGCCTGGATGGCAGTGCACGGATTCATGTGGGAAGCTCGCGAGATATTAATGGCTCTTCCTGAGATGCCAAAAATAGATCAGCTACTTCTACTAAAAGCCTGTATGCTTTTCGAGGGAAAGAAAGATATGCTAGCCGCTATAGAAGTTTATATTGGCTAATTTAAAGAGAGTGTGGGTCCAATCCCCATACTCTTTTTTTTAGCTGTCAGAGAAAAAGAGATTCTTGTAGAATAGTCCTATGAATAAAGCATTCGAACAAAACATAAAAAATCTCCTCAGAAAAAAGTTCACAGGGTTCAAAAGAATGGGTGGACTAGCTGGCGGACTAGCAGGATCTGGCATAGGTGGAACAATGGGTATGATGGATGCGATAAAGAGTGACAGAGCTGGAGAGATGGAAGGGTTGGGAGCTAAAGAAAAGATCAAAGCATATCTAGATAAGATGATAGCCCCAGGTGTTGTTGGACTAGGTGGAGGTGCGGCTCTAGGTATTGGTGGAGGTGAAGCATTAAGAAGAATGAGAGCAAATCAGCATCTTACTGGATTAAAGAAAGGGATAAGAGAAAAACTTTTATTAAATCCTAAAATTAAATCAGGCCCCGAAGATATTCTAGAGCATGTGGTAAAGAACTATCCTGAACAGGATGCGCTAACTCATTTAAAGAAAAACTTGTTAGGATAATATTTAATTATATTACCGCACGCCAAAAACATATCAACATATCATGATACTCTAATATGTCCCTGTACAAGCATCTCAAAAAAGAAAAAATATTCACGGCATTAGCTAAAATGGCTGAGGCTAAAGATCAGCCTTTTGTGGCACCAGAGATAGGGGCATTACCTGACCTTGAGAATAATAAAACAAAGGAAATAACCAAGCCTCTCACCGAGCCAGAAGAGCTGGAACCTGCTAAACCTATCAGCCTACCAGTATCCAATAGTTCTATGACTAGCAATCAGAGTCATAGTGTGTCACGAAAACCAGGAGAGGTATCAGCTCCACAGAAACAGCAGCACTTTACACCTATACCGAATAACAGACTAGCAGCCCCCATGAGCAAGATGGCTAGGAATACTGGAATAGTGGATGTGGATGGTGAAACATATGTAAATGCTAGTGATGTTGAGTTGTTGGGTAAATTAGGTTTCGTGATAGAGAATTACTCTGAGCTAGAGAAAACAAGCGAGGTTCTAGATCTATATAGCTATATAGAGAAGGTTGCAGGTGTGCCTAAAAGTGTAGCAAAGGCTGTAGACAAGGGTGAAGCTTTTAGTGGTTCGCTTCTAGAGGATATGGGATATAGTGTACCTAAAGGGTATGAGATCAAAGGTGATCTTTGTTGTCCTAAGGAGAAGAAGGCTGCAGCTGATCCAAGTCAGACTATACTTTTAACGGGACATAGTGGTTCAGGGAAAACCACATTAAGTAAGCTATTAAGTGAAAAACTGAACATTCCTGTACACAGAGTAGATGCGCAGGAAAGTTGGGATGCTTGGAGAGATAGCGTTAAAGATAGACCTGACTATGAAAAGAAGACTTTGCAACATGGTACTGCTGAGAATAAGCACTATAATAAAATAGTAAAACAAGTACTTGGTAAGGCACTCAAGAGTATCAATGGTCCTGCCATATTGGAAGGCACTCAAGTGACCAGTTTAAGCCCTAAAGCTTTAGAAAAATTCAAAGCTCATGTGTATGTGGGAGGCCCTCTAGAGCAGTCTTTTAAACAAAGAATGGCTAGAGCTGAACAGAAAGCCTTACAGAAAGGTCAGCCATTAACTGAAGAAGACAAGAATCGTAGGCATGAAGAAGCTAAAAGCATAGCCGGTTACTGGGAACCTGGAATGGAGAAGTTCAAGAAGACTCCTGGCGTAATCAATTATAACCACACAGAGCATCAGATCGAGCCGTTGGTCAAGAAGCTGCAAGGGTTGTTGAAGAATGCAGCTGAACGCCCTGGTTTATTGGCAAATATTCATGCAAAGAGAAAGCGTGGAGAGAAAGCAGCTAAACCAGGAGACAAGGATTATCCAGATAGCAAGCAATGGAATAAATTGAGTAAAGAGGCAATGACCCTTTCAGCGACCAAAGCTCTGTTGAGAAAATTTAGATTGGCTGGAGGTAAAGTCATACGTGAGCCTGGTGGTGGTACTTATGAATATAATAATAAAATTATAACTCTACCTACACGTAAGGAAAAAGAAAATCCTTTGACCACTCTTTGGCATGAATATGGTCATGCAATAGATCCTGATGTTATTCGCCCACCAATACCCAAAACACGCAGTAATGCGGAAGTATTGGCTAATATTGTGGGTGACTTACCTTTTGAAAATAGGGCAAACACAAATGCTTTAAATGAAATGAAACGCCTTGGTGTTCCTTTAAATTTACAAAAAAAATACATAGACGCAGTTACGCCTGGGTTTAATACATATAAATCTGAAAGCTACATCAGTGGTCCAAGTCGTAAACATCTCGACGGTATTGGAGTTCCTTTTGCAGAAAACTTTATAGAGGGTAGTCCTTTATATGAACAAGCCATTGAAAGGGAAGGCAAAAGAATGCTTCCTGTAGGAAACGCAATCGCAAATATGCGCCTACCTGAGTTAAGAGAAGGGCTGACATTAAAAGACCCATTCAAAGAACTACATCGCCCTGCCATGAAACACCTCAGAAAGACTAATCCAGCCTATGATAAAGCGTTTAGGCAATATCACGGAGAATTTAAAGAACCTTTGAGTTTGCCTGTTGCTGGTCCTTCTCCTTTAGCTAAACAAGCTGTAGCCGCAGGGCAACGTAGCGAAGATCATGAGTCGTTATATGAGAAGATAGGTTGCTTGATTAAAGCGACCGGTATGGAGAAAGAAGCTTTAGAGTTCACGGAAGCTTCAACACCCGACACTAAAGCTGTTAAGCTTTTAGCGAACACTGTAGGAATTGTACCAGGACTCATTCCTGCAATAGCTGTGGGTCAAGAAAAGGCTTTAGACTTTTATAAACAACCCGATCTCGAAGAAGTAAAAGCACGTTTTGCTAAAATCAAAGACGATCCTAGGCTAGCTAACGTTAAAGTACGTCTCGGTTATTCTGATCCAGTGGACGATATACGGGGTATTTTCGCAAGAGACGATATTAATTTACCTGGCAAAATTTTTAGATCTGGCGCTGGCGCTATTGCTTCATTAGTTACAGCAGCAGCTAGAGGGTCGCATTATAATCCATTCACAAACAATATCTCTGTGTATGGTAGCTCTCCTGAGGTAATGGCGCACGAGATAGGACATGCATTAGACTTTAACAGGTCTGAAGACGGAAAAGTAATCAGGGTATTGGGTAGGCCTGTGTTGGATAAATTGCTGCCTGGATTAATAGGTACGCAGATTCTTGAATCTGCTGCCAACACTGAAGCAGAGAAAATTTACGAGGGAGATCCTAGAGAGCTTCGAAGAAGACTGTGGCCTGCCAGAAGCACGTATTTATTGGCTGGAGCCTTAGGATTAGGAGAATTTGGAAAAGAGATAAATAAATCAAATCCTGCGGTAGGTCAGTATGTCTCTGGCAAATTTCCAGGAATAACTAAGAAAGTTCAGGAATTATTGGGTAAAGGTCAAGGTGCACACAAAAGCCTGCTACAGTCTTTAACTAAAGATTTAAGATTAACGAATACAACAGCAAAGACTCTCGTTTTTGCGGCAGCAGCTGGACTTTTAGGTAGGGCTGGTGCAGAAACCAGAAATCTTTTTGACAGCTATACACCACCAGAAGACAGTAGCGATATAAAGAAAGCTGCAGGTCGTTGCTGGGAAGGTTATGAGCCTGTTCCTGGTAAAGAGCCTTACAGCAATGATAGCTGTAGACCGAAAAAAGTTAAAAAAGAAGAAAAGAAAGCTGCCGTCTCTAACCTAGGAGGAACACCACAACCAACTATGAGTGATGCAGGACCATTGATAACTAGACATAGCCCCATCAATATCCCCACAGAAACAATACATCAGCAAACTAACCGCCCTAGCTTAGGAAATGTATTAAAAGACACGTTGAATGTTAATGACGCTGCGCCCTATGCAGCTACAGGTGTTAGAAAATTCGTAGGCAACGTTGCAAATTTAGGAGCCAACTTAACAAGCAAACTTAATAAGTTTGTACCTGGAGTTGGAATTGCTGTGGGTGAAGCTAATGCTCGTCAAAGGTTAGCTCAAAATGTTCCAGATACTACAGGTGCAGCTATAGACCGGTTCGGTGGGTTCGCTGGTGCTTTACCTGTAGCTGGAACAGCTTTGTCTCTGGGAGCTGCAGCAGTCAACACAGGAAGAGATTTTTATAATAGTTTAGCTAAAACGCAGGGAGCTCCATATATGCCTCAGGATAACCATCCAGCCATACATTCATATATAGCTCCACAACAAAATCCGCCAACTCAGTTACTTGGCGGTTTGTTGGCTAAAAGAGGTGCAGCGGATAAAGAAGTTGTCAGCAGTAATCTAAAAGCAGTAGGTCACGATAAAAAATCTAAAATGCTAGAAATAGCTTTTAAAAATGGTGGTGAGTATAAGTATAAAGATGTTCCAAGATCCTTATACCATAGACTATTAAAAGTGAAGAGCCCTGGTAAGTTTTTCCACAAGCATATTAAACGAGACAAGCCGTTCGAGTATGAGAAGGTTGCCTCGTTGGGTAAACTAATGCCTCTAGTATCAAAAGGACTCAATCCTTTATTTCATGCCGTGTCTGGAGCTAATGCTGAAAGTTTTATTAAACAAAAAGTACCTAAAATCATGTCTGCTAGTGAAGGAATTGCTAGAAATCTAGTGCATGATACAGAAGCTATGGTGGGTCAAGCGAGACAGCCAGGAAGTTTAAATGTGCTGCCAGCATTGTCTCCTCAAGGGGCGCACTACAACCACGACGCACTTTTAAAAGAAACCCTTTCAGGGAAGTTCAATACAACAGACCCTTATTTTAAAAAGTTTACTTTAGGTAGTCATGCTGGGCGAAAAGTTCGTGCAGCTATGCCTGGTCCCGTAGGCGCTTACGCTAACGAAGAATTATTAACAACTTTGAACCCTGGAGGATCTAAAAATTGGGGTACTGTATCGTTTTCTCCAAACGGCCCTCTGCAAGAATATGGAAATGTTGGGTTGGTGGCAAACCAATCGAAAATGCCTCCGACAGCCATATCTCATCTAGCGAGAGCAGATAGTGGTGAAGTACAGTTACCTTCGAGACTAAATCCGCAAACAGGAAACATACATCTTCCTGCTGTTGAAGGTAAGATATTTTATATTCCAGGCACAACATCTAGAGACCAGATTCAGGCGCTGATTGCGCAACACGGCAGGCATAATGTGGTTCCATGGAACAGAGCCAATAGGAATAAATTTTCTTATCTAACCAAATCAAAAAAATTACAAAGCGTACCTGTGTCTAACTCTAGTCAGGGGAATGTGGCTGATTATGAGTTAGCTAAAACCGCTCCTCATTTTGCTGAGCAGCATCAGCAAGCACATAAAGATCTAATAAATTATTTTGAAAAAGATGGAGGTTTAAAAAAGATTGCAGGAGCTACACCGGAAAGAATCAGGGAGCTCATTTTAAAGGCAGCTAAAGGATGTAAAGATAGCAGTGCTTGTCTAAGTAGAATGAGTGCCTCTAGAAAGGGTAAACCTGCCCCTAGAGCAGCTAAAGTTAAGCCAGCAATCGTACCTATTGGTCAACCAGCGGCTAATGCTCAGGGTATGTTGCCATTTGCAGCTTCACATGAGTTTGAACTAGCGAAAAATAAAGTGGATCCAACTTACAAAATAGATCCTTCCAAGTATCTTGGTAAGCAAGGTGAGTTAGAGAAAAACGCAACAACTATAAGTGCTTTAAAAAGCATTATACGCACTCTTAGAGCAAGAGGAGTCACTGTAACAAAAGATCCTAAAGCTTACGCTAATAAAATATTTAGCCAAATAAATAAAGAAGTTCCAGGAATGTTTGCTGATTCTTCTGCACTACAGAAACATATCGCAGATAATTTTCCTCCAAGTTTTAATCCAAGTAATAGGACAGTGTATGTTCCTAGAAACTTACCATCCGCTATGGCAGAAGAGACTCGAGCTGGGCGAAAGCTATTAAAAACCTACAGAATGTCTGACGCTGTTATGCATGAAGGAGCAGGACACGCCATGCATTATCTTGACGACCCTCATCCAATGCACATGTCCATAGCTATGAATGCTCATATGCGTCCTGCAGAATCTTTGGCTTTAGAAAGAATAGCGAACAACAACGCTATCAATCATATGCGTACAAGCGCTGTGCCAGAGCATATGGTTGATAACTATAAGCAAAATTTTGCAAACCCAGGTTATGGAGTATATAAAAAACACATGGCTTGGGATAAAGCCTCTGCAAGATCTCCAGCATTCAGTGTTGAAAATCCAGCAATTAATGCGCCTGGTCAATTAGATAAACTGTACAAACCTTTCGAAGAAATTGTAGATCAGGCAACGAAACGTTACATGTCAAAATCTTCTGAAGTAAGTCCTACACGGCTTCAAAAGATTATGAGAGAGAAAAGCACTAGTACAGACGAGTATCTCCAGAACCTTGCTGACGAGAAAGAGAAACTAAACAACAAGTTCTTGGATATAATCAAATCTGGCGGAATAGTTAAAGAAGCGATGACTCTCTGCCACAAAGACAATACTCAGCAATATATATTACCCCGTAAATAATAATGAACACAGATAAAATCAAATTTGGTTGTCCCGTAGCTCCAGCTGACTCAAGAGACAGAGTCTACAAACCTCGGCTAGATCAAACGATATTCCTCGATATTGATCTCAGGCCTTTGTGCCCAGCTGTAAGAAATCAAAAAAACCTTGGAGCATGTACAGCTTTCGGTACAACAAGCTTGTTCAACTTTGTCAGAATGAAGCACGGGTTACCAGCCTGGCTTCCATCTCCTCTATTCACATACTATGCTACGCGGGAAAAGTATGGTGAGCAGAACCTGGACAATGGCGCTTATGTTCGTGACGCCTTAAAGAGTACTGTCAAAGATGGGGTGGCGATGGAACGTGTGTGGCCATATGTCACGAATAGATTCACTGAGAAACCTTCACCAGCAGTCTATGCTGACGCAGAGAAACACCAGACTCTAGAATATCTTAGCATACCCAGCTCGCTTAGATCCTCGTTGCTGTTCTGTCTCAGTGAAGGCTATCCGTTTGTGTTTGGCATACAGGTATATCCTAGCTTCATGAATTCTAATGATGGGATTATTCCAGTGCCTGATAAAACAAAAGAAGCTAGTGTGGGTGGGCATTGCATGCTTTGCGTGGGCTACAAAAAGAACTCAGATGGAGTCGAGGTACTCATCGTGCAGAACAGCTGGAGTAGCTTGTGGGGAGACAATGGATATTGCTATATCCCATTAAGCTATTTCATGGACTCGGCCTATGACGTATGGACTATCAGAAATACTGAAGCACCTGCTGATGATACTAGCGATCCTGTGGAGCCTGATCCAGCACCCTCACCTGAGCCTCCGGCACCTGTTCCTGAACCGGTGGTTCCTGTTCCTCCTGCACCCACACCTGACCCGGTGGTTCCTGTTCCTCCTGCACCAAATCCTGCTCCCACGCCAGTTGCTGACGAGCCCAAAATAAGCAGGATGGGAATAGTGGTGATATTAATATTTATTTTATTATCAGTATTGTTTACAATACTAAAATGAACCAGGATAGCTTCTCAGGATTAAAAGAATTCGGGATCGACGTTGGCCTATTAATTAGTGGGTTGTTCGGGGCTATACTTCTTACCAGCAAAAAACCCAGAAATGCGAAAAAGAAAATACGAGTGTCTCCTGTGCGGAAAGATATGGACTAGAGAGACAGAAAGAATGCGGGAGGGTAAGACTTGCACAAAGAGGTGTGCAAGTATCAAAGGCTATCTTAGTGGAGATCGAAAAGAGACAGGGATAGAGCTGAAACTTCAAGAGCTCTTATCTTCTATGTGTATAGAGTATGTTACTCAAAAACCGTTGTTGGGTGTAACCATAGCTGACTTATTTATAGCTCCTAATGTAGCCATATTCGCTGACGGTGAATACTGGCATAGGGGAGCAATGAAAGAATACAAGGATGCGGAAAAGACACGTAAGCTAGAGAAATCTGGTTATGTGGTACTCAGACTAGCTGAACGGGAGATCAATAAAGATATTGAGCTGGTAAGAAAGAAAGTGACAGAAGCCTACGGAAAACGTAAAATAAAGAAACAATTATAACTTATGCCCTCAAAATCTAAAGCTCAACAACGACTAATGGGAATGGCTCTTGCAGCTAAAAGAGGCAAAGAGCACTATAGTGGTAAAGTAAAAGAAGTAGCAGAAGGTATGAGTGAACAGCAGCTTCACGACTTTGCTAAAACCAAAAGTTCAAATCTACCAGAAAAGAAAGCATCTATGAATACAGAACAAGCATACATCAACGGATTCGTTAAGAGAGCAAGTGAATACGGATATAATCAGCAAGAGGCTTTAGAGATCTATAAGCAGGCTATGGGAGAAATCTCCATGGCTAACAAGAAACCTCCTGTAAAAATAACTCCAAAGGTTCCAAACAGTATCAAGGGTAATGCAAATGACGTAGCTAATCCGCCTACGCCATTAAAGCCTTTACGCCCTGACGAAATGTATTAATTATAATTTTATGACAACAGAACAAGCATACATCACTGGATTCGTTAAACGAGCAAGTGAATACGGATATAATGAGGCTCAGGCGCTATATATCCTAAAAGAGGCTGGAGGCTTACCGTTATCGAGTTTACCTATGCCTACAGGCAGTAAAGCTCCTGCAGCACCTGCAAGTAGCCCTGCAGAAAAACCTACCATGGATCAACGCATTACGCGATTTTTAGGTATTAAAGATAGCCCCACAGAAGTACCTAGGCAAAGTGCTGGCAGTTACACTGGAGTATTAGGAAAGTAGTATGAACACACAACAAGCATACATCAATGGATTCGTTAAGAGAGCAGCTGAATATGGATATAATAGGCAAGAGGCTTTAGAGATCTATAAGCAGGCTACTGCAGCAGATGCCCCCTTTCCTGCTAAAGTGCACTCTAAACCAATAAACATTCCATCTCCAGCTCAAGCCCCTGTAAGACAATTTGGGATGACAGCTAATCAAATGCAGAATGCTCAGAATACACTAAACAATGGTGGCGAATTAAATTTAGCTGGAGGATAATATGATCAAAAAGATCAAAGACCTGGTTCAGGGCAAAGCCTCACTATCTTCTAAAAGATCAGGGCATTGGTCTACCGTACGCAAACACCATTTAGAGAAACATGGTGAGTGTGCTGTGTGTGGAGATAAGGATAAGCTTGAAGTGCATCACATCAAGCCTTTCCATCTTTACCCTGAACTAGAGCTTGAGCCGGATAATTTAATTACTATGTGTGAGTCTAAAAGCTATGGCATTATTTGTCACTTACTTATTGGCCACAACGGTAGCTATAAAGATATTAATCCAGACGTAGTCGAACACGCTAGACTTTGGAGAGAAAAGCTTAGTAAGACAAAAAAGTAATTTCGGTAAACAAACAAACAAACAAACAAATGAATACACAACAGCAAGCATATATTGAAGGATTCGTTAAGAGAGCTGCTCAATACGGATTTAACGAAGACCAGGCTATTGAGCTACTTAAAAAGAGTTCTTCTATGGGTTATGAAGGTCTCGACAACCAGGGCGAATTAACTGACGAAGAAGGTGTTTTGGCGGCATTAAAACGTAATGCAGGTACGATTGGTGGGAGTGGCGCTGGCGCTGCCGGCGGTTTAGGAGCTGGCGCATTTGTAGGAGCCTTAGGAGATATTGCACATAAGATGCGTACAGGCAAGAGTACCAACCTTAAGAACTTCGGTCGTCTTGGGTTAGCTGGAGGTTTAGCTGGTGGTTTAGCTGGTGGTGCTTTAGGTGCTGGCACAGATAAACTCATAAAGCATCTTACAAAAGGTAAAATGTTAGCAAAAGAAAAAGAAAAACAACAAATTATTGAAGAAGCTTTGGCCGCCAGAGGATTAAGTTAACCTTAATTTATTATGCCTGCGGAAGAATATTACCCTCCAAGCGAAGACAGAGAATATTCTCTTAAAGAGAAAATAAAAAATCTGTTGTTGCCTGCAGCTGCAGCCGGCTCATTACCTTTTATGGGTAGGATTGGGTGGAGGAATAATATTCATGCCGGTAAAGGAGATTTAGTAAACAATGTAGATGAGTTAAGAAAAAGGATAAGAGCCGGGGATATCATGCTAAGCGGAAGCAAAACATTGAGCCCTCAGCAAATGGTTATATCCTTAGCCTCAGGTAACCCAAAAGGCTACCATATAGCGGTGATGGATAGAAACAAGTCCATGCGTGAGCACAGTATGGGTCCTGAGGAAGGGCACGTATTAAGCGATCTTGATTTAGCCAGCTGGAAAAAAGATAATCTTCAGATTCTTCGTCCTAAAGATCCAGCGATGGCTAAAAGGATGCTAGCTCAAGTCAGACAGATGAGTAAAGCTACTGTCAGGATGCAAGGGATAATCAGCAGAAATTTGATTAGAAAGGGCTATTCTCCTGAAGAGGCTGAAAAGCTATCGTATATTGCTACTAGTAAGCTATACAAGTGGGGTCAGGGTGTGAAGGGAGGCATAAAACACACATTCGCACCCAAGGTAGATGATGCCACATATGTATCTAGATCAAATAAAGCTAACCTGGCTGCAAATAAAAAGTTTGTAGAAAGCCACGGTAGCATAGCAAAAAACATGGCTGAAGAGCTTCATCGCTTAAGACAGAACGAGACAGCCAACCTATCTCCATTTCAAAAATTCAAAGACAAGCTGTACAGCTCTTCAAAAATATACAAAAAGATAGTCGATACTGTTCCAGGGTTAGCTAACACATTAGGTATCGATCCTTCTCATCCTAGTGTAGGTAAATACGATAGTCTTAGAAAGTTTCTTCCTAAAAACGTGGGAGGCGTTTGCTCTAGCGTGCCAGCCATTAATTCAGGGAAAAGTATAGTACCTGGCAAGGCTGCAGTTAATGTTGTTCCTTCTGACTTTTTAAAATCTGACATGTTTGAGCCTGTGGGTAGATACCATGGAGGAGCAAGAAAAGATATGCTTGGTAAAGCTATGCACGGACTTATGGAGCATGGTCCTGCAGCTATGCGTATTGGTGCAGGACTAGGTTTAGCCGGGTTAGCTTATAAGGGGCTTAAATCTCATGCTGATAGAAATGCGGAGCACCAAAGGACTATACTGAAGCAAAGTTCAGAGAACCCTAGCGCCACAAATCTGCTACTTCAAACACTGTTTGGAAACAAAGCCATACCAAGGCCAGTTAACGGTCAAAGTATGTATGATGCTTTTCTTCAGCAAGGTAGAGACATTGCTGGAAGAGACCTAGCTGCCAAGCAATTCTCTAATAATCCAATATTTCATAATCTAGGCATAAGCGGTCACCCTGCAACTAAACTCCTAGGGCAGGCTGCAGCTTTTCCAGGTTCAGCTATATCTGAAAAGCTATCTCCTTTGATAGGTGGAGATCCTGTGAAAGCTTCTAAAAATCTGTATAACCATATGCAGGGAGCAGAAAACATGAGTGCTTTCGGGAGATTAAAAGGTGGTAGCCCTGAAGAAGCTAATGAGGCAATGAACAAGATGAAAGAGAAGTTCTATAGCAGCCCACCTAGTGAAGCTAGTGGTAACGCAAAGACTAGCAGTGAAAAGCTCGTAGGTGGTAAGGGGGACTATACCCCAGACTCGAAATATCCTAAAAGAGAATTAGCCAAAGGGAAAAAGCACGAGATGGAGCATACTGATAATCGTGCGGCAGCCAAGGAAATAGCCAAAGACCACCTTTCTGAACGGAAGGATTACTACTCGGCGTTGGCTAAAGCAAAAATAGACTAAAAGTCTATATTTATTATTGTAAACTTTAATTCCTCTGGGTAATCTATACCCATGGCTGGTCCTTCAATTAAATCCATCTCAGAGCTAAAATCCGCTAATCCTCTCAACAACGCTGATCTGTTTGTTGTAGAACAGCGGGTGGGTGGAATGCGGAAAGTGACGTATGGCATATTACGTCAGGGGTTAACTGGTGAGGGGGGCAGTGGCAGACAAATATCTTTAAGAAAAAGTAATGGATATATTCAATGGCAAGCCGCAGGAGATCCCACATGGACTGATCTTGTGTCTCTGGAGGAGCTACAAGGCCCTCCTGGCTCCGGTAGCCTCTCCCAGCAGGTTTTTACAGGCGATGGGGTAAAAAAAATATTTAATGGAATATCTGGTATTATTTCCGCAGATGCGTTAAAATGTATAGTAACAGTTGGAGGAGCCACTCAACAGCCGAACACCGCATACACTGTAAGTACAGAGGACGGTGGATCGGTAATTTTTGATGAGGCGCCTCCCAATAATTTAGCAATAACAGTGTGTGTGTTTCAGTAAATAACAAATAAATAAAAAAAGATATTATGGCATTAACAAGATTAGCATATGAAATGGTAGCTTCAACTCAACCAGTTGTGGCTAATAAAACTGTGGGGTCTATCGTCCCCGGACAAAACATCACAACCGGAACAACTTTGCAGGAGTTCATTGAACTTATGGTGACGGCTACATTTGAGCCTAGCTATGTGGCACCTACTGCTCTTTTAGATAGTAATATCAGTTCTCCTCAAGAAGTTGGGTACACCTCTTCTTTGACGCTTACTGAAACTTTGATCAGAGGACGCATCAATGGCGTTATGACTGATGGTGTATGGGATGAGGCCGCCAAACAAGGTGATAGATCTGGTGCAGCTACGACATATACTATTCACGGCCAAAATAACGGCGGTTCAGATACACTTGTCGTAGGCGCTACTACAATACTTGCAGGAAATAATACATTTAACGCCAGCGTTGCTTATGCCATAGGTGATCAACCCGTAGACAGTAAAGGCGATAATTTTGAGGATCCTCTTCCTATTGGAAGTGTAAGCTCCAGTAAAACCATCGTAGGCTATCGTAAATATTTCTATGGTGTAGATCACGCTTCTGCCACTAGTGCAGATATTAGAACTTTAGCTAATGGTGTGTTGAACCCTACAGAAGGAACGACATTTGACATTGTTATACCAAAAGACTCAGTCAGTGTTGTATTCGCTTATCCAGGAGGACTTCGTGACGTCAATTCTGTAAAATATGTAGAGTTTGCTAACTCTGAAGTTAAGGGAGCATTTACAAAAACCGCAGGCGTCCAGGTTGTGGGTGCCGACAGTTATGCTTGGAATAGCTACTCAGCTGATGGTTACAAGGTATATCGATTCGTGCCCAATGCACCATTCCAAAACGCGGCAACATACAGGGTCACAATCTAACTTAAACACACCCATTTAAAGAAGCACTTAATAGATTAAAATATATGGCTAATATCGCATTTCCTTTACAGTTCGTAAGACAATATGATGGTCCGCTAGACAATAGCGGCGTAATGACCGGAGTAGAAATGAGTGCATACCTCAACAGTGGGCTGAGATATGCTGGACAGATTGTGTATTGTTCCACAACAGACAGTGGTTACACCGCTGACGTTACCTATCAGTTGAATGCAACCAAAGACGCTTGGGTAACTCTTGTTGATACTGGTGTTACCGGAGATCAAGGTCAGCAAGGTCAGCAAGGTCAGCAGGGATATCAGGGTCAGCAAGGATATCAGGGTCAACAGGGCACACAAGGTGAGCAGGGTGAACAGGGTACTCAGGGTCAACAAGGCACACAGGGTGAGCAAGGTACTCAAGGTGAGCAAGGCGAAAATGGTATATCATCTTCTATCTACAAGTATGCAGCCTTTACAGCTACATATGCGGTGGGCACAGCTCTACACGTCCCGGGAAGCGCACAGCTTATGTGGGATAAGCAGGGGGCAGAGCAACATAATGCCACAAATCTCTATGTGTCGCATTTGACTCAAGATGATCTTGATATTGACATATTCTTGGCAATGCTGCAAAAAACGCAGCCTATCGTAGTGCAAGACGCCAATGTGAGCAACAATGTGCAGAAGTTCACTATCAGTGATGCTCCTACACGTACGTATGATGGATCTAACGGTGTTACATATTGGACTATTCCTGTCACAGCTGTAACTAGTGCAGGTACAGGAACAACAGGGTTTGCGAATGCGCATGGATTGTTCTTGGCTGTAGTTTCTGGGGCCAAGGGCGACCAGGGCTATCAAGGTTCGCAAGGTGAACAAGGCACACAGGGTCATCAAGGTACTCAGGGTGAGCAGGGCAC
>Ga0114977_10001479_pt1 | contig 15426 bp, 15 predicted proteins | sample S_130805_MF_Meta_FD_87026 | JGI IMG/M metagenome (GOLD analysis project Ga0114977, IMG submission 87026) | Freshwater microbial communities from Lake Simoncouche, Canada to study carbon cycling - S_130805_MF_MetaG | ecosystem: Environmental > Aquatic > Freshwater > Lake | place: Lake...
GCCCGACCAACTTCCTGTTAGGGTAGATTGAACAATGCCCATTAAATTAATCATTGGGTCTTGCACACAAAGTGTGCTGGGATTAGAGCTTAAGGCGGGTGTATTAAATTGTGAAACAGAAATGCTACCAAAATTATTTACAATACAGGTACCTACTCCAACAGAATACAATACCGTGCTAGTGCCAATAGTAGCTAAATTTGGGGTGAGCAATCCCGAAGGAGAAATGGCATTATTTGTGGTCCAGGTACCCCCTCCAGGAACTGCTGTTAATAGTACTGAATTAAAGGTGTTGCATAAAGGAGGTGGCATGCTAAGGGTTGGTGTAGTAGGATTATAAATCGTTAAAACAAGTGTTCGTGTTACCGGGCAACTTAAAATCGTGGGCGTAACAACAATACTATAAACTACTGTAGCTATGGTTGGGGTAATGAGCGGAGGATTAATTAAAGTATTTGGCAAAAAAGGATTAAAAACACCTGCACCCGAATTAGGCGCCCATGAATACGCAAATGCAGTGGTATTAGACCCAGCTGCAAAATTACATGAAGCAAAAAAATTACCCCCCTGGCAGATACTTGGATTGGATGGTGTTAAGGTAAATACTGGATTGGGAGCGACAATTATAGATACTGTTTTTGTTGCTGGACATGAACCAGGAGAAATTGTGACATTATATATTCCACTCATCGTTGCGTTTGCGTTAGCAATAACAGGATTTTGGTTTGTAGTTGTGAAATTTCCTGGACCAGTCCAAGTATAACTCAATGCTGTAGAGCCAGATCCTGATGCTGTTAAACTAATGGTTTGTCCAGTACAAATTATTGAATTTGTTGCAGCGGCAGTTGCAGTAATAATACCAGCGGGGTTAATGTTAACGTATAAATTGTAATCTTCTGATTCTCCAAAAGTATAATTGATACAAGGGTCAATTGTATTGCCTGATTGAGAATATGAGCAACGAACCCTCATTCTATAGGATCCACTTGCTTGTCCAATTGGGACTACAAATGACGCGTTATTAAATGATCCGGCAGCTGGAACGCCTGCAACAGAGCAAACTCGTTCATTTAAAGTGTTAAAAACATTATTTTGATCCCAATCTACAAATAAAGTGAATCCTTGACCGTAAGTAATGCCTGATTGAAAAGTACAAATAATTGTTTGCCCTGGAGTTACAGATAAATAATGTTGACATCCAAAATAAATATAATTTCTTATACCAACACCTGCAAAATTTTGAGCATTACAACCTGAATTATTATTGGTAATATTTGAAACGCCACCTGTTGTACTAAAGCTATTAATAAAGTCGTTAATGCCATTTCCAGGAGTGTTAGAAGGATTTGGTTGATTGCAAGGTATTTGAGAATACAATGGCATGCAATAGGGTGCAGGACCGATTCCAATTTGAGCAAAAAAATTGTTGTTCGTTAAAGAAAAACAAAATATAAATAAGCAATATTTTAGCGCCCAATTTTTCAAGGTTTATATATAAGTTTATTTGAGGGGTAAAGTATTAATACATCTTTAAAACCAGGAATAATTACAATTGATTCTTCGGATTGCTTACGATTGAATTCAAATCGACTAATATCAATAATTTCTTCATTAAGAACTAGGCCTTCTTTTAAATAATTTCTGCTAATATAAAATGATTCAGTATAATACCACAATTCTTTAAAATATTGATAGGTGTTTTCTTGTTTCCAAGCTTCAAGCTTTTCAATTCCACCATGTAAAATGGCAACATAGGGTAGAAATTTTTTTTCTTTTTCTGCATTTGGCTTCAAATCATTTGGACTAGTTATCTGAGCTTCAGAAAAAAAATAAAAAAAAATAAAAAAACCCGATAAAATAATTTTGAACATTTTTCTTATTTTATTTGTATAAAACAAATATAAAAATAAAAAAAAATAAAAAGATCAAGCTAAATAACTCAAACCACTAATTCACTCAATAAAAAAAGCAGTTTGAGCCTTTTGATAAAATTATGCAATAGAAATTGGGGGTTCCATCACATTACCACATGCTTTGCAGGTTCGCAAATCTTTGTCCCCATAAAAAGTATTAAATTCAACTTGAAATTGATTTTGAATATCTTCTAACTTAAAATAGACTTCATGTATTTTATGATTACATTTTTCGCAAAACCATAGTAAACCATCTTTTTCTCCTTCACGTCTTTTTCTTTCCATAACCAAACCAATGGTATTTTCAAATCTTTTTGGATTATGAGGTATTTTTGGAGGAAGTAAGAAAATATCACCTTCATTTATTGGAACATCAATTGCTTTTCCATTTTCTTGTATATTCAAAACAACATCTCCTTCGAGTTGATAAAAAAACTCTTCACTTTCGTTGTAATGATAGTCTTTTCTTGAATTTGGACCGCCAACAACCATCACTGTAAATTCAGCGTCCTTATATACCACCTTATTGTTTACAGGAGGTTGTAACAAATGGCGATTATCATCAATCCATTTTTTAAAATTGAATGGTCGTGTTATCATACTATCAAAATTAAGGAATTAAAGTATGAATTAAAAAAATAAATTTATTAAATTTTAAATGAATTTATTTTCAAATAAATATTCAGCTATTTGAATGGCATTTGTTGCAGCCCCTTTTCTTAAGTTATCTGCTACAATCCATAAATTCAAGGTGTTTTTTTGAGATTCGTCTCTTCTAATTCTTCCAACAAAAACTTCATCTTTATTATGTGAAGTAATTGGCATTGGGTATAACTGATTTTTTGGGTCATCTTGAACGACAATCCCCTTAGTGTTATTAAGAATTTGAAACACTTCATTTAGTTCAAATTCTTTTTCAAATTCAATATTTACACTTTCGCTATGCCCTCCCATAACAGGAATTCTAACGGCTGTAGCCGTTAATTCGATTGAAGAATCGCCCATAATTTTTTTGGTTTCGTTAACCATTTTCATCTCTTCTTTTGTGTAGCCGTTTTCTAAAAACAAATCTATTTGAGGAATCACATTTAAATCGATAGAATATTTGTAGGCCATTTGAGCACTACTACCACTTTTTCTCTCATTTAAAAGTTGATCAACAGCTTTTGCACCTGTACCTGTAACGCTTTGATATGTTGATACCACAACACGTTTGATGTTATATTTTTTATGTAATGGATTTAATACAACTACCATTTGGATTGTAGAGCAGTTTGGGTTAGCAATAATTTTATCTTCTATAGTTAATTCATTTGCGTTGATTTCAGGCACAACTAATTTTTTAGTTGTATCCATCCTCCAAGCTGAAGAGTTGTCAATAACGGTAATACCAGCCTTTGCAAATTTTGGCGCCCATTCTAAAGAAACGCTTCCTCCAGCTGAAAAAATCGCTAGTTGAGGTTTGGCAGCTATTGCTTGTTCCATGGATTGAATGATAATAGATTTATTTTGAAACGAAATAAATTTGCCGACTGATTTTTCAGATGCGACTAGAATTAGCTCTGAAATTGGAAATTTTCTTTCGTTTAAAACTTCTAACATTTTCGTTCCTACAAGGCCTGTAGCTCCTACGACAGCAATTTTCATTTTAAGACTCTTTATTAATAATTATTTCTTCTTTAGCTAGGTATACTCCATCTGGTTTTATTAATACTTTTTTATGACGGTATAAAATTCCAATTGATTTTTTAAAAGTTGCTTTACTCATACTTAATCTAATCGAAATTTCTTCGGGAGAACTTTTGTCGTGAAGATTAATAAATCCATTGTTTTTTTTAATATAGTCTAATATCAACTCTGTTGAATCTAATACATTTTTGAACCCACTTTTTTGAAAGCTAATATCGATTAAATTATCTTCTCTAATTGTTTTTACATACCCTTTCATTTCATCACCAATATAAACATCTTGGTAAATGTCGTTATGATAAATTAGGCCTTTATATTTTCCATTTATAATAGCACTAAATCCTAATGGAGACTCTTCGAACACAAGTAAATCAACTTCTTGCGCTGTTTCAAGTTCTGGAATTTCTTTTGAGATAAATTTATCTATTTTATTTGAGCCCAAAAGGCGGTTAGTTAATTTATCTAGATAAATGTAAACAACATAAAAATCGTCTACATTCATTTTTATTTTTTGTTCGTTGAAGGGAACAAATAAATCTTTTTCTAATCCCCATTCCAAAAAAGCACCAAAATCAGTAACGGAAGTTACTCTTAAGTATGCAAAATTGTTAATTTCAGCAAAAGGTTTATGTGAAGATGCAATTAATTTATGATCCGAATCAGTATATACAAAAACATTAATATTGTCGTTATTTTTATATTTTGATTTTATAAATGAAGCGGGCAATAAGACCTCATTGTTTTCTGAATCCCCTAAAAATAAACCCACATCAGTTTCTCTTAAAACGATAAGGCTATTCATTCTTCCAATCTCTATCATGTTTTTATTTTATTCAATCAAAGGTACTCGATTATTTTATTTGTAAAAATTTTATAATTATAAATAGAACTTTAAAACTTAAATTTGCAATAATTATGCATTCAAAATCATTAAGTTGGTCTATTCTTATTGTTTTATCAGTAGTTTGGGGAAGTTCATTTATTTTAATGAAACGTGGATTAGATGCTTTTAGTAGCGATGAAGTAGCCGCTTTAAGAATTTCTATTGCTTTTTTATTTTTGTTGCCATTTCAGATTAAATATTATAAAATTGACATTAAAAAATATTTTTTAGGTTTAGCCATAATGGGCGCTTTTGGCAATTTAATTCCTGCATTTTTATTTACAAAAGCCGAAACGCATATTAGTAGCAGTTTAGCAGGCATGTTAAATGCATTAACGCCAATTTTTACTATTTTAGTTGCATTATTCTGGTTAAAAACAAAAACTTCATCAAAACAAATTTCTGGTATTATCGTTGGTTTTATTGCTGCAGTTTGTTTAATATTTTCTGAAAAAGGGGATAATAAGTTTCAGAATATAATGTTTGGATTATTGGTTGTAATAGCAACTATTTGTTATGCGATTAGTTTAAATGGAATTAAAAAGTATTTAAGTGATTTAAGCTCAATTAAAGCAACAGTTTGGTCTTTTTCTATTATTGGCCCTATGGCTTTGGTTTATCTATTTGGATTTACCCAATTTACTAATCGTCTTAGTCATCACCCACAAGCACTATCATCTTTAGGTTATATTTGTATTTTAGCGATTATTGGTTCAGCTTTATCAGTTATTATTTTTAATGTATTAATTAAAATGGCAGGAACCGTTTTCGCAAGTAGTTGTACCTATTTAATACCTATAGTTGCAGTTGCTTGGGGAGTTTTTATGGGTGAAACTATTAATTTAATGCAAATTTTAAGTGTTTTGGCTATAATTTTAAGTGTTTATTTAATCAATCGCCATTGAAAATTTGCAAATTATTAAGAATTGAGTATATTTGCATCCCTTTTTAAAGGAAATTAGTAAAAATTTAAAATCAAAATTAGATGTACGCAATTGTAGAAATAGCCGGGCAGCAATTTAAAGTGGAACGTGGAAATAAAGTATACGTTCACCGCCTAGAGGCTAACGAGGGTGCAAAAATTGAATTTGACAATGTTCTCCTTTTGGATAACGGCGGAAAAATTTCAGTTGGAAACCCTACCGTAGATGGCGCTAAAGTAGCAGCCACAGTAATTAGTCACTTAAAAGGCGACAAAGTAATTATTTTCAAAAAGAAACGCCGTAAGGGGTATCAAAAATGGAATAATCACCGCCAATGTTTAACACAAATATTAATTCAAGGCGTGTTAGCTAAAGGTGATAAATTAGAGTCTGAATTAACCGCAGAAAAAAAGGTTCGTGTTCAGGGATTAAAAGCTAAAGCCCCTGAGCCAATAGTAGCAGCTGAAGAAGTTGTTGCGGAAGCGCCAGTAAAAAAAGCTCCTAAAAAAGCAGCGGCAAAAAAAGTAACTAAAAAGAAAGAAGATTAATTAGTTAAGAAAGAAGATTTTTTTAAATCTAATTCATAAAATTAAAATATAAAAAAAATGGCACACAAAAAAGGCGCGGGTTCATCAGATAATGGTCGTGATTCGCATAGTAAACGTTTAGGCGTTAAAATTTTTGGAGGACAAGTTTGTATTGCAGGAAATATTATTGTTCGCCAACGTGGCACAAAGCACAATCCTGGTGTTGGTGTTGGGATTGGAAAAGATCACACGCTATATGCTTTGATTGATGGAAAAGTTGTTTTTAAAAAGAAAAAAGATGATAGATCTTATGTTTCTATTGTTCCTATTGAGGGATAGTAAGTCAGTCTTATAATTTAAAAGCCCTCCTTTATCGGTGGGCTTTTTTTTTAATATCTCTTAAAGACCAAGAGATAAAATGGGTAATTTAGCTTAAGAATAATACGTAATTAATTTTGATCAAAAATAAAATTCTGCCAATATGTTACAAATAAATAATATCAGAGAAAATAAGGAAGATGTTTTAAAACGTTTAGCAATAAAAAATTTTAAAAACGCCGAAACCATTATTAATGATATTTTAGAATTAGATAAAATTAGAAAAACAACACAAAAACAAGGCGATGATTTAAAGGCTGAATCAAATAGCTGTGCAAAACAAATTGGAGATTTGATGAAAAGTGGAAAAAAAGAAGAGGGGGAGGCTTTAAAAATAAAAACTACTGAGTTAAAAAACACTGAGAAATTAATAGACGAACAATTAACACAGATTGAATTAAAATTACATAATTTATTAGTAACAGTTCCAAATACACCAAACTTAACCGTACCAGTTGGAAAAACTCCTGAGGATAATGAAGTAATTTTAGAATATGGAGAAAAGCCAACTCTTTATTCAAACGCAAAACCACATTGGGAATTAACTTCAAAATATAATATAATAGATTTTGAATTAGGTGTAAAATTAACTGGGGCAGGCTTTCCGGTTTATAAGGGCAAAGGTGCGCGTTTGCAGAGAGCTTTAATTAATTTCTTTTTAGATCGAGCTACTTCAAAAGGTTATAATGAGGTGCAACCTCCTATTTTAGTTAATGAAGAAAGCGGTTATGGCACCGGGCAATTGCCTGATAAGGAAGGGCAAATGTATCATGCTACAATAGATAATTTGTATTTAATTCCAACAGCAGAGGTTCCTATTACAAATATGTATCGCGATGTAATCTTAAAAGAAACTGATTTGCCAATAAAAAATTGCGGTTATACACCTTGTTTTAGAAGAGAAGCAGGAAGTTATGGAAAAGATGTGAGAGGATTAAATCGTTTGCATCAATTTGATAAAGTTGAAATTGTACAAATTGCTCATCCAAACGACAGCTATAAAATTTTAGAAGATATGCGAGACTATGTCGCTAGTTTATTAAAAGAGTTAGGATTGCCATTTCGTATTTTAAAATTATGCGGCGGCGACATGAGTTTTTCTAGCGCCTTAACTTATGATTTAGAAGTATGGAGCGCGGCTCAATTAAAATGGTTAGAAGTAAGTAGTGTTAGTAATTTCGAGACTTTTCAAACTAATCGTTTAAAATGTAGGTATAAAGATGCAAACGGAAAAACGCAATTAGCTCATAGTTTAAATGGAAGCGCTTTGGCATTGCCAAGAATTGTTGCCGCTTTATTAGAAAATAATCAATCACAAGAGGGGATAAAAATACCTGAAGTACTTATTCCATATTGTGGTTTTAATAGTATTGATTAATGAATCGAAGCCAATATCATTTTATAATTATTTTTGCCATTATAGTTTTATTTGGTTCTTGTCGTAATTCAGACTTATATGATCAAAACACAAAAACCATCGATAGTTTAAGCACCGTAGTTAATATTCTTCAAGAGGAATTTTTAAAAACAGATACTGTACTTTTGAAAAAATCAGTTGCCTGTTTTAATGATTATAAACAGTTTATCCAACAAATTATTATTGATACAATTAGTAAACAAGAAGCAGATAATTTACAACGTTTTTATAATAGCGGAATTGGTTTAGCCGATTTTACAACTAATCGGCAATTAATTTTTGAAAGATCAAAAATGGTACAACAACAGTTAAAAAAATTAACAGCCGATACAAAAGAAAATGTTTTTGATGTTGATCAAATGAAATTGTATACTCTCACAGAAAAACAAGAATGTTCTAAGTTAATAGATTTGATGTATTCACAACAGAAATTATTTTATACTAGAATGCTTGAATTTAAAATTTCGATAAAGGATGTTGATGTATTAATTATGAAACACAATAATGGAGAGTTGCCTTTAATAATTAAAGATACGTTAAACTAACAATATGCCAATTACGTTCCAGGTAGAAAAAATAAAGTTTAATTTAAAAAGAAAAATTAACATAAAACTATGGATTGCTAAGGTTTTACTATTAGAAAAAAAACAAGTAGGGCAAATTAATTTTCTTTTTACCAATGATGAGGAGATTTTAAAGAAAAATATTCAATTTTTAAAACATAACACGTATACTGATATTATTACTTTTAATTACTGTAAGGATAAAATTATAAATGGCGATATTATAATTAGTATTGATCGTGTAAAAGAAAATGCCGAAAAATTTAAATCAGATTTTGAAGAAGAATTGAAGCGCGTTTTGATTCATGGCGTATTGCATTTGTGCGGATACAATGATAAAAAAACTGCTGATACAGAGTTGATGCGTAAAAAAGAGAATTGGGCCTTAAAACAAATAAGTTAATTTACTGGCCAAGACTTTGTGACGAAGTTCCATTATCCTTATTCACATTTCGTAAGCTAAACGTAATAGGATAATTTGTTTTGTATCGTACTAATTTATTATTAATAACAGCTGGTTGCCATTTAGTTTGCTTTATTATTCTTAAAGCTTCTTCTGAGCATCCGGCACCGATTCCGTTTTTTATAATAAGATTACTTACATAGCCATTCGTTTCAATAATAAATTCTATAGTAACTGTACCTTCTATAGATTTTTCTATAGCAAGTTTTGGATATTCTATTTCTGATAAAATAAAATCAGCCAATCCTTCCTCACCATTTTTATAATATTCTGGAGATTTATCTGCTTTAGAATAAATTATAAAACTGCTATCTGCACTTAGATTTATTTTTAAATTTATTTTAGATTTTTGTTTAAAATAGTTGTTGTATTTAATTTTTGAAATATTAAATTTAATAAAGTAGGGGCTTGATAGATTCGAAAACGGAATTGTTTTTTTGAATTTTAAAAACAAGAGCATTCGTTTTATTTCATTGCCTATAAAAGCATCTATTTTATTCTCGATTATTACATCACAAGCCTTTCCAATAGAATCAATATTAAAAAAAACAATTACATCTTGATTAAAATTAGTATTTAATATAGTTTTAGGTATATTTAACTGGGTTTGTAATACTTGTGCTAATTGGTTGTTGCCTCCAATAATTTGAGCTTCAAATTCGCTACTAGTAGGTGAATTCTGAGCGCGATGAATTATAAAAAAAGTAAGGAATAAGAAAAATACGCTAGTTTTTTTCATAATTATAAAATTATATTATTTATATTATAATCGAGAAATAACACCGATTGTAAAACCACTATTTACTTCATTATTTATTCCATAACTTAAAACATAATCAATTCTTAAAGCATTTAAAATATTTTCTATTCCAAAATTGATTTCATAATATTTACTTAATCGATTATTCATTAAAAGATGCCCTCCTATAACTTCTTGTAATCTTAGTTTTTTAATTAAAGGAATTTTGTTGACTAAAAAGCCATTAAAATGATGTTCGATGTGAGACTCTAGATACCATCGATCTGCACTGAATTCATAATATGGAAGTAGCCGATAACTCCCAAGATATTCATTTGTATTTAAAATAGTTTGATTTCCTAAAAAATGTTTAAAGTCCATAAATGCAATTTTTTTTGTATTTAAGAAACCACCAACTTTTAAACGATAAGCTATTTTCCCTAATAAGGATAAATTTACTTCGTCATATATCATGGCACTTGCTAAATCGTAATTTATTTTACTAAAAAAAACAGGAATCGCTTTTTTATAAGTTATGCTAATTCTGGGGTATTTACTTCCAGTAATTATTTTTTTATTCGGCATCGAAATATATTTTTGTTTAAATCTTATAGAAATTGTTGCTTCGGCGGTAAAGGCATTGCTATTAAAATAAACAGAGTCGGAAGTAATATTTGCATTTGGAATATTACTTGTAAATAATTTAATCTTATCGTCAATTATTAGTAAATCACTCGAGTTTATTAATAAATCTCTTTGGGCATATTTAATTACTGAATTAAAGAAAACACCATTTATAACTTCGTTAAAGTAGCTGCTTTCTATAGCTGTTTCTTTATAAAGTTTCATATAATTGTCATTTTTAAATAAGGTATATAATGAATTTACTAAAGGATTTATTGGGTCAGATGAATTGAATTGTTCAACAATAGATTGAAATTTAAAACCAACTCGGCTATTTTTTTTTGGATTATAAAAATAATTATAGCCTATTTCTCCTCCTAACAAAGAGTTACTTATTCCATACCTTATTCTACCATTTATGCTGTGCGATCTGTAATCTTCAAATTGTTTATTAATAGAAAAATAACAATTTAAATTAATCCCTTCAATTGTGTTGTATTGAATGCCATTTTTAATAATACCGGGAACGCTTATTGAGAGCCCATTTTTAGTTTTATTATATTTATAACCAATTAATATATTCGGAAGCCTGATTTTATTTCTTTTTTTATCGATAGAATCTTTATATTTTTCTGAGTCTTCAATTTTTGAAACACTATCTTTTTTTAAATAATCTCGATTTTCTTCTTTTGTTAGTGGAGCAAGTCTATTTAAATTCCAATAGTTCGAATCTTTTTTATTTGCGCCATCTTCAATCAATAATTTCTCATTACTAAATGTTTTTTTGTTAAAACTTGGATACAAATTATAATTTCTAACTGTGGCATTAAAATAGCCGCTACCCTTAATGCCCATGAAATTAAAAGAAAAGCTAAGATTATGATTAACAGGCATCCAAATACTATCGTTTAGAATTGGAGCTTGAATTTGTTTTATATTAAGTGTATCAACAAAATTTATTTTATTTTCTTTAGTTAAATTTAAATCAAGACTTGTTAAGCGCCAGGTTTTGTCTTGAATATAAATGATTCCTGTAAAACAAGGATCGGTATTTCGTTTAGGCTTTATTTTTATTTTATTAATTATCTTTCCATCTTCGATAATAGTTCCTAAAAGATAAAATTTATAGTATAAAAAAGCGTTTTTATTTAATGGCGAAATTAACGGCCGGTCGCTTATCCCTTTAATAGTAATTAAATTATCGCAGAAATTAAATTTTAATTGACTTAATTGATTAAAGCTAAAATTTTTGTTTTCGCCACTTATTTTACTACTAAACATTATTTCTTTTTCTTTATTTGGTTTTTGAAAAAAGTAATTACTTTCACTTTCACTTAAATAAATTACGCCAAGTTGAGAAGAATCTATTTTTTCGCCGGTAGTAAATTTAATCAGCTTTTTAATTTTTTCAGGCACGTGATTTAAGCGTTGAAGTCCTTTAATGTATGACTGGCAACTATATTCTTTAACTTGATTAAAATAAAATTTACGTTTTTTGATAGCTTTTCGAATTATGGCGTAAGAGGGGTCTTCGCCAGATTTAATGGTTACTTCTTGAAGCAGAACTCCTTCGGGGATTAAATTAACATTTAATATTTTATTTTCGGTTAAATCTATTTCGATTTCTTGTTTTGAATAACCTATATATTTATATACAAGTGTGTGTATTCCTTTTTCTAATTTTAAAGAATAATTTCCGGCATCATTACTATTTACTCCTTTAGTAGTTCCTTTTAAATAGATCGTTGCAAAAGCAAGATTTTCATGACCGCCTTTTATTATCCCACTCACGATATAGTTTTGAGCGATGGTGTTTGTGAATAAAAAAAATAAAAGTATGCCTAGAGTTATTTTTAATAAATTTAATTGTTTTAAAAATTTGATCACGAATATAAACGTATAAATTATTTTTTTTCAAAATTCATAAAGGCATAAGAAATAATATTAGCGCCCATTTTTAAGGCATTATTTCTTGCCTCTTGGCTATCATTATGAATTTCTTGACTTTCCCAGCCATCACCTAAATCGCATTCAAAATCATAAAAGCAAATTAATTTACCTTTATATATTAATCCAAATCCTTGTGGAGCCTTTTTATCATGTTCATGAATTTTAGGAAGGCCTTTTGGAAACTCATATTTTTGATGATAAATGGGATGGCTAAAAGGTAATTCTATTAAATCTAATTCAGGAAATATTTTTTTTAATTGAATACGTATAAAACTATCCATGCCATAATTATCACTTATATGTAAGAATCCCCCGGCAAGCATATAATTTCTTAAATTTTCAGCCTCTTGATTCGAAAAAATAACGTTCCCATGGCCAGTCATATGAATAAATGGATAATTAAAAATTTCAATACTTCCTGCATCGGCAATAGCTTGTTCAGGATTAATTGCCGTTTTTAAATTATCATTACAAAATTTTATTAGGTTAGGGAGCGATGTTTCTAAATTGGCATACCAATCTCCACCACCATTATATTTTAATAAGGCAATTTGATAAGCGTAAGTAGTTTTTGATTTAAAAGAAAATATAATAATTGTAAAAGAAAGTAACAAGAAAGAAAAAAATATTTTTTTATACATTTTATAAAATTAATTTATTTTTTTATAGGCTCAAAGTTTTAAAATTAATCCTCTTAACAAGATTTATAAAACTCAACTAATTCAATAGCTTGTTTAGCTTCGAAAGCATCGTGAACTCTTAATATAGACGCGCCATTTTGCAAGGCAATGGTATTTAAGACAGTTGTCCCGTTTAAGGCAGTAACAGGATTGGTGCCAATAACACGATTAATCATACTTTTTCGAGAAACTCCAGCTAGTATAGGGTAATTAAAACTGCTAAAAATATTAAGACTTTTTAATAATTGATAATTATTTTCAAGTGATTTTCCAAATCCAAATCCTGGGTCTAAAATTATTTTATTGAATCCTAAATTTATTAATTGAGTAATTTTTGATTCAAAATCTTTTTTAACTTCTTCCACTACGTTTAAATATTTGGGATTATTTTGCATTGTTTTAGGCTTGCCCTGAATGTGCATTAAAATATATGGAATGTTTAAATCAGCAACAGTTTTAAACATTAATGAATCTAAATTACCACCACTAATATCATTAATAATATCTATACCATGTTCGGCACTTTTTTTTGCAACAGATGCTCGATAAGTATCTACACTTAATAAAATATCAGGAAAATTAGCACGAACCGAAATTAAAACATCTTTTAATCTCTTCCATTCTTCTTTTTCAGTTATTTCGTCTGAATTCGGCCTCGTTGAAGATGCACCAATATCAATAATATTGGCCCCAGAATTTATTTTTTCTTCAACATCTTTTAATACATCAGATTCTGAGTCATATTTGCCACCGTCATAAAAGCTATCTGGGGTAATATTAACAATACTCATTATTAATGGCTTATTAAATTTTATAATTTTCCCATTACAAGAATATTCAATTGTTTTTTTTTCGTTAATTTTAGTGTTCATATAAATTATGCAAAGTACATCTCAACATTACGACGAAGCAATTGCGATATGCAAAGATATCTTTTTAAAGAAAATGAACGACTATGGAACCGCTTGGCGAAATTTAAGACCAAAATCTTTAACCGATCAAATTTTTATTAAAGCTCAACGCATTAAAAGTATCGAAGAAAAAGGAATTCAAAAAATTAGCGACGCTATAAATGGAGAATATGTTGGCATTATTAATTATTGTGTAATTGCTCTTATTCAAATAGAGCTGTATGATGATGCGCGTATTGATATTCCTTATAAGGAAGTCGAAGGCCTATACAATAAATATATTAAACAAACTAAGCAATTAATGGAAGATAAAAATCATGATTATGGAGAAGCGTGGAGGGACATGAGGATGAGTTCTATAACTGATTTAATTTTAATGAAAGTTTTTCGTGTTAAACAAATAGAAGACAATGAAGGTAAAACCATTATTAGTGAGGGCGTTGATGCTAATTATATGGATATGATAAATTATTCTGTTTTCGCCTTGATTAAATGTAAAAATTAGTAAGTTTAATTTTTTTATTAAGATTGTAAATTATAATATATGAAAAAAATTTTATCATCTAAATTATTTCGGTTCATTTGGTCTGCCGGATTAGCAGCATTATTTTATTTTCTATGCCCACCTTGTTTTAGTAAAATTATTTTATCTGTTTTATTGATTATTCAATTATTTTTAATCAATGCCTCTGGATATATAGGAAAAATAACTCTTCTAACACATATATCTAGAATTTTAGTTGGAGCTTTATTTGTTTTTTCAGGCTTTATTAAAGCTAATGATCCTTTAGGTTTTAGTTATAAATTAAAGGAATACTTCGAAGTATTTCAGGCCGATACGGGTATGGCTTTTTTTGAGATGTTTGCTCATATCGCTTTGCCTTTGGCAATAATTATTTGTGCCAGTGAAATTATTTTAGGCATTATGTTATTAATTGGTTTCAAACGTGATTTAACTTTATGGCTTTTATTTGCTCAAATTGCTTTTTTTACCTTTTTAACTTTTTATTCTGCATGTTATAATAAAGTAACCCATTGTGGATGCTTTGGCGATTTTTTAAAATTAAAACCTTGGGAAAGTTTTTGGAAAGACATTGCTTTATTAGTATTAATTACACTTTTATTTTCTGGTAAAGAAAATATAAAAGAAACTTTCGCTCCAATGGCATCCGGTGCTTTATATACATTAGCTGTGGTTTTAGCTTTTTGGTTCCCAATTTATGCTTACCGAAATTTACCGCCTTTAGATTTTAGAGCATATGCCCCAGGAATGAACATTAAAGAAAATATGAAAAGAGCTGCAGATTATAAAGATGCAGTTTACGAATCAATGTTAGTTTATAAAAACTTAAAAACTGATGAGTTAAAAGAGTTTAATCAGTCTGATTATATGAAATCTAAAATATGGGAAGATACTTTAAATTGGAAATGGGAAGCAACAAATAATAAATTAATACATGATGCGATTAATCCTCCAAAAATAACTGATTTCATGGTAAACTCTTTGGATGATGTTAATTTAACAGATTCTGTTCTAAATGATAAAAATTATAGCTTTTGGTTGATTGCCTATGATTTAAACGAAACCAAAGATGATGAAAAGTTAATGGCTCAGATAAACGATTTTTATACATTAGTAGATAAAGATCATTTAAATTTTATAGCATTTACTGCTAGCGGATCTAAAGAAATTGATGCATTTAAACATAAATATAATGCCTTATACAATTTTGTAATTGTGGACCAAACTGTTTTAAAAACAATGA